>Ga0209344_10001023_pt1 | contig 40442 bp, 33 predicted proteins | sample Cruoilmetagenom6_FD_187293 | JGI IMG/M metagenome (GOLD analysis project Ga0209344, IMG submission 187293) | Oil polluted marine microbial communities from Coal Oil Point, Santa Barbara, California, USA - Santa Barbara Oil Seep Sample 6 (SPAdes)... | ecosystem: Environmental > Aquatic > Marine... | reverse complement strand
TGGCCATGTCCTCCATGCGTTGCGGGGTGCCGTGTGTCTTGAGGTATTCCGCGCTTGCATAGATCCCCATCCGGACGGTCATCAGACGTTTGCGGATCAGATCGGCTTGGCTCGGCTCTTTCATGCGAATGGCGACATCGGCCTCGCGCATCGGCAGGTCGAGCACGCGCTCTTCGAGCATCAGGTCAACTTTCAGGTCCGGGTATTGCTCGTAAAGTTTGGGCAGGCGCGGGGCCAGCCAAAGTGTGCCGAAGCCGGTGGTGGTGGTTACGCGCAATTCACCAAAGACCTCTTCTTCGCTGTCGCGGATGCGGGCGGCGGCGGCGTCGAGCCGTTTTGTCATCGCCGTGGTGGCGTCAAACAACAGCTCACCCTGTTCGGTCAGAATCAGGCCACGCGCATGGCGGTGAAAAAGGTTGGTGTTCAGTTGTTCCTCTAGCCCGCGAATCTGTCTGCTGACAGCGGATTGCGACAGGTTCAGCTTGTCGCCCGCATGGGTCAGGGACCCGGCGTCAGCGACCGCGTGAAAAATTCGTAATTTGTCCCAGTCCATGGCGCGTACTTTCTTTGACGAGCCTTTCTCCTACCTTAATAGCAGGGAAAAAACAGCACAAAGCTTTGCTTACATCACGACCTCAGCGGAAAACCTGCTATACAGGTCAGCAAGTGTGACCTATATAGGGGCAAATGACGCAAGACTGACGTGCTAGGGAGGCCCGCCATGACAACGCAGAAGATTTCGCTCAACGACCGTTTCGACCTTGAGAAGAGCCCGGTGCTGCTGAACGGCACACAGGCGCTGGTTCGACTGATGATGATGCAGTCCGCCCGCGACAAGGCGGCGGGGCTGAATACGGCGGGCTACGTGACCGGCTACCGGGGCAGCCCGCTGGGCGCGGTCGATTTGCAGATGCAGCGGGCGGAGAAGAAACTGGCCGAGCACAACGTGCGCTTTGAACCGGGCCTGAACGAAGACCTCGCGGCGACGATGCTTTGGGGCAGCCAGCAGGCGGAACTGCGCGGCGAAGGCAAATACGACGGTGTGTACGGTCTGTGGTACGGCAAGGGGCCGGGCGTGGACCGCACCGGCGACGTGATGCGCCACGCCAATATGGCAGGCACCTCGCCCCATGGCGGCGTGCTCATGGCGATGGGCGATGACCATACGGGCGAATCCTCGACCGTTTTGCACCAGTCGGAATGGGCGATGGTGGATGCCTATATGCCCGTGGTCTCGCCTGCTGGTGTGCAGGAAATTCTGGATTACGGCATCTATGGTTGGGCGTTGAGCCGGTTTTCGGGCCTTTGGGTTGGCCTCAAGACCATGAAAGACACCGTGGAGGCGACCAGCGTCGTGAACGGCGATCCGAACCGGATGAAGCTGATCACGCCAGAGTTCGACATGCCCGATGGGGGATTGAGCATCCGTCTGGGCGACACGCCGCACCTGCAAGAGGCGCGGATGATTGACTATAAGCGCTTCGCGGCAGAGGCATTCTCCCATGCCAACAAAATGGACAAGCGCATGTGGGGCAAGCGCGGGGCTAAGATTGGGTTTGCCGCGGCGGGCAAGAACTGGCTCGATTTGGTCCATGCGCTGAGCCTGCTGAACATCGACGAAAACGAGGCCGAACGGCTTGGCATCACGACCTATAAGATCGGCCAGACCTTCCCGCTGGACATGCAGGGCTTCCACGAATGGGCTGAAGGGCTCGATCTGGTGGTTGTGGTCGAAGAAAAGCGCAAGCTGATCGAAGTGCAGATCAAAGAGGCGCTGTTTAACGACACCCACCGCCGCGTCTATGGCTGGCACAAGGGTGGCGCGGGCATGGAGCATGGCGAAGAGCTGTTCCCGACCCGGGGCGCGCTCGATCCGATCCTGATTGCCGAAAAGATTGGTGGCATCCTGCTGGAGGAAGGCCGCGAAACCGATGGCATTCGCGCCGGGCTGGAAGCGCTGAACGAGGCGCGCCGCTCGGACAATGCCGAGGATATCGCGGCCCGTTTGCCCTACTATTGCGCGGGCTGCCCGCATAACTCCTCGACCAAAGTGCCTGAAGGCTCGCGCGCTTACGCGGGCATCGGCTGTCACTATATGGTGCAGTGGATGGACCGCGAGACCACCGGCTTTACCCATATGGGCGGCGAGGGTGCGAACTGGATCGGCGAAGCGCCGTTTTCCAACACCAAGCACGTGTTCCAGAATCTTGGCGACGGCACCTATAACCACTCTGGCGTGCAGGCGATCCGCGCGGCCATCGCGGCGGGGACGAACATCACCTACAAGATCCTCTACAATGACGCGGTGGCCATGACCGGTGGCCAGCACAACGAGGGTGATCTGGATTCCTACCGCATCGTTAATGAGCTGAAGGCGATGGGCGTGAAGAACATTGCCGTAGTTTACGACGAGAAAGAAGACGTCGACCTCACGCGCTTCAAAGGTGTCGAAGTGCATGAGCGGGCCGAGATGCCCAATGTGCAAAAGGCCTACCGCGAGCATGAGGGCGTCAGCGCGATTGTCTATATCCAGACCTGCGCCGCCGAAAAACGCCGCCGTCGCAAGCGCGGTCTGTTCCCGGACCCGGATAAGCGGGTGTTCATCAACGAAGACGTCTGCGAAGGCTGCGGCGATTGTGGTGTGCAATCGAACTGCGTGGCCGTGGTGCCGAACGAGACCGAACTGGGCCGCAAACGCGCGATTGACCAGTCGTCCTGCAACAAGGACTTCTCCTGCGTCAACGGCTTCTGCCCGTCTTTCCTGACGCTGGAAGGCGCCAAGGTCCGCAAAGACCCGACCACAGAACTCAACATCCCCGACCTGCCGATGCCCGAGTTGCCAACGATCAACGGCACCCATAACATCGTCATCACCGGCGTCGGCGGCACCGGTGTTGTGACCATCGGCGCGCTGCTGGCCCAAGCGGCCCAATTGGATGGCAAGGGCGCGGGCATGATGGAAATGGCCGGTCTCGCGCAAAAAGGCGGCGCGGTGCATATCCACTGCCGTCTGGCCGAGCGGCCAGAAGACATCAGCGCGATCCGCGTGGCCACGGGCGAGGCGCATGCGCTGATTGGTGGCGATCTGGTGGTCTCGGCTGGCCATAAAACGCTGGGTCTGACCCGCGCGGGCCGGACCGGGGCGGTGGTGAACTCGCATCAGATCATCACCGGGGATTTTACCCGCGATACGGAATTCCAGATGCCTTATGACCGTCTGTCGTTGGCGCTGGAGGCACGGCTGAAAGACGATGTAGCGATGTTCGACGCCTCCGATCTGGCCAAAGCGGCCTTGGGCGACTCGATCTTTTCCAACATGATGATCTTTGGCGCGGCCTGGCAGCGAGGCTTGCTGCCGCTGACCTTGGAGAGCCTGCATGAAGCGATCCGCATGAATGGCGCTGCGGTTGAGCGCAACATGCGCGCCTTTGAGATTGGCCGTTGGGCGGTGCTCTACCCCGAAGATGCGCAGAAGGTGAGCCAGCCCAGCAAGGTGGTGGAATTGCCCAAGTCGCTGGACGAGAAGATTGCCTTCCGCGTCGACCATCTGACCGCTTATCAGGGCAAGGCGCTGGCTAAGCGTTACACCAAGATGCTGGATGGTATCGAGGACCGCGACGTCAAAGCAGCAGTGGCTTTGGGCTATCACAAGCTGCTGAGCTATAAGGATGAATACGAAGTCGCCCGTTTGCTCATCACCAGCCGTGATAAGGCCCGCGCCGAGTTTGACGGTGACTTCAAAATGACCTTCCACATGGCCCCGCCGCTCTTGTCCAAGATGGGCCCGAATGGCCGTCCGGAAAAGCGCGAGTTTGGCCAATGGCTCGAAGGGCCGCTGCGGGTCATGGCGAAGTTCAAAGGGCTGCGCGGCACGCCGTTTGACCCCTTCGGCTATACCGCCGAGCGCAAGATGGAGCGTGCGCTGATCAAGCAGTATGAGACCGACATGGCCGAGGTGCTGCCGAAGCTCGCCGATCAGACGCGCGAGGCGATTGTCGCGCTTGCCGAATTGCCCCTGCAAATCCGTGGCTTTGGTCCGGTGAAACAGGCCAATGAAGCCAAGGCCGAAAAGCGCCGCGAGGAACTGCTGGCGGTGATCCGCGCGGGTGGAACTTCTACGGCCAAAGCTGCGGAGTAAGCCTCGGCGTCATCGCAAAACAACTTAGAAGCACCGCTTCCGGGCTGCGCCAGACCGTCCCTCGGTCTGGCGCTTTTGCTTTGGGGTGCAGAAGCTTGGCATGGGTGTATCATTCCCACCATGGATTTCCCCGCCAAAGCCTCTTATGAGTCTCACAACGCCGGACACCTCCGGCCCCTAACGCAGGTGACAACAGACCATGGCAGTTGGTATTTTCGATTCCGGTCTGGGCGGGCTGACCGTCTGGGCCAAGGTGCAAGAACGTCTTCCCGAGGTGGATTTCGTCTATCTCGCAGACAGTGCCCATGCGCCTTATGGCGTGCGCGATGCGGATGACATCTATGATCTGACCTGCGCCGCCGTGCAGCGCCTGTTTGACGCAGGCTGTGATCTGGTGATCCTCGCCTGCAACACCGCCTCGGCCGCCGCATTGCGCCGGATGCAAGAGGCTTGGGTGCCCGAGGGCAAGCGTGTCCTCGGTGTCTTTGTGCCACTGATCGAAGCGATGACCGAACGGCAATGGGGCGACAACTCTCCGCCGCGCGAAGTGGCAGTGAACCATGTAGCGCTTTTTGCGACGCCTGCGACCGTCTCCAGCCGCGCCTTCCAGCGCGAGTTGTCCTTCCGGGCGATTGGCGTGGATGTCGAAGCGCAGGCCTGCGGCGGGGTGGTGGATGCCATCGAAGAGGGCGACATGATACTCGCCGAAGCACTGGTGCGCAGCCATGTCGACGCGCTGAAACGCAAGATGCCGCAGCCCGATGCGGCCATTCTGGGCTGCACCCATTATCCGCTGATGCAGGACGCCTTTCAGGCGGCACTTGGCGCGCAGGTGAAAGTCTTCTCCCAAGCCGAACTGGTGGCCGAGTCCCTCGCTGATTACCTTGAGCGGCGGCCCGAGATGCTCGGCAAAGGCGAGGCGGCTTTCCTCACCACAGGCGATCCGGCCCGGGTGAGCGACCGTGCGACGCAGTTCCTGCGACGACAGATCACATTCACCGCCGCCTGAACCTAGATTACATACCGTCCGAACAAGGGGCAAACCATGACCCAGAACATCGCCATTCTCGGCGCTTCCGGCTATACCGGGGCAGAACTCATCCGGCTGATTGCTGGCCATTCCTCCATGCAGATCAAGGCTTTGGGGGCGAACTCCAAAGCCGGTCAAAGCGTGGCCGACGTCTTCCCGCATCTGCGCCATTTGGACCTGCCAGAACTAGTCACGATCGACGAAATCGACTTTTCCCAGATCGATCTGTGCTTTTGCGCCCTGCCGCATAAGACCTCGCAGGAAGTGATCTCGGCACTGCCTAAAGACCTCAAGATCGTCGATCTCTCCGCAGACTTCCGCCTGCGCGATCCTGAAGCTTATGAGAAATGGTACGGCAACAAACATGCCGCCGTCGATATTCAGAAAGAGGCGGTCTACGGCCTGACCGAGTTCTACCGCCAAGAGATCGCCGCCGCGCGTCTGGTGGCAGGCACGGGCTGCAACGCGGCGACGGGGCAATTTGCCCTACGCCCGTTGATCGCAGCCGGGGTGATTGATCTTGATGGCATCATTCTCGATCTCAAATGCGCCGTGTCGGGGGCAGGGCGCTCGCTGAAGGAAAACCTGCTGCATGCGGAGTTGAGCGAGGGCTATCACGCCTATGCGCTCGGCAGCACGCATCGGCATCTGGGTGAGTTCGATCAGGAGTTTTCGGCCGTCGCGGGGCAGCCTGTGCAAGTGCAGTTCACGCCGCATTTGGTGCCTGCCAACCGCGGCATCCTCGCAACCTGCTATGTCAAAGGTGACGCGCAAGCCATTCATGAGGCACTGAAAAATGCCTATACGGACGAGCCGTTCATCGCAGTGCTGCCCTTTGGCGAGGCGCCGAGTACGCGCCATGTGCGCGGGTCGAACTTTTGCCACATCGGCGTGGTCGCAGACCGGCAAAAGGGGCGCGTGACAGTGGTTGCGGCACTCGATAATTTGACTAAAGGCTCCAGCGGGCAGGCGTTGCAGAACGCCAATCTGATGTTAGGTTTGGACGAGACCGAGGGGCTGATGATGGCTCCGCTGTTCCCATGAGGGTGTTATGAAAAGCCTTAAAAAACAACGCCGTATTCAGGTAATCGCAGTGGCTGCTGTGGCCTTGGTGCTGTCGACCGCGCTGATTGGTTACGCCCTGCGCGACGGTATTAACTATTTTCGCGCGCCCAGCCAGGTGATCGCAGAACCACCCGGGCCGACCGAGGTTTTCCGAATTGGCGGTTTGGTTGAGGAGGGCTCGCTCAAACGCGGGCAGGGCGAGTCGATTCGCTTTTCTGTGACCGATGGCGGTGCTTCGGTTCCGGTGGTTTTTACCGGCGTGCTGCCCGATCTGTTTGAGGAAAACCAGGGCATGGTGGGTACAGGACGATATGTCGGCGGTATCTTCGAAGCCTCTGATATTCTTGCGAAACATGACGAAAGCTACATGCCCAAGGAAGTCACCGACGCGCTGAAGGAACAAGGCGTTTACCGCGACCCCGAAAGTTAGTCCGCCGCGGCATCGCACGTTGCCCTGACCGGGCGTTAACCATTCCGGCCCAGCTTGTTCTGACCCAGAACAGGAGCGGTCGAAATGCAGTCAGCCAGGAAAATCGCCAATGCCATCGTCGCGCGTGAGGGCGGCTTTGTGAACGATCCGGACGATCCGGGCGGCGCGACGAATTTCGGTGTGACCATCCACACGATGCGCCGACTTGGGTTGGACTTGACCGGTGATGGTCGGGTCGATGTGGCTGATGTGCGCAGGCTTAGTCAGGCGCAGGCGGTAGATATTTTCATCAAACACTACTTCGATGCGCCGCGGATCGCTGAATTGCCGCGGATCGCTGAATTGCCAGCGCCGCTCCAGCCAAGTGTTTTCGATATGTATGTGAACGCCGGCGGCAATGCGGTGAAAATCTTACAGCAACTGCTGCGCGAGATGGGGCAGGATATCGCCGCGGACGGGTCAATTGGCCCGCAGACCATTCGCGCGGCCCATGCGGCGTTGCGCGCCGCGCCGGATCATCTTGTGGATGCCTACGGCATTGCGCGGCGCAATTACTATTTTCGCTTGGCCGATCGCCGCCCTGCCAGTCGAAAATACGCGCGCACGCGGGCAGGGGACAAAGGCGGCTGGATTCGCAGAGCCGAGGAATTTATCGCGCCGCAATACCATATGAGCAAAGCAGAGTTTACACAGAGGGTGGCAACATGGGGTTGATCGAACGCATTTTCACCACAGTCTTTGGCGGTGAACGCAATCTGCTGCGCGACACGGTCGAGGTGTTTCGCGAGAATGCCGAGGCCGGGGCGCAGCGCACGCATACGGCGCAGGCGCAGGCGATGGCCCAATATGGCGCGGAATTCGCGGTGGCGCGGCAGGGTGGCTTTGATCGTTTTATGGACGGTGTGAACCGCCTGCCGCGCCCGATGCTGGCGCTTGGCACCTTGGGGCTGTTTGTCACTGCAATGGTCAATCCGTTGTGGTTTGCGGAGCGGATGCAAGGGATCGCGCTGGTGCCAGAGCCGCTTTGGTGGCTGCTGGGGGTGATCGTTTCGTTCTATTTCGGCGCGCGGCAGCAGGCCAAGGCGCAAGAATTTCAACGCGCTATCGTTGGCACCATCACGCGGGTGCCGCAGGTGGTTAGTAACATCGAGACCCTACGCGAACTGCGCGCCGATACCCCCCGCGTGGCGGACACGGGTGAGGATAGCCAGCTGGCCCTTGCAGCGCTGAAACCCACAGACAATCCGGCCCTTGATGCGTGGCGGCGCAGCAGGGCTCTGGCTGCGACGGAATGACCGCCCTTCGGCCCAAATTTCTCATGGCTTAGGTCGCGCGTCCTGCCTATAATCCGGCCTATGATTACAGAGCTTGGACATTTCGCGCTGGTGCTCGCCTTTGGGGTGGCAGTGGTACAGATGGTGGTGCCGATGTGGGGCGCCTGGCGGGGCCGCGCCAGTTGGATGGCGGTGGCTGAACCGGCTGCGGGAGCGCAGTTTGCACTGATTACGCTGGCCTTTGGCGCGCTGATGTGGGGCTTTATCACGTCGGATTTCAGCCTGCGTTTAGTCGTAGCGAACAGCCATTCGGCCAAGCCGATGCTTTATAAAATTAGCGGCACATGGGGCAACCATGAGGGCTCCATGCTGCTTTGGGTGTTGATCGTGGCGCTCTTTGGCGCGATGGCAGCGTGGTTTGGCGGCAATTTGCCGCCGACCCTGCGCGCGCGGGTGCTGTCGGTGCAGGCAGCGATTGGCGTGGCCTTTTTGGCGTTTATCCTGTTCACCTCAAACCCCTTTTTGCGCATGGGCACGCCGCCCTTTGATGGGCAAGACCTGAACCCGCTGTTGCAAGACCCGGGTCTCGCCTTCCATCCCCCGTTTCTTTACCTCGGTTATGTGGGCTTGAGCATGTCCTTCAGCTTTGCCGTGGCGGCGCTGATCGAAGGGCGTGTCGATGCCGCTTGGGGCCGTTGGGTTCGGCCTTGGACGCTGGCCGCTTGGATCTTCCTGACCATTGGCATCGCGCTTGGCTCTTGGTGGGCCTATTATGAGCTTGGTTGGGGTGGTTTTTGGTTTTGGGATCCGGTTGAGAATGCGTCCTTCATGCCTTGGCTCTTGGCGGCGGCGCTGCTGCACTCGGCCATCGTGGTGGAAAAACGCGAAAGCCTGAAAAGCTGGACCATCCTTCTGGCGATCTTGGCCTTTGGCTTTTCACTGATCGGCACCTTTATCGTCCGGTCCGGCTTGTTGACGTCTGTCCACGCCTTTGCCAATGACCCTGAACGGGGTGTTTTCATCCTTGGCATTCTTGGGTTCTTCACGGGCGGAGCGTTGGTGCTCTATTCGATGCGCGCGAGTGTGTTGGAGGCGAAAGGGGTGTTTGGTCTGGTCAGCCGTGAGACAGCGCTGGTGGTGAATAACTTGCTGCTCGCCGTCGCTTGTTTCGTGGTCTTTGTGGGCACCATGTGGCCGCTGGTGGCTGAGATGTTTCTTGAACGTAAGCTAAGCGTTGGACCGCCGTTCTTTAACGCGGCCTTTACGCCCTTTATGGTGGCCCTTGGGTTAATCCTGCCGATCGGCAGCGCGATGCCGTGGAAACGGGCGAAAATCACGCGCGCACTTTATCCCTTGCGCTATGCTTTCGTCTTGGCGCTTTCGCTTGGTGGGCTTGCCTTTGCAATGCAGACCGGGCGCGGATTGCTGGGGCCGGTGGGTATGTTCCTTGGCGCTTGGCTGGTGATGGGCACCGTTGTGGACCTGATGCAGCGGTTGGGGCGCGGACCGGGCAAACTACGTCGGTTGCGGCGTTTGCCGCGGGCTGATTGGGGCAAGGCCACAGCACATGGTGGTCTTGGCATCACCATGGCCGGAATCGCAGGACTGATGGCCTGGTCGGTGGACGATATCCGAGTTGCCCGCATTGACGAACCTTTTGATGTTGGCAGCTACACCCTGACCTTGCATGAGGTAAGCGAAGAACGCGGTCCGAACTATATGACGACAATGGGAGAGCTGACGCTGGCGCAGGATGGGGAGAAGATTGCCACCCTTCGACCAGAAAAACGCTTTTACCCCGTTGCGCAGATGCCCACGACCGAAGCGGCGATTGACTATAACCTTGCCCGTGACGTCTATGTCGTGATCGGGGACGCACAAGACGGCGGTGGCTGGGCAGTGCGGACCTATATCAAGCCGATGACAATTTGGATCTGGATCGGCTGCGCCTTGATGGCGCTTGGCGGGCTGCTGAGCCTGAGCGACCGGCGATTCCGCGTCGCCGCAGGCGCCCGCAAACAGCCGCAGGGGGTGCCCGCAGAATGAAGCGATTGCTGTTAATCCTGTCGCTTCTGGCCAGCCCGCTTTGGGCCGTGCAACCTGACGAGGTGTTGGATGATCCGGTTCTGGAATCCCGTGCGCGGGAATTGAGCCAAGGGCTGCGCTGCCTTGTCTGCCGCAACGAAAGCATTGATGAAAGCAACGCGAGCCTTGCCCGCGACCTGCGCCTGCTGTTGCGGGAACGATTGGTTGTGGGCGATAGCGACGAAGAGGCGGTGGATTTCATCGTTGATCGTTATGGCGAATATGTGCTGCTTAACCCGCGTGCGACGGGGGCGAACTGGCTGCTTTGGGGCGCCGGACCGCTGATGTTGCTTTTGGCGGGCGGGCTGGGGGCTGTTTATTTGCGGGGCCGGGCGCGCAGCAAGACGGCGACCGAAGCGCCCCTCTCGGCCGAAGAAGAAGCCCGTTTGCGCGATATTCTAAGCAACTGACGCCCGGTTGTGCTGGCAGAGGCAGGGTGCTTTGATATGCTGCTGAGCAAGCAATTGAGGGTTTCCACATGGACTATGAAACGATCACCTATGCGCTGAACGATGGTGTCGCGTTGATCACGCTGAATCGTGCCGACAAGATGAATGCGCTGACGTCACAGATGCGCGCGGAATTGACCCATGCCGTGACCGAGGGCGGCAACGAGGGACGCGTGGTTGTCCTGACCGGGGCCGGCCGCGCCTTTTGTTCGGGACAGGATCTGAGCGACCGAGCAAGCGGCGGCGCGATCGATCTGGAGCAGTCGCTGCAAGAAGAATATGCACCGCTTATCCGCGCTATTGTGAATTGCCCAGTGCCCACCATCGCAGCAGTGAACGGCCCAGCCGCCGGGGCTGGTGCGAACCTCGCCTTGGCGGCGGATGTCGTTTTTGCCAGTGAGAGCGCGTATTTCATGCAGGCCTTCACCCGCATCGGTTTGATCCCGGACGCAGGCGGCACCTATGCTTTGCCACGTCAAATGGGGATGGCCAAGGCAATGGGCGCGGCGCTCTTTGCAGACAAGATCAGCGCCCGTCAGGCAGACGATTGGGGCATGATCTGGCAATCCGTGCCGGATGCTGAGTTCGACGCCCATTGGCGGGCCAAGGCCGCGCATTTGGCCACTGGACCGACGCTGGCCTATGCGGAGGCCAAACGGGCGATCCGCGCCACCTGGGACAACGGGTTTGAAGCACAGTTGGATGTAGAAGCCAAAGCGCAAGGCCGCTGCGGTACATCAGAAGATTTCGCGGAAGGTGTGACTGCCTTTACCCAAAAACGCGCCCCGGTGTTCAAGGGTCGCTAAACCGGGTCAGCAGCTGCGCTCCACCAAAATCACATCCTCAACGCAAGGCGCTGGCCCACTGGCCCGTGCCACCACGGCCACAGCCACCCCATCTGCGAGCACGGTATGCACTGAACCAGACACTTGAGCGATGGTAATTTCTGGCGGGGTTTGGCCCTTGTCATAGACAACGGCGATTTGGTCACAGTCATGCAATGCGTCTGGCACCAGCGCGCCATGCGGCGCAGTTGTTTGCTCTGCGCCTGCCGGTGATAGCCCGGTCGCGCAGTCCCAGCGAAGCCCCTTTGTCCGATCTGATACGGCCATCACGTGTTCCTTGGGCTTGCGGCTGTGATCTTCACAGCCCTTAAAATTGAGCGGTCCCGAGAGCATTTTCGCAATGCCAGACAACGAAGTATTTAAGCCATTGTTGCCAAAGCACTCGCCCCGAGAGAGGCATTAAGGACACGGTAACGGCGGTTTGTGAAACGGGTCAAGCCTTCGCAGGCATTGTCAGATGGGGCGAAACAATGACGCAATTTTGCCCCATTTCGCGCTTCGGTGTTTCGAAAGCGGCAAATCTCCAGGAAACATTTGGCCAGTTTTGCAAGGATTGCAAAGAACTCATCGAATTCTTATGACCAGTCCGATTCGTTGGTCTGACAATTCGGCTCTCTATTGTTTCCGTTAAGGCGACAACGGCAAGCCGGAACGCCACTTTGGTGGCCTAGACGCAAAACGCCCCGACTGGCGGGGCGTTTGATCGTTGTAAGTGTCGAAAGTTAGCGGTTCTCGATATCGACGTAATCGCGCTCGTTCTCACCCAGATAAAGCTGACGCGGGCGGCCAATCTTAAGCTGCGGATCGCTAATCTGTTCTTTCCACTGCGAAATCCAGCCGACGGTGCGCGCCAGCGCAAAGATCGGCGTGAACATCGAGGTCGGAAAGCCCATCGCTTCGAGAATGATACCGGAATAGAAGTCCACATTCGGGAAGAGCTTCTTTTCCGCGAAATACGGATCTTCCAGCGCTGCCTTCTCAAGCTCTTTGGCAACCTGCAGGATCGGATTGTTCTCGACCCCCAGCAGTTCCAGAACCTCGTCCGCGCTTTCCTTCATCACGGTCGCGCGCGGGTCGTGGTTTTTGTAGACGCGGTGACCAAAGCCCATCAGGCGGAAGGGATCGTTCTTGTCCTTAGCGCGGGCAATGAACTCAGGAATACGGTCAGGCGTGCCGATTTCCTTAAGCATCTCAAGGCAAGCTTGGTTCGCACCCCCATGCGCCGGACCCCAAAGGCAGGCGATGCCAGCGGCAATACAAGCGAAGGGGTTGGCACCCGACGAAGACGCAAGACGCACGGTCGAAGTTGAGGCGTTCTGCTCGTGATCGGCATGAAGGGTGAAGATCCGGTCCATCGCACGGCTCAGGATCGGGTTAACCTCATATTCCTCGGCAGGAACGGCAAAGCACATGCGCAGGAAGTTCGACGCATAGTCCAGGTCATTGCGCGGATACACAAACGGCTGACCGATGGTGTATTTATAAGCCATCGCGGCGATCGTTGGCATCTTGGCGATCAGGCGGATCGAGGCGACCTCGCGCTGGTGCTCGTCCGTGATGTCGGTGCTGTCGTGATAGAAAGCCGACATCGCGCCGACCACGCCAACCATAACGGCCATCGGGTGCGCGTCGCGGCGGAAGCCCCGGAAGAAATACATCATCTGTTCATGCAGCATGGTGTGGTTGGTCACCAGATGCTCAAAATCCTCCAGCGCTTTGGGCGAGGGGAGTTCACCGTAAAGCAGCAGGTAGCAGACTTCGAGATAGTGGGATTTGCCCGCCAACTGCTCGATCGGATAGCCGCGGTGCAATAGCACACCTTTGTCACCGTCAATAAAGGTGATCGTGCTGTCGCAGGCGGCGGTGGAGGTAAAGCCCGGATCGTAAGTGAACACACCGGCTTGTGCATAGAGCTTGCGGATATCGACAACGTCGGGCCCGTCGGTGGGGCTGTGGATCGGCAGGTCGAAGTTCTCGCCGTCGATCGTCAGCTTGGCAGTTTTGTTATTATTGGTCATGAAGTCCCTTCCCGAATGTTGGCTGCGGGGCGCGCCCCGCCGTCTGGGCCCGGCCCCGCGAAATAGGGCCGTCCCGGTCAGTTATATCGTGCCGCATTGAGAAGTGGTTAACCAAACCTCAAGCAGCGGCGTCTGTCAGTCGGGCAAGGGTTTCATCGCGCCCCAGCACCAACATCATGTCAAAAACCGATGGGGTGACTGCCCTGCCAGCGAGCGCCGCCCGAAGGGGCCCTGCCAGCTTGCCGAACTTGGTATCCCGCGCGGCTGCAAAGCCGTTCAGCACCTCCTCCAGCGTTTCTTTGTTCCAGCTAGCATTTTGCAAATGCGGCGTCAATTCCGACAGTATGCCACGGGATACCGTATCCAGATTCTTAGCTGCCTTCTCATCTGGGGTGATGGGCCTTTCGGACAAGACAAAAGTCGCCTTTTCAAGAAGTTCCGGGAATGTCTTCGCGCGCTCCTTGAGGCAGTACATCGCCCGCTCAAGCCCTTCAGATTGTGACTTTGTTAACGAAGCCTGACCTGCCGCGTCCAAATAGGCTTCGATCTCGCGCCGCAGCGCGGCATCATCGGCCTGCGCGATGTGCTGACCACAGAGGTTTTCCAATTTTTTCAGGTCAAATTGGGCCGGACTTTTCCGAATGCCATCGAGGTCAAACCACGCCTTCGCTTGTGCGTCCGTGAAAAACTCGTCGTCCCCATGACTCCAGCCGAGCCGAGCCAGATAGTTGCGCATGCCAGCCGCCGGAAAGCCCATGACCTGATATTCCTGCGCGCCCAATGCCCCGTGCCGCTTGCTTAGTTTTTTCCCGTCCGCGCCGTGGATCAGCGGGATATGTGCCCAAACCGGCACATCCCACCCCATCGCTTCGTAAATCATCATCTGCCGCGCGGCATTATTCAGGTGGTCATCACCGCGCACAACATGGGTAACGCCCATGTCGTGATCGTCCACCACCACGGCCAGCATATAGACCGGCGTGCCGTCCGAGCGCAGCAAGATCATGTCATCAAGCTGGTCGTTTTGGATCGTTACGTCGCCCTGCACCCGATCGCGGATCACCGTGGTGCCCTCAAGAGGGGCTTTGATGCGGATAACATAGGGCGCGTCAGGGTGGCTGTCGGGGTCAGCATCGCGCCACGGGGAGCGGTAAAGCGTACTGCGCCCTTCGGCCTTGGCCGCATCGCGATAGGCCGCGATTTCGTCTTGGGTCGCGAAGCACTTGAACGCCTTGCCGGCAGCCAACAGTTCGCGCGCAACGTCCGCATGGCGCGGGGCGTTTTCAAACTGACTAACGATGTCTCCGTCATGATCGAGCCCAAGCCATGCCATGCCCTTAAGAATCGCCTCAGTTGCTTCTGGGGTCGACCGCGCGCGGTCGGTATCTTCGATACGCAAAAGGAACTTGCCGCCCCGCCCGCGGGCATAGAGCCAGTTGAACAGGGCGGTCCGCGCACCACCGATGTGCAAGAAGCCGGTGGGTGAAGGAGCGAAACGAGTCACGACAGGGGCGTTCATGGCAAAGCCTTTCGGTCAATAAATGTAAGGGGGCAGGGCCGCGTTTACGATTTGCTAACCACCAGCGCCCTAGGGTTTGCGTCTGTCTACCCAGTGCGATCCGCGGGGGCAAGCATGGGTCTTTTGAACCATATAGGCGACATGGTATTGCGCCAGCGGGGGTATCTTTTCAATTGGGTGCCGGTCTGTTTGGCGTCTGGGATTGGCTGGTATTTCTCTTTGTCAGAGGAACCTTCGGTCGCGTTCTTGGCGGTACTGTCCGCACTAGGTCTTGCTGCAGCGCTAGTTGCGCGTGGTCTGCCTGAGACTGCGGCTCCTGTTATCTGTGCAGTGGTACTGGTTCTTGCAGGATTAGTCCTAGCTGCGCTGCGCACGCATATCGTTGCCGGGCCCGTATTAGGGTGGCGCTACTATGGTCCAGTCGAAGGGCGGATCGTCGCGCTCGACCGCAGCCAGTCCGACGCGCTTCGGCTGACGTTAGATCAGGTTCGACTGGACCGCGTGCCACCTGCGCGTACGCCAGATCGTGTGAGAGTATCGCTCCACAGCGATGTGTCGGGAATCCAGCCCGAGCCTGGTCTTCGGGTCATGACCACAGCGCATCTTTCGCCCCCCGCTGGCCCTGTCGAGCCGGGCGGGTTTGATTTCCAACGCCATGCATGGTTCGCGCGACTGGGGGCTGTGGGCTATGCACGGCTGCCGCTCATGGGGGTCGCCCCGGCGCAAGGGGGGCATGGCGGATTGCGGCTGTTCCGTCTGCGCATGGCCGCTTCGGCGCGGGTGCAGGCCGCATTGCCCGGCGATGTTGGCGGCTTCGCCGCCGCCGTCACCACAGGCGACCGAAGTGCAATTTCGCAAGACGCGTTGCGCGATCTGCGGTCTAGCAATCTTGCGCATCTGCTGGCTATTTCGGGGTTGCACATGGGGCTACTAAGCGGCGTGGTTTTTGCGGCCGTTCGGATAATTTTTGCACTGCATCCTGTCACGGCAACGCAATGGCCGAGCCGAAGCATCGCGGCGGGAATAGCGCTTATTGCGGCAACCGGCTATCTCGCGCTGTCTGGAGGAAACGTAGCCACCGAGCGGGCCTATATTATGGCTGCAGTGGCCCTCTGTGCTTTGATGATCGGGCGTAGGGCCATTTCCCTGCGCGCCGTGGCTGTCGCCGCGACAATCGTTTTGGTGTTGCGACCGGAAGCGCTTATGGGGCCGGGCTTTCAGATGTCTTTTGCCGCAACCACGGGTTTGGTGGCAGTCTTTGGTTGGATCCGAGATGCAAAGATTAATGTGTTTGCCCGCAAGTGGCGTCCCATTGCGGCGGTGGTCATATCCTCCGCAGTCGCAGGGGCCGCGACCGCACCGATTGCGGCAGCGCATTTCAATACCATCGCACATTATGGGTTGATCGCAAATTTGCTATCTGTCCCGCTGATGGGGCTATTGGTCATCCCAGCAGCGGTCTGCGCGGTGATTTTGGCGCCATTTGGATTGGAGCACCTTGCACTTTGGGCAATGGGGCTTGGTTTGCGCTGGATACTTGTGGTGGCCGATGTGGTCGCAGGAATGCCCGGTGCCCGTGGATATGTTCCGGGGCCGGGCGGCTGGGTGTTGCCATTGCTTGCAATTGGGTTCTTGTTCCTTGTCCTCTGGCAGGGCCGGCTTCGGTGGAGTGGTTTGCCGATCATGGCAGCTGCCATTCTCCTTTGGGAAAACGGCAATCGTCCAGCGGTGCTTATCTCTGACACCGGCAAGCTGGTCGGGGTGATGACCCCCGAAGGACGCGCTTTGAGCAAAGCCAAAGGAGCGGGCTTCGTCGCGCGAAATTGGTTGGAAAACGACGGTGATGGGGCGGAACAGGACGAGGCTGCGGCCAGATGGCCTCGCCAGAAAGCTAAGGTAGCGGTGCGACATCTTTCTGGTAAGCGCGCAGTGGCCGAATTCGAAGGCTGCGGCCCCGATGAACTGGTCGTCGCCTCAGTTCCATTAACCAGTGAAGCCACACTCGGCTGCACTGTCTTTGATCCAACAAGATTGCGAGACACTGGGTCGGTCGCGCTGTTCTACCGTTCAGGGAGGTGGGATATTACCACCGCCCGAGAGCTAGCCGGGAACCGTCTTTGGAACCGTCCCCGCCGACCAAAGCATGACTATCAGTAGGTTCGGATCAAACCCACCAGACGCCCTTGCACCTTCACCTTGTCAGAGGGCAGCACGCGCGTCTCATACGCCGGATTGGCAGCTTCCAAGGCAACCGAGGCACCCTGACGCCTGAACCGTTTCAAAGTCGCCTCCTGGTCTTCCACCAAAGCGACGACAATATCGCCATTGTCAGCGACTGCGGTCTCACGAATTACGACGATATCGCCATTGTTAATGCCCGCCTCGATCATGGAGTCGCCTCTAACCTCGAGCGCATAATGCTCACCCTGTCCCGCAATCATTCCGCCCGGGACGGTGACGCTATGAGACGCCTGTGAAATCGCTTCAATCGGCACGCCAGCAGCAATACGCCCCATGACCGGCACATCGAAAGCATGCTGGCTGGTGACATTCTTGGCCGTCGTCGGAGGTGCGCTGTCCGGTCGATCGCCGTCAATCACACGCGGCGCAAACCCCGGCGCACCGCCCAGGCTTTCGGGGAGTTTAACAACTTCAATCGCACGTGCGCGATGGGCAAGGCGACGAATAAACCCGCGTTCTTCCAGTGCTGTAATCAATCGGTGAATGCCGGACTTGGAGCGCAGATCCAAAGCGAACTTCATCTCGTCGAAGCTGGGTGGCACCCCATCACGCTGCACCCGGTGGCACCCCATCACGCTGCACCCGGTTATGAATAAAAGCCAGCAGATCGAGTTGTTTCTTGGTCAGCATTGGTGCCCCCTGAAGCATCTATTTGCTTTGTTCTAGGGATGTTCCCGTTTTGTGTCAATGCAAAACAATCAGAGCGGGATGTATTGCTGTGCCTCTCCCGCCAGACGCGGCGGATCGTGAGGGGGGCGGATCATCAGTGCGTCAGCGGAGGACAGAACAGACAAAAGGGACGAATCTTGTCGATCATCCGGAAATATCGCGCCTTCCCGTAGGTTTGCGCGCATATAATGAGCCCGCGGTCCGTTCGCACCGATGTCGCGGCCTAATGGGGCGCTCAAAGTATGGGCAGCCGTCTCGAGGCCCAGCATTCGTCGGACCATGGGCAGGATGAAAACCGTCCCGCAAACCATTGCTGACACAGGATTTCCTGGAAGGCCGATCATAGCAGTATCGCCCAGTTTCCCCGCCATCAAGGGTTTACCTGGCCGCATTGCAACCTTGTAAAATGACTGTTCGAGGCCAACTTTGGCGGCAACAGACGCAACGAGGTCATGATCACCGACCGATGCGCCGCCAATAGTCACTATCAGATCGGCCCCATTTGCCAGAGCAAACGCCTGTCGCAAGGAGGGCTCGTTATCGCGGGCAATCGGCAAAAGACGCGCCTCAGCCCCCGAGTTTTCAAGCAGGGCGGCCAAACCGTAGCTGTTGGATGCGATGATTTGGTCAGGGCCGGGCGTCTCACCGGGTTGGACCAATTCATCACCGGTCGCAAGAATGGCGACGACGGGTTTGCGGATGACAGGCACCTGCGCATGGTTCATCGCGGCGAGCAAAGCGATGTCGGAGGGGCGCAGCAGACGCGGTCCGGACATGCGGGCGCAGCAGACGCGGTCCGGACATGCTGTCACCGGCATTAAAATCGCCGCCGGCGGGCCGGATATTACTTTTATCACCGATCTTATGACCCAAAGTGATCAAGTTGCCGCGGCGCGTAACGTCTTCTTGCATAACGACAAAGTCGGCACCGTCTGGCACCGGGGCGCCGGTGAAAATGCGGGCTGCCTGGCCCGCACGAACGGTTCCATCAAAGCGGTGGCCTGCTGCGGCTTCGCCGACAACCTTAAACATCGCGTCGGGTTCAACCTCTGCGCGGCGCAATGCGTAGCCGTCCATCGACGAAGCGGCGAATGGGGGTTGGGTACGCTGGGCGGTAACGGCACGTGCCATCACACGGCCATTCGCCGAACGAAGCGGCACGTTTTCGGTTGTCAGCGGCGAAACGAGCGCAAGGACGGCTTCGAGTGCCGCGTCAACGCTGATCATGACGCCTCGTAACGGCCTGATTTCCCGCCGTCTTTCAAAAGCACACGGGTTCCGCCTATTTCCATGCCCTTATCCACGGCTTTGGTCATGTCGTAGACAGTCAAGGCAGCAACGGACGCGGCAGTCAGCGCTTCCATTTCCACCCCGGTTTGGCCGGTTGTTTTAACGGTCGCCGTGATATGCACGCCCGGCAAGCTAGCATCGGGCACCAGATCAACGCTTACCTTAGTGATTGGCAGGGGGTGGCAGAGCGGAATCAGATCAGCGGTGCGCTTTGCCGCCATAATACCGGCAAGCCGGGCTACGCCTAAAACATCGCCTTTTTTGGCTCGACCTTCTGTAATGATATCAAAGGTTTCTCGCGCCATTTTGATGTAGCTTTCGGCCGTCGCGATCCGCGCAGTCACAGCTTTGTTCGAGACATCGACCATATGAGCATCACCCTCGGCATCGAAGTGGGTCAGCGGCATCACATACCTCCGGGAACAAGTGGATTGGCCAGCAGATCACGTGTGGCCTGCTCTACATTCTCTTGTCGCATTAGGCTTTCGCCAATCAAGAAACAACGTGCCCCGTAGATCGCCATATCCGCCAGATCAGAAGGTGTGTTCAGCCCGGATTCACAAACCAGCATCCGATCCGGCGGTACCGCTTCAGAAAGGTCTCGCGTAACATCAAGAGACGTCTCGAAGGTATTGAGATTTCGGTTATTAATCCCGACCATACGGCTGGTCAGCTTCGCTGCCCGCGCCAGTTCGGCGGCGTCATGGACTTCGATCAGAACATCCATGTTCCAGTCATGTGCCGTCTGTTCCAACTCGGCGGCCTGCGCGTCGGAAACGGAGGCCATGATGATCAAAATGCAATCTGCTCCTAATGCGCGGGCCTCGGCGACCTGATAGGGGTCGTAAAGGAAATCTTTGCGCAGGACAGGTAGATCACAGGCTGCGCGAGCCTCGACCAAAAACTCCTTTGCGCCTTGAAAGCTTGGCGTGTCTGTCAAGACCGACAGACAGGTGGCGCCGCCAGCGGCATAGGCCTGCGCAAGGTCTGCGGGCGCGAAATCTGCACGGATCAAGCCTTTGGATGGACTGGCTTTCTTGATCTCTGCGATCAGCCCATATCCTTCGCGCGATGCTTCGTGCAGCCGTTGAGCAAAGGGCCGAACGGGCGGCGCGGCGCGTGCTGCGGCTTCAACGTCAGCCTGTGGCTTTTCGGCTTTAGCGGCGGCAATTTCTTCGAGTTTGTAGGTCTTGATCTTGTCGAGAATTGTAGCGGTCATGGCGTCCTCACGGCTTTGTCCATTGTATGGCGGGCTTGCCTTGGCGCTGCAACCAATCATTAACCCGGCTGAACGGGCGCGAGCCGAAGAAGCCACGATGTGCAGAGAGCGGAGACGGGTGCGGTGTTTCGATCTTGAGGTTTTGCATTGGGTCGACGGCGCGGGCGGTCTTTTGGGCCTGCGCGCCCCAGAGCAGATAGGCGCGCGGGCGGTCTGAAAGTCGGGCCAGCACATCGCGGGTAAGCCGCTGCCAGCCGAGTTTTGCGTGGCCATTGGCTTGCCCTGCCGGGACGGTCAGAACGTTGTTCAAAAGCAAGACACCTTGGTCGGCCCAGAAACGCAGATCGGCAGTCGCCGGAGTTGCGCCAAGATCGGTCTGTAACTCTTTGTAGATGTTGGACAAAGACCGGGGCAGGGGCCGCGTGTCAGGTTCAGCCGAAAAGGCAAAGCCGTGGGCATGGCCCGGCGTAGGATATGGGTCTTGGCCAAGGATGACGACGTCAACGGCATCGGGCTGAAGTCGTTCCAAAGCGGCGAAAATCTGTGATGTGGGGGGCAGGATTTCGCGAGGATCCTCGGCCAGTGCCTGGGCGATCAGTGGCCAGTCTTGCTCAAAAAACGGCAGGTTGCCCCATGCGCCAAGGGCTGGGCGCGGGGCGGTGGTCATTTTTCGTGACTGATCCGTGCCACCTTTTCGATCCGGTCCCGAGCGGCGCCGCTATCGATGCTGTGGCGGGCCATTTCAACGCCTGCTTTTAGGTCGCTGGCTGCATCTGCCACAACCAAAGCAGCAGCAGCGTTCAACAGCACCGCGTCACGGTAGCCCGAGGGTGTTCCGTCCAACAGTGCTTTGAAATGCTTCGTATTTTCTTCGGGGGCGCCCCCGGCTATGGCCTCAAACGGATGTACGGGCAGCCCGGCATCTTCGGGGTGCAACTCACGCAGGTTCACGACGCCGTCTTCTAGCGCAGCGACCCAGCTGACCCCGGTGATGGTCAACTCGTCCGTTCCGTCAGAGCCGTGCACCAACCATGCTTTTTCGGAGCCAAGCTGTTTCAGCGTCAGCGCCATCGGCTCGATCAGATCGCGGCTGTAGGCGCCCGTTAATTGACGCTTTACCCCTGCGGGATTGGTCAGCGGGCCAAGAATGTTGAAAATCGTGCGCGTGCCAAGCTCTGAGCGGGTTGGCATGACATGGGCGACGGCCGGATGGTGCATCGGGGCCATCATAAAACCAATGCCCGCCTCGGCTAGTTCACGCTCCACCACGGCCGGGCCGACCATGACGTTGATCCCAAGTTGCGACAGTGCATCCGAGGCGCCGGATTTGGAGCTTAGGTTGCGGTTGCCATGTTTGGCCACCACCGTGCCCGCGCCTGCGACCACAAAGGCGGCGGCGGTGGAAATGTTGAGCGTGCCCTTTCCGTCGCCCCCGGTGCCAACGATGTCGATCGCCCCTTTCGGCGCGCGCACTGCATTGCATTTCCCGCGCATGACCTGAGCGGCCGCGGCATATTCCGTCACGGTCTCTCCCCGCGTGCGCAGGGCCATCAGGAAACCGCCGATCTGGCTTGGCGTCGCTTCACCTGTGAAAAGGATTTCAAAGGCCTCGACGGCCTGTTCCGAAGTCAGCGGCCCATTGGCGGCGGCATCCAACAAGGGTTTCAACGCGCTGCTCATGCCGGGACCTTCATTTTATTGAGGAAGTTTTGCAGCAAGGCGTGCCCATGCTCGGAGCGGATCGACTCCGGGTGGAACTGTACGCCATGCAGCGGCAGGTCGCGGTGCTGTAGACCCATGATCGTACCATCTTCTAAGGTAGCAGTGATCTCTAGGCACTCCGGCAGGCTCTCACGTTCCACGACCAGCGAATGATAACGCGTCGCCGCAAAGGGCGAGGGCAGCCCGGCAAAGACTCCGCGACCCTTGTGCTGCATCTGGCCCAGCTTACCGTGTACAATGTCATCGGCCCGGACGACCTTGCCGCCGAAAGCCTGACCGAGGGTTTGGTGGCCCAGACAGACACCAAGCAGGGGCAGACGCGCTTCGGCAGCGGCATGGGTCAACTCTAGGCAAATCCCCGCCTGATCCGGGTCGCATGGGCCGGGCGACAGCAGGATACCCGCAGGGTTCATCGCCATCGCATCAGCCACGCTGAGCGCGTCATTGCGGTGCACCTGCACATCTGCGCCAAGACTGCCCAGATAGTGCACAAGGTTGTAAGTAAAGCTGTCGTAGTTATCGATAAGCAGCAGCAAGGGGCAGCCATTTCTTGTATTAGGTCTGGAGAAACCACGCCGGAGCGCGGTATAGGTTTTGGCATACATGTTCAGGCTTGGACCCTATCGTCAAGAGTGCGGGCCAAGGCAATTGAGGGGAAACGCCACGGTTTGACAGCCGAGGTGCAGGCAGCAGGAGTAGGGAACATGGCACGCGGATTTCTAAGCGGGCTGATCTGGGGCGGTGTGGCAAGCATCGGCGTCGTTGGCGTGGTGTCTTTGCTGATGCCGCTGCCCTTGCCACCAGAGGTCGGTGACGCCGCCCCAGGGTCCGGTCCGGCCCCGGCGCGTGTTGGCCTGTCAGAGGTTGCCGAGCAGGACCGTTTGCCCGAAACCCCGCCTGCCTCAAGCCGCGCTGTGCCGCGGGCCAATGCCCCGGTTCAGGATGATCTCGCCGCCGTGGGTGCCGATGCGCAAACGCCAGCCGCTATGCCCGAGACTGGCAATGCCGAAAGGCTAAGCAGCCCCGCCGAACCCACGGGTCAGTCACCCACGCAGCCCGGCGCCGAGCAACCCGTTCTGCCAAATCCGCAGGCCTTGGCACCTGCCACGCCACAGCCTGCTGATGAATTGTCCATCACCACCGAACCCGCACAGCCTCCGGCCCCAGAAGTCGCAATGATCGAGGGCGCTTTCGACGCACCAACAGGGCTAGAGACGCCCGAAGTGGCCGAGGCCGAGGACATCACATTGCCGGCCCAAGAGCAGGCGGCCGAGGATGCGGCAGACGGCCCGATCAACGCAGACACAGCCGACCCCGCAGTCGATGCCGCGCCGGAGATCCCCCTGGTGTCACAGAACGATCCCGTCCAGCCCCGCTTGGGGGCGGAGCAGATCGAGCAAGATTCCGGGATGGGGCAAACGTCACGCGCATCGCCAGAGGAGGTCCAGACGGCGGAGGGGACGTTACGCTCGCCAGAGCAAGAACTAATTGAAAGCGCACCTACTGCCGAGCAGGCGCCGACCCCGTCAGCAGACCCGGCCACGACAATAGAGCCCAGCGAGCTCGCAATTGAAGAAACCGAAGCGCCGGAGTCCACCCGCCCCGCGATCGGCACACCGGCGACAACGCTTGCTGATCGCGACACAAATGTCGTGATTAACCGCCCTGATGCGACGCTGCCTGAGGCGGAAGACGAAGCTGAACCCGTGGCAGAGGCCGCTGCAGACATCCGCCCTGTGGTGGCCAACAGCCTGTCCTTTGATGTGCCAAAAGGCAAACCCCTCATGAGTTTCGTGCTGATCGATGATGGCAGCACAGTGATCACCGGGGGCGCGGGACTGGCCGCGCTGCGCAGCTTTCCTTATCCGCTCAGCTTTGCCGTCGATACCGCGCTGCCGGATGCCGCTGACCGAGTGGCGACCTATAGCGCTGCCGGGTTTGAGGTGCTGGCCATGATTGACCTGCCGAAAGGCGCGCAGCCCAGTGACGCCGAAACCACTTTCGCCGCGACGCTGGACCGTATCGGCCCGGTGGTCGCAGTGCTTGAAGGTACGGGCAGTGGGTTGCAAGACAACCGCGCCGTGGCCGATCATGTGACCGATATCCTCGTCCAATCGGGCCACGGTCTCGTGACGCAGGACAAAGGGTTGAACACCATGCCCAAGCTGGCGCGCAAAAACGGGGTGCCCGCTGATCCGGTGTTCCGCGACTTTGACAGCAAAGGGCAGGACGCGCGGGTCATTCGGCGGTTTCTGGATCAAGCAGCCTTCAAAGCGCGGCAAGAGGGGGCGGTGATCATGCTGGGCCGTTTGCGGCCTGATACCGTTTCTGCTCTGCTGCTCTGGGGGTTGCAGGACCGGGCCAGCGATGTGGCCTTGGTCCCGATCTCGGCAGTGTTGCTGCGCGAGGAATAACGCGCAGCGCCCGCTTAGATAATCTCATCTTCGTCAAAGAGCGGGTCTTCTTCAAGTTGGCTGGCCAATTCGTCAACCGTCGCTTCAGCCGCGCGGGGGCTGAGTTTGGCGAGGTGAAAGACCGCATCGCCCTCATTCACCACCGGCAACATCGCGCGCCCGATCAAGATGCCCGGCGCGTCGGCCAGCAGTTCGGCCTCTTCCTTGCCAAAGGGGTCGGACACGATGGCCAGCAGATCACCTTCGGCCACGGTTTCGCCCTCGGCCCGGAAGGTTCGCAACAGCCCGCCCGCCGGGGCGCGCAGCCAATGGGACGCGGTGCAGATATAGGGCGCAGAGCGGGCGCGGGCGATGCCTTTGGCGGGCAGCATGTCCTGCCCGCGCATGACCCGCAGGATGCCGGCGAGCCCTGCACGTACCGCCATTTCGTCAAAGCGCAGACCTTCGCCCGCCTCATAAAGCAGGATCGGCGTGCCTTCGCGGGCCGCCACAGCCCTAAGCGAGCCATCGCGCAGCGGCGAGGTCAGGACGACCGGCGCGCCAAAATCCATCGCCATTTTCTGCGTCACCGTATCCGAAGGCGAGACCCGCACCTGTGGCAGGTTGGTGCGGTGAATCGCCGCCGAATGCAGATCGACGCCAAAATCACAACGCAGCACGACCTCTCGCAAGAAGATATGCGCCAGCCGTGCACCGAGGCTGCCCGAAGGGGAGCCGGGAAAACAGCGGTTTAGATCGCGCCGGTCGGGCAGATAGCGCGAGCGGTTTAGAAAACCGAAGGAGTTCACCACCGGCACCACGATCAGCGTGCCGCGCAGGGCGCTGAGTTGCGGGGCGCGGAGCAGACGGCGCAGAATCTCGACGCCGATCACCTCATCGCCATGCACGGCTGCTGAGACGAACATTGTCGGCCCTGGACGCTTGCCGTGGAAAATCTCAAGCGACAGATGCACCGGCGTATGATCCGGCAGGATCGAGACGGGCAAATCAACGGCGAGGCTGCTGCCGGGGGCGACGGAATGCCCCGCAATCTGAAAGGGGGCGCGGGGGGGCATGGTTAGCTGTTTCCTTTACCACCAAAGCGCGCTGCATCGGCTGCCGCCCGGCGGATCGCGCCGGATTTATGCACGGTTTCCATGAACTCGGCCTCTGGGTCGCTATCATAGACAACGCCGCCACCGGCTTGGATATAGAGCGTTTCGTCCTTCACTACGGCGGTCCGCAGGGCGATGCACATGTCCATGTCGCCACCCGCGCTAAAGTAGCCCACGCCGCCACCATAGACGCCGCGTTTTTCCGGCTCCAACTCGTCGATAATCTCCATCGCACGGACCTTCGGCGCGCCAGATACTGTACCGGCGGGCATCCCGGCAAAGAAGGCGTCGAGCGCGTCGCAGCCCTCTTTCAACTCGCCCACCACGTTGGAGACGATGTGCATGACATGGCTGTAGCGCTCGACGATGAACTCCTCGGTCGGGCGCACGGTGCCGATCTTGGCCACACGGCCCACGTCGTTGCGGCCCAGATCGAGCAGCATGAGGTGTTCGGCCAATTCCTTCGGATCGCTGAGCAGGTCAGCCTCAAGCGCGCGGTCTTCTTCTGGCGTCGCGCCGCGTTTTCGGGTGCCGGCGATCGGGCGGATGGTGACCTCATTGCCGAAGACCCGCACGAGGATCTCGGGCGAGGCGCCGACGACATGGAAGCCGCCAAAATTGAAGTAGAACATGAAGGGCGACGGGTTCGTGCGCCGCAGGCTGCGGTATAGCGCGAAGGGCGGTTGCGTGAACCCCTGCGCCCAGCGTTGGCTCGGCACCACCTGAAAAATATCGCCCGCGACGATATAGTCCCGCGCCTTTTCGACCGCCGCCTTATAGCCCTCATGAGTGAAGTTGCTCACCGGTTCCGGCAGGTCCGCGGCTTGCCCCATCTCACGCGAGGTCTGTGGCATGGCGCGTTCCAGATCGCGCACCGCGTCCATCACGCGCTCAGCGGCCTGCGCATAGGCGGCGCGGGCGGACTGCCCGTCGGACACCCAAGCGGGCGAGACGATGGTGACTTCGCCCTTCACCCCGTCCAGCACGGCCACGACCGAAGGGCGCAGCATCAGCGCATCGGGCAGACCGAGCGGGTCAGGGTTCACGTTCGGCAGATGTTCGACCAGCCGGATCATGTCATAGCCGAGATAGCCAAAAAGGCCAGCGGCGGCTTGGGGCAGGTCATCGGGCAGGGTGATGCGCGATTCTGCGATGACTTCGCGCAGACAGTCGAGCGGATTGCCCGCCATATCCTCAAAGGCATCGACGTCATAGCGCGCCGAGCGGTTCAGCGCTGCTGTCTCGCCTCGGCAGCGCCAGATCAGGTCGGGCTTCATACCAATGATCGAATAGCGGCCCCGCACGTCACCACCGGTGACCGATTCCAGCACGAAGGCGTTTTCGCCATCTCCGGTCAGTTTGAGCATCAGCGACACCGGCGTGTCGAGGTCAGCGGCCAGCCTTGTGTAGACGATCTGATTTTCACCCGCGTCATAGGCGCGGGCGAAGCTGTCGAAATCCGGTGTCAGAGCCATGGGCGTGCCTATCAGGGGAAGTTCACATGCACGGCTTGCACCGCACGTTGGTCGATCTGCGGCGCGGTACGGCGCATGACCGCATCGCTGTAGATGTTAAAGAGGTCTTGCGCCAGCGCTTGGTCAAGCTGCTCGGACAGACGGGCCATCAACGCTTCGGTCTCATCGCTCTCGCCAGCTGGGGTAACGCTGTCAACGCGCAGGACCACTACGTGATCTTCTGCTGGAAGAACCGCCACGCCACCTTCTTCAAGGTCGAATACCTGATCCATGAAGGCTTCTGGCGTGCCATCGACATAGGCGCCGCGCGTCATGTTTTCACCGATCTGCGGTTCCAGCCCAGCGGTTGCAAAAGCACCTTCCTCGGTCAACTCAGCAGTTAGCGACTTTGCCTTTTCAGTCAACTGTTCGACGACCTGTGCATTCCGCCACGCAGTTTCGACCTCTGCGCGGGCATTCTCAAAAGGATTGGGTCGCTCCGGTTTGATCTCGTCCAGACGCATGGCGAAGATGCCGCCGTCCTCAAGCTGGTCGATCTGAGGGAAATCGTTTTCGCTCAGCGACGCGGCGGCCTGACGAAAGGCACCATAGGCGGCGATGCCGTCGCTGCTCTCCTCGGTCCACTCAATCGTGTCGAGGCGCATTTTGGTTTCCTCGGCCAGATTTTCCAGCGTGGCGCCCCCGGCGAGTTGATCGTCAATCTCCTGCGCGCGGGCTTCTACGGCGCGGGTGGCACGAGAGACGGCGAGGGTTTCTTCTAGCACTTTACGCGCTTCTTCGAAGGGCACGTTCTGCGCAGGCAGCACGGCGTTCACACGAAACAGCGCGGGACCAAGCGATGTGCGCAGGGGGCCGACGATGTCACCAGACTCGGCCGCAAACACCGCGTCGCCAGCGGCGTCGAGATCGGATTTGGCGACATCACCCATATCTACGTCCTGAAGCGCCAACCCACGTTCCTCAACCAGAGCTTCGAAGGTTGTACCTTCCACCTCAAGCGCGGCAGCGGCCTGATCGGCGGCTTCTTCATTGGCAAAGACCAGACGCTCAACAAGGCGGCGCTCGGGTTGATCATACTCATCGCTGCGGGCCTCGTATTCTGCCTTCAGTTCGTCTTCGGGAACTTCGATTTCATCCAGCAGGTCTTCGGGCGAGAGCCACACATAGGTGATGCTCTTGCTTTGCGGCAACATGAAGTCGTCTTGGTTTGCCTCATAGTAGGCCTTGAGTTCTTCTTCGGTTGGCTTGGCCAGCGGGGCATCGAGGTTATTTGCATCCAAACGCGCCCATTTGAAGCTGCGCGCTTCGCTAACGTAATCGACCAAGGTGCGGGCATAGGTGTCGGGCATCGACACACCGCCCAAAATGGCGCGTTGCAGCAAGCCACGGGCGGCTTCTTCGCGCAGGGAGGTCTCAAACTCCGCCTCGCTCATGCCGCTTTGCTGGAGGGCGAAACGATAGCCTTCGCGGTCAAATTTGCCGTCGATGCCTTGGAAAGACGAGATCGCCATGACTTCGTCACGCAGGGTCGCGTCGCCGATGGACAGGCCCATCTCATCGGCCTCATTGTCGAGCGCACGGTTGCGGACGATGCGCTGCAAGACGGCGCGGTCGAGGCCCATTTCCTGTGCGCGGGCGAAGGACAAGCTTTCACCCGTCTGCGCCTCAATGGCGCGGATTTCCTGCTGCAACTGGCGGGCGTATTGGTCCACCGAAATGGACTTGTCGCCGACGCTGCCGATGCTGCGTAGATTGCCGCTCAGATTGATCGCGCCAAAGCCGCCAAGACCCAAGATCAGAAGGCCCATCAAGGCCCAAACGGCGGTTTTCGAAAAGCTGAAGCCTTTTTTGGCCATGACACGGTCCCTCGTTAATTTCGGACCTGTCTATGCGTTGCGTGGCAGGGCTGCAAGCCTGTCGAAAAGGGTGGTCAGACCGGCTGCGTCAAGGTTGGCAAAGGCGATGCGCAACTGGGCCGCGCCGCTGTTGTCGCCCTCGGGGGTGAACATCGTGCCGGGGAGGCATAGGACGCCTGCATCGCGCACCAATTGTGGGGCGAGATCGGCGGATGAGATGTCAAACGGATGGCGCATATAGGCGAAATAGCCGCCCAGACCGAGCAACTCCCAGCCCAGCAGTTCAAGCTTGGGCATCAGGTCAGAGATCGCCGCTCGGCGGGCAAGGATCTCTTCGCGTTCGCCCGCGAGCCACGGCCCAAGGTTCTGCATCCCCCAAAGCGCGCCATGCTGGCCGATCTGCGCGGGGCAGATCGCCACGGTGTCGAGGAATTTTTCGACCTCGGCCAGCCGCGCGCGGCTGCCGATGAGCGCACCGACGCGGTGGCCAGTGAGGCGGTAGGCTTTGGAGAAGGAATAGAGGTGGATCAGCGTGTCGTGCCAATCCGGGTCGCTGAACAGCGCGTGGGGCGGGCCGGGGCGGCTGTGAAAGTCGCGGTAGGTCTCGTCCAAGATCAGCGCAATGCCGTGGCGGCGGGCGAGGTCGAAGAATTCTTGCACCAGCGCGGCGGGATATTCGACGCCGGTGGGATTATTCGGCGTGACAAGCGCAATGGCCCGGGTGCGGGGTGTAATGAGTGCCTCAGCGCGGGCCGGATCGGGCAGCATGTTGGCCTCGACGGGCAGGGGCAGGGTGGTGACACCGCTCATGTCGAGCCACATCTTGTGGTTAAAGTACCACGGCGTCGGCAGAATCACCTCGTCCCCTTCACCGCAGAGCGTGGCGATGGCGGCGGCGAAGGCTTGGTTGCAGCCCGAGGTGATGCAGACCTGCTCGTCTGTCACCACGCCCGCATATTTCTCAGCCGTTTGCCGCGCGAGTTCGGCACGCAGTTCCGGCAGGCCCAGCACCGGGCCATAGAGATGCGCTTCGTCATTGTTCAGCGTCACCTCGGCCATCGCCCGCCGCAGCGCTTCGGGGGGCGGATCGACCGGGGCGGCTTGGCTGACGTTGATCAGCGGGCGGTCGGGCGTGAAGGTCACGCCGTCAAGCCAGCGCCGCGCCTCCATCACCGGGGGGAAGAACGTGGTGGCGGTGCGCGAAAGCGTCATGGGGCAGTCCGGGATGAGAGGGCGGATAAGTATTTGAAGCCAAAAAGAGGGGGGTCAGTCCTTGCCTCGGTAGGGCTCGACATATTGCAGGGCCATGTCCCATGGGAAGAAGATCCATGTGTCTTGGCTCACACCGGTGATAAAGGTGTCGACCTGCGGCTCGCCTTCGGGCTTGGCATAGACGGTGGCGAAATGGGCGTTGGGGTAAAGCTCGCGCACCAGTTCGATGGTCTTGCCGCTGTCGACGAGATCATCGACGATCAGGATGCCGGTGCCATCGCCCATGATTTCGGCGTCGGGGGATTTTAGCACTTTCGCCTCGCGCCGTTGATCGGCGGCACCGCCGCCCGAATGGTAGGACATGACCGAGATTGTATCGACGGTACGGATGTCCAACTCACGCGCAACGATCATCGCGGGGGCCATCCCGCCGCGGGTGATCGCGACGACGGCACGCCAGGCACCATTGTCCGGGCCAAGACCATCGAGCCGCCAGGCCAGCGCACGGCTGTCGCGGTGGATCTGATCCCAAGAGATGTGAAAGCCCTTTTCGTGGGGCAGGCGCGAGGCGTCCTTTGGGGTGCTCATGATCTTCCTTTGCAGCAGCTGGCGCGGAGATCCGCGCAAAATTGGATTTGAGGCGCGTTATTCCTTGGACATGTCCGGCGCGTCAACCGCCTTCATGCCGACAACGTGATAGCCCGCGTCGACGTGCAGGTTCTCACCCGTGGTGCCGCTGCCCAGATCCGAGAGCAGGAAAAGCGCGGCTTTGCCTACGTCTTCGGTGGTGACATTGCGGCGCAGCGGCGAGTTGTATTCGTTCCACTTCATAATATAGCGAAAATCGCCGATGCCGGAAGCCGCCAGCGTTTTGATCGGCCCGGCAGAGATCGCGTTCACGCGGATGCCGTCTTTGCCGAGGTCTTCGGCGAGGTATTTAACGGAAGCTTCGAGCGCGGCTTTGGCGACACCCATGACATTGTAATGTGGCATGACTTTCTCGGCGCCGTAGTAGGTCAGCGTCAGCGCGCTGGCACCGGGCGACATCATCTTTTCGGCGCGTTGCATCACGGCGGTGAAGGAATAGACGGAGATGTCCATCGACATGGTGAAATTGCCGCGGCTGGTGTCGACATAGCGGCCACGCAGCTCGCCTTTGTCGGAAAAGCCGATGGCGTGGACGATAAAGTCCAACCCGTCCCAGCGGTCTTTCAACCCGTCGAACAGCGCGTCGATCGACGCTTCGTCACCCACGTCGCAAGGCAGGACGATGTCGCTGCCCAATTGCTCGGCCAACGGGCCCACGCGTTTCTTCAGCGCTTCGCCCTGATAGGAAAACGCCAGCTCGGCACCGGCATCCGCAAGCGCTTTGGCCACGCCCCATGCGATGGATTTGTCATTCGCGAGGCCCATAATCAGCCCGCGTTTGCCCTTCATCAATTCGTTTCCCATTTCGGCGCCTTGTCTATGTTCTGTTTTGTTGGCCAAGGTTTAGGGGATTGCGTAAGGCGCAGCAAGGCTGGACGAACTGATCTTAGGCTGGCACAACTTAAGCCTGTGCAGTGGGATGCAGGGGCCAATGGTCGCAGTTGTGCTTTTATGGATGGCCGGATATTAAGTTTAAAAACAATGTCCTTGCCGGGTGCCGGTCATATCTATCGTGACAAGCGCTAAGGCAAAGGCTCGCCCAAATGGGCGAAGGGGAGAGATTAAATGGACGCGCGGACTGGGATTTTTGCAGGGGAAAACCCCTTTGCTATTGCCCAAAGCTGGCTGGACGAAGCCGTGGCTTCTGAGCCGAATGACCCTAATGCCATCGCCCTAACCACGGTTGATGCCGATGGCATGCCGAATGCCCGCATGGTCCTGCTAAAGGAAATCGAACCAGGGGCCTTTGTCTTTTACACCAACTACGAAAGCACGAAGGCGCAGGAACTGGACCGAGCCGGCAAGGCGGCCTTTGTCATGCATTGGAAATCCCTACGCCGCCAGATTCGGGTGCGCGGGCTGGTCAGCCGCGAGGATGGTCCGCAGGCCGATGCCTATTTCGCGTCGCGGTCGCTCAAGAGCAAATTAGGCGCATGGGCATCGCGCCAGTCACAACCGCTCTCGGGGCGCGGCGCTTTGATGGCAGAAGTCGCCAAAGTTACCGCACAGCATGGTGTAAACCCCAAACGCCCGCCATTCTGGGGGGGCTACCGCATCACACCGCTGGAAATTGAGTTCTGGGCGGACGGAGAGTTTCGTTTGCATGACAGGTTTCAATGGCGCCGCACCGATCCTGCCGCGTCCTGGCAGGTCACACGGCTGAACCCATGATGGAACGCTTTGGAATGAAAGACGACGTGGCCGCGCAGAAAATCACGCCGGAGCCCCACAGCAGCCCGGTAAGCGGCGTTGTGAAATGGTTCGACCCAAGCAAAGGCTTTGGCTTTGTGGTTGCCGATCTGGGCGGGCCGGACATCCTGTTACACGTGAATGTGCTGCGAAACTACGGTCAAAGCTCGGTCGCTGACGGGGCACGGCTCGAAGTGAATACCCAACAAACCGAGCGCGGTGTTCAAGTGACACAAGTCCTGTCGATCGCGCCGCCCAAAGACCTGCCCCCGGTTGTGATCGACCGCGCTGGCTTGGACCGCGAAGCTTTGGCAAAAACAGCTTTGGAACCGGCCCGCGTGAAATGGTTCGACAAGACTAAGGGCTTCGGCTTTGCGAATGTGTTTGGAAGTCAGGAAGATGTGTTCTTACATATAGATGTACTGCGGCAGTCCGGATTGGCTGATCTACAGGCTGGAGAGGCTTTGGCCATGCGGGTAATCGACGGTGAACGTGGCCATTTAGCGGCGGAGGTGCAGGCATGGGAAACGGTGACGCGCGAAGAATGAGGGTCGGCTCCGTAGCTGGGGTGGTTTTGGCCAGCCTGCTTATGGCCGGTGCAGCTGTCGCCGAAGTGTGCCGAGACGATTCCGTCAGTCTGCGCGGAGATTGGGGCAAGGCGCGATTCTCTGTCGAAGTCGCCGACGAACAGGACGAACGCGCGCTTGGTCTGATGCACCGCGAAAGCCTGCCGCTGAGCGCAGGGATGCTTTTTGTCTATGAACGCCCGCAACGGCTAAGCTTCTGGATGCGCAATACGCTGATCCCGCTCGACATGCTGTTCATCGACGCGCAGGGCGTGGTGCAGCGCATACATCATTCGGCCAAACCATTGGACGAGACGCCCATCGTTGGGGGCGACGACCTATTGTCAGTGTTGGAGATCAACGGCGGTTTGGCCTATCGGCTCGGCATCAAAGAAGGCGCACAAGTGCGGCACCCGGCTTTTGCGAAAAACGAGCCTGCTTGGCCCTGCTGAGCATTTTTTTCGACCGCAACGAAATATACAGCATCTTTCCGTCATTCGGGGCTTTTCAATCCCTCGGCTTATGGCTAAAGAAGCCGCAGTCGGAGCGTGGCGCAGCCTGGTAGCGCACCTGTTTTGGGTACAGGGGGTCGGAGGTTCGAATCCTCTCGCTCCGACCACTTTTTCTACATAGATTTTTCGCCGTCTGTAGGTATGGGCACTGGCCCCATATCGACACCAGATATTGTATGCGGCGATCCCTCCGGTTCGAGTCATTGGAATAGTCGGGGCGGCCATCGTGATGTTTCTGTCGCGGTTGGCCGGGGCTGCATAGGGTTCATGCTTAATTAAACAGCACCCTTTTGAAAAAAGCTCTGATTTTCCAACCCGGCGATGCACCGACCTTTTTCTTGTGGATGGAATGACCCAGTCTGCAGAGGCCAGGGGCTAACTCCGCCGGAACACAGCATTATTTATTCGGCGTTCGGATGCACGGCCTGCGGGTATCTTTGGGGATATCTGCACATTGAATCACCGGCTGTCAGGCGGGGCGACTGTTTGGCTTTCGGTCAACAGGAAGTTTTAAAATAAATCGTAAAAAAACCGTTGACCAATTAGGGCTGCATACGCCAGTTTGTGTGAGCCGGAGATGGTAACACAATATGTAGTGGCTAAAGCCTTCGGGCATATCTCGGCACAGGGACAGGCAAACGATCTTATCGTTTCTATTTGAATTGCCGTCGCCGGGCTCCGTCTGGCGCTGCGTGAGAGAGCGTGTCCTTTGACATTGCGGCGAGGCGGTCTGCGACAGGGTAGGCCGGCTCGGGATTTGAATAAAGCTGGATATGGGGCAGCGACGATGAAAATTGAACGGAAATTCACCACGGTCGGGCAGGACGCCTATGCGGATTTGGACTTTGTCACCACGGTGTCTGAGATTCGCAATCCCGATGGGTCGGTGGTGTTCAAACTCGATAATGTCGAAGTCCCCAAGGCTTGGAGCCAAGTCGCGAGCGATGTGATTGCGCAGAAATACTTCCGCAAGGCGGGCGTGCCGAGCGAAACACGCAAAGTGAAAGAAAAAGGCGTGCCAGAGTTCCTGTGGCGCTCGGTGCCAGCCGAGGGCGCAGAGATGGGCGGCGAGACCTCGTCCAAACAGGTGTTCGACCGTTTGGCGGGCGCTTGGGCCTATTGGGGCTGGAAGGGCGGCTATTTCACCACCGAAGAGGATGCCCAATCCTACTACGACGAGATGCGTCATATGCTCGCCAGCCAGCGCGCCGCCCCGAACTCGCCGCAGTGGTTCAACACCGGCCTGCACTGGGCTTATGGCATCGATGGTCCGGCGCAGGGGCATTACTATGTTGACTACAAGTCCGGGAAGCTGACCCGCTCCAAGTCCTCCTATGAGCATCCGCAGCCGCATGCCTGCTTCATCCAGTCCGTGGGTGACGATCTGGTCGGCGACGGCGGCATCATGGACCTTTGGGTGCGCGAAGCACGACTTTTTAAATACGGCTCAGGTGGCACCAACTTTTCATCGCTCCGCGGAGAGGGCGAGAAGCTGTCGGGCGGCGGCAAGTCGTCGGGTTTGATGGGGTTCCTCAAGATCGGGGACCGCGCCGCTGGCGCCATCAAATCCGGCGGCACCACCCGCCGCGCAGCCAAGATGGTGATTGTCGACGCCGACCACCCCGATATTCAGGACTTCATCAATTGGAAGGTGCTCGAAGAGCAGAAGGTCGCGAGCATCGTGGCTGGCTCCAAGATGCACGAGCAGAAGCTGAACCTGCTGTTTGACGCGATCAAAGCATGGGACGGCGTGGCAGAGGATGCTTATGATCCGGCCAAGAACGACCAGTTGAAACAGGCGATCCGCGAGGCCAAAAAGGTCGCGATCCCCGAGACTTACGTCAAGCGCGTGCTGGACTATGCCAAGCAGGGCCACACCGCCATCGAATTCCCGACCTATGACACCGACTGGGACTCTGAGGCCTACAACTCGGTCTCCGGCCAGAACTCGAACAACTCGATCCGGGTGACCAATGCTTTCCTTAAGGCTGTTGAGAAAGACGCCGACTGGGAGCTGATCAGCCGCACCGAGAACCGGGTGACCAAGACCATCCGGGCGCGTGACCTCTGGGATCAAGTCGGCCACGCCGCTTGGGCCTGTGCTGATCCGGGCATCCAGTACCACGACACCGTTAACGACTGGCACACTTGCCCCGAAGACGGCGCGATCCGCGGCTCGAACCCCTGCTCGGAATACATGTTCCTCGACGATACGGCCTGTAACCTCGCCTCGATGAACCTGCTGACCTTCCTCAAGGAGGGTGAGTTCCAGGTCGACGACTATATGCACGCCTCGCGCCTCTGGACCGTGACGCTGGAAATCTCGGTGATGATGGCGCAGTTCCCGTCCAAGGAAATCGCGCAGCGGTCTTATGACTTCCGCACGTTGGGCCTTGGCTATGCGAACATCGGCGGTCTGCTGATGAACATGGGCTATTCCTACGACAGCGACGAGGGTCGCGCCCTTGGTGGAGCGTTGACCGCGATCATGACCGGCGTTGCCTATGCGACCTCGGCCGAGATGGCGGGCGAGTTGGGCGCCTTCCCTGGCTATGAAAAGAACGCCGAGCACATGCTGCGCGTCATCCGCAACCACCGGACCGCCGCCTATGGCAAGGCAGAGGGCTATGAGCAGCTTTCCGTCAAGCCGGTGCCGCTGGACCACGCGAACTGCCCACAGGCCGGGCTGGTAGATATCGCCAAATCCAGCTGGGACGAAGCGCTGAAATTGGGCGAAGCCCATGGCTACCGGAACGCGCAGACTTCGGTCATCGCGCCAACCGGCACCATCGGTCTGGTCATGGATTGCGACACCACGGGGATCGAGCCGGACTTCGCGTTGGTGAAGTTCAAGAAACTCGCGGGCGGCGGCTATTTCAAAATCATCAACCAATCGGTGCCAGCGGCGCTGGAAAAGCTCGGCTACGGGTCGGCCCAGATCGAAGAGATCGTCGGCTACGCGGTGGGCCACGGCACCATCGGCAATGCGCCTGCGATCAACCACACCACACTGGCGGGCCACGGCTTTGGCGCCAATGAGTTGGCCAAGGTCGATGCCGCGCTGAAGCAGGCGTTTGATATCCGCTTTGTGTTCAACCAGTGGACGCTGGGCGAGGAGTTCTGCACGCAGGTCTTGGGCATCCCAACCGAAAAGCTGAACGACCCGACCTTCGACTTGCTCCGTTCGCTGGGCTTCAGCAAGGCGGACATCGAGGCGGCCAACGACCACGTCTGCGGCACCATGACGCTCGAAGGCGCGCCGCATCTGCGCGAAGAGCACTACGGCATCTTCGATTGCGCCAATCCCTGCGGCAAAAAGGGCAAACGCTACCTCTCGGTCAACAGCCACATCTATATGATGGCAGCGGCGCAAAGCTTCATCTCGGGGGCGATCTCCAAAACGATCAACATGCCGAATGACGCGACGATCGAGGATTGCCAGAAGGCGTACGAACTGAGCTGGTCGCTCGGCATCAAGGCCAATGCGCTTTACCGTGATGGCTCGAAACTGAGCCAGCCTCTGGCCGCCGCCCTCGTCGAAGACGACGAAGATGCCGCCGAGACGCTGGAATCAGGATCGCCGCATGAAAAAGCTGCCGTGCTGGCCGAGAAGATCGTCGAAAAGGTGATCGTCAAAGAGATCATCAAATCTCACCGCGAGAAGATGCCGCAGCGCCGCAAGGGTTATACCCAAAAGGCGAATGTGGGCGGGCATAAGGTCTATCTGCGCACCGGCGAATACGAAGACGGCAAGCTGGGTGAGATCTTCATCGACATGCACAAGGAAGGTGCGGGCTTCCGGGCGATGATGAACAACTTCGCCATCGCGGTCTCTGTCGGCCTGCAATACGGCGTGCCGCTGGAGGAATTCGTCGATGCCTTTACCTTCACCAAATTCGAGCCCGCGGGCATGGTGCAGGGCAATGACAGCATCAAACAGGCGACTTCGATCCTTGACTATGTGTTCCGCGAGTTGGCCGTCTCTTACCTCGACCGGACCGATCTGGCGCATGTGAAACCTGAGGGCGCAACCTTTGATGATCTGGGCCGGGGCGAAGAAGAGAACCTCGCCAATGTCAGCGAGCTGAGCGAAACAGCGGCTAATAAGTCCTTGGAAGTATTGAAGCAAATTAGCTCAAGCGGCTATCTGCGCAACCGTCTTCCGCAAGAACTGGTCGTGCTGCAAGGCGGGCAGAGTGTGGATGCAAGCGTCGCGTTGGAAACCCTCGTACCGGAAGTAAGCGGCAGTGGTGACATGGCAGTGGCAGTGAAATCCTCGACCGCTGTCAGCTCCGGCGCCGTAAGTATCGACGCCCGCGCCAAGGCCAAGATGCAGGGCTATGAGGGCGAGGCTTGTGGCGAATGCGGCAACTATACGCTGGTGCGCAACGGCACCTGCATGAAGTGCAACACCTGCGGCGGGACCAGCGGCTGTAGCTAACAGAACGCGCCCCGCTGAAAGACCAAGCAATTGTAGCCCATTTTGGGTGGTTTCGGCGCCCATTCGCAAGGTCTTTAAAACCCATTGAGGACCTATGCCGTTGTAATTAAACAATAATCTAAAGCTTCAGATCCACCGGATCTGAAGCTTTAGATTATTCGGGACGATGGGTTAGTATTGACGAGTACAAAACTTTCATGCTGTCTAATGCGATGGACTCAAAACCGCATATTAGTCTCATACGACGCTATTGTACTGCCCCTAGCGGGGCCGGGCGTCGGTAGCTATTTAGTCAAAATTCAGCTTATCCGTTTAGAAACGACCGGTCCTTCTCATATCCAGACAAGGACCCGTTCATGAAAATCGCCAAACTTATCCATGCTTCTCCTTCCGAAATTGATACTCACGCGATCAAGGCGCGGCTGACTAAATTTCTGTTAGACCTACGTAGCCGAAAGCTCGCTAAAGAACTGGTCGGAGATGACGAGCGGTCTGAAAGTTTGGACTCAGATAATCTCACTTCTTTAGCCGACGAGCTATCAGATGGAGTCGAACTCACGTGGGGCGATGACAATCGTATCAATACCCGTATCGCTAGGCTTAGTGCGAGGCGCAAAGCAGCGTCTGGTTTCGCTCATCTCAAAGACAACGAAATTCGTCGGCTTAGACCGCTAATGTCTGGGGTACGCTTGGAGGAACCACAGACAATTCACTGGGCAGACGAGGTAGCATCAGCCCTGCACGAAGAGATGCCTTGGATGGCACCCGCAACAAAAGAGGTGTGGTACGCTTTGCGACACAATGCCGTTTCAAATCAGGCGATTCGTTTGCCTCCTCTATTGTTAAACGGTCCACCGGGCCTCGGAAAATCGGTCTGGGCAAGGCGATTATCAGAACTTCTTCGGGTTCCCCGATGCGAAATTGATGCGAGCGTTGGCGGAGTAGGCTTTTCAGTAGTAGGAGTGGAGCGAGGCTGGTCCTCAGCGCAGCCGGGACGGCCGCTAGAGACGATCCTTAAACATAAGGTCGCAAACCCTTTAGTTGTGATCGATGAAGTTTGTAAGTCGCAGTCAGCCTCCACAGAAATGGGCGCGAGACATTCTTTTGCCGATAGTTTGTTGAATTTGTTGGAGACAGAGACTTCAGCAACGTGGGTCTGCCCATTTTTCCAGATCAACATCGATATGTCTCACATTTCGTGGGTGATGACTGCAAATGAGGCTTGTAATATCCCATCGCCATTGTTGAGTAGATGCACTGTAGTCGATCTTGCCTGCTTATCTTCTTCCCAATTGAAGGCTTTTGCCCGGCGACAAGCTCTTGAAGTCGGGCTTTCCGGCGCTTCTACAGAAGCCATCGAGCATGTAATTGATCGTTGGCCTAAAAGTGGAAAAACCTCGATCAGTTTTCGCACTGTCAGTCGCATGTTGCGTCGAGCAGAAGTTCTCGAACGACGGTCTGCCTATCACTGAATGTCCAGAGCTGTGATTATTTCTTAAGGTGTAATCCAAGCGCATATGCGTATTTCGCGAGGCGTCTCTAAATTCGGATGTATCGCTCCAGAAGAGACGCGTGAATGGCCCCAAGTCGAAGCGCGTCAAAGGGCAGCTCCCGGTCCGAAGCGGACATCCCCGTTTTACGCACTCGGCCGTTCGTGTTGAGCCGACCCTACATGATGCTGCGACGCGGAGAACGACAGCAAAGAGCCCAATGTAACCAATGCTGCGCGGTGCACGAAGGTCTGCTACGACACTCGGCACACTAAAATGCTCGACCTGAAAATACGACACTCGGCATACGCAACTTGTAAACTCCATCCAAGAGATACGGTGCAGTCACCTCATCGATTTCATTTCGAATTGTGTTCTGCACATCGAGTTCTTGACGTTCCAAAATAAGAGGCACGCGAACACCGAATTTCATGAAGAAGTCAAAAAAGCTGGGACCCGGAGCATACAGAACGTTCTCGACAATCTCCGCTTTGATGTCAGTGAACCCGGTGCGTCTCATCATTTCAGAAACGGCGGCCTCATCGGACAAAAGATATGCATTTGGTGCAGGGTCCGCACGCGACATATCTGCTTGCCGTCCCAAAACGTCGAACAACAGCCGGTAGAGTTCCGAACGGTCAGGTCCGAGCCATTGGCTAAACACAAATCTCCCATTCGGCTTGAGAACACGGCGGGCCTCGGACATCGCCTGTTCTGGGTCAGTTACATGAAACAAAACGATATTGCTCAGGACAGCGTCAAACGTTTCGTCCGGTGCAGGCAAATCTTCAACGTCAGCGACAGAAAAATTGATGTTGGGAAACTGAGCTCTTGCTTGCGCAACCATTCCTTCCGAAAAATCGATGCCTTCGGCGTCAGCGCCAAGAAGTTTGGCGTTAGCTGCGACAAACCCTGGGCCGCAGCCTGCGTCCAACACCTTTGCGCCAGGAAAAAGTCTTGCATGGTCCAGCAACTTCGGAATGGTCTGAAGTGTTACGCGTGCAGTGGCGTCACCATACAACCGTGCCCGGGCCGACCATCCCTTGCGTTC
>Ga0209344_10001021_pt1 | contig 40461 bp, 34 predicted proteins | sample Cruoilmetagenom6_FD_187293 | JGI IMG/M metagenome (GOLD analysis project Ga0209344, IMG submission 187293) | Oil polluted marine microbial communities from Coal Oil Point, Santa Barbara, California, USA - Santa Barbara Oil Seep Sample 6 (SPAdes)... | ecosystem: Environmental > Aquatic > Marine... | reverse complement strand
CCAATCAAACTCCCCGAAGGTACCACGCTCGTCCGAACATGGCGGGGCCGTCACCACGAGGTCACGGTCCTCGAAGACGGCAAACGCTTCCGGTACCGTGAAACCGAGTTCGCGAGTTTGTCCGAGATCGCTCGCGAGATCACCGGGGCACGCTGGTCCGGCCCTCGCTTCTTCGGCCTCAAAAAACTCAAGCAATCTGCATAAGGAATCACCATGAAAACCACCCGCTGCGCAATCTACACCCGCAAGTCCAACGAAGAGGGTCTCGACATGGCATTCAACTCTCTTGACGCTCAGCGCGAAGCGGGCATCGATTACATCAAGAGCCAGAAGCACGAGGGCTGGCTGCTGGTGGAGGATGAGTACAACGACGGCGGATTCTCTGGCGGCACCATGAAACGGCCTGGGCTCAAGCAGCTGCTTGATGACATCGACCGGGGCCGAATTGATGTCGTCGTGGTGTACAAAGTCGATCGGCTGAGCCGATCGCTCAGTGATTTCGCTCGGATGATGGATGTGTTTGACGAAAAGCAGGTCTCGTTTGTGTCGGTGACGCAGCAGTTTAATACCACGACCTCGATGGGCCGGTTGACACTCAACATGCTGCTGAGCTTCGCCCAGTTCGAACGCGAGGTGTCGGGCGAGCGAATCCGCGACAAGCTCGCCGCGACGAAGAAGAAGGGGTATTGGGTCGGCGGCACGCCACCGCTCGGCTACCGGCTCCAGACGGGCGAAGAATCCAAGGGCATCTTCATCATTCCAGAACAAGCGGATCTTGTTCGCACAATCTTCGAGCGGTATATTGATGGTCCTTCACTCGTTGCCGTAGCAAATGAACTCAACGAAGCCGGATACACCACAAAGCAATGGACGAGCAAAAAGGGCATTGTTCATGGTGGAAAACGACTCTCTCAGAAGTACATCCACAGCGTTCTGACCAACCGGATCTACATCGGCAAGATTACCCATACCCGGGGCGATCACACCGAGATCTACGACGGCTTGCATGTACCGATCATCGACCCAGTAACATGGGATACCGCGCAGAAACTCATGACCAAACAGGACCGCAAGAACCTCCACCGCTGGACCCATCCGCATCTACTCAAGGGCAAGATTCGCACGAGTGATGGATTCGCGATGAGCCCTACCTCCACGCACCGACCATTGACCAAGAAGAGTGAGACCAACCAGAAACGGCTCGTGCGGTACTACATCAGCCAGAAGGCGATTAAGCACGGCTTTAAGAACTGCCCGATCAAGACGATCAACGCGGTGCACCTCGATGAACTCGTGCAAGGCATCGTCCTGAGCCATCTTGATCACTGCGAACTCGTACAACAGCCCACAGAAATCCGGAACCAATGGATCCGCAAGATCATCGATGAAGTCATACTCGATCGCGAAACCATCACGGTCAGCTTGGTGACCGATCAAATCGAGCAACTCCGACAACACGACTTCGGGTCGGCACCAACAAAATCCCCGACGCACCCAACCTGCCTGCACACCCCAGAAATAGAAAACCGTGGCAAGTTCATCCAACTGACACTCAAGATCCAGATCAAGAAACTCGATGGCAGACGCCTACTGCTGAGCCCTGATGGGCACGACCTGATCATTCCATCCACTCCCGAACCGAGACAGCACATCGTTGATGCGATTGGTCTGGCGTACCGTTGGCATGATGGGCTTATCAAATCCGGGCTGCAGATTCGTGAGTACGCAATCGAGCATCAACTCAATCGCACGCGCATCCTGAATCTGCTCCCGCTCACTCTACTGAGCCCAAATATACTCCGTAACGCACTCGCAGGAACACTCCCAAGCAGAATCACACTCGGCGATCTCCTGACCGCTTCAAAGCAGCTTCACTGGGATCGCCAAGCGGCCGAGCTTGGGATCAGCACAGCAATGAGCCAGTGCATCAGTTCGCAATCCGCCGGCTGAATCCCTGCTCGCTCCCCATTCAAATTTCATGAGGACATCCCTCATATCGCCCCGAGAGACACTCGCTGCAATTCGGGCAGATGTTGGCTGATCTGGTCAGAGTAGGGAATCTCGGAGACGCGCCGAACCGCCTGACACGCTCCAAAACGGGCGAAACGACGCCCTTTTGGGGACGCCGTTTCGTATACCGATTAAGTCAACGGAGCAGGGGGGATTCGAACCCCCGATGACCAAAAGGCCATACTGGATTTCGAATCCAGCGCATTCAACCGCTCTGCCACCGCTCCAATACTCGGTGAGGCCCAATATAGGGGTTGAGCCACGGCTAGTCGGAGAGTGTAGGCCGTTGCAGAACCACAGCCAACACAGTCGGCAGGCCTCGGCTCTCAAAGAATACTCAAACGAGCCATGGTGCTACTGCAGGGACAGCGCCAGTGCTTGAATCAGATCGGCCGGCTCACTCATTCGGCCGGTCCCGTCGTGCCGGCAGGCCTGCCAGCCGTCGCCGGGGCCGACGATGATGTTGCCGTCGGCTTGGGCGAGCTCGATATTGCGTTGATTGGCGGGCTGGGTCCACATCGCATCGTTCATCGCAGGGGCGATCAGGACGGGGGTGGTCTTGCGGTTGATGGCACTCAGGATGAGCGTCACGACCGAGTCGGTCTGCCCGTGGACGATCGAGGCCAGTGAGTTCATAGTGCACGGGGCAATCAGGACCGCGTCTGAGCGGTCGGCCAGCGAGATGTGCTGGGGGTCAGAAGATTCAAGGTGTTCCCAAGGCGAGGTATAGACAGGGTTGCCCGACAACGCTTGGAATGTCAGCGGGGTGACAAAGCGGGTAGCACTCTCGGTCATCGCGACGGTGACCTGTGCGCCCGCTTGAGCGAGGCGCGAGACGACAGTGCAGGCTTTGTAGACCGCGATGCCGCCGGTGATGCCTATAAAGATTCTCGCGCCTTCTTTGCTATCCCCCTTGGGGCCAAAGATCGCGGAGAGTTTCTGAGGGCTGAGCCAGTCTTCTGGATTCTTGAAATCCGACTTGAGATCAGGGTGGCTGTGACTCTCGGTCATATTGTGAAATATTCTGGGCTGAGTTTTTTAAGCTGGATTAAAGAAGTGCTTCGGCGGGGGCCGGTGCATCTTCGGAGCTTGAGGTTTCTTGGTCCTCGACATACTCGAGTGTGATCTTGTCTTGCATGATCTCTTCGATGACGAGTTCAAGGTCGGTCCGTCCATCGCGTGCGATGAGCGGGCGTGCCCCGTCGAGGAGTTGCTGGAGTCGTCGTTGGATCAGGGCACAGAGTTTGAACTTGCCGCCAACCTTCTCAACGATTTCTTCACTTTTCAACGCTTCGATCATCTGCTATCCTTTGGGGTGCCGTAGGGTATTCCTGCGGGTGGGATTGGCCAAGTCATGCCTGTGACGCGTGGCAGGGGAGAGTTTAGGCCTTTGCAACCGGTTGGGCGACAACCATTTGAGGCGATTCGCCATTCTTAATCCCGACTGAACCCCGATTTGAAGCTTCAAACCAAGGAACTCATGTGAAACCGACCGGATCGACAGACAGTTCGACAGAAATTCAGCGATTCCAGATGGGTGACCGGGTCGTCCATGCGGGTCAACCAGAGTGGGGGGTAGGGATCGTCTCGACCTCCTCGATGGGCGATCACGAGGGGGTCCCATGCCAGCGGCTGGTGATCCGGTTCGACCGCGCGGGGCTCAAAACGGTCTCCACTGCCTTTGCAAAGATCGAAGCTGCGGGAGACCGCGTGGGGACGGTACCCGAGAAGGAATCCAACCTTGCCCAGTCTCAGGGGGAAGCCAACCCAATCCTCAAAGCGACGGTCCGAGAAGTTATGCAGATCATGACGACAATTCCCGATGCCGCCCGAGACCCATTTGCGACCCCCGGCCAGCGGCTCAAGGCGACGCTGAGCTTGTACAGATTTACCGATTCTGGTGGACCTTTGATCGATTGGGCGGTCATGCAGAGCGGGCTCAGCGATCCGCTGACGAAGTTCACGCGTCACGAGTTGGAAGATTTCTTTGGGTTCTTCGAGAAGATTCTTTGGAAGCATCTTGGTAAGATGGTTCGTGAAGCCCGTGATGTACCAGCCGTTGAGTTGGTGCAGATCCGGGATTCAGCCCCGCTTGCGGGGCAACAAGCGTTGCAGCGGCTCCACCGCTCGCGTTGATTCTGGGCATCATCCGGCACAGCCGGACCCATGATCCCACCAGAGGCGAAGGACGCATCTGGACCCAGAATCGGCATGGATGATCAAAACGGATTGCTCGGGTCCCAGGATGGGATTTTTCTCGGACGCTTTTTGCGTTCGCCGGTTTGGCACGGGATCTCGGCGGTTGTTGGCCGGGCGTGTGCAACTGGGATTGGCACTGACGCAACTGTCAGCACAATCACAAAGCTGAAAGGACAGATCATCATGACCGAAAACGAATTCCAAACACGCCTCGCTACTCTCCTCGGCCAGATCGATTCACTCCCAGAGGACCAGCGTCCCAAGCTCGCCAAACTGGCAGCAGAGACCCAGGGCCGTCATGATCGCATGAAGAAGACCGTCGCTGAGCTCCAGGACTCGCTCGATCACCTCCGCCTGAGCGTCAAATACCTTGTGTTTGATCTGGAGGCGACCCGCCGCGAGAACAAATACCTCCGCAATATGCTCGAAACCGACAACGGGAGCAATGGTGCCGACTAAATCTTGTGAATCACTCGGTCTGAGTGATTGAGTTCAATAAATCGTATGATTTAGGCACCCCGCCGGTGGGTAGCGGGGTGCTTGATGAATACGGACCCGATCAAGGGATTCTGGCCAATGCATGGCTTGGATCCCTTGTTCAATTGGGGTCCGGGGTCTACGCTATCCGGCTGCAAGTATGTTGTGAGCTTGCTTTGGATCGGTGCCCGAGAGGCTGAAGGGGCCGGATTGCTAATCCGGTAAACGGGGTAAACCCGTTTCGAGGGTTCGAATCCCTCCCGATCCGTTATTTTGAGCCGGTGGGAATCAGTAGAATCAAAGGATCTATGCGAGAATCAAGCTCTAGGCAGCGTCCCGTTTGGGAAGGCTGCCTTGCTGAGTTTTTACAATCTGGTCAAGGCATTCTGCAATCAACAATATCTTGTCGATCGGTTTGGTTTGATAGGCGGTGCATCCGGCATCGAGGCATTTCTGACGATCGCCCTGCATCGCGTGCGCGGTCAGCGCGATGATTGGAGTGGTGTACCCGATCTTCCGCAGCGCGGCTGTAGCTCTGTAGCCATCGAGGATCGGCATCTGCATGTCCATAATCACGATGTCATAGCTCGGGGAATCTGTGGAAGTGAGCAGGTCAACAGCGATCTGTCCATTGTTCGCAAACTCTACAGTTGCTCCGGCTTTTCTAAGATGGAAGCTGATGAGTTTCTGATTGTCCGGACCATCCTCGACAAGAAGAATCCTTCTGTTTTCCAGCGGCCGCGCTGTCGGGCTCAGAGAGGCTGCGGGGATCGCTTCGGGTTCTGATACTTTGTAGTTATTGTTGTCAACAAGCTTGCTGTCTGAGATGTCGCCCGGATCAATCGTGAGTACGAATCGCGAGCCTATTTCAGGCTCGGAGAACACGCGAATGGTTCCACCGAGAATCCGAGCAAGGGATGCGGAAATATTGAGTCCGAGCCCCGTGCCACCGAACTTGCGTGAGGTCGAGGAGTCTGCTTGGGTGAATGCATCAAAGATGTGGCTGCACTGTTCTGGGGTCATCCCGATCCCGGTGTCGATTATTTCGACGCTGACCATTGGGTTCTGATCGTCGGTCAGCGAAAAACGGACCGTGATTTTCCCTGTTTCGGTAAACTTGATCGCGTTCCCGATGAGATTGATCAGGATCTGGCGCAAGCGGGTCGGGTCCGTGGTAATAAATTGGGGGATGTGCGTCTCAAACTGGATCTCGAATTCGAGTCCTTTGCCATGAGCGCGTTCTTTCATCAGCGAGGCGACCTGCTGTATGAGACCGACAGGTTCAATTTTGATCAGTTCCAGCTTCATCTTCCCGGCTTCGATTTTGGAAATATCGAGAATGTCATTGATAATCGTCAGCAGGTGGTTGCCATTGTTCTGGATTGTTTTGATCGCTTCGAGTCGCTTGTTCGGCGTAAGCCTGGTATCGCCGTCATCTTCTAGGAGGTCTGCAAAGCCGAGGATCGCGGTCATCGGGGTGCGGATTTCATGGCTCATATTGGCAAGAAAATCGCTCTTGGATCGGCTCAATGACTCAGCGAGTTCCGCCGCTTCGCGCAGACGTTCTTGAGAGGCGTTGTGCTCAAGCTCTACGGTGACGCGGGCGGCAAAGAGCTTGAGGGCGGTCATGGGATCGACCGGCGAGTTCAGCGGCTTGGTGTCAATAACAATCAGGAGGCCAATGTCATCACCTTTGCTATTGATGAGTTTGAGGCCGGCGTATCCGCGTGCCTGCATCTCAACCAGCATGTGGTCCTCGGGAAACTGTTCAACGACTCCGTCAGGGAAGATGCAGAATTCTTCATTGATCGCTTGGTTGCATGGCGTTCCTGGGAGCTCGTATGCGAAGGGTTTGACGGGTTGCCCGTTATTGGATCCGGCGATCAGGACGGCGGATTGTTTCCCGTCCTTCTGGACTAAGCGTGTGACACCCGCGAAGGAGGTTTGGGTTGCGTCTGCAAGAGCGGAGCACAGTCTGGTGAGAGTTTCTTCTTCGTCGATCCCGGATTTGAGTTCGAGTGCGGTGCGGATGGCGAGGTCGAGGCGTTTGGCAGGGTCGATGTCGAGGTGCTGGCCGATGATTCGCTTTGCTGTCCCGTCTGGGTTTGATTCGATCACCTTGCCGGTCCATCTGATCCAGCGGTCGTTCTCGCCGTTGCAACAGATCCGGAACTCAGATTCGAAGGAGCCCTGATCTGATTCCTTTGCGGTCTGAATGGAGCTCAGGAATCCTGTTCGCTCATCGGGATGAATGCGGGCGTGGTAGTGATCCGCTCGGATTGGGTTGCTGACGGCTTCGTCTCCAACCATCGTGAAATATCGATCGTTGGTATGTAGTGTGTCGCTGGAGATGTCCCAGTCCCACACGCCGGCCTTCGCGGCGTCGATGACCAGTGTGAGACGTTGTTCCATCTCGACGATTTCGGTAATGTCGGTGGCGATGGTGACGAGCCTGCTGAAGTAGCCCCCGATATCAATCATGGGGATTTTGTCGATGCGCATTGTCCGGTGCTGCCCGTTTGGGCTGATGAAGGAGTCGATGATGCCCATCTTTGCTTCGCCGCCCACTAGGACTTCGAGGTCGTCCTCGTAAGAAGATATCGGATCGTCGCCGGTGAGGAACTCGCTGGATTTCCGATTAAGGATCTGTTTTTGATTGAGCCCGATGGTATCGGCCGCTTCTTTGTTGAGTCTCAGGATGTTGTGCTTCTCGTCTTTGTATAGCACGATTGAGGGAAGCGCATCCAAGATCGTGTGCAGCTCGTGTTCCGCTTCTTTTTGACGAGTGACATCGATTCTGAGTGAGAAGTACTGGAATATTTTGCCGTTGTGATCCAGCATCGGGACGATGGTGGTGTCGGCCCAAAGCACGGTCCCGTCCTTCCGGAGATCGCACATTTCACCACGCCAGGTATCTCCGCGCTGGATTGTCGCGTACATTTCATCAAAGAACTCGGGCGGGTGATACCCGGAGTTCATAAGTCTGGGATTTGCCCCAATTAACTCCTCGCGTGAATATCCAGTGATCTCACACATTTTGTCATTGACCTTGGTAATTGTGCCATGAAGATCAGTGTTGAGGACTACAGCAGCTTGCTCGGCTGCTCTCTGCTGAATAGCGAGGTGTTGTTCGGACTGTTCGGCGCGTTCTGCAAATATTTGAGCCTGATTCAATGCGCGGCGATATTTCCTGATCCCGGGCTCAACAACGAGAAACAGTGTAGCGACCCCCGTGATTCCGGTGAGCAAGAGTATTGCCCAACCGATTGACCTGGTGTGCCGATTCTTGTCGATTGAACTCAGGGTGAGATGATCCATAAACGATTCAAGTTTCAGAATAATTTCGGATTCTGTTTCTATGATTTGATCGAGTTGTTCTGCGAGTTCCGTTGTTTGTTGATTCTTTGTGAGCCGGAGGACTCTTTCAGAAGTTGCGAAATAGGAATCGAGCATGGGTTGTAGATTGCGGATGTGAACATGAAGGTGATGGTTCGCGTTGAATCTGTGCGGGTGGCTGTGCAGGTACTCGATGACCTTGGCTTGACCGTCTCGAATTTCTATTTGGGCCTGGAGCGATTTGGCAGCGAGTTCGTCCATCGATTCCCAATGGCCGGCCTCCAAGACTTCATCAATCCGGAACGCTTCTTTCGCGATAATCTGGATTAAAGATCGTTGATGCCCAACGATGTTCAGGGCTTCAATGTCGCGTTCAGCATCAGCAAGATTCTTATTGATCGTGATCTGCCCGTACAGGCTCGCTAACAGCACAATGACCATCGCGATTATAAACCGAACCCGAAGACACGAATAAAGACGCACCAACAAGCCGGTGTTATTCCGGTTCGGAGGTATCCCGGCCTTGCTCGCAGAACTATTACCGACTGCGGGGTTCAGTTTGTGGTTATTCTGCAATGCCATCTGGCCCGGTATCCTCACGTATATTGTGGGTCGTATTGGTGAGAATTTGTTTCGTCAATTTGACGAAGTTGATCGAGGCAAAATGTGTTGAGAAGCAAAATATTGTGTCAACGGAGATCTGTGTCCTGATATCGCAATTTAGCAAAAAAGATTGGTTTAAGGGGGATTAGTGCTGATTTGATGGCGTTTCAGTTGGATTGCGCTTGTAATATATTCGCCAAGTTTTTGTGGGTAAAGCCCGGAATCAGCACTCATATGTGTGGCCCATAGTTCCCCGCTCTTTGCGTGTGCATCGACCGCGATACAGGTACTGATAAAGAGGTCTGTTTCTGGATTATCAAAGCACTGTGCCGCGAGTGATCCGATCATGCCCGCGAGGAGGTCGCCTGTGCCACCAGTAGCAAGGCACGGGTGCCCGTGCTTGCATGTCCAGCTGCGACGTCCATCAGATACCACGGTGCCCATTCCTTTGAGCACAACTATGCACCCGAGTGCGTTCGCAAGTGTGTTACACACGAGGGCGCGTTCGTCTGGGGTTCCGCTGGGAGACCCGTCAAGGCCGAGGGCGTTGAGCAGCCGCTGTGCTTCTCCTGGGTGCGGTGTCAAAATGATGGGAGCCAGAAGATGGTCCTTGAGATGATCAATTTTGCACAGCGAGTTAATAGCATCGGCATCGACGATCAATGCTCGGAATCGGTGCGGCTCTTTCATCGACACCGCGTTTTGGACCAGCTGTTCGATCGTTTTTCCGGATCCCAGGCCCGGACCGATGACGAGAGCATCGGATTCGGAGGCGAGGCGGTCGAGTACTGATAGAGCATCGGCTTGGATAAGTTCGTTGCTGGGTGTGGTTCCGATGGGAAACCCAGTGGCCATCGGTGCGAGAGTGAGGATCGAACTCAAGATAGGTTCTGGTGCTCCGATTTTGACGAGTCCGCACCCGGCGGCACTAGCGCCCATCCCGACGAGTGCGGGGGCGCCGATCATCCGTGGCCGCAGTTCTTCTGGCCCGCCGGGGTTGCCCGCTGCGCCTCCGATGATGCCGACGGTGCCGAAGGTGCCCTTGTGCCCATCGATCGGGCGTGCTTTGAGTAGTGGCTTGTTGGGAAGGGTGTAGCCGTCCATATGGTATTGTTGACTGACTGATCGGTAAGCGATGGGTGTTGAGGGGATTGAAGCCCTATATTCTAATGTGATTGATACACATTGCCATCTAACTTTTTCCGATTACGCGGGGCGGATTGATTCGGTGCTTGATGAGGCCGCGGCGTTGGGCGTGACCGGTGCGATTAGCATCGCCACGACGACGATAGATTCGCTCGACACCCTTCGGCTCGCCCATGAGCATGAGTATGTGTGGTGCAGCGTGGGGGTGCATCCGTTGTATTCGGATAAGGGACCGCATGATTGGGATGTTCTCCGCGAGCACGCGAGCGATCCCAAGTGCGTCGCCTTTGGTGAACTGGGGCTTGATAATCATTATGACGACCCGCCCAAGGACATCCAGCATTCGGTTCTCGCAGAACAACTCGCGGTTATTGAATCGTGCTGGGACGATGGGATGAAGCTACCGATTGTGATCCATTGCCGCAAGGCGTTCGCGGATTTGATCCCGATACTGCGATCGAGCAGGCTCGATGCGGACCGGTTTGTGTTCCATTGTTTCACGGGATCGCCCGATGAAGCGAGGATGGTTCTGGACTTTGGTGCGAGCATCTCGTTTACCGGTGTTGTGACCTACTCCAATGCCAAAGAGGTTGCCGAGGCGGCTGTGCTGGTGCCGAGTGATCGGATCATGGTCGAGACCGATGCGCCGTTCTTGTCGCCTGATCCGATGCGTGGCAAGCGTCCGTGCATGCCTGGGTATGCGCGGTACACCGCTGAGTACCTCGCCAAGATCCGGGGCGTTTCATTTTCAGAGTTCCACCAGCAGATCGATGACAACACCGAGCGGTTCTACGGGATCCGGGCTCCCAAGCCCTCGGCTCAAATACTTGAAAGTGTTCTATGAATCTTGTGCTAGCAGATGCTACTTCCGGGGGCGGGTGGTTTCATACGCTGTCGCCGTATTTGTGGCGGATCTCGGGCGACTTTGGGATCCGTTGGTACGGGGTGTCGTATTTGCTGGCCTTTGCGATCGCGTATTTCATGCTCCGCTGGCTTGCGGGCAAGGGAGTCACGCCGATTCCCAAAGACCGGATCGCCGATGTGATGATGCTGCTGGTTGGGGGCGTGATTGTTGGCGGCAGGCTCGGATACATTGTGCTCTATGACCCCGCGCTGCTGATTGATTTTTCGGGTTCGGCGCCGTGGTGGGGGGCGCTTCGACTCACCAACGGCGGGATGTCTTCACATGGCGGATTCCTCGGGGTGATGGCTGCGTGCTGGTGGATCGGCAAAGGCTTCAAAGACGAGCATGGAAATCGGATCGGCGCGTGTCCGGCGATGCATGTGATGGACATGTGCGCGATGGTCGCTCCGCTTGGACTCATGCTCGGTAGACTCGCCAACTTTATTAACGGCGAGCTGCTTGGTAAAGTTGTCGCAGGGCCGGGGATGAGCTCGCCTTGGTACGGGGTTCGGTACCCGCAAGAGATTCTTGAACGCCCACTCGCCACGCTGCCGCAATCTGAGGAGCAGCTCGCTCAGATCATTCAGTTATCTGCTGAGCACATGCTCCCCAGCGAGACCTCATGGGAGCTGGGTTACATGCGGGTTCTTGATCTGATCCGTAAGGGCAATGAAGATCTGCAGGCACAGCTTGAGCCTCTGATTTCAGCGAGGTATCCGACGCAGTTGATGCAGGCATTTTTCGATGGGCTGCTGGTGTTCATCGTGGTCTGGGCGATCGCTTACAAGCCTCGGCGTGTTGGGGTGCTCGGGGCGTGGATGTGGATCGTGTATGCGCTGGGGCGCATCCCGATGGACTTTGTTCGTTTGCCGGATGCGGGAGTGTCGCAGTTCGGGCCGCTGACGCGGGGGCAGGGGTATTCGTTGTTGATGCTGCTCACAGGGGTGATCGCACTTGCCGTGATTCACCGGGTCAAGAGGCCGTATATGGGTGGATGGGGGAAGAAGGGCGAGGGCTCACTTCTCACGACCGAGGCGGGCGATACCGAGGGTGGCACCGAATCCGAGCACGATGATTCCAAGTGACCCCGCGATCTGCCCGGCGTTTGGTGCAAAAGCACTTTGTTCCCAGTCCTTGGCGTTGTCGTTGGCTTGCATGTCTTCGAGATTTTCAATCGTAACCAGCTCGCCTTTGATCGTGTCGCCGATCTGAGGCATGGTGCCATCACGGAACGGGTACAGCCCGGCGGGTGCGGCGACGATGAGCCCGAGCAGCACGCCGAGGGTGACTCGTTCGTACCTATGGAGCACCCAACGGAGTACATTGCTGACGACCACGACGCCGAGGACGACGCCGATCCCGACGGGGATGACGATGGACATCTGATCCATGACACCCGAGACATCCGCATCTTTGAGGGCATTGATGGTGTCCTTGATTGCGCCGATGATGGTTTCGTACATGCCCAGCAAGAGCAGGAGAAACGCGCCCGAAACTCCGGGGAGGATCATGGCGCTTGCGGCCGCGGCCCCGCCGATGACCATGCCGACAGGACCATCAAGTCCAGATGAATCGGCACCGGATTCTTGGAGATACACCAGCCCGCACATCATCACTGCGCCGACGATCACACCGATCCAAACCCGGCGGGAGATCGGCTTGGCCATCTTGTAGAGGATCGGGACACCCCCGAGGGTGAGCCCGATGAAGAGCGAGAACATCACCCAGCGGTGATTGACCAGTGACCAGTGGATGACCGATGCAAGCCCACCGATCGCGACTACGGCCCCGGCAATCACGCACCCGAGGGTGAGCAGATCGTTTTTGGTGAACTTGAGACGCGTCAGATCGGATACGGCGTCAATGAATCGTGTGTAGATACCGCAGGCGACGAGCATGGTGCCGCCTGAGATGCCTGGGACGAGGTTTGCCAGCCCCATGAGGACACCTCCGAGGAGGCAGCGAATAACCGGGACCCGGTCCTGGTTGGCGTTGGTGTTGAGATCAGGTTTGGGGTCGGTCGGTGTGTTCATAGGCTTGGCTGGACGATAGGTCGGGTGGATGCAGAATCTACGGTATGATGTCGGTCAGTTATGGAAGGTAATGCAATGAGATTAATGTGGCAGTTGATACCGCTGGTTCTTTTGATGTGCGTGAATCCTGGATGCCGAAGCGTGCATCCTGGGTCTGTGGTCTCCCAAGCGATGGATTCCAGGACTGTCGATGCGGCCTCGAAGCCGCTCGATGAAACCCCGACGCAGTCCGACTGGCCATCACGGTGGGGGACGGGATCAATGGCACCCGGGGTTCAAACCGGAGTGATTATTGAGCTTGACCATCCTGTTTCTGAGCTCGCCCCGGCTCATCTATCGCGGTTTCATCGGTTGCGTGTTGGGGAAACGGAATACAGCGATGCTTCTGGATTGGCTAAGGGGATGGGGGTTGATCGTCCATACAAGTTCCAAGCCGAGGGGCCGGGGTGTTATTTATTTGTGCACCAGCAGCCGATCGCCAATGAGGAGCCCAAGAAGAACAAGGACGGCGAGCCCGAACTGTTCTTTAAGTTCATCAGCGCACAGATGACAGGGGTCATCCAGAATGGCCAAGAGTACGAAGAGCAGATCGAACTCGAGCGGACCTGGTTTACCTACCGATCCCCACGCGGGGAGAAGGAGTCGGTTGGGACGATCGTGCTGATGCCCGGGATGTTCGGGACTCCTGAGCCGGTGATCGATGGGGTGGAGCGGTACCTGCGGTCCAAGGGGTGGTCGGTGCTGAGAATGCTCTCGCACCCATCGCGGTTTACTCAGCGGAGCCAGTACGGCCTTGAGGAGGGGGATGAAGCGCAGGTTGCCAAGCAGATCGCCGAGATGTTCGATACACGAACTGCTGAAGCCGCCTACGCGTCGTCGTCGGCGTTGCGGTTTGTACATGAGCGATTCCCAGAGAACGCCCAGAAACCCGCGGTGCTTCTTGGGATGTCGGGCGGGGCGATGATCCTTCCCAGCGTGTACTCGTTTGATCCATCGCTGTACAGCGCAGGGGTCATGGTCGCGGGTGGGGGGAATTTTTTAGAGATCAATACCCGGTCCAACTACGCCAAGTGGATAGACGCGCTGGATATTGATGCGGATCTCGAGGAACCTGAGATCCAGAAGCCGGGGAAGAAGCAGATCAAAGAACTCGTCGATTTGTATCTCGCGAAGTCGAAGCTTGATTCGCTGCACACCGCCGAGTCGATGCTCGGTGTCCCGATGCTGATGCTCCATGGCAGCAGCGACAAAGCGGTGCCCGCATCAACCGGCGATGCGCTCTATGAAGCATTGGGCAAACCCGAGCGGTGGGTGTACCCGGTTGGGCACGAGCTGATATTCGCGGCTCTTCCGATGCAGACACCCAAGATCGAGCGATGGATTCGGGGTCAGGTGATCGAATCTGACGAGTAGCTTTAGTCTCCGAGCCGAAACTGGGTGATGAGTTGGGCCGAGCCGAGAGGGTTGGATTGATCGATCTTGAGCGCGATGAGCTGTCCGGGGCGCATGGAATAGATATTCGGGGCCGAGGGGCCGGCGGTGAGGACATCGGCGGTGCGGCTGATGATGGGGTTGTGGGAGATCACCGCAAGAACTGGGACGGGGGTATCGGTGATGACTTCGAGGATGTCGGGGACTGATTTGTGGGCCGCGAGGCGTTCTTCGGATTGATTAGGATGATCCAGAGAGGACCAGATCGCCGAGGCGGTTTGCTGCGTTCTTGAGTACGGCGAGGCCAAGACCCGGACCGGTGTATCGGAATCTGGATGGGTTAAAAACATCGCGATCGCTTGGGCTTGCCGATGTCCAAGTTCGGTTAGATTGCGATCAGCATCTCTGCCCGACTCAGATTGATTCTCGGCTTCTCCATGGCGGATGAGGTAGACGATCATGAGGGTGTCCCTGTTGCGAATGCTGCGGTCCCGATGGTGTAGCCGCCCAAGACCCCGAGGAGCCCGAGCGTGAGTGACATGAGGACATAGACGGTTGCCATCCCGATGCGTTGGTTCTGAATGAGCTCGATGGTTTCCCAACCGAAGGAGGAGAAGGTGGTGAACCCGCCGAGGACGCCGACGATGAGGAAGATCATCGTGGGGGAGGATTGCTGTCCGCGAGCGATGGCCCACGCCCACGCGCCGCCGATGATGGCGCATCCGATGAGATTGACGAGCATGGTGGCGAGGGGATAGAGATCCAGCCAGTGTCTGGGTTCAAGATCGGTGGGGGTAAATCGAGCGACGAGCTGTCCGATTCCGTAGCGAGCAGATGATCCGAGCCCGCCGCCTAGGAATACAAGCATGAGTTTGAGCATGATCTACTGTACCCAATCCAAGTGCGTCATGAGGGGGTTATATGCCCGGAGCTCTGGGCCCTGTTTCTGAGGCGTGCCGCCATGCGGTGAGCATTCCCAAGACTGCGTAGATGATCGAAGATGGGGCACTCAGCCCGTGGAGAGCACCCTTCCCGTTGTGGTAGAGGAAGTTGGAAACTGATTCACCTTGAGCGAAGTGCCAGTTGATGACCGTGATCGGGAACGAGATACTGACAAAGACGAGGAGTGTCAGGAGTGCCGCAGCGATGCCCAGCGGCTTGGACCCTCCCCCGGCGGCCCTGATCGAGAGGAGCCCGATCACCGAGCCTCCGATCCAGACGAGTTGGTCGAGGCGAGGGCGGTAGTCTGGGAAGGATTGTTTGATGAGCCAGATGAGTCCAATCCAGAGCAGACCCCACGCGACGGCTGATACCACTGCGACAAGTAGCCCTGACCCTGTACGCGCGAGGTGAATTGGATGTGAGGGTACAGTGAGTGAAACGGTCTCGGCCTGGCTCTGGGTTTGGCGGAGCAGCTGAAGTTGCTGGATGGATGCGGGTTCGGATTCGCTCGGGGTGCCCAAATCGATGCCGGTGTGTGCTGGGCGCTGGTAGGTGCCCAGGTCATTGAGGTAGCGGGTAATGGATATTCGATGTTCATCGCTGAGATCGAGTCCGAGCGAATCGAAGCTCGTGCTGAGTTGTCCAATTGGGTCGGCGATGAGGTTCTCGTGGGTAATGAACGCGATGCGGCCCTCATCAAGCGATTGGGCCTGTGCAATTGTGGCGTGCTCGATCTCTAGATACTCTTCTACGATCCGGGCGCGGAGTGTTGTGGCATCGAGCGGGTCTTCGAGCAGGTGGGAAGAGAGCGCGTCGTGCATGCGAATATTGGATTCGATGACCTTGGTTGGATCACGGGACACATGAAGAAAGCGGACGTGGTTCCCAAAGACCTTGACCAACTCGGTGATGTGGGCGCCGTGGCTTGGGGTCTTAAGGACGAGCATCCGGTCTGGTTGCCTGCGGGTAATTTTCCATGCGAAGCCGGCGAGGGTTTTTCTCCAGCGTTTGCGATCTGCTTCGGTGCATTCTTCGAGCGTGTTCCATTTTCGCCATTGATCCCATCGGCTGGGGAAAATCAGGCGTCCGGGGAGCGTCGAGCAATGGCCCCATCCTGCGAGTGAAAAATCATCTTCGCCGGGCCAGAGCGGTCCGAACCCCACGCCGTCTTGGGGGCGTGAGGAGCCGAGGAACGGGACGAGCAAGAACCGAGTAACGGCCCAGCTCATCCAAAGTCCTTGTCCGAGCAATGCTTGATACCACCGTGGCGTGACGATATCAGGATCGCACGCGATGAGGTTGTGAGCGTGGGTGGTGCCTGAACGGTAGTAGCCCACGATGACCAGCACCCCGGGCGGGTGATCCAATCGTTCCTGGTCTTTTTTAAACACCGACCAGCAGAGCCCGAAGATGACCCGCTCGGGCAAGGACCAGATTGTTCCTATCAGGCTCGTGAACCCGATCCCGAGGAGGCGGAACCAGTAACGTGGGCGGACCCGATGCCCGTAGAGCATCCTGAGCCAGACATCGAACGGGGCCAACGCCAGCAGATGCGCGACCGGCATCGCCAGTGTCGGTTGCCGTTTGGGTGATGGGGGTGATGGATTGTCTGGTTCGGTCACAGTCGAGCATATGCAGGCGGCTCGGGGAACTGCCTTGTTTGATCGGGGATTCGTGCTTGGAGTTGCTTTCCTGCGTATCCTCATTCAATGACAAACACCACCACCACAAGCCCGCATCCACTCCTCATCAAGCTCGGCCTAGCCGACCACCCTCGCGTGGTGATGGATATCACCGGTAACGAAACCCCCGAAGCCGACGGCATTATTGTCGTACGGAATCCATCGACCGGATTGCCACTCGCGGGCGTCAAGCTCGATGATGCGGCTTCTTACGAAGCAACCACCGCCAAGGCCGCCACAGCGTTCAAGACTTTTCGGAAAGTCCCCGCTCCACTGCGTGGAGAGCTTGTCCGGCGCATCGGTGCCGAGTACCGGACGGTTCTAGAGGACCTCGGTTCGTTGTTGTCGCTTGAAATGGGCAAGATCAAGGCCGAGGGGATCGGCGAGGTTCAGGAGACGATTGATATCGCGGATTATGCGGTGGGTATGTCGCGTCAGTTGTGCGGGATCACGATGCCCTCGGAGCGTCCCGAACACACCATGAAAGAACAATGGCTCCCGCTTGGACCGGTTGGCGTGATTACAGCGTTCAACTTCCCCAACGCGGTCTGGGGCTGGAACGCGATGCTCGCGGCAATCGCTGGCGACACGACCGTCTGGAAACCATCACTCCTCGCGCCGCTGACCGCGATTGCGACGAGCATGATCGGCGAGAAGGTTGCCGCGGAAATGGGCTTTGAGAATATTTTCCAGCTCGTCATCGGGACCGATGATGTGGTTGGTGAGACGATGATCGCTGATAAGCGATATCCGCTCATCAGCGCGACCGGTTCTTGCCGGATGGGTCGTCGGGTCGGCGCGGTTGTTGCGGGTCGGCTCGGCAAATGCTTGCTCGAACTCGGCGGCAATAACGCGGTAATCATCGAGCCCGACGCAAATCTGGATCTGGCACTCAAATCCACGGTCTTCGGGGCTGTTGGGACCGCGGGGCAGCGGTGTACCTCAACGCGGCGTTTGATTATTCATGAGTCGATCGCTGACGCGTTCACGGCCAAGCTCGTGAAGGCGTACGAAACGGTCAAGATCGGTGACGCACTGGATGAATCCGTGCTGATGGGGCCGTTGATTAATGAGACTTCTGTACAGCAGTACGAGAACGCGGTCAGTGAGGCTGTCAAGCAGGGCGGGACCCTACTGACCGGCGGCAAGCGTGCTGATTTGAGCGGAGAACTCAGCGGCGGGCACTTTGTCAAGCCAACAATCATCAGGGCTCCCGCCTCCAACGAACTCCCGATGGCGTACGAAGAAACCTTCGCTCCGATCTTGTATGTGTTCACTTACAAGACGCTTGACGAAGCGATCGATATGCAGAACAGCGTGGTTCAAGGGCTCAGCAGCGCGATCTTTACCGGATCGTCCAACGCCGCCCAGCGATTCCTCGCTCCTACAGGGGCGGGTTCAGACTGCGGGATCGCCAATATTAATCTTGGGACCTCTGGTGCTGAGATTGGTGGGGCATTCGGCGGCGAGAAAGACACCGGTGGCGGACGCGAGTCAGGTTCTGATGCTTGGAAGGTGTACATGCGCCGCCAGACCTGTACAATCAACTATGGTGATGAGCTTACACTTGCACAAGGGATCCGCTTTGAGTAATCAACAAACAGCCGATGTCATGGCCACCGCGGCCGTCTCCGAGATCGTCACCGGCATGACCGTCGGGCTTGGTGCAGGTCTGACCGCGGCTCGCGGTATCCACGCACTCGCCCAGCGGGTGGTCGATGATGGTCTCGATGTCAACTGTGTCGCGGCATCGGAAAGAGCCGAAGATCTGGGAAGATCGCTTGGGCTCAAGATTATCGACTTTGCGATGCTCGAAGAGATCGATGTACTCATCGACGGCGCCGATGAAGTGGACCGGTCGATGGTGGTACTCAAAGGATCACGCGGGGCGATGACCCGCGAGCGGATCCTCTGCTGGGCGTCCAAGCGGACGGTCTTTATGGTTGGTGAGAAGAAAGTTGCCGAGGCTCAGGTCGGCGCGAACAGCCCGCTCCCGATCGCGATTATGGCTTACGGCGTAGCCTCTACACGCAAGGCGCTGCGCCACATCGGGATCAACGGCGTGATCCGCCAAGACATGGATGGGCGTCTGTTCCTGACCGACAACGGGAATCTTGTGCTCGATGCGACGATCAACGGTCTCGAAGACCTGCCCGAGTTGGCGATGGGGCTCAATGATATTCCGGGCGTGATCGATCACGGCTTGTTCATCGACGAGGCTGACACCATCCTCATCGAAAAAGAAGACGGAACCATCGAGCATCTCAATCGCACGACCGCTTCTAGTTAAGACTACCGAACTCAGACCGGGTAGCCGTGGCGCTCGCAGATCGCGTTGAGGCGATCGAGCGATTTGCCCATGCACTCAGCGTACGGTGCCCACTTGGCGACCGAGCCTGAATACACACCTTGTGCCGCCTGATGTGGCTGGAGCGTGGGGACGATTCTTTTGCGATCCGAGAAGTTTAAACACGCATCGTCCCATGGGAGACCAGCGAACTCGACGAGCTTCCGGCTCTGGTTCTCGGGATCTTTGACGATGTGCTCGTAATCACCAACGCAGAGTTTGAGCCAGGGAGCACCCTCTGGGATGACCTTGAGCCAGTGATCATGCATCTGGAGCCGGATCTCGATCATGTCAACGATGGACTCAAAATTGTTGGTCCAGCCGTGGCCGAGCGCGAAGTTTCGGAAGAAGCATGAAAGCGCGATATCGCGAGGGTCACGCCTAGTGATGATCATCTTGGCATCTGGTGCGATGGCTGCCAGCAGCCCGATGTGCTCGTCATTGCTGGGATGTTTGTCAACGACATAGTCGCTGCTTTCAGAGAGTGCTTGGAGTTCCTGCAGAACCTGTCCGGCGGCTTTGGATCGTTTGTTGACTGAGAGCTTCTTGAGTGATTGTGTGGTGGGGTTTGGGTACATCTTGAGATCGGCTGCCGCTTTGATAAGAAACGGCGCCTCCCCCGCGCTCTCGGCTTGGGGATGGGAGGAGAGAATTTGTTCGAGCAGCGTGGTGCCCGAACGTGGCATGCCTGAGATCATCACGATCTGCGAGCGATGCTCCGGCCCTGAATCGGTCGGTTCAAGCGACTTGAGCATCTCGACATCGAAGATCTCCATAGTTTTGTGTACGCGTTCTTTGTATTTGTCGACGCTGGTATTTGTTTTAAGTTTCTGGGCCCCTTTGATCGCGTAGCCACCCATGCCGCCATCGGTTTTGAGCGCGTTACCCCGCGCGGCAGCCTCCCAAGCCTCGGTATGTTTCTTTTGGCACTCTAGCAGGCTAGAGAGCATGTATTCAAGCTCGATCCGTGCGGCCCCTTTGATCTTTGAATCCGTGAGCCGCCGCTGGATGCGGTCAGCCGCCTCATCGACCCGCCCGGATTTTGGGGCGAGTTCCCCAAGTGTGTGGTCGATATCCCACGCGTCGATCCCGCGTGCGTACGCGTCGTTGATGATCGCGAGGGCCTCGTCTTTGAGTCCTTCGTATTGCATGACGGTTGCCAGCCGAGCAATCGCGGGCGGGTAATCGGGATCGATTTTGAGTGTGGCTTCAAGCGCGGCGTGGGCATCTTCCAAACGCCCTGCATACGCGCATGCCTGGGCGAGCGTATACATCATCAGCAGGTTCTTCTCCCCGGCACCGCCCGAGTGCTCAATGAGTTTGATGGCATCGTCGTGATTCCCCTGCATGACGCAGAGCTGCGCTGTGCGGATGCGGACCTTGAGCGCGTTGGGGTGGGTGCGGTGTTTGGAAATGAAACTCTTGTAGAGTTTGATGGCTCCGGGGATATCGCCGGATTGTTCGAGTGCCTGAGCATCGGCGAGATAGGATTGCGGTTTTTTGGGAGCCATGGGTGGACGGTAGGCGGATAGTGCTGTTTATTCCGGTGCGGGCAGGTCTCGGAGGAACTCGATGAGCCGCTCCTTTGATGGTGACTGGGCATCACGGACATACGCCCCGGCAACACCGCAGGCGGCCGCGAGGCACTGCCCCAGATTCAACCCAGCGTTCTGCGCAAAGCTGAAGCCACCGCCAAAGTGGTCGCCCGCCCCGGTCGAGATCCGGGGCTTGCGGGTATAGGGGCCCGCGAACCATCCAGAGTCACCTTGGTCGTCAGCGGCCCCCGCGCCGGTGTGCTGGTGGATCACGATGCACGACAACCCGAGTTTCTCGCGGATGCGCGTCGCGGCTTGAGGGACCATCGCCGCCAATGTTTGGTTATGCTCGTCGTCGTAGACCTCGATCCCGATGACCTTGGCGATCCGACCGCTCTCAGCGAGGTTGAGTCCGAGGGTTACGGGGATGTGTCTCTGGAGTTGTTGGATCAGTACCATCGCCCGTGCGATATCCGCATCGGTCCGCTTGGCGGGATCGGAGAGATCAAGGAACATCCGCCGGCTTGTATTCGAAGAGAGTTTCGGGAAGATGTCGCTGCAGAGCCCTTCCCAGATTCCCTCAACGCCCGCGACGAGTGTCCAGTTGACGACGGAGATCAGCGTGACTTTCTCGAACATCTCGATGAGTGCTTCGATGCCGAGGGTTTGTTTGACGAGGTCCCACGTGACGCGCTGGACATTCTCGGGCTTGCCGAGCATGATCTTGCCGTCCTCGAACTCGAGGGCGTCGGTGAGCCCAGGGGGGCAGATTGGGATGACACGGTCGCATCGATCGACGAATGGCTTGTAGATCGGATCGACGCGGTTCCAGTCGTCCTGAAGGGCCACTGCTCCGATGTAGGTCACCGATGCACCGAGCGATCCCAGTGCGCTTGATAGCAGCGGCCCGTTTCCACCGAAGCGGACATCTTGCACGACCATCTCGAGATTAGCGCTCTTGTTGGCGGCTGCGCCACAGCGGGCGGCGAACTCTGGGATGGTCTTAATCCGGTCGAAATCGTCGGGGGCCATCGAGTGGCGGGTGTTGACGACATGGATGATTGAGTCGATGAAGCCGTCGAATCCGACGAGGGCGTGAATGACAGGCATTTCCTGTTCAATAGCAGTGGCAGCTTGGATGGCGAGCTCGGTCCGGTCTGGATTCATGCCTTGAGCATAGACCGGTTTGGGTTCGTATGATGACCCATGAGCACCATCGTCCTAGCAACACAGAACCCCGGCAAAGTCGCAGAACTCAGGTCCCTACTCGGAGGGACGGGTATCCACATCCTCGGACTCAGCGACATCGAAGACTCATTCCCCGAACCCGAAGAAAACGGGGACACCTTTATTGAGAATGCGACAATCAAGGCGATCGCGTACGCCAAGGCGACTGGTCGGCCGTGCCTTGCCGATGACTCGGGATTGGTTGTAGATGCGATCAGTGGTCGTCCGGGGGTGATCTCTTCGCATTATGCGTTCAACGGTGAGACCGAGGGGCAAGCCGCGGGCATGAGCAGGCAGCAGCGGGACGATCACAATATGGATCGCGTGCTTGCTGAACTCGATGAGTTTGAACCCGATGAACGCACCGCACGGTTTGTGTGCGTCATGGTTTTGGCTGACGCCGACGGCTCGGTCCTCGCGACCAGCGAAGGGAAGTTTGAGGGTCGCATCGGATTGCCGGTGGATCATCCGCACGCGACCCCGAGCGACAGTGTCCCGCGCGGATGCAACGGGTTCGGGTACGACCCGATTTTCCTTGTCGGACCAGACTTTATCCAGACCAGCGCGGAGCTGGATTCAGAAGCCAAGAATGCGGTCTCGCATCGCGGGGACGCTGTCCGGGCCATGATCGAGCAGATCAAGACCCTCAACCTAGACTGACCCCCCCATCCGTTGAGAAGAGTGAAGATCACAGCCAATGGGGAAACCTAGAATCCCCAATGACCACAGCAGTTCTCCCAAATCTTGATCCCGCCCTTGTTCCAATCTCAGAGAAGGTCCGCAATGGACAACGGCTGTCGCTCCAAGACGGCCATGTGTTGTATGAGACAAAGGACATCTGGACGGTTCTCGAACTTGCCAAAATGGTCCGAGACCGGATGCACCCTGGTGTCGCGTACTACAACATCAACCGCCATCTCAACTACTCCAATATCTGCGCCCTGTCGTGCAAGTTCTGTGAGTTTGCCCGCAAGAAGGGTGACGACGGGGAATACACGCGGGATATTGAGTACATCAAGGAAGAAGGTCGCAAGGCGGTTGAGAGCGGTGCGACGGAGATGCACATCGTGGGGGGGCTGAGCCCTTACCTGCCGTTCGAGTATTACACCGACATGCTCAAGGCGCTTACTGAGGTTGCGCCCAATGTTCACCTCAAGGCGTTTACTGCTGTGGAACTCGTTCACCTTGCGCGGATCGCCAAGGTGTACAAGAAGGACGATATCAAGAGTGGTGTGCGTTGGGTATTGGAACGATTGATGGAAGCGGGTCTCGGGTCGCTGCCTGGGGGCGGGGCGGAGGTCTTCGATGAGCGGGTCCACAAAGAAGCATTCAAGACCAAGATCGGCGCCCATGAATGGCTCGATGTGCATCTGGTTGCTCATGAGCTCGGATTGAACACCAACTGTACGATGCTGTATGGTCATGTCGACAAACGCGAAGAGCGATTGCGTCATATGGAGATCCTGCGCCGGTCGCAGGATCAGGCATTGCATCGGCTGGGGTACGAGGGCGACGCAGATGGGTACATTGCAGAGGGCGTGCCGGAGTCCGACGAGATCACGGCGCCGGTCATCACGCTCAACAAGGACGGCGCGACTTTGCCGACGCCTGTGATGTCAGCCAAGGGTGGGTACTACCAGACGATCACGCCGCTCCCGTTCTTTCCTGATGGATCGGAGCTCGAACACCTCAGCGGTCCAGCAGGCGTCGAGAACCTGCGGACCATTGCCGTGACGCGATTGATGCTCGACAACTTCCCGCATGTCAAAGCGTTCTGGATCATGCAGTCGCTGTCGATGGCTCAGGTGATGCTCGAAGCGGGGGCCGATGATATTGACGGGACCGTGGTGTGGTACGACATTACCAAAGCGGTGGGGGAGGGCACACACCAGGAGACGACCGAGCGGGATCTGATCGCTGCGATCAACGAGGCGGGGTACGAAGCTGTCGAGCGCGATACGCTGTACCGAAGGGTAGAGCGTGATGGGAGTCGTTGGTGCGTGACGGAGTAGATCAATCTATGCCGCGAGGACCTCGATCACATCCTGATTGCAATTTGGAAGTGATGGCCGCCTTTGCGGCGCTGAGTGCTTTAGCTGGTATATTACTTGCCGTTGGGATGGTGTTCCTCAAGCATTGGCCATGGGTTTTCTTTCTCGGCGTCGCCCACGCGATTGTATTTATTCCTGCGATGATCATGTCTCGCACCTCTGTGTGGAAGATGGCAGTGGCGTCAGTTGTTTGTGTTCTATTTCCCGTATGGGGATTCATGGGAGTGATGTTCATCGCGAGCATTGGCTCACCATTTGTGTGCTCATTCCTCTGGGGGTTGGTGGTCGCATGGGTAGTCCGTAGACCTATCGCTATTTTGTTCTTCGCGATCGCGGGTGTGCTAAGCAACGCGGGTATGTTTATTTCGATGGAGATGTTCGCTTCGGCTCAGGATGATTGGGGGATTCCTCAGAGCATCGGGGTATGGCATCTCTTGATGTTTCCAACCTATTGCTGGATGATGTCACGCAGTCCGAAGCCACTCCCATTCAAACCAATCAATTATACAAAGTGTCAAGTATGCGATTATTCTCTTTCGGGACTACCCACAGATGCTGTATGTCCTGAATGTGGAAAGCCACAACTCAAAACCACACACTAACGAACTGAGTTGGTACTGATATAGTTGTCAGTTCGGGGTCAGAACTTCCAGCCGACGCCCATGTAGTAATCGACATCGTTTGGTCGGATGCCGGTTCCTGATGAGGAGTCGTGGCGGTGTTCGAGTCCCGCGTTCATGGTCATGCCGGTCTCGGCGTCAAGGACGATCTCAATGCCCACGCCAGAGTTGAGGCGGAACTCGCCCATATTGTTAAAGCTTGGGTAGTAGGTCGAGGTCGCTTTGAGGGTGGTGCTGGCTGAGAGCTTGTGGGACCAGTCGAGCCCGAGGAGCCCTTCGGGGACAAGCTTCTCGTCGGCGTTGGACCCAAACTCATACGAACCACCAAGGCCGGCACGCCCGATGAAAGTAGTTTTGTCGTTGTTGATGAACTCGTATCCGATACCCACAGCACCGCTCAGGCGGTGCTGCCATGCCTGGAACTCGTCGTATTCGTACTTGCCCTGTGCGAAGTACCGCCATGGACCGTCGAGGAGCCAGTCGTTGTGGATATTGAGCTCGCCTCTGGAGGCGGAGCGTTGACCTTCCGAGGTGGAGTAGAGGTACGAGGCACGGACTCTGGTTTCCATGGTCTCGGTGAGGCGCTCGCCGCCGAGTGATACACGGCCGGAGAAGTTTTCGTTATTACCAGACGCGCCGGAGATCCCGGCACTGAAGCTGTATTTCCAGCCCTCGTTCCACGCGAGTTTCTTCGCGGCTTCCGTGGCTGCTTTGCCTTCTGCTTTGGTCGGTTGGGATTGGGTGGTATTTGCAGCGGCGGTCGATTCAGACTGTGCATACTGAACCGCCTCGGCTTGGGCTGCAGCGAGTTCCATCTGAGCCGCCTGGAGTGCAATCTGGGCTGCTTCAACGCGGGCCATCGAATCGGATCGATCGCTTGCGAGGGCCGCTGAGCCATTGATGAGCGTGAGAGCGATGGCGAGGACACCGAAACGGTGGGTGATGAGATTCATATCTGAGATCCTTGTGCAATATGCGTGAACTGATCCCGGTCCTCACCGGGACGGAGAGCAAAGCCTACAAGCATGGAATTGTCAAGGGGTTGGGTGCCCGAAAGAGCCTCGGGATCGCTGGGAGGGACCATGAGTGCAATTGATTTGCCTGTTTCCCGTACAATGGGATACGCGTGCCCAGATCTCACATTTGCCCATCCTGTTTGACTGAACTGGCCCGGATCCGGGCGGTCCCCGACCCGCATTACGGGCTCGGGGTTGTGGTGTGCCCGTCATGCGAGACGGCGTGCGTGCGGACGCGGCATCCCGATATCCAGTTCTGGCGGAACTTCCGCCGGCTCCATCAATCAATCCGGCTGGTGATATTCAAAGTGTTGCTCTCGATCGCACTCGGGGCACTCATGTTCGGGCTGGTGATGTGGGGGCGAGAGTTTGATTCGTCCAACTTTCAATCGATCGATCCAGGCCGACAGTTTGGCGCGTGGGCCACAGCGATCCTGATCCCCGCGCTCGCGTGCGGCTCGGGGTGTGTGATCCGATTGGTGTATCGCCATCAGCACGCGGCGGTGCCTCTGATCGCATTGGTGATCTTCGGGGTGTTCTTTACCTGGGTCGATTACATTTTCATGGGTTTGACTTTGATGATGTCGAAGATCGGCGGGTTTGACTTTAGTTATCACACATGGTCAGCGAACGATTTTATCCTGCGCGCGTGGCTGTTCGTGTTCGTCATCATGTGCGCATTCATCGGTTTTTTGCCAGCGAGATTCCTCACTCCATTTATGTCCAGATCATCAGTACGAAAGTTCCGCAAGCTCCGGCGCAAACGCCGCAAGAGCATCAAACGAAGCGACTAGCTACAGAGAACACTCAATATGACAAATCAAGAATCACCCCAGACCGAAGCGTACACGCCTGACGAGATCCGCGCCGACCGAGCGTGCATCGGCTGCGGTTTCAATCTCTTCGGGCAAACCGTCACCAAAGAACCACACTACGGCATGGCCATCACCCGCTGCCCGGAATGCGGAACGGTTGCTGCGTTGCAGACCTATCCCGCGATGTCGCACTGGGTGAACCGGTTCAGGTCAATCATCGCAGCGGTCTGGATCGTGCTGCTGCTGGGGGCGTTTGCGGGCAATACGATGATTCTTACGGGGTTGTCGTTGAGCGCCACCGAGCTTGCGAGCGAGAACCTGGCGGAGATCATCGGGGCTTCGCATGAGGAATGGGACAAAGCAAGGGAGGCCCAACCCGTTGCGACAATCACTCAGCCCAATGCTGCTCCAACGCAGGTAGTCATCAGCGGCTCAACATTCACGACCAGCAACGGTACGACCGTAGTAATTCCGGGGTCTGGTTCAAACTCCTTCCGATGGGTAACGATTTCAGAAGAGTGGAAGAGGGATCATCTCGATTCAACCATTGAGCAAGCGGGCGGGGTCTGGGCCAATGCGGACGGGGAGTTCCTCATCATGCTGATCCCAGGCATCATCGTCGGTGTGCTGTGCGGAATTTTCTGGAGTGTTACGCTCCTGGGTGGTTCCAAGAAGCGGGCGATGTTGGTTCCGCTGGTTGCGTGCTTGATCGCTGTTGCGATGGTGATCGGTATCAATAACGCCGACAGTTCATTCCAATGGGCCAGAGAGATCTCACGCGGGTATTACGCCCCGATCATTGCACCGATCATGATTTCAATCCAGCTCGTGGCCCTCTGCTTGGGGGTTCTTCTGGGAAGAAAGATCGCCCGCTTCGTGGTTGTCATGGCGCTCCCCGCTCGGAACCGCGTCCCGCTCTCGCTGCTCTGGACATGCGAAGGGCATTCGCTCCCCAAGCCCAAATAAAAAACCCGCCCCAAGCGGGACGGGCTCAAATACTCAGTTGGTCTAATTCTTACTTTTCTTCGTCGTTGACTTCAAAGTCCGCGTCGATGACATCGCCATCGACTTCTGCCCCGTCCTCTGCTGGTGCAGCGTTCTGGGCTTCAGCGGCGGCCTGCTCGTAGATGACCTTGCCGAGTTCCATCGAAGAGTCTTCGAGTTCCTTGAGGGCTGGCTCGAGTTCTTCCTTGGTGATGTTCTCGTCTTTGATCTTGTCTTCGAGTGCCGTGGCAGCGGTTTCGATCTTGGAGCGGATCTCGCCGCTGACCTTGTCGCCGTGCTCTTCGAGCGACTTGCGGGTCTGGGCGACCATCGCATCGGCACGGTTCTTGAGGTCAACGAGCTCGCGACGCTTCTTGTCTTCGTCGGCGTGCGCCTCGGCGTCGGCCTTCATCTTGGTGATCTCGTCTTCGGACAATCCGCCCGAGCCTTCGATCCGGATGTCGGCCTTCTTGCCGGTGCCCTTGTCGGTCGCGGAGACCTCTAGGATGCCGTTGGCGTCGATCTTGAAGGCGACCTCGATCTGAGGCGTGCCACGAGGAGCCGGTGCGATATCAGCGAGCTCGAACATTCCGAGTGTCCTGTTGTCCTTAGCAAACTCGCGCTCGCCTTGGAGGACATGGATCTGAACCGAAGGCTGGCTGTCAGCAGCGGTCGAGAAGGTCTCGGTCTTGGTCGTTGGGATAGTGGTATTGCGTTCGATGAGTTTGGTCATCACCCCGCCCATGGTCTCGACACCGAGTGACAAAGGAGTCACATCGAGGAGGAGGACATCCTTGACCGAGCCGCTCATTACGCCGCCTTGGACAGCGGCACCGAGTGCAACGACTTCGTCAGGGTTGACGGACTTGGATGGGTCCTTGCCGAAGATTTCTTTGGCGATCTCTTGGACCTTTGGCATCCGGCTTGAACCACCGACGAGGACGACTTCATCAATCTTGCTGATGTCGATCTTCGCGTCGGTCAGTGCGTTCTTACACGGAGCGATCAGGCGATCGAACAGATCACCACACAGAGTCTCAAACTTCGCACGGCTCAGGGTTTCCTGGAGGTGCTTCGGACCCGAGTCGGTCGCGGTAATGAACGGCAGGTTGATGGTGGCTTCTTGCGAACCCGAGAGTTCGATCTTGGCTTTCTCGGCGGACTCTTTGAGCCGCTGCATCGCCATTGGGTCGGCCTTGAGGTCAACGCCCTCTTTCTTGCGGAACTCTTCAGCGAGGAAATCGATGAGGCGCTGATCCCAGTCGTCGCCGCCCAGGTGGGTGTCGCCGTTGGTTGAGAGGACTTCGAATACCGAGCCCCCATCGCCGTCATCACCGATCTCCATGACGGAGACATCGAAGGTGCCGCCGCCGAGGTCGAAGACCGCGATCTTCTTGTTTGATTTCTTTTCGAGCCCGTAGGCAAGTGCGGCTGCGGTTGGTTCGTTGATGATCCGCTTGACGGTCAGACCAGCGATCTCGCCGGCGTCCTTCGTTGCCTGACGCTGGGCGTCGTTGAAGTACGCCGGGACGGTGATGACCGCTTCGGTGACTTCTTCACCAAGGTAGTCTTCGGCGGTGCGTTTGAGCTCGCCGAGGATCATCGCGGAGATTTGTTGTGGGGAGAACTCATCGCCCCGGACTTTGACCTGAACAAAGTCATCGGCTCCGCCAGTGAGCTCGTAAGGGATCAATTTTTCTTCAGATGAGACTTCGCTGTGGCGACGCCCCATGAAGCGTTTGATCGAGAAGACGGTATTTTCAGGGTTTGTGACCTGCTGATGCTTGGCCTGCTGGCCGACCAGACGCTCGCCCTTGTCGGTAAAGCCGACGACGGACGGGGTGGTGCGATTGCCCGAGCTATTGATGAGGACCTTTGGGGTGTCCCCCTCCATGACGGCGACGACCGAGTTGGTGGTGCCGAGGTCGATTCCAATGATTTTTCCCATGACTATTCTCCTTTCCCCCCAATGTGAAAGCCACGGCTTGGGGGACATTGTTCTTATTTGCGGGGGACTATTTGCAATGCCCGTGCCAATCCAATTGGGACAAATTCCCGTCGGAAATGGTGGCTGAGATGACCAGGGGAGGGATTCTTATGCCCGCGGGTAAGAAGTCTGCCAGAGTGGCAGGATCAGTCCGGCTGGTAGCTCAGGGCGGCATCCAGGACCGGGTCGTTACCGGCAAAGAAGTCTGCTGATCCGACCTTGATCAGGACACTTGGATGGACAGCATCTGGGTCGCCTTCGACCTTCTGGAACCACTTGGTCGAATGGGAAACGCTCAGTTTGGAGTTGGGGAGTTCGAAAGATTTGATCTCTCCGAAGTGGTTGGGTTTGCCGCCGGTGGGCTCGCCGATGAGAACCGCTCCCGCCCGGTCGCGGAGCTGGTGGGCGTTGCTCGCGGCGGAACTGAATGTGTACCGGCTCGTCAGGGCGATGATGTCGCCGGGATCGCTGAAGCGTTCGGATGCTTTGAGTGCGTTGATAAATGGCCAGAGAACCATTTCGCTTCCGCCGCCGTTGAATCGGAGGTCGATGACCATGCGCTGGGCGTCGAACTCTTCGGATTTTTCGGTGAGGAATGTGATCAAGAGTTTCATCGGGAAATCTTCTGCATCCTTACATTTGTTGTATGCGAGGTACATGGTCTTTGATTCACTGAGAAACTCGGTCTGGTAGTTCCCGTTGCTCTTGCGGTACATCAAGGGCATGCCGTTCTTAAAACTCTGGGCAAAGCTCACCCATTGCTGACGGATCTCGGGCGACTCACATTTCAGGGTCACGGTGCGTTCGCTTTGGTCATCTTGAATGGTGATCTCAATGGTGTCCGCGTCCCACTGGTCGGCAAGGCCGACGGCCGCCAGTGCGGGCACGAGTGTGATGTACGAGCTGCCTGCGTTGATGAGCCGAGAGTTATTCTCGTATCCGAAGAGCACGCTGATTTGTTCAAACGCGGCCAAGGCCTCGGTGTCTCCGAACCGGAGGATCTGTTTGCCGACGAGTTCTTGGTAGGGTTCGGTGGCTCCGGAGATAAATACGCCGTCACTCAGAGCGATGACCTGGATCGGGAGGCGGTTCATGGTCTTGGCAAATGCGCTGAACTCGACATTGGTATGCGAGTCGCCGCCCAGTGCGATGAGGCGGTTGATCTCCATGACGATCTGGGCGTCGTTGAGCGAATCGAGTTTGGAATCGAGGGTCTCGACTGCATCTTCGAACTCTTCGACCGTGTGGGTAGTGAAGAAATTGGGGTGCCTTTCGAGCAGGTTTTCCGCGAGCGTGTCGATGTCCTGACGCCATTGCTCGGGGGTGATCTGCGCAAGGGCATTCGCGCAGAAAGACCCCAATAAAGCGGCGAATAGAGCGATCCGATTCCGTGTATATATCATGCCCAAGTATATCGCAGGCATTCAACCATTCTTCGCCGTGATCTTCACTTTGGGGGGGTTACTGACCTTGAGCGAGCGAGAAGCCGGGGACGCCGTCGTACATCCGGATGGGGATGAACTCGGTGACTGTAAACTTCTCGGCAACCTTGGCCAGCAGGTGGACCGTTGGGCCCTGGCCGATCACGGTGCCCTCATTGAGTTCGAACCGCACGCAGCACTCGTTGACGATTTCCGTGTACGGCGACCCGGTCGGCCAGACCTGGGTGCCTCGGTTAGAGATCACCGTCAGGTGGAATGGGGTCGATTCGGTAAGCCGCTGGAGCTTGGATGCCAGCTCGGTTGGGTTGAGTGTGGATTGGAGGAAGATGTCGCAGCCGCAGACGGTTGTTTCGACCTGTTCGTGGGTGGTCATCATCTGGTTCACGCTCGGGCGGACCGGGAGTGTATGGCTCAGCTCATCCTTTGCGGGGACAGTGCAGCCCTCGATGGTTTCCGGGTTCTTACCGAGGTTGGCGGAGATCGCTGCAGCGAAGGCCTTGGTCCCGACCGCGTTTCCAACACCCTTGACATCACCGGTGTGTACACCAGATTCGAGCGTATACAGCAGCGAGTTCTCGATGATCGCCGCGGTCTTGCGCATCCCGATGTGGCGGAGCATGATGAGCCCCGAGAGCAGGAGACTGGTCGGGTTCGCGAGGTCTTGGCCCGCGATGTCCGGCGCGGTTCCATGCACTGCTTCGAAGATGCTGATCTGGTCGCCGATGTTCGCGGAAGGGGCAAACCCGAGTCCGCCGACAAGACCAGCGGCGAGGTCAGAGACGATGTCGCCCTGCAGGTTGGTCAGCACGACCATCTTGTATTTGTCGGGACGCAGCACGAGGTTCATGCACAGCGCATCGATGATGACATCTTCTGTTTCGATCTGCGGATAGTCTTGGGAGATGAACTTGAAGCGGTCCAAGAAAGTTCCATCGGTCATTTTCATGATGTTGGCTTTGTGCCCGCAGGTGACTTTGTCGATCCCGAACGCTTTTGCGGTTTCGAACGCAAAGCGGTTGATCTGGTCGCAACCCGGGGTGGTGATGATCCGTTTGGCGGTATAGGCGTCGGGAGTGAGTCGGTGCTCGATGCCGCCGTAGGTGTCTTCGACATTCTCGCGGACGACATAAAAATCCACGGGGACGCCCGCTTGTGAGTAGACGGTTTCAACTCCGGGGAGAGTCTGGAAGTGGCGGAGATTAGCGAATGCGCCGAAGGTTTTGCGGAGGGTGACATTGATCGACTTTCCACCGCCGCCGATCGGTGTGCCCATCGGGCCTTTGTAGAGGATGCCGGTATGCTCGATGGTCTCGATCGCTTCATCGGTCATGCCCCGGGTGTCGCCGTCATTGAAGACCTTGCGGCCCATGTCCACCTCGGTGAACTCAACCGAGTCAAGAACCCCCGCGGCTTCAAAGATGCTCATGCAAGCAGCGGTGATTTCTGGGCCGATCCCGTCGCCGGGTGCGAGTGCGATGGTAATTTTGCTTGGCATGTCTGAAACCTGACTTGGTGTTGTTTGATCTTGGGTAAGCATTGGTGTGTTCTTTATTTCAGTGGGTGTTGGTTGGTGTGTCTTTAATATGAGGGGGGTGGCAGGCCCTATTGAGTCGCTCCATAATGGCGGCCCACATCAGGGCATCATTCTCTTCATCGACGGTTTCTGGGGGCCGCTCGATCCAGATCTGGCAAGCTGTGGAAAGCTCCGCCTCGTGCATCGCGCCATACAGACCGCGAGCATAGTCATCTGGATCACTTGGCATCACGGTCAAACCGCCCGCAGATCCAGCGTTTTGGACGGACCAAGATATGAGGTACACGCTCTGGTCGGCCTTGGAGATCGACTCGGTGTCCTGGAGCAGGGTGGGTTTGGAGGGCTGGTAATGAGCGCCAAGCACACCGGGCGACCGGGAAACCTCATCGCCGGCATTGGAGGATATTTGGACCGGGCGATCGAGCACCTGAGTGATCTGGGTATGCGAGATGACCCCGAGACGAAGGATCGTGGGCTCGTCAGTGGTCAGATCCAGCACGGTGGACTCGATCCCCGCTCGGCAGGCGCCGCCATCGATTATCAATAAATCTTGGCCTTTGAATCCACGCGCGACATGGTCGGCGGTGGTCGGGGAGATCCAACCCGATGGATTGGCGCTGGGCCCGACAATGGGTTTGCCTAGAGATTCGATAAGCGCGAGGGCCACCGGATGGGCCGGGCAACGGATTGCAACGGTTGTGCCCCCAGCCGTCACCACATCAGGAACTAAATCAGATTTGGTAAGCACCAGTGTGAGCGACCCGGGCCAGAACGCATCAGCGAGCTGCTGCGCCTCATCGGTCCATGAATCAACCAGATCGTCGGCCATCTCAGGCCCCGACACATGGACAATCAGAGGGTTGTTTGCAGGTCGGCCTTTGAGTGTGAAAATCCGATCGACCGCGTCGGTGTCAGTTGCATCGGCGCCGAGTCCATAAACCGTTTCTGTCGGAAACGCGATGGGTTCACCAAGACCCAGCCGAGCGACAGCGGTGACGATGGCTTCGGGGCCTTCGAGGATATCAGTCATCGTCTGTATCCGTGTTGTGCTTGTCATACTCAGCAACCGACTCGCCGTTTGTGAGTTGGTTTGCGTCGGGGACAATAAAATCGATCCGATTGCGATCCAGCGTGGTGCCCATCGCCTGGTAGAGATCGACCATCGCGGTGTTGTAGTTGATGATCGCGAGGGCTTCTGAAATTTCCGCGCCAGCGAGTGACTCCTGCTGGTTGAGTTCAAGGTTGAGTCGTTCAACAGAATAGCCCGCGTTGGTCAGTTCCTTCTCAACGATCAATGCCCTGAGGGCTTCGCCCTGAGCGACCCGCGAGAGCGTGGTCTGGCTGATGAGTGTGTGGTTGGTGACGACCGAGTTGAGCGCATTCTTAATGTCAAGGACGATTCCTTGGACCGTGCGCCGGTAGCCAACGATCGACTGCATCCGCGACAGACGAGCCTTGCGGAACCCGGCTTCCCCGGCGCGGTTTCCGATGGGTTGCTCGAAGGTCAGCCCAACGAGCCAATCGTCCACAAGCCGATTGGAGACCGAGTCGTCATAAGAATCGCTGGCCGAATCGTCGAGCCCGAGGAGGCGGGCTTGTGCGGTGAGGTTGAGTGTTGGAAGTCGGGAGTTTTTGGCGACATTCTCGCGGATAGTTGAATCATCGATGGACAAGATGGACTGCTCGATCTCAGGGCGGTGGGTGATTCCGGCATCGATCGCGTCAAGCAGCGATATCGAAAGCGTCTCGGCAACCGAGGTATCCCCGGGCACCAGCAGGATCTCAGACCCCACAGGCATCCGGTCATCGTTCATGAGCCGTTTGAGGTTGTCGCTCGCGTTGCGGAGCGCGGTCTTGGCGGTCAGCAGATCCGAACGGCGTCGTTCAACGCGTGCTACCGCATCGGCGACTTGTGCCTGCCTTGCGTCCTGAACACGCCGAGCCTTGATGTCGTCGCGAACCTCGATACCACGGTCGAGCAGCTTGGCGCGGATGACGACCTGCTTGTATGCAAAGACCAGTTGCCAGTACGCTCGCTCGGTGTCTGAAGCGGACGCGATGAGCTGGCCTTTGAGAGCCGACACCGCTGAACGCTCCGCATTGCGAGCAAGATAAACCTGCGACAATACCCGGCTGCGTCCGAAACCATCGAGCAACGGCTGGTCATAGCCGACGATAAAGTTTGATGAGTTTGACGGGTTTGGGCTTGCTGTTCCGAAGAACGAAGATTCTACATTGGTGTAACCAATATCATGCTGAACACTGAGAGACCCGCCCGTGGTCAGGCTCCGCCGAACCCCGAGCGTCGCGTTTGCTGAATCGGATTCGTTGCGGATCACCCCACCCGAGCCAAGCCCGGTAGCGCCAGTCTGCGGGGTAATGCTGTCTTGTCCTTGGACACTCCCAAAGAGCGACCAATCAAACGCGGCTTCAGCCTCAACAAGCGATGCCTGCGAGATCGCGGGGCCGTACTGGGCAAACTCAACATCTAAGTTTCCCTTTACACTTGCTTGCACAACGCTCTGGAGCGATACAGGGATCAGGACCGTCTCGCGCCCGAGCAAATCAAGCCCGATGAGTTCAGCGATGGGGTCTTCGTGGGGGCTCTGGGATTGGAGCTGTTCAACATAGCCATCGGGAGAGAACTCCTCCTGGATTTGCTGGAGGTGATCGTCGCGGATCTCGAGTTTGGTTAGGTCAGTGGTGGCGCTGAGCTGAATCGGATGGGATTCGTCAGTATCGCCTCTCGCCGCGTCTATTTCTCTCTGGACCGAATGGACCATCGCTTGGCGGAGCTGCTGCTCGCTATGGCGTTCAAATGGTGATCGGCAGCCGCCGACGCAGAGCGTCAGAGCCAGCCCTAAACCCAGTGGTGCTAAGGGAAAATCACGCGAACTCAGACGGTGGAGAGGTTGGAAAATGGTCATCACACAAGGATAGGAGGGCATGAATCGGTTGGTCACATCTGGCGCACGGAACATCGGGTCTTGGGCGCATCAATCGAATACACTACGCAGGGCAACTATCGCCCTTATAGACCTGGAGACCATCATGAAGATCCGCCAACTTACTCGTTTGAACTCCATTCTGAGCACCACAATCCGTAATTCCGGGGTATTGGCCTTGGTTGCTGCGATGCTGGTGTTCCCTTCGGTCGTGCGCGGAGCAGAGGATCCCTCATGGTTTGTGATCCAGACCGAAACCGAGCCAGTCCGCTGCGGCGACCAAGAAATCTATTACACGATCCACGAGTTCCAGAGAGGGGCAATCGTCGGGGTCGATGGAACCTCCGGCGATTACTCCAAAGTTCGGTACCCAGCAGATCTCGGGGCTCTTGTCCCCGCCCGCGATGCCCAGCCAATCAATGCCGGGAGTTCTATCCGTCTGCTCCAAGATTCAACCCTCAGTGCGGCTTCCATGCTCCGAGGGGTCGATGGTTCTTGGTGCCCCGTGTATCTTGAGCCACTCAAGGCCGGGACCGAGATGGCTGTTCTTGAAGTCCTCCGCGATGAGGATAATGAAGTCGCAGGATATCGGGTCGCCCCGCCACGCCCGCCTGTCGTCACGGCCTACCCGCACGGCTATGTCCGCACCGAATCACTCCGCCCGGCGACCGCCGATGAAGTCAATCAGCACCAAGGCGGCAAGCAGATCACAACCGGACGCCCGAAGCTCACCGCCGGACCTAAGGCGACCCCTAAGAAAGCAACTCCCAAAAAGGCTGATCCAGAACCAGAAGTTGTCAATGCGGCTGAACCTGTGAAGGAAGAGGTCATTGATCTCCGCGAGCCCATGGTGACCCCGAAGCAAGAGGAAGCATCATCAACGCCTCAGGCAAACCCAGCTGTTATCAAAAATACTATTCCAGTGGTCATCTCACCCGAGAAATCGACCAAAGTGACCATCACCGCAGCGAGCCTAGAAGCTCTAGAGGCTTCATTTGTGAACGCCAGGTCCATGCCACGCGTGCAGCTCGACGAGGCGATCTCCGAACTGCTTGCAGAGTTCACCCGGACACGCAGAGCAACTGGTGATGATGATTCGGCGGCACGGCCACTGGATCAACGAATCGAATGGCTCAATATCCGCATCGAGACGCGTGATCAGCGCCGAGCGATCGCCCGGACCCTCGCAACCGCCGACGATCAATCGATCGAACTCAGCGGCAAGATCGAAGAATGGAACAACTCACGCGTGTACACCATGGTCGGCCGGTTGATGACCTCAGGTGTATACACAGGCGAACACCTGCCTTTGCTCTACCGCGTGCGGGCGCCCGATCCGATCTCTGGATTTGAACGCACCATCGGCTACATCGCTCCCAGAGCGGATCAGGACCTCCGTCAGTTCCTAGGGAAGGTCGTCGGCGTCGTTGGGGATCCGGTCCGTGATGACGCGTTGGCCTTTTCCGTGCTGAGTCCAACTCGTATGGAGTTGATGCCTGACCAGTAAGCGAGCATTGACTCCTTCGGTGTGTATCCAATGACTGATGAATCTGTGAGTACAAGCAACGATTCTCCTGCTGGTCTGTCGATGGCCTCGGGGGTTTCAATGCTCGCAGATCCGGTTGATGCCGCGGCTCAGGCAGCTCAGATTGCCCAATCAACACTCAATGGCCCGGCCGATCTGGTTATGGGATTCGTAACCCCGCACCACGCCCAACGTGTGGGGATGATCGCAGACGCGATCCGTGCCCGGCTTTCACCAAAGCACCTGCTGCTCGTTTCTGCAGCCGGGATCATGGGTGACGATGCGGAGATCGGATCGGGCCCGGGCATCTCGCTCGTAGCCGCGTCGATGCCCGGTGTCCGAATGCACCCGTACATGCTCGACGCGACCTGGGGCTCGATGGATCCCGCGCAGCGCGCGAGTAAAGTTGGGGAGTCCATCGGGGTATCTGAAGAAATGTCCGCATCGTTTTTCTTTGCCGATCCCTTCTCTGTTCCATTGGTAAACCTGATCCCGGCTCTCTCGGATTGCCGAGTTCAATATGCTGACCAGCACGGCAATACCAAACGCGTAGGGACCGTGCTCGGAGGGCTCGCATCCGCAGGAGACACGCCCGGCAACAACACCCTGTTCCTTGACGGCCAGATCCGGAACTATGGCGCGATCGGGATCACGCTCTCCGGGAATCTGCAGGTCGATACCCTGGTCTCGCAAGGGTGCAGGCCGATTGGTGAGCCGATGGTCGTGACCCGTGCCCGGGGGAACCTGATCCTCGAGCTCGGCGGCAAACCCGCGATCGAAGCACTCCGCGATTCACTCCATGATCTCAACATGCCAGACAAAGAGCTGCTCGATAATGGGCTCCTCATCGGGCGCGTAATCAACGAGCAGCAATCGCGGTTTGGGCGCGGCGATTTCCTGATCCGCAATATTCTGGGGGGCGACGAGACCTCCGGGGCGATCGCGATCGCGGATCTGGTCCAGGCGGGTCAGACCATCCAACCCCATGTCCATGATGCCCAGACCGCCCGCGAAGACCTCTCGCTGCTGCTCGATGCCCAGCGTCTTTACAACCGCCCGGCTGGCGCGATGGTGATCTCATGCACTGGGCGCACCCAAGAGTTCTTTGGAGAGCCCGCACACGATGGCCGGTCGATCCGCCATGCGTTCGACCCGCCGATCGACGGCGCCAAGCTCGCCAAAGCCGGCAGAGAACTCAATGCTGCCGATCAGGGTATTCCACTCGCGGGATTCTTTGCCGCCGGGGAGATCGGTCCGGTCGGAGAGACTATTTTCCAGCACGGGCACACAATCGTTTCAGCCCTCTTCCGTGAACCCGAGCAGATGGATATTTGAGAGAATGATATCTAGTTTGAAACTGACACCCGATGAGTTGTTTGGTGGGTTTGATCCGCACCTTGAAGAGGTGTGCATGGCGCTGCGATCATTGGTTCGCAAGACGATCCCCGATGCGACCGAATCCGTGCAGGTCGGATGGTCCGTGGTTTCATATAAATATAAAACTATGTGCGTGCTGATTTCGCCCAGGGATTCTGTAGTCAGACTGATGGTTGACCCTCGCGGCGAAGATCTGGATGACCCGGCGGGGCTGCTCGTGGAAACCGGGGTGCGGTTTATGCATGTTGACTTTAAGAATGCAGACCAGATCAACGAGAAGAATCTGGTCCCGATCATCCTCAATGCTGCTCAGTTATGCCGGGAGCGGGTCACCTAGAATGATTGATGAATCCATCTTCTGAAACTCAGCACCAGCCAAACGAGTTGATTAACTCAACCTCGCCTTACCTCCTTCAGCACGCTCACAACCCAGTGCACTGGCGGATGTGGTCCGACGAGGCCTTTGCTGAAGCTGTAGAGCGTGATGTACCGGTGTTTTTGTCGGTCGGGTACTCGACCTGTTATTGGTGTCATGTGATGGAGCGAGAGTCCTTCGAGAATGAAGCAATCGCGTCGCTGATGAACGAAAAATATGTGTGCATCAAGCTCGACCGCGAGGAGCACCCCGAGATCGACGAGATCTATATGGCCGCGACGACGATCACAACCGGGTCGGGCGGTTGGCCGATGTCGGTGTTCCTTGAGCCGGACAAGCGTCGTCCGTTCTGGGCCGGGACTTACTTTCCGCCCGAGCCACGCTACGGGCGTCCATCATTCCCACAGGTGCTCGACTCATTGTCCGATGCGTACAAGAACAAACGCGACGAGGTGGTCCAGCAGTCTCAAGCGATCGCCGATGCCGTTGGCCAGCAGATCGCGACCGACCAGCAACCAGTGCCAGTCGGGATTAAGCACATCCAGGGCGCGGTCGCAGGATTGCTCCGCAGGTTCGATCGTGTCAACGGGGGCTTCGGCGGGGCACCCAAGTTTCCCCAGCCCGTGTTCATGGAGCTGCTGCTTGATGCACGCCCGCTGGTTGATGCTGATACCAGAGTCGCGATCGACCAGAGCGTGAAGATGACGCTCGATCGGATGGGCACCGGCGGGATTTTCGATCAGGTTGGGGGCGGGTTTCATCGGTACGCCACCGATGAGTTCTGGCTTGTGCCGCACTTCGAAAAAATGCTCTATGACAATGGTCAGTTGCTGAATCTGTATGCGCGGGCCGCCGAGACCTATGATGATACCTTCTACAAGCGTATCGCCCGGAAGACTGCCGACTATGTGCTCCGCGAGATGCGGGATCAGGCAACCGATGCGGGAACCACCGGGTTTTATAGTGCCCAAGACGCAGAAGTAAATCACCGCGAGGGGCAGAACTACCTCTGGACCCCGGACCAGATCCGTGTTGCACTGGACAACCAACACGACGCGGACTTTGCAATCAAAGTCTACGGCCTCGACGCCGGTACCAACTTTCAAGATCCTCACCACCAAGATGAGCCCGCGAGCAATGTGTTGCGATTCGACAAACGCCCCGACCTGCTTGCTGCCGATCTTGGCCTGACGCTCGATGCATTCCACGCCAAACTCGATCCAATCAACGAGCAGTTGTATACAGCACGCGCATTGCGTGATCAGCCCCGGATGGACGACAAGGTCATCTGTGCGTGGAACGCGATGCTGATCTCAGGGCTGACCCGTGCTGGGGTCGTGCTTGATGAACGCCGGTATCTTGAAGCGGCACGCCACGGGGCAGAATTCCTGATCGATACCATGCGGACGCCGGGCGGAGAGCTTGCAAGATCACGCCGAGATCATCAGAGCACCATCCCCGCCGGTCTCGAAGATCATTCGATTCTGCTTGAGGCGTTGATCAATCTCGCGGTTGCTGAGAGCGATGATTCTCTATGGACACCGATCGAGCAACTCTTCATCTCATCACGCAGGCTCTTTGAATCCACGCCCGGCCTGTACCACGATACCCGCGAGGACCGGGCTGATTTATTCATTCGTCCCCGCACACTCCACGACGGGGCGACGCCATCGGGTGTCGGAGTGATGGCATTGGTGATGGCTCGCATGGTCGATATCTCGGGAGAGGACCGCTGGAGCGATTGGGCGGTCGATTCACTCAAAGGTGTGTCCGCTTCGATCGCGACCAACCCGATCAGCGTCGCCAACTCAACCCGCGCTTTGATCGCGATGATGACACAGAAGGACCGCATCGGAGATCGGTATGCGTTTGCAGGAGCCGCGTCATCGGATCCCCAAAGCCAACCCAAGGGCCCTG
>Ga0209344_10001020_pt1 | contig 40507 bp, 30 predicted proteins | sample Cruoilmetagenom6_FD_187293 | JGI IMG/M metagenome (GOLD analysis project Ga0209344, IMG submission 187293) | Oil polluted marine microbial communities from Coal Oil Point, Santa Barbara, California, USA - Santa Barbara Oil Seep Sample 6 (SPAdes)... | ecosystem: Environmental > Aquatic > Marine... | reverse complement strand
CCTTTGTTACTTTTGCAACTTATAAAAATGAAAAAATGAAAAACTTAATTGTAATTTTTGCTCTTGCATTATTAGCATCTTGTCAACAAGAAAAAATTGGATACGTAGATAATGTAAAATTAATGGATGAGTATCAACAGAAAATTGATGTCGAATCCAAATTCAAAGTAAAGGCAGATGCCTTAGCTAAAAAACGAGATAGTATTTCACAAGCTTTTCAAATGGAAGCTCAAGCTTTTCAAACAAAAGCGCAATCTATGTCTCAAACAAAAGCTCAAGAAGAATATGCAGCTATGCAACAAAAAGGTCAAATTATTGGTCAGCAACTTCAACAGCAAGATCAACAATTACAAATGGAAGGTCAAACTGAAATGGATAGCATAGTTTCAAAGGTTAAAGAAGAAATTAAAACTTACGGAAAAAGTAATAATTACTCTTACATTCTAGGTGGAGGAGATGGTGGAAGTGTTCTTTATGGAACTGAAGCTAATGATTTAACTGATGAAATCATTACACTTTTGAATGACAAATACAAGAAATAAATTTTACATTTCTTATCTAAAAAGCCGGTTGTATACCGGCTTTTTTTATTCTATAGTTTTTGTTTCAAAACGTTCCAATTCATGTTCAATATTGAATTGATCCTTTGGTAAAAAACCTTTTACTATAAGTACGATACCACAAATAACAAGTATTACACCAATAATTTTCTTAATAAAAACAATACGCTTTGTGGTAAGTTTTCGCTTCAATTGCTTAGCTAAAAGAATTTTAAAAATATCCGTTACAAAATAAGAAAGTAATACGGTAGCAAAAAATGTAAAGAAACGATTAGGTTGATTATCCAATCCTGGACCTACTATTATAATTATACCTAACCAAAAAACAAGGACACCAATATTAATAAAGTTCAATAAAAATCCTTTTACAAATAATCCAAAAAAATCTGATTTTCTAATCTTTTTAGATGCTACAGGAATCTTCTTTTTATCAACTTTAAAGAAGGTAACAAGCCCATAAATCAACAAAATAACACCGCCAAAAACATATAAACCTGGTTGATTACTAAGATTTTCAAGTAGTTGAAAACTACTAAAATAAGCTAGGAGAATAAAAAGAACATCAGCAAATAATACACCTAGATCAAAAGTAATTGCAGCTCTAAATCCTTTAACGGCACTAGTTTGTAACAGAACAAAGAAAACTGGCCCTACCATAAAACTTAAAAAAAAGCCTAAAGGAATTGCTGCCTGTATATCTTCCAACATCTATAATTACATTCTTGTTATAGTACCACCAAATACTGTTTTCTCTTCGAATTTATCCGGATTACCATAAACATGAACTTCTCCACCTGCTTTAACGGTTGCTTTTACATAATCTTTAGCAAAGATCTCTGCACGCGAACCTGCATTTACATTAATGGTAGAAAAATTAGTTTCAAAATTTTTACCTTCATAAACACCACCGGTATTTATCCGAACATCTTGAAGATTTGATGAACCAGTAGTTTTAATAACTCCGCCGGAAACTGACTTTATCAACATTTGTTCTACCTGTGCACTGACAACTAATTCCCCACCTTCCTGGGCTTTTAGTTCCAATACATCTTGGTCGATTAATTGTTCGGTAACTATTCTAGCATCTTCATTTACATCAATGACCAATATTTCATTGGCGTAATATAAATCTACAAAGGTTTTGTAACCACTAAATATCTTGCCGATTTGCATTCGTATTTTTAAAACGCCATCGTTATTAACAAGAACTACTTTATCAATATTCTCACCACTAATAACAACTTTATTCTCCTCGGATTTTATAAGATTTATAGATAGCCCATCAAAACCTTTCAACTCTTTAAAAGGTTCTAAATTTTGGGTAATCTTATTATCTTGGCCAGTAACCAAAAGACATCCAAAGAGAAACATTAAAATTAAAACTTGTTTCATTCTTTTTGTATAATGTTTTAAAGAATATAGATTTAACAACGTATTTTCTAAATTCAGCTTACTTATACCAAAATCTATTCCAAATTAATTTTTGTTATCCGGAATTAAAGCAAAGTCTAAATGCCTTTTAATTAAATCAGTACTCTTAACCATAACAGTTACCTCGTCACCTAAAGTATATGTATTTTTGGTACGTTCACCAACAATTGCATATTGTCTTTCATCAAAGATATAATAATCTCCTTTGATGTCTCTTATACGAATCATTCCTTCACATTTGTTTGCAATGATTTCAACATAAATTCCCCATTCGGTAACTCCACTAATTACACCACGGAATTCCTCATCTTTATGATCTTGCATGAATTTAATCTGCATATATTTAATAGAATCTCTTTCAGCACTTGATGCCAAATATTCCATATTTGAGGAATGTTTACATTTCTTTTCAAATTCCTCAGTGTTTGCAGATTTTCCACCATCCAAATAATGCTGTAATAATCTATGGACCATAACATCTGGGTACCTACGAATTGGTGAAGTAAAATGTGTATAATAATCAAAGGCTAAACCATAGTGACCAATATTATCTATAGTATAAATAGCTTTACTCATACTACGTATAGTAAGGGTATCTACCATATTTTGTTCTCTTTTTCCTTTTACGTCCTGTAACAATTGGTTCAAAGAAGAACTAATGGATTTCTTATCCTTAAAATCTAATTTATGCCCGAATTTAGATACTATACCGTTCAAAGCCATTAACTTATCCGGGTCTGGATCATCATGAATTCTATAAACAAATGTCTTTTTAGGTTTTTGTTTACCTATAAATTCAGCAACCTTTCTATTGGCTAAAAGCATAAACTCTTCTATGAGTTTATTAGCATCTTTAGATTCTTTAAAATAAACTCCGATTGGTTCATTATTCTCATCTAAATTGAAACGTACTTCAACTTTATCAAAAGACAATGCACCTTGGTTCATACGTTTACCGCGCATAATCTTTGCCAGTCTATCCATTTCTAAAGTAGCTTCTACAACCTCTTTAGAAACCGTATATGCTTCATCTCTAATAGATACAACTTTAGGTATGTCTCCTTTACCGGTTTCTAAGATATGCTGCGCCTCTTCGTATGCAAAACGTTCATTAGAATTAATTACAGTTCTCCCAAACCATTGACTTCTAATAATAGCATTTGTATCTAGCTCAAAAACTGCAGAAAATGTATATTTTTCTTCATTAGGTCTTAAGGAACAAGCATTATTGGATAATACTTCTGGTAGCATAGGTACAACACGATCTACGAGATAAACCGAGGTTGCCCTTTCATAAGCTTCATCATCTAAAATGGTATCTTTTTGTAAATAATGAGATACATCAGCAATGTGAATACCTATTTCATAATTTCCATTTTTTAATTTTTTAAATGATAATGCATCATCAAAATCCTTAGCATCTTTTGGATCAATGGTAAAAGTGAGCGTATTACGTAAATCTCTACGTTTGTTAATTTCTTCTACTTTTATACTGGTATCAAGACCATCTGCAAAATTTTGAACATCAGTAGGAAAAGAATATGGCAAACCATACTCCGCTAAAATAGAATGTATTTCAGTATCGTGTTCGCCAGGAACACCTAAAACCTGGGTAATTTTTCCAAAAGGGGAATCTACATCATCTGGCCAATCGGTTACCTCTACCAATACTTTCTCCCCATCTTTAGCTCCACCCAGTTTATCTTTTGAAACAAAAATATCAGTATACATTCTAAAATCTGAAGGTCTAATAAATGCAAAAGTCTTCTGCATGTCAACAATACCAACAAAAGTGGTCTTATATCGTTCAAGAACCTTTACAATTTCTCCTTCTAATTTTTTACTTTTCTTTCTAGGATAAATATACACTTCTACCTTATCCTTATGAAACGCCTTATTTAATTTGTTGGATGGAATAAAAACATCATCATCCATACCTTCAATTACGATATAGGCATTTCCTTTTCCGGTAAGGTCTACAGTACCTTCGTAATACGTTTTAGTATCTTCTAAAACTTTATATTGACCTCTATCAACTTCTTGAATACGTTTTTTTTCTTTGAGCTCGGTTAATCGTTTGATAAGCGTATTTCTATCTTGAGCATCGGTAACATTTATCTTAGCAGCAATCTGTTTATAGTTGAAACTTTTATTTGGTTCTTTCTCAAGAACAGTAAAAATTCCTTTAGTAATTTCGTTCTTTCTATGATTCTTCGCCTTCTTATTCTTCTTCGACATTAAACTTTTAATTTGTTGGAAAATTACGAATTATAATCCACTACCTCTTAATCAAGTTCTTATTGAAAAGTTAAGCAAATAAGTTGTTATTAACATATATATCATATTAGACATTTTTTCTTTTAAATTAAATTAAAAATTAATGATTATTATAGCTTGTTAATATCTGCAATAACTTATTTAGATATTACTTGACTTTATGAGATACAAATACTTGTTGACAATTTATTTTGATATGCTATAATTGAAAATCAGTATTTTGAGAAGTTATTAAACGTGGTTTATAAGTGCTATTAACATGAATTTATTAATAACTAAATGTAATTTTAATGTTAACTAGAGATGTTAATTTGATGAAAATGCGCTAATAGTTTCTAATATTTAAATTCTTGTTAAGAGAATTAAAAGTGTAAGCAGATGTTATCATTAAAAAGCAAATTTTTTACCCACTTTTTCTAAACAATTTATGCATTGGGTAATCTTTCTTATAACATACTAATTAACAATTTTTATTATTTACATGGTAACAATTGTTGTGAACCCCTCGTTTTTTGTTGTGAAGGCCTGATTATTGTACCTTTAGCATAGTTTAATACCAACCCCACAGTATAAGAACTATGAACTATTAACCTTTAACTATTAAGCATATGAAAATTGCTATAGGTAATGACCATGCGGGTACCGAATATAAATTAGCGATTATAGGTTTACTAAAATCTATACAGGTTGAAGTCATTAATCATGGAACTGATGGCACGGACAGTGTTGATTATCCAGATTTTGCACATCCCGTAGCCCTAGATGTTGAAAATGGAAATGCTGATTTTGGTATTTTAATATGTGGAAGTGGTAATGGAGCATGTATGACAGCTAATAAACAACAGAATGTTAGAGCTGCCCTTTGTTGGAACAAAGAGATAACAAAATTAGCAAGGGAGCATAATGATGCCAACGTTTTAAGTTTACCGGCAAGATATATTGCGTTACCGCAAGCACTAGAAATGGTATCTACCTTTTTAAATACTTCATTTGATGGTGGGAGACATGAACGTAGAATTGAAAAAATACCACTTCAATAAGTAGTTATTATAACTATGTTGATAACCTAAAATAATTATTATTACCCTTTATAAATCAAATAGTTATTTCATGATAGACATGAACATAACTAGTTAATTGAACAATTTCATGTTAGATATTAAGATAAAAAGTTTTAAAGAATTTGATATTGAAGAACTATATAATGTGCTACAATTACGAAGCGAAATTTTTGTAGTGGAGCAATATTGTGTATATCAAGATATAGATGGTAAAGATGATAAAGCTATTCATGTAATAGGGTATAAAAATAACACTGTAGTGGCTTATACACGCATCTTTAAACCTAGCGATTATTTTGACCAAGCCAGTATAGGTAGAGTAGCGGTGCATAAAGATTTTAGAAAATTTGGTTATGGAAAAGTAATCATGCAAGCTTCTATTGATGCCGTGCAAGAACATTTCAATGAGAATGAAATAAAAATTTCAGCTCAAAAGTACCTAACCAAATTTTATACTAATTTAGGCTTTAATGTTACAGGAGAAGAATATTTAGAAGATGGTATACCACATAAAGCGATGATAAGGAAATAAAAAAAGTCCGCCAATTGCGGACTTTTTTATATATGCTGTAGTTTAATATTTATATTTTAATTGGTGTCTTATTGGTTAGGTTAATGTCCTCTAACATAGAATCGGTAAACTTATAATGACCTCTAGTTGTAATAATTCTAAAACGGTTAGAGTTCATTCTGCTTAACGTATCTAAAAACAACCATTTAGATTTTAATAATCTTGTTTTTGGTGATTTAAGACTGATATCAAAATAGTATTTTCTTCCGTTTTTAATTGCTACAATATCTGGAGTAATATTATCCTCTTTACCTTTTCTTGAGTATGATTTTGGAGTTTCATAACCCTCCATATCGGCCTTTATATTCTCAAAACCAGTAGCTTCTAAATGTTGAATTGACTTTTCTAAAAATTCGACGTTTTCTGACTTTTCTACTTTTACCATACCTAATAAGATAACAAAAAAAAGGAGAATTCCAAATTTTAAACGTTGATTAACAATATGGTGTGATGATAAACACACCAATGACCTTATTAATTTTGTTAAGTAAATAAAATATAAAATGATTTTTTTTATCTACAGCATGTTAATTTTATACATTAATATCAAAAAAAAAGCTTTTAAATAGTTTATATGATCATTCAATTATAAACTACGATTCTTTAATTTTTTCAGAGAGAATATCACCTATTTTTTTAACCACACCTACGACAAGAGCATTTCCCATAAAGAAAGCTCTTTTAGTATTAGAAATCCCTTCTAAAAAAGTATGATTGTCGGGGAACATATTTAAACGTTCCAATTCTAGTGGAGTCAATCTGCGTAATCCTTTTTTAGTGTTGATAACATGTTTAAATCGCGATGGGCTTTTACCCCCTTCACCTGTTATTATTGTCCTTGAAGCTTTATCTAGAGCATCAGGAAAAATCATGTTTCCTTCATTATAATGATAAGCAAAACCAGATGTAGTGGTACGGGTCTCTTTTTTAGCACCTTTTAAATAATACCATTTATCAAGGTCTTCTCCCTGTATATAAAACTCATCTGCTATAGCATCTTTTTGCAGGATATCTGCCAAGACTGTTTTTTTTCCGATAAAATTAGAAGTGGTTTTAGTAGTATTTACTTTTCCTTTTATAAAGACACCTGTATTTTGAAACGGAGATAACTTTTCATTAAGATTAAAATTTTCAGAAAGAGCTACGAGATTATCGGTAATATCAAAGGATATCATTTTAGATGAAGTTTTTGTAATGGGAAAAGCAGTTACCATAGTACCATTTTTAAAAATCCATTCCTCGGCAGATGCTTTATTGAGTTGTTTATATAGAGGTGTAGACTTATGGTAACCCAAGAAGAATATTCTTCTTCTACGTTGCGGCATTCCATACTCTGCAGCGTTAATCACTCTCCACTCTACAGCATATCCTAAATCATCTAAACTCTTTAGTATAATAGCAAAATCTCTTCCTCTTTGTGTAGAAGGTGACTTTAATAATCGATCTACATTTTCTAGAAACAAATATTTTGGTGCGTTCTTCTTTTCTGATAGAATTCTGTGAATACTCCACCATAAAACACCCTTTTTACCAATAAGACCTTTAGAATTATGAAGTGTAGTAGCAACAGAATAATCTTGACAAGGAAAACCACCTACCAAAATATCGGCATCGGGTATTTCTTTGGTAGGCACTTCAGATATATCTTCGTTTCGGTGATTCTTAGATCCAAATCTAGCTTCATAAACCTTTGAGGCATGTTGGGTTTTTGTAATAGGTTCAAATTGATTGCTCCAAACAACCTCATAATTATCTGTTTCCTCTAGCCCTAAGCGAAATCCACCTACACCTGCAAAAAGTTCTATGACCTTTAGTTTTTTCATTTGCGATAAAATTACATAATTTCACGAGGCTAATAGTATTAGAAAATTTTTAAGTATGTTGAGAATAATGTTACAGAAGGCTTTAGTATTGATTTTGATTACTTTAAATATAGCTTGCGGGGTTCATTTGAATGAAAAGAAAATACTAGTCGATGAGATAAATAGTATAAAAAATGCTTTTGCGCCGGATAAACGTACCGCACTTTTTAATATAGATGTTTTAGAAGGTCCCTCTGGTTTTACTTTAATAGGTGAAACCAATTTACCGAAAGCGATAGACTCTTTAGAAACCATTTTAAATAAAAAGGGAATTAAAGCTCCGAGCGAGGTTAAAATATTACCTACAGATGATTTAGAAGGTATGACAAAGGCGGTTATTAACATCTCTGTAGCAAATCTTAGAAGTAACCCCAAACATTCTGCAGAATTAGCTACACAAGCTACTTTAGGTACAATTGTCAATGTTTTAAAAAAAGAAGGAGGTTGGTATTTGATTCAAACTCCAGATAAGTATTTGGCATGGGTGGATCCGGGTGGAATTCAATTGATGAATGAAAACGATATAAAAGATTGGAAGGCTTCAGAAAAGATTATTTATACCAATACTTACGGGCACGCTTTTAGTTCGATAGATGCCAATAGTAGAGTATCTGATGTTGTAGCCGGCAACATATTGAAATTAACAGACAATAGCGAAGAGTATTATAAAATTGAATTCCCAGATGGCAGACAAGCATATATTTCAAATAAAGAAGCAGAAGAATATGAGTCTTGGTTATCTAGTTTAACTTTTCAGGCAGATTCACTAATTAAAACATCAAAAACATTAATAGGAGTACCTTATTTATGGGGAGGTACTTCTACTAAAGGTGTAGATTGTAGTGGGTATACAAAAACCATTTATTTTTTGAATGGAATGGTTATACCTCGTGACGCATCGCAACAGGTAAATGCTGGTAAGCCAATAGACTCTATTGCAGATTTTAGCAAATTAGAGAAAGGTGATTTATTGTTCTTTGGAAGAAAAGCAACAGAAACCACCCCTGAAAAAGTAGTTCATGTAGGTATGTGGATCGGTGATAATCAATTTATACATTCCTCTGAAATGGTTCGCATAAGTAGTGTTGACGAGGAATCTACAAATTATGATGCGTTTAATGTAGGTCGTTATTTAAGAACTAAACGATTGCTAAAAGAAGATGATTCCTTACTTCAAAACTTACAGATTAAAAAAACAATTAAAGACTAGTAACTTGATTATTGAAATAAGGGGTACATCAAAATTAGGATAAAGATTACAACATAGTTATAATGCGCCAGTTTTATGATAGTTCTCTATCTTTTACATGTTATGAAAAAAGTTCCTTTTTAGTTTTAATGTGTTTTTTAGGACCATCTATAGCCATTGACTAAAAGATACTGCTACCTCATATTTTAAGGAAGGTAAACAGCTAAGGGTATTGGCAAATCTTGTATATAGCGACCAGATAGTACAAAAAACTTAAGGGAGTATTGATAGTGTTGTTTGTTCTTTTAAACTAGCGATAAAATTCGGATAGAAAATACGTACCTTGAAATCAAATATTCTTTCATAATACTTCCATATTTATACCCGGAACATTGAGTATATTTAGAAGTGTATTTTTTCATTAGTTCCCATATTAAACAAATCAACCAAGCATCAACATGAAAAAAAATCTACTCAAATCACAATTGCTTAAAACGTTATTTTTACTGGTAATAGGATGCGGAACTTTACATTCTCAAGAAATGAACGATGATTGGGAAGCCATGTTCAACGGTACTGATTTAAGTGGATGGACGACAAAAGTTCACCATTATGAAGTTGGGGATAATTATGCCGATACTTTCAGGGTTGAAGATAATATGGTAAAAGTGAGGTATGATAAATATGAAGGGAAATTCAATAATAGGTATTCCCATTTATATTACGATAAACCTTTTTCAGATTTTCATTTAACGATGCAATATCGTTTTGTTGGTGAACTATATACAGGAGCACCAGCTTATACTATTTTAAATAGCGGTGTAATGTTTCATTCTCAAGATCCCCGCACCATGTTGAAAGAATAAGATTGGCCAATTAGTGTTGAAATACAATTTTTAGCAGGAGTTGAAGAAGGTGTAGACCGTCCTACCGGTAATATGTGTTTCCCCAGGTACAGATGTAGTTTTTGAAGGTAAAATAGACCCTAGGCATTGTATAAATTCTACTTCAGATACGTATTTCGGTGATCAGTGGGTAAGGGCAGAATTAATTGTATACCATGATTCATTGGTTAAACATATCATTAACGGAAAAACAGTATTAGAATACACCAAACCTCAAATAGGTGGTGGCGTAGCTAAAGGTTATAATCCAAAAATGAAACAAGATGGTAAGCTGTTAAAAGAAGGAATGATCGCTTTACAGAGTGAAGGTCAACCCATAGATTTTAAGAATATTAAAATCCGGAATCTAAAAGGATGTACAGACCCAAAAGCAACCAACTTTAAATCGTATCACAAAGTTGCGGATAATGCAGCATGTACGTATTAGAACACCTTATTTTAAGATAGCACCGTACTTTGATTTATTGCTTAATAACTCTGTAGCCGATAAAATGGCATCGTCATTATTCAAGTAATATTGGTACAGACCGTCTCTATAGAAATAACGTTTAACGATTTCATCTTCTAAGTTTTTTTGAATCTCACTTTGGTATTTGTCTAGCGCATTTATTTTGCCTTTTTCAATGTTTGCCAACAATGTTTTGTAGCTATCTTTAACATCTGATCCCAAAAAGTCATTTTCATCACCTGAAAGAGCGTTTTTAATGGCTTGTTCAGCTTTTGTTTCGAAAGAGAAGCTACTTGACTTTACATACTTTTTAAAGTCGTTGAAATCAGAATCAGAAAATTTAAAATCGGTGATATCGCTATAATTATGTGTATAATGGTAATCTGTAGCATAATCGAAAATAACATTGTTCTGCAACAGGGCCAATGTTAGGTCATTGGTTTTAGAGGTGGCAACTTCAATATCGGGCAGTATACCACCACCATCTTGTACTTTTCTACCGTTACGGGTGATAAAATCATTGAAAGTAGTGTTACGTACGGCATTACCCCTGTCATCTCTGTTCCAATAATCCAAAGATTGAATGCAACGGCCAGAAGAGGTATAATATCTAGAAATGGTAACCTTTAATTGTGTGCCGTAAGTTAATTTTAGTGGGCGTTGTACCAAACCTTTTCCAAAGCTTCTCGCCCCCATAATTACTGCTCTATCCAAATCTTGTAAGCTACCCGAAACAATTTCACTGGCAGAAGCACTGCTACCATTTACTAAAACGACTAATGGAATTTCTTCATCAACAGGTTGGTTGTGGGTGTGATATTCACGATTAAATTTCTTAACCTTAGATTTTGTAGTTACCACCAATTCCCCTTTTGGTACAAATAAGTTTGTTACATTGATAGCTTCAGATAACAAACCTCCAGGATTTCCTCTTAGATCTAAGATGATTTTTTCAGCACCTTTTCCTTTGAGATCCAATAAGGCAGATTTTGTCTGTTCCGTTGCTTTGGCATTGAACTTTGCTAGAACAATATAACCGGTTTTGTTATCGATCATTTTAAAGAACGGTACAGCATCTACCTCGATACCTTCGCGGGTAATGTTGGTGGTTTTTAATTTGCCCTGTCTTTTGTAGGTTACGGTTACGGTAGACCCGTTAGCTCCTTTTAAAAGCTCACTTGCGTTATTTTCAAAATCTGCCACTTTGATGTCTCCGATCTGTATTAACTCGTCTCCTGCCTTTAATCCCGCTTTATCTGCCGGATACCCTTCATGTGGTTCAACAATCAGTAGTCTATCTTTAAATGAACGCACCATGGCGCCGATTCCAGAATATTCACCGGCATTGTTTATACGGTAGGTTTCAACATCCTGTTCGTTCAGGAATTTGGTATATGGATCCAATTCGTTCAGCATATTCTTAATGGCGGTATCCATTAATTCTGCAGGGTTGGTTTCATCCACATAGTTCATGTTCAATTCTTTGAACAAGGTGGTAAAGATTTCAATTTGCTTAGCTATTTCGAAAAAGTCACTTTTATAACTACTTCCAATAAAAAGAAAGGCAATAGCTATTATGGGAACAAGTACTTTTTTATTTACTATTTTTTTCATCAATCTGTAGCTTAAACTTGTTTAAAACGAGCTTCATTTTATGATCTAACTGCTCAAAGGTGGGTATATCCTTACCAAGGTATAAAAATAGAAACGCAAAGTTGCCTTCTGTATTGTTAAAAACCAAAGCTTTATTACATCTATAGGACTCTCTAAGCAAACGTTTGATCTTGTTTCTGTGCACAGCACTTTTAAAATTTCGCTTAGAAACGGTAACTGCGGTTTTAATAGGGACTTCTTTTTTGTCCACGGGTAGATAAATTAATTTCAACGGATATACAGAAATACCCTTACCCTCTTCAAACAACTGTGTGATGAGTATTTTGTTTTTAAGTTTTTCCTTTTTTCCGAAGGATTCATCCATTATAAAAGAAGCATTAAAAAGAATTAGCCCCCTAATTAGGGGGCATAAATATCTAAAACTTTACAAGAAGATACTACTCTGCTTGCCAAACATTGTTCTCTAAATTTACATCTGCCATTAATTGAGAAGGGTCAATTACAATGGCCTGTATTGAGGACATTGGTTTTTTAATTTCAAATTCATAGGTTGGGTATGCCCAAGCCCAATCTTTGATAACAGTTCTTTCAATACCGTCATAAGGGTTTTCTTTTTCGCCGCGCATCATTTGTAAAGGGGCATAAAAAGATTCTCTGCTACCATCATTGTAAACGACTAAAATATCTAAAGGCATTGGCATTAGACCTATGCGCTCTAAGGTTACTTTTGTATTGTTTTCAGTTGCTGCAACATCTGTAATACCGTAGTCGATGGTATTGGTGGTCTGTGTCCAATCCGTTAGGTACCAATCTAGCTCAAAGCTAGATACCTTTTCGGCAACACGCTTAATATCATTAGGTACCGGATGTTTGAATTTAAACTTATCGTAATAGATACGAATAGTTTCCATCAATTTTTCTTGCCCTATTACATAGCCTAATTGAGATAAGAAAATCGAACCTTTACTATATGCAGATATTCCATAAGCGAAATTAAGTGCATAACGATCGGCATAAGTTGTCTGTGGCTGCTCTTTACCAGATAAAGCCAAATTTCTATATCCTTTATAAGTGCCCTCAAATGGATTTTCCTTTTCCAAATCCATTATTTCGCCCATACACAGTTTAGAAATAAATGATGTAAATCCTTCATCCATCCATTCATGTTTAGCTTCATTGGTAGCTAATACATGCTGAAACCATGAGTGAGCCATTTCGTGTGTCATAACACCAACAAGACTACCAAACTTACGGTTGCCCGTAATTAATGTAGACATGGCATATTCCATACCACCGTCACCACCTTGAATAACCGAGTATTGATCATATGGGTATTTACCGATGTTTTTGCTGAAAAACTGCATAGCTTCAATAGTTTTGGGCTGAAGCTTTTTCCAATTTTCTAAAATTTTATCATCGTCTTTATAAAGAAAGTGCAATACGGGACCGTCAGGTACTTGTTGAATATCATGAAGATATTCTGGATCTGCCGCCCACATAAAGTCATGAACCATAAGGGCTTTAAAATGCCATGTTAGGGTTTTGCCTTTTTGCTTTTTCACTTTGGTACCAGGAGTTTCGTATCCATGACCAATTTCATCGGCATTTTGCAAATACCCTGTTCCACCAACGGTATACTCCTTATCAATAGTCAATTTTACATCAAAATCTCCCCAAACCCCATGAAACTCACGTGCGATGTAAGGATCGGCATGCCATCCTTCAAAATCATACTCTGCCAATTTTGGATACCATTGGCTCATAGATAGTGCAACACCTTCTTCGCTATTTCTACCGGAACGCCTAATTTGTAGAGGTACTTGGCCTTTAAATTCCATGTTAAAAGTAGACTTGGCACCTGCCGGTATCGGTTTTGCCAAATCAACGACCAAAATAGTGCCTTCTTCAGAAAAAGAAACTTCGTTTCCATCTTGGGTTAAAGAAGTTGCATGTAAATATCCTTGTTCGCTCTCGGTAAGTGTAGCAATTCTACTTTTCTTATCAGTTGTGGTCATCCTTCCATCGGGATCGGCTATGTTCTGTAAACGAATATCCATTTCACTACCTGGTTGAAATGCATTAAAATACAAATGGAAAAAGACTCTTTTTAACTCATCTGGCGAGTTATTGGTGTAGATTAAGGCCTGGGTGCCTCTGTATTGATAGTTGTCGACATCCATATCAACATTCATGGTATAATCTACATGTTGTTGCCAGTAATCGGTTTTATTTTGAGCAAATAATCCTAAAGAGAATACTGCTGTAAGAAATGTAAAAAATGATTTAGTCATGTGAGTTGTTGTAAAATTATAATTTAATCTGTCCTGCAGCTACTTTACTGGCCATTACTAAAGCATTATAAGCATTGGCAATTTTACCAGAAGTAGAAATTTCATCCAAAGAAGCGCTTTTACCTGTGTTTTTACCTAATATTACCTTTGTTTTAATAGGCAAACCAGACTGCATGATGATCCTTTTAACCTGTACAGCCGTTAAACTTGGATACTGAGACATTACCAAAGCGGCAATACCGGCAACACCAGGTGCAGCCATAGAAGTACCGGGAGAATATTCGTAATCATTATTAGGATAGGTAGAATAAATATCTGTACCTGGGGCAAAAACATCAACATTTATTTTTCCGTAGTTCGAATAACTAGCTACAAGCTCAGAACCATATTTAGGGTTCAAAGCACCGACCGTAATTACGTTATCGGCAATTTCCGGACCGTTGTTTATCTGGTCGTTAGGGAAGTTAGCATTTATAGGGTTGTCTAAATCTACACCATCATTACCGGCAGCATGTACGAAAAGCACATTTTTATTTGCCGCATATTTTATGGCATCGTAAACCCATTGGGCGTTTGGAGAAAACGATTTGCCAAAACTTCCGTTTATAATTCGTGCACCATTATCAACTGCATATCTAATACCTTTGGCTATATCTTTATCATACTCATCTCCATTTGGCACGGCTCTAATACTCATAATAGCTACGTTGTTTGCAACACCATTTATACCTTTGCCATTATTGCGTTCTGCAGCAATAATACCTGCTACATGTGTACCATGGCTTTCATCATCGACCCTGTTCATTGGGTTACCGTTTCCATAATTTACATCTTCAATATCGTATGGGTCGTCACCAACAGGTACACGACCATTAAAATCTTTGTTTAGATTATAATTAAGTTGTTCTGTGTAGTATTTTAAACCTTTATTTAATTCTTCAAGAACTTCGGGTATGGTGTCCTTTATACCGAACATTTGATTAAGGATGGCAATATTGCGTTGCATAGTTTCATCGGCAGCATCGATACCCGATAAATCTTGCTTTGTATAAGAATCTTTGTTTAAATACTTTTTAATATCTGCATCTGCACTTTTTACGGCCTGATAGATAGACTCATATTGTTGTTTACCTTGAAGCGCTTCGTCATATTTAGTATCTAGTTCTGTTCTTGCTTTTGATAAAGTAGCCGCATCACCAATATTTAAACGAATCATTCGAACATATTCTAATTGTTCATTGTATGATTCACCTAAAAAATTATATCCGTGTATATCATCAATATAGCCATTGCCATCATCGTCAATACCGTTACCTACTTTCTCTTTGGTGTTTGTCCAAAGTATATCATCAAGATCTTCGTGGTCAAGATCAATACCAGAATCTAGAACGGCGACAATTGTTTTTGTTCCTTTTTTATTTTTAATAATTTCGCTGTAAGCTTTATCAACACTCATACCTGGTATAGTGTCGGCTACAAGGTCTAAATGGCCCCAATTATTTTTCTCACTTGTGGTTAAATCGGCAATCTTTAATGGAGTAGAATCTATGTTTTCTATAGGGGTAAGAATTAATCCGCTTGCACCGACAGTACTTGTACTACCACAACTTGTTAAGACAGCGGCAATTGAAAGCACAAAAATTGATTTTAATGATGTATTTGTCATACGAGAGTAATTTTTAATAAATTATTTATAATTTAATATGGATAGTGTTAACTTAATTGAAGAGTTCATTAAAGGTGTATATCTGATCTAGTCTAACACCTTTTGCGGTCTGTTTTAAAGTACACAGTTGATTGTGTGCATCATGCTCAAAAAACAAATAGTAGTTGTTTTCGACTGCCTTGTTTAAAAACAGCTCTTTCTCGGTCAACGTAATTAATGGTCTTGTATCATAGCCAATAACATATGGCAGTGGAATATGACCTACAGTTGGTATAAGGTCTGCCATGTATGCAATTGTCTTGTCTTTATAAGAGAATTGTGGTAACATTTGCTTTTCGGTATGCCCATCTACAAAACGAATATCAAAACCTAATGGGCTATTGTTCAAGAAACTTTCATCAGTATGATCCACAAAGTTTAATTGACCACTTTCTTGCATAGGCAAAAGGTTCTCTTTTAAGAAGGAGGCTTTTTCTCTAGGGTTCGGTTCGGTGGCCCATTTCCAATGTTTTTTATTGGTCCAGAATTTTGCATTTTTAAATGCAGGCTCATAGCCCGTTCTGTTTTTGTTCCACTGAACAGCTCCACCTACGTGATCAAAATGAAGATGAGTTAAAAAAACATCAGTAATATCATCTCTATGAAAACCAATTTTTTTTAAGGAAGAATCTATGGAAAAATCGCCCCAGCGATAATAATATCCAAAAAATTGATCAGATTGTTTATTACCCATACCCGTATCAACTAAAATCAATCGGTCTCCATCTTCGATTAAGAGACTTCTGGCGGCAATATCGATTAAATTATTAGCATCTGCTGGGTTTGTTCGTTGCCAAATCGTCTTTGGAACAACTCCGAACATGGCGCCACCATCCAATTTAAAATTACCAGTTTCAAGGGGATAAATTTTCATAAAGGGCAAAATAATAAAAGTGCGTGAAATCTTAGGATTATTAAGAAGATATTATCATATAACCCACAAATAATATGACTTTTTACAAGTTTAAATATATGATAATGAAATAAAGGATGATATAAATAATTTTTTACTAAACAATGAACTTTTGAGCGACCTGCTAATATTATTTAAAGTAAATCTCCAATTTTGTGATGGGCCAATGGTTTGGTCAAATGTTTTTTAACGATTGCATATTCTTTACCTCTTTCAGAATCTATAGAATCTATAGAAGAACTTAGAATATAAATTTTACAGTGATTAGTAAGTGTTTCGGGTAGTTTAATATATTCATCTAAAAACTCAAACCCGTTCATACCGGGCATTTTAATGTCTAGAAAAATGACATCGGGATATGCTTCAACAGTGTCAACTATATTACTCAAGTGCGCTAAAGCTTCTTGACCAGAGGTCATAGTTGTAATTTGGGAAATATTATCCTCTTTCGAGATAATGGCTTTATTTATAAAGTTATCCACATCCGAATCATCAATCAACAAAATATTAATATTCTTAGCCATATTATAATCTACTTGATTCATTTGGAATTTTTAAAGTAAATGTTGAACCTTCTCCGATTTTCGACTTTACTGCAATAGTTCCTTTTAATTTTGAAATAACCTCTTTTACAATAAATAGACCAATACCAGATCCCATTACCTTAGAAGAAACCCTGTAAAACATTTCAAAAATCCTTTTAAGTTGGTCGTCTGCCATACCAACACCATTGTCTTTAACTACTATTATTGCCTCTTTTTCAGATGTTTTAACACTGATCCAAATAGAAGGTGACTCTTTGGTAACATCATGATACTTAATGGCATTTGATATAAAATTATTTAACAAAACCGAAATTCTCTTACTATCTGATGCAAATATGATTTTATCATTTATGCTAATGTCAATTTTAATTTTATTGGTGTTTTCTAAATACCAAAAATCCTCAAGTGACTGTTGAATCAATATACTAAAATTTATGCATTCTAGCTCAATTTTTTTATGTTTATTTCTTGAATACTCAATGATATCTTTAATGAAGCTATCTAACCTTTCAATAGATTTTTCCATCATATCTAGATGCTGATGTAATTTCGGATTAACCTCTTCCATCTGAACTAAATGTATTAACCCTAAAACGGAAGACAAGGGAGCCCTTAATTCATGAGAAGCACTATAGACGAAACTATCTAACTCTGAGTTAGCTTTTTGAAGCTCAGTAAATTGTGATGCTAGAATTTCAGCAGTCTCTTTTCTCTTGGTATCATCAATCAATGTTACCAATATGGTTATTTTATTTTTTATTCTTAGTAGCTCTTTTGAAATTAAAAGGGTTTTTTCTTGACCATTATTGAGTGTAATTTTAAATTCTTCGTTTGTAACCTTACCTTTTTCTTTAAGTTGAACTAAGGTCTTTTGTCTTTTTTCAGCATAGAAATCATTTAAAAACAAAATATCAGATTCCATTATTTTTGAGCCAATTAATTTTTCTTTAGTAGTGTTTAAAAGTTTGCATACCGTCATGTTTACCTCTACAACGATTTCTTGTTCATTCACAATCAACATTCCGACGAACTTATTTTCAAATGCCTTTACAAATTTTTCTCGACTTTCTTTAAGAGCTTCTTCTGCTAATACGTTTTTAGTAATATCCATTGCAGTACCACGGTATATAATCGGTGTGCCATTGTCATCAAAAACCACTTCTGAAGAAGCTAAAAAATATTTAAAAGTGTTGTCCTTGAATTGAGACCTATAAACATAAGGGGCAAAGTGGCTTTCATCAGGTTTTGAAGATAAAACCTTGTCCATTATTTTTAAATCTTCATGATATATAGTTTGCCTTACCATATCTATGGTCATTTCTTTGTTAGGTTCTATTTGATGAATGGTGTACATTTCTTTGGACCACTCTACTATACGGCCACCCATGTCCCAATGCCAATATCCAATATTTCCAATCCTTATAGCGGCATTCATTCTGTTCTGTAGCTCTAGAATTGCTTTTTCAGACTCTTTTTGTTCTGTAATGTCTATAACTGTACCTCGAGACTTTATAGGTAATTCTTCTTTACCTAGTTCAAACTCCATCTGTATCAATAAATATTTTAAAGAACCATCTTTATGAATTATCCTATAAGAAAAGGAGTGTGATTTTTTTATAGTTGCTAAAACTGTTCGGTGCAACTCTACATCGTCGGGATGTAAAAGGCTCTCAATATAAGGTAATGATATAAACGTGTTCGGTTCTACATCGTAAATCTCATACATTCTTGGAGACCAAGTAATCTGTTGGGTTTGAAGGTCAAAATCCCAATATCCAATTTTACCGATTCTCATGGCGGCTTCCATTTTATTTTTGAGATCGAGAATCTCAAAATCGGCTTTTTTTTGTTTGGTGATATCAATGACGGTACCTCTAAATTTAATGGCCATATTAAAAAGGTCTCTTTCAACTTCTAGCTCTACCATTACATGTTTTACAGAACCATTTTTGACAATTATTCTGTAAGTAATCGTTTGGTCTCTTTTATTTACTATAATATCCCTTACATTTTGGCGGTGTTCTTCCAAATCTTCCGGATGTATTAACTTTTCTAATATAGGAATGGTGATGGTAGTACCTTCATCTAAATCATATATAGTATATATTAGAGGAGAGCAAATAAAAGTTTCTGATTTTATATCAAAATCCCAATATCCGATTTTACCGATTCGGATGGCTGCATCCATTTTGCCTTGTAAATCAAGTATCTCTTTTTGTGCTTTTTTACGCTCAGTTAAATCAAACCCAATAACACCTATAGCAATTGGTTTGTTTGATATTTTATCTTTTATCGAAAAGCTTGATAATTCTAAAAGAGTAGGTATATTGGTTTTAAAGTTTTTGAGGAGAACTTCACCTGTCCACAATCCTTTTTCCATGATGGAAGACATATGTTTATTCGCGATAATATCCCTATAATCATCTTCAAAAAAGTCAAATATAGTCGTGTTCTTCAAGTCTACACCAGAGGGTAAACTTACTAGTTTTTTACCGGCATCATTTAAGAAAAGAGGCCTACCTTCTATGGTTGCCAACCCAATAAAACCAGGACTGTTTTCTATTACGGAAATAAGTTGCTGCTTTTCTTCATCTGCTTTTTTTCTATGGGTTATATCTTTAAAAAAAACAGATATTCCATTAGAAGAAGGATAAACATGATTTTCAATCCATCTATCAAATTCTTTATGGTATTGTTCAAAATGAGTGTACATCTGTCTTGTTGCTGCCTCATTATAAATGACAAAAGCTTCAGAAGTTTTAAATTTTGGAAACTCATCCCAAACATTTTTTCCTAGCATCTCTTTGGCATCCATTCCTACAACCTTGGCGGCTTTCGCATTAATATGGGTAAAACACCAATTATTATCAAAGCTTACATATGAGTCGGATATTCTCTCTGTAAACTGTTTATATTTTTTCTCACTTCTAATAATGGCTAAGCTGGCATTTTTTGATTCGGTTTGGTCAACGTATGTGCTTAAACTAAAGCTTTCGCCTAAATACTCATAAGGTTCAATCGAAGTAATTAAATGTATTTTTTGACCGTTCTTGGCTATAAATTCAACTTCTATTTTATCTATTCGATCCGAGTTGAAAAAGGCATTAAGCTCAGGGTTTTTCTTTAATACTTCTTGCTCATTAATTAGACCAATCTCCGGTATTGTTTTCCCTTTTATTTCTTCTAACGTATAGCCTATTAGGTCAAGAAAATAAGAATTAGCATCTATAAGTCGTTTATTATGGTCTTTGATGACCATACCAACAAAAGGGTTATTGTATGCTTTACTGAATTTTACTAGATTTTCTTCAGCAGCCAGCTCAAGCTCTCTTCTTTTGGTAACGTCTCTTACAATACCTAAAATTGTTGAGTTGCTTAACTTTTTGGTGCTTACTTCTCCATAAAAGAAAGCACCATTTTTTTTCAACATCTTTCTTTCGATACGTACTGCTTCGCCTTGATTAATTTTATCGGAATTCTCAGGAGTATCTAACCACTTTTTTGAAGTGGTCAATTCTGATAGTTTTTTAGTTAAAAGTTCTTCTTTGCTATAATTGAACATTTGTACGGCAAATGGGTTAGCGTCTAAAACGTTGCCATTAAAATCGGATAGGAAAATTCCGTCTGAAGCTTCTTCAATTAGCAATTTATATCTTTCTTGACTTAGTTTTAACAAAGCTGTTTTTTCATCGACTAATTTGTTAAGCTTTGAAGGTTGTTGCATAAGAAACCATGAAAGTATACCGCAGACCAGAGAGAATAAAAAGCCTAAAGCTGAAAATATAATGATGGTTAAATTAAAATTATCATTATTCGAATAGACATATAATTTCCATTCTCCCTGGCTGGTAGTTAATGGTAAGGTAATTGCGCCTTCCATAGAAATATTTTTAGAAGCGTAAAAAGTTTCTTCAGAATTATCTAAATTAATTTTCACTAATTTATATGAGAAAGGTGATTGATCAACAGAATCTAATTGAATGGTTTTTAGAACAGTCGATAAACGTACCACAGCCGCTACAAACCCATTAAACACCCCCTTTTTGCACATAGGTCTTCGTCCGATAATACCAGAGCCTCCTTGTCTTAAATAAAGTGGCCCCGCGGTATAATAGTCCCCTTTCTCAAGAGTAGTTTTGGCTCCCATTTTATTGTCGGGGTCATCTAATATATTCAACCCTATTACTTCATTCCCTTTTAACGGATAAACGTGGGTTATTACCCCTTTCTCATTTACCAGATCTAATGCATCAATACTCTTATTGCTATTTAAAAGTAATCGCGCAACACTATCAAAATTCTCTGGAATACCATAGTGGTCAACAATGAAAGCTAAGGTTTGTGTTACATTAAAACTTTGTCCTAATACATTCTGTAAATCTATTTTAAGCTTTGAAACCCTTCGTTCAATTTCTTGTTGTTTTGTTTTTTGATCGAGTTGATATTTTTGGAAGGAAATGAATTGGGTAATGACGAGCACAAGGAAAAACACCAGAAAACCGTACAATAAAGGATTTTTGAATACAGAACGTTTTAAGGGTTCAGACATTTTCCGCTTAGTTATAATATTATCTAAATTAGACGACAACCTTACTTAATAAAATCAGCAATCGGTCTATTTTTTAAAAATTACATATGAGTCTTTTTTATATGAAGAATTAAAGACAAATGGAATTTTTGTCTGCTATTTTTACAAGACATAATTTAGGGGGGTCTTTACGAAGATAAAAAAAGTCTTTCTTAATGTCAGTTTTTTTCTTATAATTTTGTAAGACAAAAATTGATGTCTTTTAGATATTTAATGATTGTAAATTAATATGTTATGCGTTATAAACAATAAAATCAAATCTTTTTTCCTACAAGGTTTTTTGATGCGAAGTAGCAGAAAATAGTATCGGGGATAGAATTTTCAGAACAGAACACCTTGTTTTTTGGTGCTTTTTCTTCTAGAAAAAAACTCAAACAGACGGGTTTAAACCTAAAAACAGTCAAAACGCACAACGGGTTACTGAAGTATTATATAATATTAAACCTGAAAAGATATAGTAAAGATTTATAAAGTATTAATAGAATATAGATTTAAGCTATACAGAAATACTTTTGCATAGTAATTGATTTAATTGTTTCCCAAAATATAGCAATGCTTTTATCTCTTTGACACTTAATAAACGTTCTTTTTTTAGAATAAGAATAGATTTTCCATTGGTTTCTATATGGTAATAGGGGCTGCTTTCTAAAAATAGAATCAGATCATCTGTAAAAAGATTTTGTATATCAGTTTTTTGCTCTCCCCTTAAGAAAAAGCGCTTGTTAAAATCTTGGTGGTTTTTTAATGTAATATTTTTGAATCCGGCCATTCCATATACAAAATCTAGAAACCCTTCTTTATCCAAAGAAAAAACAGGAATGGGATGTTTAAGTTTAATATGTAAAACGGTAGTTTTGACAACTTCTTTTGCGATAAATTCCCCTTCATTAAATTCAACATCGAACAAGTGAAACGTTTTTGTATTATCATAAAAACTATTATAGAAATACGGCACTTTTCTATTTTTAAAGAAAATATATCTCTTTAAGAATTTTGTTTCATCGTTTCTCTTGGGTTCGTATGACCATTGATATTCTTTAGCCATTGTTTTTAATAACCGCTGTCTTTTCGTAAAATACTTTTCTATAGTGCCAAGTTTGTTAAACGGCAATAATTTACGAATGGCGAAAGGGTGTTTAGAGTCGGCACCATGTTTGTCTAACCCTATAATTTCAATACTTCCTTCTTTTTTGGCAAAAGTATCCACGTAGTTTTCTAACCCTTCCATTACGGTGTGGTCAACAAAACTACAAAGCGAAAAGTCTAAGATTACATTTTCGTTCTCTGGGATAATATCTAGCTTATTCTTTAACTTATAGAAGTTAAGAAAAGAGGCAAAATACTTTACGCTTATGTAGTAATTGCTGGTATCTTTTTCTTTGAACATTAAAATATTCGGCTTGGCCAAATGGTTAGCAAAAAGAGATAGGCTTCTGTTTAGAACTACATGAATAATGAACGTAACCAATATACCCATAGCAATACCGGTAATAAGGTTGGTGAATAATGTTGTTAACAGGGTAGCAAGAAATATGATAATTTGTTCTTTACCGATACGGGCAATTTTTTGCAGATTTTTCGGTGTTGCAAGTTTATATCCGGTATACACTAAAATTGCCGCCAAGGCAGCTAAAGGTATGCGTCTTAATTGATCTTGAAAAACTAGTACAAAAACTACGAGAAAGAGGGCGTGGAAAATATTGGCAGACCTATTGGTGGCTCCATTATTCACGTTTACAGAACTTCTTGCTATTACTGTGACCACATTAAGTCCGCCTACCAACCCACTAAGGGAAGTTGCGAAGCCAAGTGCTTTTAAATCTTTGTTTACATTAGATCTTCTACGTTCGGAGTCTAGTTTATCAACTGCTTTTATACTTAGTAAAGACTCTATACTTGCGATTAGTGTAATGGCAAATACCGTTGTTATAAAGTCAATGTCGAATACTTTTGAAAAATCAGGAAAAGCTAAATTAGAGAATACATTATTTGGAATATGAACTAGAAACTCCCCCTTTAGTGGATATGGTAAATTTAAAGCAACAAAAATATAACTGAGGCTAACAGATAATATCAAAATCCACATAGGGGCCGGAATTAGATGCAAATATTTATTTCTAATTCTAGAATAGTTCGCCATAATTAAAAGGGCTATAACACCTATAATCGCCGCTATGAATTCTTCAATATGATAGTTTTGATATAGACCTATTAGACCTTCTGGAATTTGTATTAACAGGAGAACGATATTGCCATGTTCGTTATTATGGCCTATCATAATATGAAATTGTTTTGCCATTATACCCAAGCCTATAGCAGCAAGCATACCTTCAATTGCAGAAGCGGGGAAGAAGTCTGCCAATCTGCCTAATTTAAGAAACCCCAGAAGTAGCATTAGTACACCCGAGAAAACGATCGCAGCAAGGGTAAAAAGATAACCGGCATGTAAATCACCACCGCCAAGTGTTGTAATGGCACCCAAAAGAACAATTACCAATCCGTTTCCGGGCCCGGTAATGGTAACGTGAGAACCACCTAACAAAGCAACAACAATACCACCAACAACAGCTGCAACAATACCAGAAATAGGCGGTGCTTCACTAGCCAATGCCAACCCTAAACCTAAAGGGAGAGCTATTAACGAAACAACGAAACCAGAAAATAAATTTTTTGGAAGCGTGGCTATAAATCTTAAATTTTTCTTAGCAATCAAATCTATTTTCTAACAATTAATAAATCGGTTGGTAAATCAGATAATATATATTCAATGTCATGTGGAAAAATTCGATTCCAAATACTAGTTTTTAATGGTGCGTTCATTACAAGTAGGTCGGCTCTAACCACTTCTGCATAGTGCCCAATTGAATACCCTCTTTTACCAAATATACTTTGTGTTTTTATCATAATGCCTTTGGTGATATTTTCAGGTAATGTACACACAATGTTATTTACCCTAGAGTCTTCTCTATGTCGAATACGTTGCTTTATAATATTTACTTTTTTTAACGAGCGATCATCTTCAACTGCTATATGGATCTCTTTCGGTAATATTTCTTCTACAATAGTAATTTGTTGAGCGCCTAAAAGATTAGAAACATAAAAAGCATGTTCAATGGCCATTGGCGTTTCTGGAGCATCTAATCCGTTAACGACAACATGCTTACACGGCACTCTTTTTTCCTTTGGTTTTATTAATAAAAGAACAGAACAATTTACCTTTCTTGTAAGTTTTCTAGCAATGGAGCCCACATAAAACTGAAACATATTTTCATATTGTAACGCCCCTAAAATCAATAGATCAATATTAAGATCTAAGCAAGCTTTCGTAATTAAATTTTCGGGGTTTCCTTCTTGCCAAATCACTTCAATACACGAATCTGAATGCTCTGTTTCAGAAATTATGTTCTCTATTTTGGCAGATTTTTTATCGGTTTTTTTACCTACATGGAGTAGAATAAGCTTGCAATTTAAATAATGGGCAATTCGTGTAGATTCTAATATATTTACTTTAAGCGAAGGGGAAAAAGCAAAGCCGAATAAAATGGATTTATATAACTTGATAATCGGTCGGTTGAATGGTTGTGACCTCCAATATAAGACTAAATAATTACAAGGCAGATTAACTGAGGTAATCAAATGTTCAAAAATGCCTGTTATGGTTTTGTTTTTATGATATATACTGCAATAGAATTGTTATTTTTATCCAAAACAAACTAAATGCTAGAGCTTGCAGGAATTATCATTTTAGGAATACTTGCTCAATGGGTGGCATGGCGCTTAAAACTACCTGCGATTTTACCTTTGATTTTGATAGGGTTAATCGTTGGTCCTTTGTCAACCTTGTATACGGAAGATGGCTCCAAAATTATAGAACCTATTTGGAACGGAGAAAAAGGTCTTTTTCCTGGTGAAGGGCTATACTACTTTGTTTCTCTGGCTATTAGTATTATTTTATTTGAGGGCGGACTCACATTAAAGCGTTCGGAAATTAGAAATATTGGTCCGGTAATTACTAAATTAATAACAATAGGTAGCTTAACTACGTTTTTTGGAGCGGCATTGGCGGCCAATTTTCTTTTTGGGCTTTCTTGGCAACTATGTTTTCTATTTTCTGCTTTGATCATTGTAACAGGGCCAACCGTTATCACGCCTATTTTACGTAATATTCCTCTAAAAAAAGATGTGTCGGCAATATTAAAATGGGAAGGAATTCTTATTGATCCCATTGGCGCTTTGGCAGCGGTTTTGGTATATGAGTTTATAAGTGTCGGCGAAGGCCAGGCATATACTGTTACGGCTATGATAGAGTTCGCCAAAATATTGTTATTTGGTTTTACCTTCGGATTCACATTTGCCCACGCCCTTACTTTTTTGATTAAAAAGAACTTTATACCTCATTATCTATTGAATGTAGTATCACTTTCTGTTGTATTAGGTGTCTTTGTAATGTCTGATGTTTTTGCACATGAATCAGGCTTATTGGCCGTAGTTGTCATGGGTATGGTCATGGGTAACACGAATTTACCTAATATAAAGGAACTGCTTTATTTTAAAGAGTCGTTGAGTATTCTTTTGATCTCCATATTGTTTATTTTATTGGCCGCAAATATCGATATCGCCGATTTAGAACTCATATTTACATGGAAAACGACAGCACTGTTCTTGTCTATCGTGTTGATTATAAGACCACTAGGTGTTTTCTTGAGTTCCATTGGTTCTAATTTAAAATTTAACGAGAAGCTTTTTATTAGTTGGGTAGGTCCTAGAGGTATTGTAGCGGCAGGTATTGCTTCGCTATTTGGGTCTAAGTTGCTTTCAAGGGGAGAAGCGGGAGCAGAATATATTACCCCGTTAGTGTTTATGATCGTACTTGGTACAGTTTTGTTAAATGCTACTACGGCAAGGGTTTTTGCCAAACTGATCGGTGTGTTTCTGAATAAGTCAGAAGGTATTTTAATTTTAGGAGCTTCAAAAGTATCAAGGTTAATTGGTGATTATTTACACAAAAATGATAGACATGTTGTTTTAATAGACAATAATCAGTCTAACATTGATAAGGCAGAAAAACTAGGGTTAGAAGCGATATCTGCAAATATTTATTCGGATAATTTAACTGATAATATAGAATTGAACGATATCGGGTATTTGATGGCATTGACCGCAAACTCTGATATTAATAAGTATGCCATAGATAAATTTCAAGATGCTTTTGGCGAGAACGGTTCTTTTAGGTTGGTTGATGCAGATGAAATGGCCGACCCAGAGAACAACCCGAAAGAAGGCTTGTTTTCTCATACCGATGACTTTATAAAACTGACCGAAGCGACAAGGAACTTTCCTGCGATACATGAAATTGAACTTCACGACACTGAGCATTATGAAGGCTTGATAGAGATTACAAAGGCCGATCCAGATATTGTTCCTTTATTTCTTTTAAACCCCGAGGGGGATATTCAAATCATAACAGCTTTCAGTAAGGAGTTTACAGATATACAAAAAGGATACAAGCTGGCATATCTAGGTAAAATTTTTCCGAACGAATACTTAAATAAAGAAGAAGCTAAAAAAATCGATTAAACCTATCATCTGTTTCTTTAAACATAACCTTGAATGACTGCACTTAATATAGAATAAATTTTTATGAATTGGGTGGCATTACATATCTTGGGGCTGTTATTATTTTAGAATTGCTAGGTCAATCACAATATACAGTATCTCTATTAGCAAGTTATATTAGATGATTGCGTTTTCATAGAATTGACCTGTAAAGAAAGACTAATAATTTTTTGTGTACTAGTCGTTTAGTTTTAGAACGGCCATAAATGCCTCTTGTGGAATCTCTACATTACCTACTTGTCGCATTCGCTTTTTACCTTTTTTCTGCTTTTCTAGAAGTTTTCTTTTACGTGAGATATCACCGCCATAACATTTTGCCGTAACATCTTTACGCAATGCTTTAATAGTTTCTCTTGAAATAATTTTAGAGCCAATAGCGGCCTGAATAGGTATATCGAACTGTTGCCTTGGTATCAATTCTTTCAGTTTTTCACACATCTTCTTACCTATCGTGGTTGCACTATCAAAGTGTATCAAGGCAGAAAGGGCATCGACCGGTTGAGAATTCAGAAGAATATCTACACGGACCAATTTAGATTCTCGCATACCTATTGGTGTATAATCAAAAGAAGCATACCCTTTCGAAACCGTTTTAAGTCGGTCGTAGAAATCAAATACAATTTCGGCTAAAGGCATATCAAAATTAAGTTCAACACGCTCGGTTGTCAAATAGGTCTGGTTGGTAATCTGCCCTCTTTTTTCAATACAAAGAGACATTACGTTGCCAACGAAATCAGATTTTGTAATAATGGTCGCTTTAATATAAGGCTCTTCAACACGATCAATGGTTGAAGGGTCGGGTAGATCACTTGGGTTGTTAACAATTAACGGAACTTCAGGGTCTTTTCGAGTGAATGCAAAGTAACTTACGTTAGGCACCGTGGTAATTACGGTCATATCGAACTCACGCTCTAAACGTTCTTGAATAATCTCCATGTGCAGCATTCCCAAGAACCCACAACGAAAACCAAAACCAAGCGCAGCACTACTTTCAGCGGCGAATACCAAAGAGGCGTCGTTAAGTTGTAGTTTTTCCATAGAAGATCTTAATTCTTCAAAGTCTTCAGTGTCTACCGGGTAAATTCCGGCAAACACCATTGGTTTTACATCCTCAAAACCTTCAATGGCATTTTTTGTAGGATTCGCAGAATCGGTTATGGTATCACCAACCTTTACTTCGCGGGCATCTTTTATGCCGGTAATCAAATAACCCACGTCACCGGCGTTTATTTCCTTTTTCGGGTGTTGAGCCAATTTCAAAGTACCTACTTCATCGGCAAAGTAACTTTTATCGGTAGCTACGAATTTTATTTTTTGTCCTTTTTTGATGGAGCCGTTTACAACTCTAAAATAGGTTTCAACACCTCTAAATGGATTGTAAACAGAATCGAACACCAAAGCTTGTAAAGCTTCGTCAGGGTTGCCTTTTGGGGCAGGAATATGCTCAATGATTGCGCTTAATATTTCTTCTATTCCAACACCTGTTTTCGCAGATGCAGGGATAACTTCCTCAGGCTTACAGCCTAGAAGATCGACAATATCATCGGTCACCTCCTCTGGGTTGGCACTTGGTAAATCTACTTTGTTTAATACTGGAATGATTTCAAGATCATTTTCTAAAGCCAAATAAAGGTTAGAAATGGTCTGGGCCTGTATACTTTGTGCAGCATCTACCACTAATAAAGCACCTTCACAGGCAGCGATAGACCTAGAAACTTCATATGAGAAATCTACGTGACCTGGAGTGTCAATTAAATTCAGCACGTATTTTTCTCCTTCATAAATATAATCCATTTGAATGGCATGACTTTTTATGGTGATACCACGCTCTCTCTCAAGATCCATACTGTCTAGCAGTTGTTCCTTTTTTTGACGATCGGTAACAGAGCCGGTAAACTCTAAAAGTCTATCTGCCAAGGTGCTTTTACCATGGTCAATATGTGCAATTATGCAGAAATTTCTAATGTTTTTCATAGAAGTAACAGTAATAATATTGCTTATTTTAAACAGGGTCAACGCCCTGTATTATAGAGCGATTGCAAATATAATCTAATTTATAGCGCTAAGGTTGAGCGAGGTTAGCTATTTATTATTGTCTATATTGATTTGGATTACATATATTGTAAAAAATTACAACGTTTTTTACTTGGATTTGATAATCAACCCCAAATTACCATTGAAACTACTATTTACTATTTTATTTTTCACCGTTGCTGTCTCTTATGTTGCGCACAGTCAAGCCTATGAGCTAAAAGGCGAGGTTAAAGACCAATACCAAGAACCTGTGGCATACGCATCTGTTTTTCTTTTAACGGTGACAGATTCTACATTGGTGAAAGGCACTTCTGCTGATGAGAACGGAGCATTTTTATTCTCTGATATTGTAGAGGGAATCTACCTTTTAAAGGCATCTTACGTAGGTCAGGTTTCTAATGATCTGCCTCTTGAAATTTTAAAAGACACGAAAATTGGGGCTGTTATTATTGAGCAGCAGGCAGAACAATTGAACGAGGTAACGGTTACAAGTAATAAACCTGTGGTCAAAAGAGAGGTTGATCGCATTATTTTTAACGTAGAAAACACAGTTTTGTCTCAAAATAATTCTTGGGATATTCTACGACAGACCCCTGGTGTTATTGTTATGAACGATAATCTTAAGGTTCGTAATAGAGCCACTACTATTTATATCAATGACCGTAAAGTGCAATTGTCTTCTGATGAGGTTAAAAGTTTACTAGAAAACTACCAAGGAGAAAACATAAGGTCAATTGAGGTTATTCATAACCCTCCTGCAAGTTATGATGCCGAAGGCGGGTCAATTTTAAATATTGTCACAAGCAAAAATCTATCTATTGGTTATAAGGGAAATGTTAGCGCAGGCTATATACAGGGTATTTTTCCTAAGTATAATTTTGGCACATCTCACTTTTATAAAACCCAAAAATTAAATGTAAACGCAAATTATAATTATACCCCAAAAAAAGAATTTTTGAATACCCTAAACAAAACCAATTATATGGATGACAACGGTGTTTTTTCTGTTTGGGACACTGATTTTGATCAAACTATTCGTAGCAACACACACAGTGCGGGTCTTGTAGTCGATTACGATCTTACAGATAAAAACTCGCTAAGTTTTACAAGCAATGCGTTATTTCAACCCAAAAGAGATGCTGATTTTTTTCAGGAAACAATGATTAAAAATGCAGATATAGTTTTAGATTCTATTTTTACTACCAATAGTTTTTTAAGTGAAAAGAAGCAAAATATTTCTGGAGACCTTACCTTTAAACATCAATTTAAAGACCAGGGGAATTTAACTCTAAATGCACATTATACAAATTTTGATTTAGACAGAAATCAAGATGTAAACTCCAATTACTTTCAACCTGACCGAACTTTTTTGCGTGAGTTTAACTTTTCTACTATTGCCAATCAACAAATAAAGATCAAGACAGCTCAAATAGACTACAACGACCATATAGGCAATGTATTTTTTGAAACAGGGGTCAAAAGTTCATTTATAGATTCTGAAAGTAGGTTAGATTATTTTTTACAGAATAATGGTACGGAGTTTATCCCAAATTTATCTGATGATTACACCTATGATGAAAGTGTATACGCGGGTTATTTTAGTTTATCTAAAGATTGGGAAAAATGGAGTGTAAAGACAGGCTTGCGTGCAGAGCAAACAGAAAGTTCTGGGGTATCTGTAAATGTATCAAGCATTAATGATATTAGTTATTTTGAACTATTTCCGTCTTTGTATATATTACATAGTATTAATGAGAAGCACAGCTTGTCTTTTGATTATACTAGAAAGCTAAAGCGACCTAGGTACGAAGATTTAAATCCGTTTAGAACATATATCAATGAGCGTACTTTTCAAGAAGGCAACCCAAACTTAAGGCCAAGCTTCAGTCATAATTTAAATTTGAACTATACTTTTAATCAAGAATACTTTTTTGATTTCTATTACCGGGACAATGGTATGTATATTTCTACACTTACATTTCAAAATAACGAAGATTTAGTATTGAGAGATATCACACAAAATGTTTTGGAGAGCACTTCCTATGGTTTGGATTTTACCTTTGGGAAGTCAATCACGAACAATTGGTATTTATACAGTTATATTTCATTGTTTCACGAAGAAGAGTCTTTTATTGCCTTACAGAGTGATGATTACTCATTTACCAATGATTTTAATGGGGCGTATATAGACCTGACTAATTACTTGACCCTTTCAAAAGACGGTACCTTTAAGGGAGAATTAGGTTTGGTTTATTTGTCTGGGTGGTTACAGGGATCTTTTATTCAAGAAGAGACCACCAATTTAACCATTGGATTAAGAAAATCATTTTTGGAGGACAGAGCTATTTTGAGCGTAAGTGCAAATGACCTATTGGACAAGTATAATGGTAACGTAGATTCTCAATATTTAAATCAGGACAATAGTTATTTAACCGTACCAGAAACACAATACATAAAATTCGGATTTACCTATAATTTCGGAAATTTTCATTTAGAAGACAACCAGCGCGATATAGAAAAAATTGAACGAGAACGCCTTGAATAGCACTAAACGTTTGTTTACCAGACTTTTACTTTTAGGCTAAGAAAAATTTATGAATATTGTAAGATATTTCAATATTACTTTCCTACATTTAAGAGCAATATGACACTAAATGACTAGGGCTTTTTATTTAACGCTTTTGTTTTGTCTTACGTTTTCCCTAGCGCTTTCTCAAGATTTTAGTGTTAATGGTTTCGTTGTAGATGAAAACCAATCTCCAATAGTACTTGCTAATGTGATATTATTGACCGAAGAGGGTGAGTTTATAAAAGGAACAGTTACCAATGAACAAGGGGGTTATGAAATTAAGGCGGTAACCATAGGGGTTTATCGCATTGTGGCCAGCTATATTGCAAATACGGTTGAAAGTCCTCTCATATCAATTTCCGGAAATATTAAAATAGAACCGCTTGTTCTTAAGAGTTCGCAAGAGTTAGACGAGGTCGTCGTGACCCAAAAAAAACCTGTCATCGAACAGCTGGCGGATCGTCATATTTTCAATATAGAAAATACAGCTATTTCAGACGGTGATATATGGGATGTATTAAAACGCACACCTGGTGTTATGGTGATGAACAATCGTTTATACATTAACGGTAGTCCAAATGTTAATATCATGATTAATGGAAAACGGGTCAACTTGCCAGAAGAAGATATTATTAATCTTCTTACCGGTAGCTCAGCTAGTAATGTAGAATCTATTGAAGTAATTACTAGTCCTCCAGCCAAATACAGTGCAGAAGGCGGATTGCTTATAGATATTAAAATGAAGAAAAATCTGATTGCAGGATATAATGGGGCAATCTTTAACAAATACACACAAGGTGTATTACCAAAACATACTTTTGGAACCGATCATTTTTTTAAAGGAAAGAAGATTGATTTTACTACTAATTATAGCTTCAGCCATAATAGAAATTGGACCAGGTATACCGACATTACTACCTATTTTGAAAACGGTCAAGAAAGTGAGGTTTGGTCAGCAGAACAAAAATTAATTAGTAAGGATATAAGTCATAACCTAAATCTTTTCTTAGACGTTCAGCTAGATGAAAAGAACACGATAAGTCTTACCTCTACTTCTAGCTTATCACCTAACGGAATTACCAAATATTTCTCAACAACCGAAATAGATAATACTAATGGTAATTTAGTTGCCCAATTAGATGGTCTTAATATTTTGAATGACGACACATTCAATTCATCTAACTATTTAGACTGGGTACATAAACTGAATGACAAAGGCTCAGAAATGACCACACAAGTACATTTTACTTATTATGACTCTAAGCAGAATCAAGAACTGAACAACGACATTGTTCAGGGTTTTACAGATAATACATCTGAAAACATCTTAACAGTAGGCTCTGATCAAATTATCAATCTTTTTAGTGTACAAACAGACTTTACGTTACCACTTTCTAAACAATCAACCATGGAAACAGGGGTAAGGGCGGCTAGTATAAATTCTGAATCAAATATTATGCAGTCTGGTTTTGATGATATGGCAGAGGGTATATCTCCGACAGGATTCGGTGTTTTTAACTATGATGAACAAATTTATGCAGGCTATGTTAGTTTGAACAATAACTGGGAAAAGTGGAAAATTAACCTAGGGCTACGTACCGAGTATACCGATACCAAAGCTAGTCTAGATGTGCTTTCGTCATTAAATAAAAAATCTTATTTGAATTTGTTTCCCAACATGGCGTTAACCTATAAGGAAAAGAAAAATGCTTTTTATTTAAAGTATTATAGAAGAATAAAAAGGCCAAGATATAGTAGTATTAACCCTTTTCAGTTTTATATATCTGCAAATTCGTTTTTTCAAGGTAATCCAAACTTGAAACCGTCTTATAATCACTATATACAGTTCGATTATGTGTATGATCGCGATTACAAAGTAGTGCTATTTGTCAATAGAAAGTCAAATGAAGTGGCGCAGCAAATTACACAAGACAATGAAAATAATATACTGAGAATACAGGATATAAACCTAGAAAAAAATTATTACTATGGTTTTGATGTAAGTGTGTCAAAAGAATTTACTTCATATTGGTATTTGTATTTTCTTTTTAGAAGTTATTATGATAAGGATAGCTTTACAGATTTAAACACGAATAGCCTTATAGATAATTCAATTTGGACAAGATCTGTACGTGCCAACAACTATTTTACACTTTTAAAGGACAAATCACTTTTTGCAGATATAACTTATCTATATTATTCACCGTTTATCAGTGGGAATGCTACATTTGATTCATTTAGTAAATTAGGACTTTCTTTTAGAAAAACTTTTTTAGATAAAGACATAAGTATTTCTTTGGGTGTCGAAGATGTTTTCAACAATGGGAATAAGTTTTCAAGAAGAAACTATTTGGATCAGAGAAACACTACTGCGAACAGAATCGAGAATCGATTATTTGTTTTTGGTTTTAGATATAAGTTTGGAAACACAAAAATCCGCGATAACTCTAAAAGCAAGCAAACGGAAGAAGATAAGCGTTTATAGTGTGGTGCTAAGACACATTAATGCCGCAAACACCAAGGCTTATTAGGCAATATACGCTAGCTAAAATCATAAATACTTTGCCCGCCTTTTTCTTTTGCCTAGAAAACAGTATTCCGCCTATAATTAGAAATAAAAGGGCAGGACCGAACATTATAATAAGAATTAAAATAAAGAGTCCGTCGAGATTACCAACTTCTAAAATCATAGCATTTCATTTTGTAGTTCTTTTAACCGTTCAATTTTATCATCTCTGTAAAAGAGGTTCATGGTTTCAAAAGGGATGATTTTGTAATCTTTGTTTACTATGTGCACACATGATTTTTTTATGGCACGAACATCAAAGTTATGGGCATCAATAAATTGCATAATGATGATTCTAAACAAATTATCATACCCAAGTTCTGGAGCATCTATTTCTGGAAGACAACACATAATACTTTTTAGATTTTCCGATGCTTTTTCAACGGAATTACCAGTACTAAAAAGCTCGATCATTTTACCGTGTAGCTGCTCATCTTGCTCGTAGATTATCGTGTTCTTACCTTCGTTCAACAAATCATCTGGATTTATAAAACGAGTAAGCGGGTTCACCTCACCACCTAATTTTAGGGCATAAGCCATGACCAAAGCATCAGGATTACATGGTACAGGTATTAAATCGTCCGATACAAAAATGGGCGATTGTTCTAATATCTTTCTACGCACCTCTGTTAAGGTTATTCGGTTTTCATCTACCTCAAAATTCTCTAACCTACCAGCAATTTGTGTGGGTTGAAAAGTGACTCCGCGCACAGACTTTTGCTTCAGTGCAAAATCTATGGTGCTTCCCATTTCATGGTCGTTCAATCCTTTTTGTAGAACAACTACTAGAGTGGTAGAAAGGTTCAACTTGTTAAGATGGTCCAACGCCTGCAGACGAACATCGGCTAGATCTGCACCACGTAAGGTTTGTAGCACTTGGTTATCCAAAGAATCAAACTGTAAATACACTTCAAAATCTGGCGCGTAGGTGGCTAATCGTTTAGCAAATTCAAAATCCTTCGCAATTTTAATTCCATTGGTATTCAACATTAAATGCCTAATAGGGAGTGATTTTGCATAGTCTAATATTTCAAAAAAATCTGGATGTATAGTAGGCTCACCACCACTAAGTTGAATAACATCTGGTTCACCCTCATTTTTTACAATAACATCGAGCATTTTCTTAATTTCCTCAAGAGTTCTATGTCTGCCATAAGTTGGTGAAGAAGCAGCGAAACAGGTAGGGCAAGTAAGGTTACAACGGTCTGTTAGTTCAATGACCGTAAGGCAAGAATGTTGCTCGTGATCAGGGCATAGTCCGCAATCATAAGGGCAGCCGTAATGTGTTTTTGTATTGAATGTTTTAGGATATTCAGAAGCCTTGTTATAGTTTCTAATGTTCTTATAATATTCAATATCATCTGCAATAAGTACCTTAGATCTACCATGTTCTATACAGTTTTTAAGCATGTAAACCTTTTCGTCCTCAAAGACGATTTTGGCATCGACACGTCGTAAACATTCGGGGCAAAGGCTTAGCGTAAAATCATAATATGTATAATTTTTTTCTGACATATGTTATCCCCTGAAAGATGAATTTATGGTAGTAAACCAAACAAATTAAGCATAATATTTGAATGCTGCTTAGACTTAGGAAATAAAAACGGTTGGGTTTTATAAATTCTATACTAAACCGCAAGGTGAAATACGCTACCATAAACAGCTTAAAAAGGTCTCCGTTCTTAAGAGTTGTTTTTGATTTTCGAAGCCGATGGATAATGATAAATAGGAAGCTTAAAAACACTATTTCATATAAGGCAATTGGGTGTCTAGAGAGCCCGTCTCCTAAATTCATACCCATAAAAAATGAAGTTTCCGATCCATAGGTAAACTCCTTTGTGCCAGATAGAAAACAACCTATACGACCAATGATAATACCTAAAATTATGGGCAGTGTAAATAGGTCGCCAGACGAGTGTTTTTCGCCAATAATTTTTTTTGCAAGCTCCACACCTAGCAAACCACCAAAGAGCCCGCCCATGATGGTTTTATTGTTCAGATTATAAAGCCAATCTTCTTGCATGTGTGTCACAGGGTTTTCAAAAAACGCGACTAATCTCGATAGAAACAAAGCTCCGAATATGGCACCAATAATAATAGATAGTCGGTTGTTAGATGAAATGAAATCTGTACTTCTTTTTCGTAGAAAAACATAGTTTCGAAATCCAATAAAGAAAGCCAGGTACTCTAGAATAAGATGCATGTTCAATTTTACACCAAATACAATAGGCTCAAATGGCAGTGAGACAATAAGTAACGAATTGGTCATAAAATTATTGGCAAGAAAATTAGGTGATAAAATATCAGTCTAACCATAGTCGAAGACCTAATTTGGGCACTAATTTACGCTCTTTCTACGAACAAGTGTTTCAACCTGTTATAATAGTGTTTAAAACCATATAATTTATCGAATAGCCTTGGAAATGACCATTTCTTATTTTTATATAACTTTGCAACCCAAAATTAATTACGTCAGTGCCCAAAATAGGAGATATACAATTACCTGATTTTCCGTTACTTTTAGCACCTATGGAAGATGTGAGCGACCCGCCGTTTCGTGCCCTTTGTAAAGAGCAAGGAGCAGATGTGGTCTATACAGAATTTATTTCTTCGGAAGGCTTAATTCGTGATGCCTCAAAAAGTGTCATGAAGTTGGATATTTATGAAAAGGAGCGCCCTGTGGGCATCCAGATTTTTGGCGCCAACTTAGACAGTATGCTACAGTCAGTAGAGATTGTAGAAAAGTCGAAACCAGATATTATAGATATTAATTTTGGTTGCCCTGTAAAGAAAGTAGTCTCTAGAGGAGCTGGAGCCGGAATATTGAAGGATATCGATTTAATGGTCTCTTTGACCAAGGCTATGGTAGAACATAGTAATCTGCCTATTACCGTAAAAACTAGACTGGGTTGGGACGATAGTACAATAAAAATTGTAGAGGTTGCAGAACGATTACAAGATGTAGGTTGTGCCGCAATTGCAATTCATGGTAGAACCCGTGCACAAATGTATAAGGGTAGTGCAGATTGGAACCCGATTAGAGATGTGAAGAACAACCCTAGAATGCATATACCTGTATTTGGTAACGGAGATGTAGCTTCACCGGAAGCAGCCATGAAAATGCGTGATGAATATGGTTTGGATGGTGCCATGATCGGTCGAGCAAGCATTGGTTATCCTTGGATATTTAGGGAAATAAAGCATTTTTTTGAAACTGGTAAGTACTTAGCTCCGCCAACAATGGAAGAGCGTGTAGAAGCTGCGCGTCGTCATTTACAGATGTCCATTGACTGGAAAGGTGAAATATTGGGAGTGTTTGAAACGAGAAGGCATTACACCAACTATTTTAAAGGGATTCCTAATTTTAAGGAGTATAGAATGAAAATGGTGACCAGTGATGATTCGGCTTCTGTATTTGCTGCTTTTGACGAGGTTTTAGAAAAGTTTGGAGGCCACAAGTTTTTTGTCGTTTAAAGGTCTACCAATTTTCTATTGATACGGCTACTGGCAATTTTAGAAGCAATAATACCTAGTACAATAATGGTTGCTAAAACAATACCAATATTAATGATTTCAAACTTTACGGGGTAAGCTAGCGTAGCGGTTATTTTTAACCAACTAAAAGCAAGTTGTGACCATACGATAAGTACACCAATTAGCACACCTATAAATCCGCCAAAACCCGTTACCAGAATTCCTTGAACAAAATAAATTCTACGAAGTTCTTTAATGGTAGTACCTAAGCTATACAGTGTTTTAGAATTTTGTTGCTTATCTAAAATCATCATAATAATAGCACCTACCACATTAAACAAGGCAATGATAAGTACCAAGGTGAAAATTAGATACGTTGCTACATTTTCAGTGTTCAACATTTTATAGAGCGTACTGTTCAGTTGTTGTCTGTTTTTTAACAGTACGTCATCACCTAGTATAGATTGAATATCTGAACGCACAGTACTAGGTTCTACACCTTCATCTATCTTAAAATTAATACCAGAAATGGAAAGCGAATCTTTTTCTAATAACGCTTGCGTTAATCTTAGATCTGCAAATACATATTTATTATCCAAATCTGCCTCTACGGCGTAAATATCACTTACTACAACTGGTAATTGATTGTAAAGCGATGAAATACTTTGCTGTGAAATAGAACCTTTGCCCGGTTTAAAAGCATAAATCTGCACTGGGCTACGAAATTGATTAATTGTTAGTCCTAAAATACTTGTAATCCCAGCACCAACAACAACTTGAGATTCATTTAAGATCCATTTACCATAATAAAGGCTACTGTCTACACCAGTAACTTTGGTGTAATTACTATCGACCCCTTTTATGTAGGCAATATGGTTTTTGCCTCGATGCTCAAGAGATACTTTTTCTTCTATTTCTTTGGAGTAAAATGCGAGTCCATCTACAGACAGTAAACGTTGTTCTTGTTCAGGAGTAAGGGTAAAAATCTTTCCGGTTACGGGCGAAGCTTTTAAATCTGGGTCAAAAGATTCGGTAAACGAAAGGCTAAAAGTTTTTAATCCGGCGAAAGCCGATAACACAATAAACAGTGCCGCAGAGCCAATTACTATAACTAAAAAGGTGATAAAATTAATGATGTTGACCGCGTTCTGGGTACTTTTAGAACGTATATATCTTTTAGCGATATAGAGAGGAAAATTCAACCGATCAGGACTTTTTACGTTTAGGCAACAAATCTCTGTTTTCTATAGGGTTTTCTTCTCGTTTCAATGATTTTTCAATATTCTCAATGTAATCTAAAGAATCATCAAGGTAAAACAACAGTTCAGGTACTCGACGCAATTGGTTACGTGTACGCTGAGAAAGTTCGTGTTTAATAAGTGGTTGGTTAGACTTGATACCTTCCATCAATTCTCTCGCTTTTTCATTAGGGAAAATGCTCAAGTAAATTTTTGCGATAGATAAATCCGTAGTCACAGCAACTTTAGAAACTGAGATAAGCATATTACGTAGTCCGCCATCAATGGCAGCCTTTTGTAGAATGTCTACAATATCTCTCTGAATGACCCCAGCTATTTTACGTTGTCTTTGCGTTTCCATACCGCAAAAATACATAGAAATTGTATCTTAACCCCTATATAATGTACACTGAAGCAAATAAGGCATGAAAAAGATAGAACATTTAGGTATTGCGGTGAAGAACATGGAAGATTCCAATGCGCTTTTTGAGAAATTATTGGGTGTAGCCTCCTATAAACAAGAAGAAGTAGCGTCTGAAGGAGTACTAACATCTTTCTTTAAAAACGGACCTAATAAAATAGAACTTTTAGCTACCACAAAATCAGACGGACCGATTGCCAAATTTTTGGAAAAAAAGGGAGAAGGCATACATCATGTTGCTTTTGAGGTAGAAGATATTGGCGCGGAAATGGAACGTTTAAAGAAAGAAGGTTTTACGCTTTTGAACGAAAAACCGAAAAAAGGAGCTGATAATAAGTTAGTAGCCTTTGTTCACCCAAAGACTGCAAATGGGGTGTTGGTAGAGCTGTGTCAAGAAATCGGTAAGTAGCAGTTATTTTGTTTGTGACAGTTAAAAATAAGTAGTAATATTGCATCCGCAATTTGCGGGTTTTGTAATACAACTGGTTTGAGCACGAGTTTTACCGATTTTAATCGGAATATGTTTTACAGAATTATAACCGGTCCTATAGCTCAGCTGGTTAGAGCACCTGACTCATAATCAGGTGGTCCCTGGTTCGAGTCCAGGTGGGACCACACACAAAACTCCT
>Ga0209344_10001019_pt1 | contig 40539 bp, 26 predicted proteins | sample Cruoilmetagenom6_FD_187293 | JGI IMG/M metagenome (GOLD analysis project Ga0209344, IMG submission 187293) | Oil polluted marine microbial communities from Coal Oil Point, Santa Barbara, California, USA - Santa Barbara Oil Seep Sample 6 (SPAdes)... | ecosystem: Environmental > Aquatic > Marine... | reverse complement strand
AGCTATTCCCATAGTATTGACATGTAGGTATCTATCTCTTTTACTCCCCATTAATTTCTTTAAGAAAAAATTGGATTTTGTCCCCAACACCAACCTTATTATGACCTGGGGCGGCCTAAGAGGTGGCATTTCCATAGCCTTGGCATTGGGGCTGACCGCTGAAATGCACAGGGACCTTTTCCTTGTTGTTACCTATGTAGTGGTAGTTTTTTCTATTCTGGCGCAGGGCTTGACCGTTGGAAAACTAGTAAAGAAATTGTCCGGGGAACCATAATCCCACCACTAGGCCATAGCTTCCAAAGCCAACCATGCCATTAATCCGCCTCCTATTTCCAAAGCCGATTCGTCTATATTAAAGGTAGGTGTATGCAATCCGGAAGTAATGCCCTCTTGTGTATTCCCTACTCCCAATAAATAAAAGCAGGCTTGGTTCTTTTGGGTATAATAAGCAAAATCCTCTGCAGCCATCCATAGATCCAAATCTACCACATTATCTTCTCCTAGGAACAATATTGCACCTTGTTTCATGGAATTGGTCAGGGCTACATCATTTTTTAAATGTGGATAACCCTTAGGAATATCCACTATGCATTCTGCGCCCATCCCCTCTGCTATGGATTTTACCATCTTAGTCAGTTTTTCTATAGCTTCTGATCTCCATTCCTCATCGTAGGTTCTGAAAGTACCTTCAATGGTTACCTTGTCCGGTATTACATTATTGGCTCCATCCCCAATAATACGGCCAAATGATAATACACTGGGGGTTTTGGGCGATGCCATTCTACTTACCACTTGTTGGGCCGCTACAATTATATGGGAAGCTATTAAAATGGGGTCTATGCATTCTTCCGGAACCGCAGCGTGCCCTCCCTTGCCAATCACAGAAATATAAATCTCATTCATACTGGCCATAAAAAGTCCTGGTCTGAAACCTACCTTACCAACAGGAAGATTTGGCATTACATGCTGTCCTAGATGGGGAATGGGGCCTAAGGAGGTATAGGCAGCCTCTTTCATGACCAAGGTGGCACCCCCTGGCATTATTTCCTCTCCCGGCTGAAATAACAATTTTACGGTTCCAGAAAATTCATTCCTAAGTTCAAAAAGTATTTTAGCGGTCAGCAACAAGGAAGTCATATGCACATCATGTCCACAGGCATGCATTACCCCAATGTTTTGAGAAGCGTAATCCACCGTATTTTCTTCATGTATGGGCAGAGCATCCATATCTGCCCTTAAAAGGATGGTTTTACCATTATCGGAACCATGAATAGTAGCCAATAAACCTGTTTCTGCAACAGATTGAATATGTTCTATTCCTATTCCCTTAAGTTGCTGCTGTATGTATTTACAGGTATCGTACTCATTAAAAGACAGTTCCGGGTGCTGGTGCAGATACCTCCTTGCACTTACAAACGCTGGGCTATAGATATGTGCCAGTTCTTTTATTTTATCTTTCATATTCATACAAATTGTATTAAACCTAAATGTTCCTATCAAAATCTTTGCACCTTCCCTTGACAAGGGAAGGTGGCTTTTGGACCTTTTTCAGGGACAAAAGTCGGAAGGGATCCAACACAGAACTCCAAATGATCCCCCCAATTACCCCTACCCCTTCTTGGGGAAGCAGCCTTTTATTGGTTACACTCCTATTTCAATCCCCAATTATATAATTTAGAAACCCAGAACTGTTCCACTGTTTGTATGCTCCAGGTATATCCTCCACCATAAATACCTCTAGGCAAGGTGCTTTTTGGACAACTTCCATGCCTTCTTCTATACCCAAAACACTTAAAGCCGAGGCATAGGCGTCAGCCATACTTCCATTTGGGGCAATAGTCGTTACCTGTATATTGTTGTTTAGTGCCTTACCATTTCTTGGGTCAATAATATGGGAAAATCGCTTTCCATCAATTAAAACATACTGATACAAATCCCCGGAAGTGGCCACCGCCTGATTTTTCAACTTTAATTTTTGGAAAACCTCCTCCCCATTATTGTCAAAATAATTAAATCCCAAAATCCAAAACTCCTTATTGGGTGGGGCATCGCTGACGGTGATATCACCACCCATATCCACCAAGGCAGCCGTTATACCATGCCTTTTCAACAACTCTATTGCCTCATCGGCTGCAAACCCCTTGCCTATCCCTCCGACATCCAATTGCATACCTCCTTTCCTTAATCTTATAATATTCCCATCCAAGAATTCCAAATTGTTATAGCCTATCCTTTTCAAGGCAGACTGTATCTCTTCAATTAACGGAAGTTGACTATTTTTCCGAGCCTTACGCCAAAGTTCAATTAATGGTCCCAAGGTAATATCAAAGGCACCCTTAGTATTTGCGGAAAAGTCCCCTGAAATCTGCAATAGCCGAAACAGATCATTACTTACAGCCACATTTTTATTTGGACTTCTGCTAAGTCTGTTAATCTCACTCTGAGGTACGTAGTTGCTTAAAGTGCCATTCAGTTCGTCTATTCTATTGAACACTAATTGTGCAATGGAATCTGCCCTTACCTCATCGCTATCCTTATCGTAGAATATCAAACCAATTTGGGTCCCCATTTGCTGATGGGTAAATTGAAACCGTGTTTGGGCTATTAGCAAAGAACACTTGAGAAATAGACAAATATAAATTAGGAAGCAGAAAGCTCTAATCATTTTAGGGAATTGTAAATTCGTCCACAAAATTACTGTATACTATCCACAATACTGTCCTTCTGGATAAATTCTGTTTTTAGTTCCGGGTCAATTCCGTAGTCCAGTTGCAAATTGGGCAATGCCTCCTTAAGCTGCGCAAATCCATCCCCGGAAATTTGGGTCTCCCACACATAAAGACTTTTTAACCCCTTCAAATCCTTTAGAACGGCGACACTTTTATCGGTAATACCAGTTTCATAAGCCTTTAGCACTCTCAATTGGGCAAGGCCCGACAATTTAATAAATTCCGCATCGGTGATGGGGGTACGGTCCACTTCCAACCATTCCAGATTTTTGCACATGGCCACCAGTTCCATTTCCTTTTCACCAATAGGGATTCCGCTTAGATCCAATTCAATGATATTGTTCGAAATACGTTTTAAATCCGTAATATTCTTAGAATTGTAATCTGGTGGTAAAAACACGGAAATACTCAACGCCTGTGAATTACTGCTGATCCTTTTTATGGTAATGTAATCAGATGCCAAATTTTGCAGGGTGCTATCCATTACTTTAGGAAGTTTTGCCCATGAATTTGTGGTTCCACTATCCATCATTTTTTTGACCAACCCCACCAGAGGTTCACTGTTGTCCAAATCGCTTAACTTTAAGGTGTCCGAGGCACCCAAGGCTATCCAACGTTCCAATATCTGTATTTCATTATCGGATAACGGTTTTTTGCCTTCAGGAGGCATATGCTCCTCATCCTCCACAGGCAAATGTAGACGCCTGATCAATTCACTGTTCACAGGGTCACCTATGACCAAAGCCGGCCCACTTTCACCGCCTTTTATTAATTCGTCAATACTGGTCATTAAAAGCTCCCCTTTTGTCTTGTTGGGATTATGACAACCTATACAACTGTTGTCCAAGACCCTGTGCACTATATGTTCATAAATCAGCGGGTTTTCGGGAATTTTTTCCAATTTCTTGCTTTTTGGCCAAGCGAGAAAATCCTCCCCATGGGTAATCATTCCCCCGTAATGGCCAGTGAGTCCCACTAGTAGAATCAATACTACTTGTATTCCCTTGACCAAATAGGTTTGTTGCAAATGATTGTTGCTCAGCCAATACCATACCACCGCCAAGAAAGCCACTCCTGCCCCCATCCATTGGTGCCAAAAAATAAGATCGCCCTTGGGAGCGGACTCCGTTCCCAAAAAGAATCCGGTAATGGCAGTAACCAATGCGGAAAGGGTTGCAATCGTAAGCAGAACATTGGGGACTATTCTATTGAAAAGCCCAAGTGCAGCCGCCATTAACAACAGTACTATAGGGAAATGCAGAATCAGAGGATGCCAGCGCCCCATCCAGGCCACAAGACCGGGAAGATCTATAAAAGATTCAAAAATTAAACAGAAAATAAGAAATATGGTAAGACCGAAAATAACATAATCGACCCAAGGAGAATTATTTTTTTGAGCCATATACTATGTTAAAATATCATTTACAACATTACCGGCAACATCCGTGAGCCTAAACCTGCGTCCCTGGTATTTATAGATCAATTGTTCATGATCCAAGCCTAAATTATTCATGATAGTGGCATGAAAATCGTTGATATGCACTGGATTTTTCACAATATTATACCCAAATTCATCGGTTTCCCCATAGGTAATACCCGGTTTTATTCCACCACCTGCCATCCATATACTAAAAGCTCTGGGGTGATGGTCCCTACCGTAATTTTTTGGGTCGAAATTACCTTGACAATAATTGGTCCTTCCAAACTCTCCTCCCCAAATGACCAAGGTATCCTCCAACATGCCGCGTTGTTTTAGGTCTAAAATAAGTGCTGCGGATGCCTGATCCACATCCTTGGCCTGTCCTGCCATTTCATTGGGCAGATTACCGTGCTGATCCCAACCTTGGTGGTACAACTGTATAAAACGCACTCCGTTCTCAGCTAGCCTTCGGGCCTGAAGGCAATTGGCCGCATAAGTACCGGGTACCTGGGATTCCTCACCGTATAATTTTATAATGGATTCCGGTTCTTTTTTAATATCCATAACATCGGGTACCGACATTTGCATCCTATAGGCCATTTCATACTGGGCAATTCTAGATTCTATCTCATCGTCCCCAGTTTCAACATGATGAATTTTATTGAGTGAAGAGACGTGATCCAATAAATGCCGCTTATCGGAACGGGAAAGTCCCTCAGGATCGTTCAAATAAAGAACCGGATCCTTACCGGAACGCAACAATACCCCCTGATGTTTGGAATCCAGGAACCCACTGGACCATAATTTGGAGTATAGGCCCTGGCTGTTGCCCTTACCCCTGGAGGTAAGCACCACAAAAGAAGGCAAGTTTTGATTTTCACTGCCCAAACCATAGCTCATCCAAGAACCCATACTAGGTCTTCCGGATTGCTGGCTCCCAGTCTGAAAAAAGGTAATGGCCGGATCGTGGTTGATTGCCTCGGTTTGCATACTTTTAACAATACATATCTCGTCCGCAATTTTCGCAATATGAGGAAAAAATTCGCTTACCCATGCACCACTTTTACCATGTTGGGAAAATTTGGCGGCCGAAGGCATTAATGGGAATTTATCCTGGCCAGCGGTCATACCGGTAAGTCGCTGTCCGTTACGTATAGATTCCGGTAAATCCTCTCCCATACGTTTGACCAGGGTTGGCTTATAATCAAACGACTCCAATTGGGATGGGGCCCCGGATTGAAACAAATAGATTACCCGTTTAGCCTTTGGGGCAAAATGGGGAATACCAAGAGGCTGGCTGGCCACAGGCCCCTTACCTCCTTTGAACAGGTCTGGAATCAATAAAGACCCTAGGGCCAAAGAACCGATTCCCACACTTAATTGGGAAAAAAAGTGCCTACGGTTTACCTTAAGTGGATTTTCAGATTTTGATTTGTCTTCTTCCATAATAGTTATTCTTTGGTAATTGTTTCATCTAGATTGTAGATTACCTGGGCCGTCAACATCAGCGCAGCTGTCTTTGCAGGATCCGTATCCAACCTCTTATATTCTCCCTGAGCAACCAATTTCTCGGCATTTTCCTTGCTGTTCAGGAAATTCTCCAGGGCATCCGTATAATATTCCTCCAAAACCTTCTTTTCTTCTTCCTTGGGATGCCTTACCAATATGCGTTGAAAGACCGTGGTAACCCATTGTTGCGGATCTTGAATTTCCGCGATGATATTTTCCGAAAGTACCCGTGCAGCTTCCAACATCTGAACATCGTTTTGAAGTGCCAATGCCTGTAAGGGCGTATTGGTCTTTTGGCGCCTGACTTCACAGATATCCCTGTTGGGCGCATCAAAAATGGACATACTGGGTGGTGGCAAGGTCCTTTTCCACAAGGTATACAAAGAACGTCTGTACAGTTTATCGCCTTCATCGGCCACATAGGTGGTAAGCACCCCCCTATTGCCACCGGCATTGGTCTCCTCCCAAAGCCCTGGGGGCTGGTAAGGTTTTACACTGGGGCCACCGATCTCTCTATTCAGCAAACCGCTGGTGGCCAGAACGTAGTCCCGAATGATCTCCCCGCTCATCCTAAATCTGGGAGCCCTGGAAAGCCAATTGTTATCGGGGTCCGCCTTTTTGGACTCCTCGGTAGCTATGCTACTTTGCTGATAGGTAGCGGATAGCATTATTTTTTTCAACAGATATTTGATGTCCCAGCCGTGTTCCATAAAATCCCTGGCCAACCAGTCCAACAATTGTGGATGGGTGGGAAGACTGCCCTGAACCCCGAAATCCTCCGAAGTTTCCACAAGTCCTTTCCCGAACAACATCCCCCAGATCCTGTTTACAAAGACCCTAGAGGTCAATGGATTGTTTTCATCGGTCACCCATTGGGCCAGCCCCAATCTGTTTTTTGGAAGATCTTCGGAAAAGGGAAGGATTATTTCAGGGGCATTGGGACTCACCTCCTCTCCCGGACTATCATATTCCCCACGATTGAAAATATAGGTTGTTCTGGGCATGGAATCGTTCATCACCATCACCTTCACGGCTTCCCCTTCGGCCTTATTGACGAAGGACAGAACTCCGCTGGTCTCCTCATCGGTAATGGTCATAAAGGGAGCATCGGCAAAATATTTCTGATTGGCCGCCTGTACGGCATCCATACGTAATCCTTTTTCATCCACATTGTTGAAAAAGGAATAGATTTCAAAATAATCCTTCTGGGACAATTGATCGTATTTATGGTCATGGCATTTGGCACATTCCAAAGTAAGGCCCAAAATGCCTTTCCCCAAAGTATTGGTACGGTCCACCACATAATACGATTGGTATTCCTCCTGTATTACACCGCCTTCCTGGGTTATGGGGTGGTTCCTATTGAACCCGGTGGCAAGGATCTGCTCCTTGGTGGCATTGGGCATAAGGTCGCCCGCCAGTTGCACGCTCAAAAACTCATCGTAAGGCATATTGTTATTAAAGGCATGGATCACCCAATCGCGCCAAGGCCACATACTCCTATAACTATCGTCCTGGTAGCCATGGGAATCCGCATATCTGGCAACATCGAGCCATACCTGCGTCATCCGCTCCCCATAGCTGGGGGAGTCCAAAAATTCATCTATGGCCCGCTCCAGAACATCCGCAGAGGTATTGTTGAGAAATCGATCCACCTGATCGGCATTGGGGGGAAGGCCTGTAAGGTCCAGGCTCATTCTCCTGACCAGTGTATGTTCCTCCGCTTTTGCCGAAGGGACCAGATTGTTCTCCTCCAATTTCTCCGAAATAAAGGCATCTATTTCGTTTTGGATCCAATCCGTCAATTCAGTTTTTGGCAGTTCAGCTTTTTTAGGAGGTATAAAGGCCCAGTGCTTGGCAAACTTGGCACCCTGCTCTATCCATTTTCGCAATAGCTTCTTTTCATAGGAATTCAATGCCAATTGTGAATCCGGTGGGGGCATAAGCTTTTTGGGGTCATCGGAGACCACGTGTTGGTACAATAGACTATTACCCGGTTTACCCGATACTATGGCATATTTTCCCGGATTCTCCGGCAATTCCGAAAATGCGGCCTCTTCCAGGTCCAGGCGTAGACCGGCCTTCCGCTTATTGGCGTCCGGGCCATGGCACGTATAGCAATTATCAGAAAGTATAGGCTTTATGTGGAAATTATAATCGACCACCTCCGGTAATTTCTGGTTAACATACCCATCTTGGGGGGATGTGAAAAACCCCGATTTAAATGCGAACAGCAAACCTAACAGGCCCAACAAAATTATTACTATACCTATTTTCTGTTTCATTAGGGAACTAAATTTTCATTTATTTGATTACTAGGAGGAAAGAACTGTATTACACCTTACACACCTACGATGGGATACTGCTCCTCAATATACATATATGATATTATTTATACTAAAAATAGAAACATATTTTAATTAAAAGACCTAGACTAAGCTCATTTAACTTTAACCTGGACCAAATACCTATAGTATCCCCTAGGCTTACGGGCTATCAATACTTTTACATTCCCATTATTATGTCGGGACGATTTTGTTTTTCTGCAAATCTTGCCACCTCATCTTCAGTTATTGCAGTTCCCCAGACATACACACGCTTCAAACCCTTCATTTTTAAAAAGTTATCCAAACTGGATGCCGTAATTTTGGTTTGATATAGATTAAGTCCAGTTATACTTTGGATTCCGATAATTTCAGCAATACCCTTGTCTGTGATCGGATTTTTTTCCAGCTCCACTTTTTGAAGGTTTACAAATTGACCGATGGTCTTTAAATGTCTATCCTGCACATCGTTGTCCTTGAGGGAAAGCCAAATAATATTGTCCTTCATCGGAAGTAACATTTCCAGCTTCCCATCCAAGTCATCGCTATTCGAGGAATTAATAAAATTTGGGGGCAATACAACTTCATACAAACCCGATTCAAATATTAATTCCCGAACCTTAAATCCGGCACTCACAATATTTCCAATTACTTCCTCTTTCACTAGGCCAACCTTGGGCAAGGAGATTCCACTTTTGCCGGTCACATCTTCCAAACCTAACATAGTGGAAGCAATACTTGTTATTTCCTCAGGGGTTTCCAAATCCGCCAGCTTTACCCTGAAATCGGCATTGGCATTATCTATCCAAAAGGTCAATATTGATTTCTCTTCCCCAGTAAGAGGGGTCTTTCCTTCCGGAGGCATAAAATCCTCATCGTGTGGATCCAACATAATGCGTCTTATCATCTCGGATTTGGCAACATTACCTGCAATAAAAGCCTCCCCGTTTTTACCTCCCTTTTTTATGGCAATGGTATCCTGAAATGAGAGTCCTCCCTTTTTCTTACTGGAATTATGGCAACTGGTACACTTTGATTCAAGGATAGGATTTACCAAATAGTCATATACAGCAGCCTCCTCCAATTGGGCAATAGGTGGTAGAACAACCTTTTCCGATCTCCCGAAGGGTGCGTATTTTATCAAATAATCGCTTCCATGGGTTAAATTCCCTCCATAATGACCCGTAACGCTCACCAAAACCACCACTAATGTAAGGGCAACCATGTTGGGTTTTAGACCGTTTAATTGTGCTATCCTAAGCTTGCCGGAACGTATGCCCCAAGCAAAAAAAGTAATCAAGGTTGTCGCTAGCCCAAACCAAAAATGGGTATCCAACGTGCTTTCGTCATAGTCTCCGCTCAATGAAAGCATATATCCCAGTACACTGGCCACCAAGGCGCTTATACCACCACCCAACAAAGCCAAATCAATGGCCATGTACAGTTGGGGATTCTTATTCCAGCGCCCGTATAATTCCAGAACAAACGCAAAGAATAAAAAACCTATAGGCAAATGCACCACAAGTGGGTGAAATCTACCTAAAAACAATACAAAATCGGGCACACTACTATCCATTCCTAACTTTTAATACCACTTATAACTTATAACCTAAATAATCCCCATGCTTTAAGTAAGAATATCTTTCACCACATCTCCATGCACATCGGTTAGTCTAAACCGCCTACCCTGATGTTTATATGTCAACCTCTCGTGATCTATCCCAAAAAGATGTAATAAAGTAGCTTGAAAATCGTGGGTGTGTACTGGATCCTTAATAATATTATATCCAAAATCGTCTGTTTCACCGTAAGTAAATCCTGGTTTCACCCCTGCCCCTGCCATGAACATGGTAAAAGCTTTCGGGTGATGGTCCCTTCCGTAGTTGGTATTGGTCAACTGGCCTTGCGAATAGACCGTGCGTCCAAACTCTCCACCCCACACCACCAAGGTGTCCTCCAACATGCCCCTTTGTTTCAAATCTTTTATCAAGGCCGCAGTTCCCTGATCGGTGTTCTTGCTTTGATATTTTACACCCCCTGGACAATTTCCATGTTGATCCCAGCCCTGATGGTACAATTGTACAAATTTCACATCCTTCTCCAAAAGTTTACGGGCCATTAAACAATTTGCCGCATATGTTCCCGGGTTTCTACTATCTGGCCCATACAGGTCAAAAATATAGTCTGGTTCATCAGAAGTATCCGTAACTTCTGGAACGGAAGTCTGCATTCTATAGGCCATTTCGTACTGTGCTATTCGAGCATTAATTTCTGGATCCCCGTAGGCATCATAAGCTATCCCATTCAATTTTTTTAAATAATCCAACATCTGTCTACGATCATCACCGTCATAATTTTCGGGATCCCCCAAATAAAGCACCGGGTCTTTTCCGGAACGGAACTGCACCCCTTGATGCTCGGTTGGCAAAAAACCATTGCCCCATAAACGGGAATACAAGGGTTGCCCTGAACCGTTTTTTGAGACTAAGGAAATAAAGGTTGGTAAATTATTATTGTCGGATCCCAGTCCGTAACTGATCCAAGATCCTATGGAGGGTCTTCCCGGCTGTTGACTCCCAGTTTGAAAAAAGGTTATGGCCGGATCATGGTTAATAGCATCGGTATGCATTCCTTTTATAAAACATAGATCATCCACCACCTCTGATAAATAGGGCATAGCATCACTGACCCAAGCCCTGGATTCCCCATACTGCTTAAAATTTAAGGTGGACGCAGCAATGGGAAAAGCCGTTTGATCCGCACTCATCCCCGTAAGACGCTGACCCGCCCTAATTGAATCCGGTAAATCCTGACCGAACATATCCTTAAGCTTTGGTTTATAATCGAACAGATCCAATTGTGAGGGCCCACCGCTTTGAAACAGATACACAATACGTTTGGCCTTGGGCAAATGATGTGGCAGTCCCAATTTATTTCTAGTGAAAGAACCTATGGAATTACTTGGATTTGCGACGGGGTTAACAGCACTCCAAACCTTTTCTGTATTCAATAAAGAACTAAGCGCAATAGCCCCGATTCCCAGGGAAGTCTTTTTAAAGAACTCCCTCCTATCCAATTGTCTTTCAATGCTCTGAAGATCCCGATTGTTAGACGTTAGTTTATTATGATGATCGCACATATCCTCCCGATTAATTATACTATTCTTTAACCTATTATCTTTTGGTAATACAGGCATCCCCATTCATAATGGTATTGGCCACCACCGCATTTGCAGCTACCATTGCCTTATCGTCCCCGTCCCCCAATTTAAATTCCCCTGTATTTAGCCATCCCTTTGTTCTTTCCAGGTTGGTCGCGAATTTTTTGTATTCATTCTTTTGGAGCTCAACCAATAATTGCAGTTCATTGTCTTTTATTTTTCGCCCAGTAAGCTGTCTAAAGACCTTGGAAACACCCAATTTTAAATTTTCCGCATCGCTAATGTGCTTGCCCAAAACCCTAGATACCTCAATATAAGTGGGATCATTTAGCAATACCAAAGCTTGTAGGGGCGTATTGGTTTCCTGTCTCCTAATGGTGCATACATCACGTGCGGGAGCATCGAAAGTAGCCAAGGTAGGATGTGGCACGGAACGCTTCCAAATGGTATACATACTTCTTCGGTACAATTTATCCCCGGTATCCTGCCTATAGGTAGCGTTGTTTACCCGCCATAACCCTTCTGGTTGGTATGGACTTACACTTTCCCCTCCAATGCTTTTGTTCAACAATCCCGAACTGGCCAAAGCATTATCGCGCAGCATCTCCCCGGAGAGCCTCTTAGAAGGTCCTCTTGCCAAAAGTCTATTGTCCATATCCATTTCCATCAATTCCCCACTTACCATAGAAGATTGCCGATAGGCATGAGACATCACTATCAACTTCTGAATAGCCTTCACATCCCATCCTGAATCCCTAAACTCCAATGCCAGCCAATCCAGTAATTCGGGGTGACTCGGCATTTCACCCTGATTCCCAAAATCCTCCGAAGTCTTCACCAAGCCATTGCCAAAGTAGTGTTGCCAAAACCTGTTGACCGCCACTCTGGCCGTAAGTGGATGGTCCTCATGAAATAACCATTGCGCAAATCCCAATCGGTTTTTTGGGTAGCCTTCCTGCATAGGCAGAATGGCTTCAGGGGTATTGGGAACCACTTCTTCCCCCCTGGCGTTATACACTCCTCGATCCAGTATATAGGACGGTACCGGTTCAGGGGTCTCCTCCATGACCATTACCTCCTTTACTTTTTCAACACTATCCACATAATTCTTGCGCAGTTCGTCCAATTTTCGGCCTTGCAATTGGGTTGCCACAGAGACCACTTTTAAATAGTGTTCCTGTAATAATTTTTTATCCCTGGACCCAATACTACCTGCCTCCTTTTTAATCAGTTCATTTAATTGGGGACTACCTGCCAATTGCATTACCTCAAGGGAAGACAGGTCCCTTTTATAAACCTTTATTTCATCGACCACGGCACCCTTTATCCCTTTCCCCCTTAATCGGGCTCCCAATTGCAACCCTGGTTCATTATTATTTCTAAAAAGAATGTCCTTATATAAATTATCGGTTTTCACCAGGGTCTCCATTTCCTTGCCATTAACAAATAGCTTGTATCCGTCTGCCTTACTAGACCCGTCGTAGGTAATGGCAAAATGAACCCATTGGTCCCTTGGAAATGGTGCTGCGGCAATTTCCACAATGGCATTGTTCGGGGCAGTATGGGCCATCATCAGTTCCAACTTATTGTCCACAATCTTAAGATGATATCCACGCCAATTGTACAAAATAGCGCCATCGCCTTTGTGAAAAATATTTCCGTTCTCAATATTTGAGGGTATATTGGCCCATAGACTTATACTAAAGGCATCATTTCTTCCAAAAACACCCGTTTTTCTTAAATCCAACCACGTATCTCCATCAAAAAGAACCCCTTTACCCTGTTTTCCGCTCGAAAGATTTATTTTTTGCCCTTCGGTGCCCTCCCGTTTCATAGTTCCCTTTTGATTTGGATCGATAGCATTGCGCAAACTTTGATCATTGAGATCAAAATAGGCCGTCAATCCCCTCGAAGGGACTTTGGCCCCAATGGATTTATATTGTTTCTCGGATAACCATTTATCAAAATTTACAGCAACCTCCCGCTGTTCCACTTTCTTTATTTCCACCTCCGTCTCCTGAATAAGCTGCTTCATATAGGAAAGTACCTTTTCCTCCTCTTCGGTGGTCAACATTAAGGTGGGTACCGGGGTGGCATCATTCCATGAAATTTGCCCCGACTCGTTCACATTATTAAAAAAACTGGTAAGTTCATAAAAATTCTTATGGGATATGGGATCGTATTTATGATCGTGACATCTGGCACAGGCCACGGTAAGCCCCATAAAAGCCTGTCCAACTGTACTGGCCCTATCCACCGCATATTCCACCAAAAACTCTTCATTTACAATGCCACCCTCCATGTTTTGTGGATGAACACGGTTAAAAGCTGTGGCCAATATTGATTCCCGAGTGGGATTTTCAATTAGATCCCCTGCCAGTTGCCATGTTAAAAACTGCTCATAGGACATGTTTTTATTAAAGGCATCTATCACCCAATCCCGCCAAGGCGACATGTCCCGATAACGGTCTACACTGTATCCGTGTGTATCCGCAAAACGGGCCAAATCCATCCAATCCAAGGCCATTTGTTCACCGTAATGGGGAGAGTCCAACAATTTATCAACCTCTTTTTCATATGCTTCGGAAGAAGGGTCCTCCAAAAAGGAATCCATATCCTGCAAAGTTGGTGGCAAGCCTGTTAAATCCAGATACAATCTCCTCAACAATAATTCATTATCGGCCTTAGGGGAGAACTGCAATTTATCCTGTTCCAAGCGGGCCAACACAAAATTATCAATAGCATTTTCTACCATGTCCCTGCCCTTAACTTCCGGTACAGGGTATTTTTTTGGTTTAATAAAGGCCCAGTGATCTTTATATTCGGCACCTTGTTCAATCCATTTTATTAAAACGGCCTTTTCATGGTCGGACAAGCTTAGGTGGGAATCAGGTTCCGGCATTACATAGTTGGGGTCGTCCGATAAAATTCTGTGAAACACCTCACTTTTTCTTAAACTCCCTGGTGTTAAGGCAAACTTTCCCGGGGATTCCTTTAGCTCCCTATAAGCTGCTTCAGGGGTATGCAACTGAAGGTCGGCCTTTATTTTTGCTTTGTCCGGGCCATGACATATAAAGCATTTATCAGAAAGAATAGGCTTTACGTGCAGATTAAAATCTATATCCTTTGGTAATCTATCATATTCCAGTGATACCAATTCGGGCAATTCGGGGCCGCCACAGGATATAACCGATAAAACCCAAGCATAAACTAAAATATTCCTAATAATTGCCATATACCATCATACTATTAGCACTTTTTCAAAGATAAAATTTAAGGATTCATTTTTCACATCCAAATCAGTTCAAGTCTTGCACATTTCCGACATTGTTATTTCAACAATATATAATTTATCCTACATTTTGCACTAAATTAGGTGTTTAAATATCCATTTATAACCATTACTCCAAATCCGACAAAATATTAATCATGTCCAAAATACTTCAATCTCTAAAGTTGTCATTATTAAACGTAGGCTATGCCAAACTGGACCCTCTATGGGACTATGATGATGTTATTAGCCCATTTATCAGACTCTATTATATTACCAAAGGAAAAGCCATGATATATCACAGTAATGAAGCCATTGAATTGAAGCCTGGCCACATATATCTAATACCGAGTTATACTTTTGGCAGGTATAAATGCGATGTATATCATGAACAATATTACATATGCTGTTTGGAAGAATTAAAAAGTGGATATTCCATTTTCAATTTTGGTAGTTTTGATTACGACTTGGAGGCAAACCCCATGGACCTATATTACTTTAAGCGATTGTTGGAAATAAATCCTAATAGGCATTTGGAAAATTACAACCCAAAAGTATATGATAACAGACCTACCCTAATGGACTTTGAAAAGAAGAATGAAGAATTAAGTCCTTCGGAATTCATGGAAACCCATGCCATTTTAGAGATCCTGCTATCCAGATTCATAAAGGATACCAACTCCTTGTCCGTAAAGAACAATGTAAAAAAGGAATTTGGTATGGTTCTTAACTATATCCATGAGAATCTCCACGAAAGTTTAACAGTGAGCCAGTTGGCCGAGTTTTGTCATTTAAACACCGATTATTTCTCTAGGATCTTCAATGAAAATTTTGGGATGCGGCCCAATAAATACATTCAATCCAAGCGAATTGAAAGGGCGCAATTGTTGTTGCTTTCCACCAACAATTCCCTGAAGCAAATTGCGGAAAAGGTCGGATTGGAGAACCTGTCCTATTTTACGAGAATATTTAAAAGCCATACTGGAAAGACCCCTGGAAGTTTTCGGGAAGAACAGTCAAAGAAATAACGCCCCAACAATTATTGATATTTAAACCAAACCCCTTAACTATCCGAACGGACAATTTAACGTTGCCCTAGCCCTTGGCAAATACCAGATCAAAATCGATAGTGACATTATCCCCCACTATAATCTGGCCAAACATTGCCGTAGGAGGTTCCATATTATAATCCTGTAACTTTATCTCCTTACTTCCCTTAAAAATATAATTCACACCTTCTTCCTTTAATTCGGAAGCAATTGTGACAGCTTTTTCAACACCAGCTATATTGAGCATCCCATGAATCTCATAAGCATTTTCCGATTCGGAATTTTTTTTGATTTCTTGAAATTTAAAGGATACTTCAGGATGCTCCTCCATCTTTAAGGCGGCATGCATCTTTTTATCCATGGCCGCCCCACGTTCACTTTTTATTTCGGATACCCCAACTTGCAACGACAAATTCTTTACAGTACCATCCTTCATTTTCATGGACCCCTGCAGTGAATTGGCCGTCACAGTCCAGTCATGAATGGTAGACGAACCATTGATTTTGAGGACACTTTCTTTGGACAACGTATATGATTCTTGGGCATATCCGGCAAAAACCAGCAATGACAATAATATGAACAGTATATTTTTCATCTTTTTAATTTAATGATTGGTTTACAATAGGGGTTCCCTTGGTAGTTCTACTCGTCCAACACAGTTTGCCAAAATTGTTTTTGTTCCTCTTTTGAGGGTTGAACTTTTGGACTCACCAATCTAAATCCAATAAAATTGGAATCGGTGTTCCACCAAAAACTTTTTGGAATCTGTGGATCCCTCTTTTGCAATTTTAAGCTGGATGCCATCCTAGCGGACGACCTAAGTGCCTTTGCATCATCGTCCCAAGACCCACCTTTGTATACCCTGGGATGGATTACGGTAGGTTTTACCCAAGGGTTCTTGGATTCGGTAATGGCCAAAGCATTTTCCTTGTATTCATCCAAGGTCCATTCCGAGACATTTCCGTGCATATCATACAAACCCCAAGGGTTGGGCAGTTTGCTTCCCATCTTGGCGTACTGGTTATTGGAGTTTTTATAATACACGGCATATTCATCAATTTTGGAAATATCATCCCCAAAGGAATAGGCCGTATTGGTTCCGGCCTTGGCAGCATATTCCCATTCGGCTTCCGTTGGCAATCTATAGAATCTTCCCGTAACGGTACTTAACCACTTGCAGAACACCAATGCCGAATAGGCTGACATACTTATTGCAGGATACCCAACCTTTCCCATACCATAGGAAGGATCCTCATATGGAGGACTGGGCCGTGTAATGGCATCTATGCCATTTAGCCTATCTGCTTCCAAACTCTCGAACAAATTCTTGTTCTGCTTGAAGAACAACTCAAAAACCTCCCAGCCCAGTTCATATTTTCCCATGTAAAAGGCATCCAGTTCAACAGTTTTCATAGGACCTTCATCGGCCTTTCTGTTCACTTGGTTCTCCGGACTTCCCATTTTGAATGTCCCCTCAGGAATCAATACCATGTCAAAAGAAATATCGGTAGCCGGAATTTTCTCCGTAATCACTTCTGAAACCTGAATTTTATTATCCGAGGAGGCCGTAACCGCCTGTCCCGATTTACAGGACTGCAAGGAAATCAGTAATAAACTCAATGCGAGAAAATTGAAAAGTGGTAGATTGGATAATCTAGGAGCTATACTTAGCATTTTAAATATTTAGTTTAGGTTGAAGGGCTAAAAATATTACATTTTTTCTAAAGAGCCATCCCTATCTTGCAATATACATCCAAAACTCAAAATTTCTAAGGTTACAACTCATAAAACACCTTTTAATTTTTGTATTATTGAATATCAAAAAAACTACACTACCATGAAAATAAAAAGCATATCACTCATACTACTATTCCTGACATACAGTAGTCTTTCCTTTGGGCAATTACAAAAGGTAGCCTCCGTAGAGGGAATAACGGAATACAAAATGGATAACGGGCTTAAAGTATTGTTATTTCCCGATAATTCCTCTCAGACCATTACCGTTAATATTACCTATCTGGTAGGCTCCAGACATGAAGGTTATGGGGAAAAAGGCATGGCCCACCTTTTGGAGCACATGGTTTTTAAAGGCACTCCCAACCATCCTGATATCCCCAAAGAATTAAGCTCACATGGAGCCCGTCCCAATGGAACCACCTGGTACGACAGGACCAACTACTTTGAAACCTTTAATGCCACTGATGAAAATCTGGATTGGGCCTTGGACCTAGAGGCAGATCGTATGGTGAATTCATATATTGCCAAAAAAGATTTGGAATCGGAATTCAGTGTGGTACGGAATGAATTTGAAAGTGGTGAAAACGACCCTTCAAGGGTTCTAATGCAGAACGTCATCAATGCCGGTTATATATGGCACAACTATGGCAACAGCACTATTGGGAATAGATCGGACATAGAACGTGTCCCTATAGAAAACCTACAGGCATTTTATAAAAAATTCTACCGCCCGGACAATGCAGTTTTAATGGTTACCGGAAAATTTGATGAAGCCAAAACACTTGACTTGATCCAAAAAAAGTTTGGTAAAATTGTGAAGCCCTCTACCCCACTAAGGGAATCCTATACCGAAGAGCCGGCACAGGATGGGGAAAAAACGGTTCAACTAAACCGTGTTGGCGATCTACAAATAGTTTCCGCCATGTACCATACCCCAGCAGGTTCACATGAGGATTATGCTGCCGTTTCCATCATAGAAAACATCCTTACCGATGAGCCTTCCGGAAGGCTCTACAAAGCTTTGATCGAGGCCAAGAAAGCCTCTTCGCTTTGGTCTTTTTCCCCATTCACCAAAGAACCCGGATTTTTGTATATCAACGTAGATGTGCCTTCGGACAAAAATGCGGACGAAGTGGAAAAAGTACTAAAGGAAACATTGGATGCGGTAAAAACCACACCTATCACCCAGGAGGAATTGGATCGTGCCAAAGCCAATCTTTTAAAACGAACCGATCAAATCTTTAGGAATTCTTCGTATTTGGGAACTTATATGAGCGAATTTATCGGTGGAGGCGATTGGCGTTTAGCATTTATACAACGGGATAGAATTGAAAACGCCAGTCTTGAAGCAGTAAATGAAGTGGCCAAAAAATACCTAATTACCACCAATAGAACCATAGGCAGATTCAATCCTACCAAAAAACCTGAAAGAGTAGAGATTGAGCACACCCAAAATCTCGATGCCCTTGTATCGGACTACAAAGGTAAAGAAGATATGGGTACGGGTGAGGCCTTTGATGTTTCCTATGATGCCATTCAATCCAGATTGGACCAGGGCCAACTTTCCAACGGAATTGCATATGGTATTATTAAAAAGAATAATCGGGGCAAAACCGTTAGGCTTAGTTTCAGTATAAGAAATGGTAACGAGGAATCCCTTAAAAACAAAGGGGTTGTACCTTCATTTACCGCAAGTATGCTGAACAAAGGTACCCGCTCCAAATCCAGACAACAGATAGAGGATGAACTGAGCAAATTAAAATCTTCGGTGTCCTTCAGGGCCAGTAACGGGAATGTCTATGCCAATGTAGTTTCTACAGAAGACAACCTTATGGCCACATTGGCCTTGATGTCGGAAATGCTCAAAACCCCATCCTTCGAAGCTGCAGAATTGGAAAAATTAAAAACCGAGTCTTTGGCCTATTTGGAAAGCAATAAGACGGAACCTCAATTTTTGGCCTCCAAGAGATTATCCCAGATAAACAACACCTTTCCCAAAGGGCATCCCCTATACGCCATGTCGGTTGAAGAAGAGGAAGCGGCTATTAGGGCAATCAACATAGACGATATTAAAAAGTTCCACAAGGCGTTTTACGGTTTGGGCAAGTCCATTCTGGTTGGTATAGGGGATATGCAACCAGAACAACTAAAAACCTACATGGAAAAAGAGTTTGCCAACTTCAAGAGCAAAAATACTTACGCCAGAATAGAGGATCCATTTACTGATTCCCAAAAAGTAAATGAAGACATACTTACCCCTGACAAAAAAAATGCCATGACCCTTGGAAACCTTAAGGTTAAAATTAGCCAGGACGATGAAGATTATGCTGCCTTAAATATGGCGGTTACCATCCTGGGCGGCGGTTTTCTAAATTCGAGGATAGCGGATAGGCTACGTCAGAAAGACGGTGTTAGCTATGGTGCCGGTGCTGGATTCCAAGCCGATTCCAATGTGGACGACCAAAACTCATCCATGTACCTATACGCCATATACGCCCCGGAGAACTATGAAAAGGTGCAATTAGGGTTTAAAGAGGAATTGGATAGATTCATTAAAGATGGCATTACAGAGGAAGAATTGAAGAATGCCGTAAATGGCTGGGTGCAGGAGGAAAATGTTTCCAGGGCCAAGGATGCAGAACTGGCCAATCTAATAAACAACAACATTTATTACGATCGCACTATGGAATTCCAAAAAAACCTGGAAGAAAAAGTGAAGAATTTAACCATAAGCGATATCAACAATGCCATTCATAAATACATTAAACCCTTCGAGAATTGGACGGTAATAAATGCAGGGGATTATAAGAAATAAAAGGTATTAAACCTCAGGGCAGGCCCTGAACCCTAGGGTAGAGGTATTGAACCTAAATCCCGCCGAAAAAGGCGGGATTAGTTCCACTTGCAATTTTAAGTGCGTCTTACCGACTTCTCAAAATTGAGTTTCACTAATAAATTTAGACTCTAATACGGGCCTCAAAAAAGACAGTTTAAATTACGTATTTAGGCTGTCTTTTTTATGGGGACATAAGTGCTCCAAACATATTATTGTCCAATATCCAGAGCCTCAAAAGAAAGTAGCTCCCCTTCAATAAAAACCGGGGTTACGGATATAGGATTACAACAAACCTCACAATCTTCCACATAGGTCTGCCGGGAAACGGATGGATCCAATAACATAGATATCCCTTCCCAACAATAGGGACATTGAAAGAAGTGTTCGTACATGGATCAAACGTTTAATTAGCTCAACTAAGTAGCTGTATAAGTCTGCTTTCTTCCTATTGAACGGAATATAAAAATCTTAAAACTCCACCGACAACAACTGCCCTGTTAATTGCAAGAGTTGTAATTCCGCCAACTTGGCATCGTATTTTGCCAAATTTTTATTGGTCTGTGCATTGAGCAAGTTTATTTGGGCCTGCCTGAACTCTATGGATGTTATACGTCCTAATTGAAATTGTTCCTTGGAGCGTTCAAAATTATTTCGATTGGTCACAACATTCTGTTCCTGGATTTTAAAAATCTGCAATCTGTTTTCATAGATTTCCAAGGCATTCAAAATATCCCTATCCACTTCAAGCATTACTTGCTCCTTGAATATTTCCTGATTCTCATAGGCTATTTTGGCATTTTTCAACCTTACGGTTGTTCCTCCCCCGTCAAATAAATTCCATGTAAGGTTGGCTCCTAAAGCCAAATTTAAACTATTCCTATTGCTTCCTGGTATAATCTGACCAGGGAGAAATGAAGTTGCAGCACTTTGGTTCAAATTCCAACCGTAGCTACCGCTTAATCCCACTGAGGGCAAATAGCCCGATCTGTTCACCTTAATATCATACTCGTTGATGGTCAAGTTGCGTTCTGTCTGAAGTATGGATACATTGTTTTCTTTGAACTGGGCAATGTAGTCCTCCAACTCCAATTTAGGAATAAAACTTACCAAGGTATCCACTACGAATGTTTCATTGAGATTTTGATTGAGTACCACATTCAAATCCCTTTTTGTATTGGCCAAACTCTGTTTCACGTTCATTAAACTAATACTATCATTGGTAACATCCACTTGCGCATTAAGGATGTCCAATTTGGTATTCTGTCCGTATTCAAAAGAATATTCCGCTCTTTTGATCCTGTCTTTGGAAATTTCAAGAGCCTGTCTCAAAACATTCTCATTTTCGGTCAACCTAGCAATCTCATAATACACACTAAATAATTGTAGAATCGTATTTTCTATGGTTTCCCTTGCTTGCAGCTCTGTCAGTTGATACTGCTCCTTTAATCTTTTAAAATTATAGAGCCTGCCCATTCCATCGAACAAGGTATAGTTTAAACTAAGAGCGGCATTATAGGCTTGGGATTCCGCATCATTTATCTCCAAATCCGCCCTTGGGCTACCACTGGATTCAAATTGGCCCGGATACTCGGTATTGCTATTCAGTTCGTTGTAGGTAGCACCAGCTGTACCTGTGAGTCTGGGCAAGTAACCTGAATTGAGGATACTCGAGTTATTATCTGCAATTGCCACCTGGTTCTTGGCCACCTTAATACCAAAATTGTTTTCCAGAGCCATTGATATGGCAGCCTCCTTAGACAATAAGCCCTCTTGGGCACTGACAACTCCGTAAAAACCGATTAGCAGGCCTGTAATAATATATTTATACCCCATTTACTTATTTGTCTTCCAATTTGTTAGATATTACGGTTTCATCTTCCATAGCTGTTGATATTACCCGAGAATGACCATTTTGCTCATATTTTTCGAAACTTTGCATATGACTTTCTTCCTTTTGTTCCTTTATGGCCCGTTCTACCTCCTCCTTCGTCACTTTTTTCCCCGTAATCAGCCATTTGGAACCTACCTTAACTTTATTGCTAAAAGCTAGAAACAAAGGCAACATCAATAATGTCAATACGGTTGCATACCCAATGCCATAGGCAATGGATATGGCCATTGGCTTCAAAAATTGTGCTTGTCTACTTTTTTCCAAAAGCAAGGGTGCCAAACCGGCAATGGTCGTTATAGAAGTTAAAAATATAGCCCTAAACCTAGATTTACCAGCTTCATAAATGGCATCATCAAATTTCATCCCTTCCCTAAGATTGCCATTAAATTTTCCAATAAGCACCAAGCCATCGTTTACCATTATTCCTATCAAGGCTATAATTCCCAGCATGGACAAAACATTAATGGGGAAATCATGGATCCAATGTCCCCAGGCAACTGCAGTGATACTAAAGGGCACCAAAACAATCAACATAAGGGGCTGACTAAAACTCCTGAAGGTAAAGGCTATGGTAATATAGATCAAGAGCAAAACGGATAGGCCAACAAATTTTAAAGACCCAAAAAGCTTAGCAGTCTCCCTGTTCTGACCTTCATAGGATGCTGTTACAGTGGGATATCTAGAATGTATATCCGGCATGATAACGGTCCTTATTTCGTTCATAATATCGGTGGCACTAGTGGTCTTATCATCTTTAATATCCGCAGAAACCTGAATTTCGCGCTGACCCTCCAAATGATTAATGGCAACATCCCCCCTAACTATTACGTAACTGGCAATTTCCTTTAACGGAACCTTACTTCCATTGGGAGTACTGATTCTCATATTATCCAAATCATTGATGGATGACCTATCGGAACGGTCGTAACGAACCCATACGCGAATTTCATCCTGCCCACGTTGAAAGCGTTGCGCTTGGGCTCCAAAAAATCCGGCCCGTACCTGATTCATAACACTTCTCAAGTCTAACCCCATCAGATAGGCATTCTCCTTCAGCTCCAATCTTATTTCCTTTATTCCAGCCGGATCATTGTCCGCCACATCCTTCAAAAGGGCATTATTTTGCAAGATTTCCTTAAGCTCTTTTTTCGCCTCTTTCAATTCCCCTATATTATTGCCCAATAGGGAAACCGAGACGGGGCTGCCCCCAAAATTGCCGCCAGAACCATATATCAGACTTTCAACTCCAATAACCGGACCTACCAATTCCTGTAATCTATTGGTAATCAAGTCCGACCTAATCGCGTCCGGTCTTTCTTCCCCTGGCAAGAGATTAATATCCAAAGAGGCGGTGGAGGAGCCAGGCCCCACCTTCCGGATCATGTTTTCAAAAAGCTTTTTACCACTGCCCTTTAAGTACTTTTCCGTTAGCTCTTGGTCCACGATTTTGGCCTTTTCCTCAATTAAGCTAATAATGGAATCGGTTACCCTTTCATGTGTCCCGTTAGGCATTAACAAGTCTACGGAAACGCGGTCACTTGCCACCCGTGGAAAAAATGAAGTTCTTATAATTCCACCCCCAATGGAACCAAAGCTTAAAAATAGCAACATTACGAAAATAGAGAACATCAATATTTTGTAGCGAAGGGAAAAACGCAGTACTGGACCATATAATTTATCCCGCATCCATACCATAAGGCTATCGCCCCATTCATTGATAACCCTCAATTTTGCAAATACCTTGGCTATTCCTTCTTTAGGTTTGTTATCCAAAGGCTGAAGGGCTTTGGAATGGGCCAAATGCGCAGGTAAAATTATCAAAGCCTCAACCAAGGACACCACCAAGGTTAAAATTACAATTACCGAGACCTCCCCAAAAAATTCGCCTATCCTACTATCCAAGAACAGGAAAATGGAAAAAGCCAAAATCGTGGTTATGATAGCTGAGATTATTGGAGGCAACACCTCCATAACACCATCTACCGCAGCCTGAATGGGGGGTTTGCCTTTTTCGTAATTCTGATAAATATTTTCGGCTATTACAATACCATCATCCACCAAGATCCCAATAACGATAATCATTCCAAAAAGCGACAAAACATTGATGGTTACATCGAAAAAACCGGCAAAGACGAACATTCCCAAAAAAGCCACCGGTAAGCCGAAGGCCACCCAAAATGCCAACCTCGTATTTAGAAACAGTGAAAGAAAGATGAGCACCAGTATCATCCCCATTATGGCATTCTCTGTCAACAATTGGGTTCGTTGCGTAAGTGTTATGGACTGATCACTTATTACGCTCAACTTTACATTGTTATGCTTTTGATTATACTGCTCTATATAATCCTTTACCTTTTCCGATGAGGTTATTAAATCCTCTGTATTGGTACTGGTAATAGCTATATTCACTGCTAGATTCCCATTAAAGTAGGTAGCATTGGGCGTTTCGGAAAACCGATCCCTAATAACCGCTACATCCTTTAGGCGCACTGTTTGCCCTGACGAATTGGCCCTGACGATCACATTGGACAATTCATTGCCATAATAGGACCTATTGTTGGCCCTAATAAGGAATTCCTCTGCGTTGGTCTTAATATTGCCCCCAGTAACCAGGATATTTGCATTGGATACGGCCTGCGCTACCTCGTCAAATGAAACATTATAGGCCAAAAGACTATTTTCATTTACGGCAATCTCTATTTCTTCTGCAGGATATCCGGTAATATTGATTTGGGAGATACCTTCCATGGCCCTGATATCATTCTCTACCTGCCTGCCAATTTGTTTTAAGGCGGACAAACTAATATCCTCACCACTGATGGCGAAACTAATGGTTTGCCTCACCGTCTCCAGTTTGGAAACTACCAAGGGCTCCATACCCGTTGGAAATGAAGGCACCCTATCTACCGCATTTTTAACCTCAAGGAGCATAAAGTCTATATCCCTGCCCTTTTCAATCTCCACATTTATGACTCCACTATTTTCCCTTGAAGTGGAAGTAACCCTATCTACCCCTTCCAATCCTTTTAAATTATCTTCTATCTTGAGAACAATGCCCTCTTCCACTTCTTGGGGCGAAGCACCTGGATAGGTGACATTTATAGTAATATTTTTAGAATCTGTTAAAGGAAAAAATGAAGATTTTAACGATAATGCCCCAACAATACCGAAAATGAGGAAAGCCAAAATTATTACATTAACGGCTACATGGTACTTAATAAAATAGGCTATAATATTCCTCATAGGTCCTGATCGTTGGTTTCTTGGTCCTTAAATACTTTTACCAACATACCGGAATAGGCACCCATTACAGGTTTGGATAGGATTGTTATTCCGTCTGGCACATCTTTTAAAACTACGCTGTTATCCGAAAAATAAACCGGTTTCACCGGTATCAAATCCAATACGGAGTCCCGTACCACAAATATCTCTTCGGTTTCCAGCAATAAACTCCTATCTATTTCAATGGCATTTGGCTCTTCCTTGGCCTTAAGGTGGGCCTCTAGGTACATCCCTTCCTTAAGGTCCGGGTCCTTCACCTCTATAAAAGCCGTAATGGTCTGTGAAGCCAAATCTACCCGGCCATTTATCCTCGTGACTTTCCCTTGGTAGGTTAGGTTCCTATCAATACTTTTTAACTCCACCACTTCGCCAACACTCAGTAAATCGCTGTAAGTTTTACTAATGGCAACTTCGAGCTCATAATCATTGGTATTGATAAATTCCCCTAATTTTTGACCAGATCTGACCAGGGTACCCTCTGTGACCAATGCCTCGGTCAAAACCCCATTAAAAGGCGCTTCAATAGTATACTTGGCCAATCGCTGCTCCAAATTCTTTACAGTGTAATAATTGGTCAGAATTCCTCGTCCCGAAATAAAATATTTTTCCTTGTCCGAAGTCATTTCAGGAAGAGAAGGAACACTTTTGTCGATGTCAAAATTGGCCAAAAATGTTTGCCATTTATTAAATACCTCTGGATAGTCCAATCGAAGATCGGGCATTATAGAAGTGATTAAATTGTATAAATTACTTTTGGAAGATTGAACGTTGGCATAATATTCGGCAGCGTCAATTCTTATTAGTATTTCACCTGCCTTATATTCCTGTCCTGGTTTAAATAATTTGTTCCCAGGCTTAAAAACACCTTGGACCTCAGCATAGAGTTCCACCCTTCTTTTAGCCACGAGATTTCCGTTTGCGGGAACAATAATTGGCACATTGCCATTCTTGACAGTTTCTACAATAACCGTTTTTACCACTTTTTCCGGCCGTGGTTTTGGAGTGGACTTGCTATTTATAATATATTTTGCACCAAAGAAGGAGCCTATTATTAGGAGAGCTCCAATAATAGATAATGCAATTTTTCTAGAATTCATAAAGGGTCTATAAGTTGGTTTGACTGCAAAACTATCTATTAGTTTAAGGGATTCTTGTTAAATGTATCTTAAAGTTCCGAAATACGGGGATAATCAAAAAACAAAACAAAAAAGGAATACAATTTGTATTCCTTTTAACCAAACCAACTTATTTTTAAACAATTACTAGTCTTCCATTTCATCCTCAAACTTCGTATCTGCCATCCTTGATTTAACAGCATCAAAATCTTTGTATTGATTGTCTTTTTTTACTTCTTCCCTATCATAATCAAAAACAAGGAACTGATCTGAGTCCAAGCCTTCCATATTATCGAAAGAAAAGATATTGTTATTCTGAATTTGAAGTACTTTAAGGCTTGCCAATTGTCCAAACTCTTTTGGAATTTCCCCGCCAAGTTCATTGTTCGCCAGTACCAACTCCTTTAAATTTCCCAATTTTCCCAATTCTCCAGGAATAGAACCATACAATTTATTTTCAAAAAGTCCCAAACTCTCCAATCTTGAAAGCTCCCCCAAGGAATTTGGAATACGACCCGTAAGATTATTACTGGATAGGTTAAGCTCCTTTAAAGTTTGAATGTTTCCAAGACTTTCAGGTATTTTCCCACTTAGGAAGTTATTGAATGCCGAAAGTTTTACCAATGATTCCATATTCCCTATTTCTGAGGGTATCTCACCTTCCAGCCTATTCATTTCCAGTTTCAACACCTCCAATTTGCTTAACTGGGCTATAGTTTTCGGAATTTCTCCGCTTATGGTGTTGAAGGCAAGGTTTAGACTTACCAAATGCTTTAGATCCCCTATGTTTTCGGGTATACTACCCACAAGGTTGTTCCTAAACAGGTTAATCTCCACAACATGCCCATTATACACTTTTACTCCAAACCAACTGTCTACAGGGGCATCAACATCCCATGTATTATTCCATTTTTGGCCTTGGGTACTTTTATAAAGTTCCAATAGTACGTTTTTTTCGCTTTTTGGAACCATGGCATTTACCGTTGCAGTAAATACAAAACAAAATACAAACACCAATAAAATGCAAGCTCTTGTTAATTTCTGTAGTATCATATACGCGTTCATTTAATTAAAACTATCCTCAAATCTGGTATCGGCCGTTCTTACGTCCTTATTACTATTAATTTTGTTAAAATCAAAATTTCTATGATTACTGCCATCATAATCAAAAAGGGCAAACTTACTACTCCCGGCATCAGCACTGAAATCACTTTTACCGAATCTATTGTTTTGAAGTTGCACCAATTTTAGGTTGGGAAGATCCAAGATATCGCCAGGGAATTCTCCCCTAAATCTGTTTTCCGCCAAAACAAGCATTTTAAGGTTGGTCAAATTATCCAGACTGTCTGGCACCACACCACCAAAATTATTATCACCCAATTCCAGACGCTCTAAATTTTTTAAATTTCCAAAGGTCAAAGGAATTGAGCCACTTAAGCCATTATGGGAAAGCAAAATTACCCTTAACCCTTTAATCCCGCCCATGCTTTGTGGCAATTCGCCAGAAAGGTCGTTGTAAAAAAGATCCAATACAAGTAGCTTTTCCATGCTCCCGATATTTTTGGGAATTGAACCTGTCATCTTATTTTTCCCCAACCTAAGTACAGCCAATTCTTTCAAATCCGTAATACTTTCCGGAATATACCCTGCAATATTATTTAGGGCCAGGTTCAATACTTTTAAATTCTTTAGATCTCCTATGGAATTTGGTATGCTCCCCCCAAGGTTATTGTTCATTAGGTTAATGGAAACTACCTTATTGTTCTCCAGGGTAACACCTTCCCAGGTAGAAACCGGGGCATTTAGATCCCAACTTTTTATCCAAGACTCGCCCTTGGTATTGTTATAAAGGTCTATAAGCACATTCTTTTCCAGGTCGGTAACCTGCCCTGACAAAAGTTGTCCAATTAAAACCACAAATAGCATAAGTATGCTTTTTTTCATAAATTTCACTTTTTACCCTAATTTAAGGAATAAGAATTACCTTACAAAATAAGATTATTGTTCGATAAACAGCAAAAATAATCGATGAAAAACGTTCAAGACCCCCGTATTTGTTGTGAAAGTGTAAAAAGTTGTGGTGAAAGAAATTTAAATTCCCTGGTTTTTTTCCTACAAAGAGAATTCTTCCAGTTCCAAAGTAATATTTTCCCAAGTTTTCATTAGGCTTTCCAGGTTCTTTTTTTTCTTCTGATAAGAGTCGAAAAAATTGGCCTTTGCAATCGTTGCATCGTAATTCATTAGTAGGTCATGATCAATTCCGGCTATCTCCTTTTCCAAGCGGGCAATATCGCTTTCCGTTGAACTGAGCTTATTTTTTAGGGATTTAATCCTTTTTTGATCTTCGAAATCGATATGTTTCTCCTGTTTTTTTTCTTTCTTCTGGACTACCGTTTGCTTCTTTTCTATGGCTCGGAAATCTTCCACCTTCCGCTGTTCCAAATAGAAATCTATATCCCCAAGATATTCTTTAATGCCACCATCCTTAAATTCATATACCTTGTTGGTCAGTCCCTGTAAAAAATCCCGATCGTGACTCACCAATATCAAGGTTCCATCAAAATTTTGAAGGGCCTGCTTAAGGACGTTCTTGGATTTGATGTCCAAATGGTTTGTTGGCTCATCCATTACCAACACATTAAAAGGCTGTAGTAACATTTTGGCAAGGGCCAATCTGTTCCGTTCACCTCCGGACAGTACCTTCACATATTTCTCAACCTCGTCGCCCCTGAATAAAAAAGAACCCAATATATCCCTAACCTTACTTCTGTTCTTTTCATTGGCTGCATCTATCATGGTGTCCAAAATAGTCTTTTCACCGTCCAAATATTCTGCCTGATTTTGCGCGAAATAACCAATTTGTACATTGTGCCCTAATTTTAGATGCCCCTTATGGTCCAAATCTCCCACTATTATTTTTGCCAGAGTGGATTTCCCTTGACCATTTTGTCCTACGAAAGCGGTCTTGGAGTCCCGTTCTATTAACAGGTCTATTTTCTTTAGCACATGATTATCCCCATAGCTCTTGGATAAACCTTCTATTTCGGTTACAACCTTGCCCGGCGTAACCGAAATTTGAAATCTCAAGTTCATTACGCTATTGTCGTCCTCGTCCACCTCAATCCGCTCCATTTTATCGAGCTTCTTGATCAGCGATTGTGCCATGGAGGCTTTGGTGGATTTGGCCCTGAACTTTTCAATCAATCTTTCGGCCTGCTGAATCTCCTTTTCTTGATTTTTTTGGGCATTCAATTGCTGTTGCTTTATTTCGTTCCGCAGTACCAGGTATTTGGAATAGGGTTTATTGTAATCATATATTCTTCCCAGGGATATTTCAATAGTCCTATTGGTAACATTATCCAAAAACATTTTATCATGGGAAACAATCATTACCCCCCCTGGGTAATTCTTCAGGAAATTCTCCAACCAAATTATTGATTCGATATCCAGGTGGTTTGTTGGTTCATCCAACAAAAGCACGTCATTGCTCTGCAACAATAGCTTTGCCAATTCTATCCGCATTCGCCAACCACCGGAAAAGGTTTCGGTTTTCCTATCAAAATCCTCGCGTTTAAAACCCAGTCCCAATAATACTTTTTCCGTTTCGCCCTGATAATTGTAACCTCCCAATATTTCATAATGGTGGGTTACATCATTCAAGTCTATGATCAATTGATTATAGGCCTCACTTTCATAATCGGTACGTTCCGCTAGCTGATGGTTAATTTCGTCCAACCTCAATTCCAAGGCCTTGATCTCCTCAAAGGCCTGATGTGCTTCCTCAAGGACCGTCCTGCCCAAATCAAAATCGATATCCTGTCGTAGGAACCCCATTTTAATATCTTTGTCCGAGGCAATAGTTCCCGAATCTATGGGCATATCTTTCGATAAAATTTTCAAAAGAGTAGATTTACCCGCTCCGTTTTTTCCTATTAGACCAACCCGATCCCCGGAATTTAAACGGAAGGATATTTCTTCAAACAGATATTCTCCTCCAAAAGAAACGGAGAGATTGTGGATATTAAGCATATTTGGTGACTAATGTTACACTAATTAATGCTACAAAAATGTAATTTTGTAGAAACTTTTTGCAAATGTTAAAAAAAGGAAACAAACTCTACAGCATTTTAACAGGAACTTGTCCTAAATGTCATGAAGAGAGTATGTATCAGGACAAAAACCCATATCATCTGGGCAATATCTTTAAAATGAACGAGCGTTGTTCCCATTGTGGGACCAAATACAAAATAGAACCCTCTTTTTTTTACGGTGCCATGTATGTTAGTTATGGCGTAGGTGTAGCCTTTGCCGTAGCCACTTTCGTAATTGCCTTTTTATTTTTCAAAGCCACTTTGATAAACACTTTTATTGCCATTATTGTGACAATGATCGTATTTATGCCTTTTATTATTAGGGTTTCGCGAAATATATGGATTAATTTCTTTATAAAATACGATCCCAAGGCCAGTACTAAGATAGGTTCCTAAAATGCTTCTTGGTAAAACGGGATAGGTCCATTGCGGGCACTAGCACCTCTTTTTTTTCAATTAGGGCATATAGCTGCATGGAAGCCATTGGTGCGATCATGACCCCTCGGGAACCCAAACCATTGAGTAAATACATGTTTTCATGCTCTGGGTGCCTGCCTACAAGTGGTTTCCTATCACTTACCGTTGGCCTAATCCCCGCTACGTGGTCAACAACTTCATAAGGACATTTTAAAAAGGTGTCCAATTTTTGCAGGAGCTCCTGTTTGCATTCTTCAGTGGGCGTATTACTCTTGTCCTTCCATTTGTAGGTTGCTCCTACCCTATATAGATCCTCACCTAAAGGAATAATAAAAACAGAGGATTTTATAACCCTTTCCTCCTTTAAGCTTGGGGACTTGATAGTCAACAATTCTCCTTTTGTACCGTTGAGTGGCAAATAATTGAAATACGGATTATTTTTTAGGCCATACCCTGTAGCAAAAACTATATTTTTAGCCTTTAAACCACGGTATTCCACAAATCCACCCTGTTGTTTCAGCGCTTCAAAATCAAAGGATTCCCGAAGTATTAAATTGTGTTCTGCCAGATACCTTTTGTACTGCGATACCAAAACAGAGGTATCTATCCTACCCGTATGCAACACTTCCCCATAGCCAAAGGGAGCATCAATGTGCGGATTATCATTTGGAAGTAATTTTGGCCCCATAAAACGACTTAAATTAGGCTTGTCCGAAGCCTCGAACCAAAGATTCTGTTCGTTGATACTGGCAAAACGCCTTAGGATAGGAATCTTGTAATCCAATTGGATATTTAATTTACTTTCCAATTCGGAATAGAAGGGAATGGCCAGGTCCAATTGTTCTTTGGCATTCCATGCCATTGTAAATCGCTTAAGGGTAACGGGGTTGTATAGCCCCCCTGCTACCACGGAAGAAGTTTGGGATTCATCACTGATTACTTTAAACGACTTTTTATTTCTCTCCAATACCTCACCAAAGGAAATACCGGCCAAGCCCAGCCCCACAATTAGATAATCTACCATTTTACAAAAGTAGAGAAGGAATTTTGAATCTTCATCAAATTGAAATAATAATCATAATCGTCCAAATAATATTACTACACAATAAGGCCAAATGACAAAACCTTCCGCAAAACCATTTAAAAAAAAAGCGCCACATCCTAGGATGTGGCGCATAACTTTATATGTGAATTGGAATATTATTAAGGCTAGTAGGCCCACATATCTTGTTCCCTATCTCGGATAACCTCCTTAATTCGTTTGGATTCCAATAATTGAAACAAGGCATTATCAGCTATATAGTCCTTAACCTCACGGTCTCCATGCACGTTATCCTCTTTGTAGATCGTTGCATTGAATCTTCTTGCGTTCAGCAACATATCAAAAGAAATAGGCTGTGCGGAATTACGTTGGTTAAACACTTTGGCTTCATGTAATATTTGTCTTGCACTAGGATACCAAACCCAGAACAATGGAACTTTTGCCTCTGCCAAATCCATAGACTCATCATCTATGAAGTTAACATCCGGAGCAACAGGTGCAATACCCAACAATCGGTATTTTAATTCGCCCAATCTTTTATCGAAATACCATATTCCTTTAATAAGGTACTCCTCCAAATCGGCAGCGGTAAGGTTCCTACGGTTAATATATTCTGGAGAAATAGGCTCCCCGGCATTATATTGCTCATATCCGTAGTCTGTTGTATCCACTTTCTGCAAAGTTGCAGCCAAATCGCTAAACTTTCTTTTTTCGGTAAAATAGGAGTCAACATAAACATCCTCCAATTTTCCATTTTTAATGTTTTTGATCAACACATCGTATAAGGACCTTCTATCCGGGCCTATATCAATGGTGTCCAAAGGATAATAGAGTGGAAAGTTAACACGCTCGTCCAAATCGATTACCTCCCAAACGGTTTTGGACCAGAGAATATCCCTGTCGTCCACATAGGCGTAAGGTAAAGGAGCATCATTATCTTTCTCGATCTGCGCCTGGGTCTTCTTACCTATCTCTTCCGGTAATTTGGCATTTAAAATATTTGCCTGGGCGGAAATAGACAATGGCAACAGGACCACTACTCCAATTAATAAAACATTTTTCCAATTCATCTGTTTAAATTTATTTTTTTAGTCTTCAGTCCCACTACAGTCGGACTGGTGAATCGGCCATGGCAAACATTCCAATTTACCACGGCCATTCACTACATTTTTACTAGTTTGTTATCTCCACAACAACAGGAGATACCTTTTTAAGCTTATAGCTTTTATTGTTTGTAATATAAGCTTCGATATCAAAAATCTGAACGGCATCACCACGGCTTGCTCTTTTAAGGGCAGACTTGGCTCTAGCATCCAATTTGTTACCTTTTACATCTACAGTTGGCTGTCCTGGCACTTTAAATTTGAATCCACTAACCGCAAGGTTAAGGTCAAAATCAAAGTCTTCCAACAAAGCTCCAATAGTAGAGATCTCCAAGTTGTTTTTACCCATTCTAGCACTTCCGGATTCTCCTCTTACAGATCCCGAAGGTCTTGGAATATCCTTAATTCTGAACTCAGAAGAAGTTTTGATCATTTGTCCATCGGGCAACTTACCTGAAGCAGTAATGGAAACCGTTCTTCCTTTACCAGGATTCATAGCGTATTTACTTCCACTTTGCTTACTAAGCCCTGGAGCGGATGCAGTAACATTATTATCCGGAATACCAGGAATGGAAATGGTTATAGGATTGGAAACACCACGATAAACAACGTTCATCTTATCAGCTGAAATAACTGCGGCATTTGGTTTGGTAATAGTGGCAAATGTAGAGGATACTGGCACTTCTGTACGCTCTCCATCCTGCATAAACACCAAGTTACCTTCAATCTTATGATCACCAGCACTTCCAGCACTTACGGTCAACCTTACCTTACCGTCCTCGATTACATAATCGGTTCCTTCACTTAACTTTCTTCCATCTAGGGTCAAGTTAACTTCATTAGGTTTTGTAGTGGCATCTTTACGACCCAACACAATATTTCCTGCAAATTTTTCACCTGCATAAAAAGCAGATTTTTCCTGCTCCAACAAAGTGGTATAATTGGTCATGGAAACCTCACTGCTCAACTGACCTTGCAACATTGCCTTTAAGGCATCTTCCTCAGTAGCTTTTACGTCTGCCTGAAGCGAAGTAATCTTGGTTAAGGAGGCTACCAAAGGATATCCTTCAAAGTTATAGTTTAACCAATCTTGCTTGGTCCCGTCCCTCTTTTCAACCTTGCCATTCTCATCACCGGTTTCGAACCTAGATTTTACGGAAGACTTTACAGACTCCAATTCTTTAGGCATTACAGCGGTAATCTGAGTACGATAGTTGACCAAGCGGTCCAAAAACTCTTTTCCATCCGCACCAAGTTGGTCTCCCTGGAAAAAACGCTGATCCAAATAATCGGTCTTGTCCATTACTTGATAATCTTTAGGATCCTCAACATCGGCCATCATCTCCTTTTTCAAGTTTTCCAAATATTGGTAATACTCTGCAGACAATTCCTTTATTTTCTTGGCATCCTCCAAAAGAGGGCCAAATTTTTCAGCATTTTCAGATGCTTTAGTTTCAAGACCACTTAGGAAAGCCATATTGTTTTCCGTGGTTTTTATGTTAGAAGCTTCTAACTTTTCGTTCATAAGACCGAAAGCCGATAGAACTTCTTTTCCCATATTTAAGGCCAACATCGCGATGAAGATCAAGTACATTAGGTTGATCATCTTCTGACGTGGTGTTGCTTTTCCTCCTGCCATTTTTCTAATTAGTTTTAATTATTAATTGATTTGGGTTTGGTTATTGAATGGTAACTAATTAGTTTCTATTCATTGCAGATAACATACCACCGTATACTCCGTTCAAAGAAGAAAGGTTGGTTGCCAAAGACTCCATCTGCTCTTTAAGGGCACTTGAATTCTGTACTACTTCCTCATTGATGGATGCTTGTCTGCTTGCGCTTTCCAATTGTACTTTGTAAAGACTGTTCAAAGATTCCATTTGAGCGGCAGCTTGTACCATTTCATCGGAATACTTTTTGGTAGATTCCATAGCATCAACAGTTGGGGCTATACCCTTGGCTGCACCTTCAAAGTTTCTAATGCTAGATCCAAGACTTTCCATAAGGCTGGCATCTACACCGGCTTCTTTTAACAATTCATCCAATTTTTTGGACAAAGAAGCTTCTGCCTCCTTTATTTCAGCTTTGGAATTTGATTTTCCCGAAGAAGCACCTCCGTTTAATTCTGGGTATACCAATGACCAATCGTACTCGTCATCTACTGGTTCAAATGCACTGATAGCAAAAATTAATGCCTCGGTAATAAGTCCGATTGCCAATAACAATCCTCCCGTAAGTGGGCCAAATTGCCAGTGAAGAATCTTGAATAATGCTCCTATAATTACTACAGATGCACCAAGCCCATAGGCCATGTTAAATAATTTCTTAGTTGATTTTGACTGTGCCATAATTTTAAATTTAATTAAGTAATGTTAATAATAAGTATTTGGTTTATCGTTTGATTCAAATATAAAGGTCTTCTTTATTTTATATCCTAATTGGTAGAGTCTTCCTCTCCCATGTAATCCTGTACGGTTCTAAAACCGATATAACTACGTGCCGAATCCTGGTATTCATAATCCCTGGTACTTACCTGTAGGAAATAAGCAACATCTTTCCAAGATCCACCTCTAATAACTTTTCTTGCATTTTGGGTAGATTCCGCATTTGGGTTCATGGTAGACACATATTCATATGAATTTGGGTCATAGCTACTATTGGTCCATTCGGAAACGTTACCCGCCATATTATAAAGGTTATAATCGTTGGGCTCATAGGCTTTGGCCTCTACCGTGTACAACGCTTGATCCGCCGCATAATCCCCACGCTGTGGTTTAAAGTTGGCCATAAAACAACCCGTATCGCTGATCACATAAGGACCACCCCATGGGTATGTACCACCTTCTATACCCCCTCTGGCCGCATATTCCCATTCCGCTTCTGTTGGCAATCTAAAGCGGTTGACAAATTGCTTGCCCCTACTTTTTTGATCGTCGTTCTTGAATTTTGTTCTCCAGTTACAAAAAGCCTGGGCCTGTTGCCACGTAACCCCAACAACAGGATAATCACTATAGGCATCATGCCAGAAGTAATCGTTGTGCATTGGTTCATTATAAGAATATGAAAAATCTTTTATCCATACCGTAGTATCCGGATATATTTCCAATTCTTCCTGTTTTATGAAATCTTTTCTACTCCCCTTTTTGGCACGGGCCGCAGCCTCAATATCCATCCAGGTATATTTGTATTTCAATTTGGTTACATCTATATGACGTTGGCCATTATAGGATTCCTCCTGAGAGATATACAATGAATCCATTACCTCGGCATAATACTCATCCGGATATTTGGAAGTATCCCAAGTTAGGTCTTGTTTCCTGTCCAATGCCCTGCCTTCGTAGCCTGTTTCTCCCATACCTGCATAATTGTTCAGCATGTACTTATCGTAGGCAGACAATCTTGTAGTATCGGCATCCTTAAAGGCATAATCACCTATGCCTCCATCTTCAGGTCCCAATCCCAACTCATCGGCCAAAATAGCCAAACGGGTTCTTGCAATGGAATCCTTTACCCATTCTACAAATTGACGATATTCACTATTCGTAATTTCGGTATCATCCATGTAGAAAGATCGAACAGTTACAGTCTTTGTCGGGGCATTTAGTACCTTAGCCTGATCTTCCTCACTCTTACCCATGATGAATGCTCCTCTAGGGATCAATTCCATACCATAGGGTTTTTCGGGATACCACTTTTTTCCTTGAGCTCCGACCAGCTCTCCTTTTGTTTTGGACCCACAACTTGAGAGTAAAAAAACAAATGCTATAGATGACAACAATAGCTTCTTCATACGTTAGGTTAAATTTCGATTATGATTATAAATGCAAACACAAGTATTATTCTCTAAAACTTATTTTTAAATAATTTATTGTATAAAATTTGTTTTTATACCCTAAATTTATTATTTCAATTAAACCCTTTTTTGTAGGCTTTAAACCACCGCTCAGGAATATTTTGATTACATGCATCCAGATAATCCAACTCAGTGCATGGTAATAACGCGGGTGAATTTGTTTTAGTATGTGAAGTTAAAATTGAAGGTACCTCTACCCACCATCTTTCGCTGAGATGACTTTTATAAAAGACAAGGGACTCATCTTCTGTAGGTACGGTATACTTGGTGAAGTCGTTACTATTACTATTGGGGGTCTCTTTAATCCTAAAGTTTAGGCCCTCTATAAAATACCATATTATTTGGGCAACAAGTTGAAAGGCCTGATTGCTATTCTCGCATTCGTAAATCCCAAATACGGATACATTGTCGCTAATTCCGGCATATCTTGCGATGGCACATATTTCCCTTCCATTAAAACCGTTGGGAGAAAAGTTTCGGGAATATCCTATATCCGCAGCACGTATGGCACGGGCATCCAAACTAACCACATGGGCATTTCTTAGTACAGGTTCTGCCAGGGTAATATTGGAAATTAATTCGCCCAACCTATAGGAATCAAAGAAAAGTCGCTCCATAAGGTCCAATTCTTCCTGGGAATTAAAATAACTTTGATAACCAATATTGGAGAAATTGAAAAGATTGTTGGGCTTGTCGGTAATTATTTTACTCATATAGGAATGGGAGGAAATAAGGTCTTCATCCATCCCAAAGTCGAACCTACTATCTATGGAAACCAGATTAACCATATTCTTAAGTCCGTCAAAAGCCCTATATGTAGGATAGGTAAGGTCTTGGGTTGCTCCAATGACAATAGGGATAATATTTTCTTCCAGCAAGCCGGCAACTATTTCCTTGACCACAAAATATGTGTCCTCTACGGTCTCTCCTTCCTCTATATCTCCCAAATCCACGATGGAGGAATTCCAGTTCCCCATCATTAAATTATACAATTGTAGCCTTATTTCGGAAATATCCAGGCGCTCCGGTTTTTTTTCAAAAGCATTTCTAGATTCATTGACCCCTAGTATAGCTACACTTACATTGGCCAGCACCGGAAGACCATGCCGGGCAGTGTGCATGTAAACGTGTTTCCCCAATGCTTGGGCCGGAAGTAATTCGCAGTGGGCCAATACCCTGTCACTTACGGGTACTAAAAAATCGAATGCCATATTATTTCTTAGCCTTAGGTTTTGCTTTTGTTTTTTTCTTAGGTGTCTTTTTCTCAATTAATTCCTGAGCAGCTTTAAGGGAAATCTTGGTGGCATCCACATCTTTGGAGACCTCCACCTTAACCTTGCCCTTAATTATGGTATGCCTTCCCCATCTCGCTTTTTCTATTCGTATACCTTCTTCTGGCCATTCCTGGATCAACTTATCAATTTCCTTTTGTTTTTTGGCCTCTATAATCTCTTCAATATCCTGTTTTGACAGGGTATCAAAATCGTATTTCTTACTAACATTAATAAACATTCCGTTCCATTTTATAAATGGACCAAATCTTCCGACCCCTTTGGTAACTTCCTTATCCTCATAAATTGCAATAGGGGCATCGGCCTTTTGTTTTTCCTTGATAAGTTCCACGGCCCGATCCATATCTATCTCCATGGCATTTTCGTCCTTGCCCAGGGACACAAACTTTTTACCAAACCTTATATAGGGACCAAAGCGACCCACGTTGGCCTCCACGTCCTCCCCTTCATAAACACCTAGCTTTCGCGGTAATTTAAACAGGTCCATAGCCTCTTCGTAGCTAATGGTATTTAAGGACTGGTCCGGTAACAGGCTTGCAAACAAGGGTTTTTCCTCATCATCTACGGTACCCACCTGTACCATAGGCCCAAAGCGGCCCAACCTAACCGAAACCTGTCTTCCCGACTTAGGGTCGGTACCCAAAATACGTTCTCCACTGGCCCTGTCCGCATTTTCCTCCACATCCAAGACCTTGGGGTGAAAATCCCCATAAAAATCCTTCAAAACCTTTTGCCAATCCTCATCACCTGAAGCGATCTCATCAAAATCCTCTTCCACTTTGGCAGTGAAATGATAATCCAAAATTGTTTCAAAATGTCCTACCAAAAAATCGGTTACAATAATTCCTATATCCGTAGGCACCATTTTCCCCTTATCGGAGCCTACATTTTCCTTTAAATCCTTAGTGGTCAGTTTATCGGATTTCAGAAGTAGCTGTACATAATTTCTTTCGGTGCCTTCTATGGTGCCCTTTTCCACATAGCCTCTATTCTGGATCGTGGAAATTGTAGGCGCATAGGTAGAAGGTCTTCCTATTCCAAGCTCCTCCAGTTTTTTAACCAAAGAGGCTTCCGTAAACCTATAAGGTGCCCTGGAAAAACGCTCTGTTGCAGTTATATAATTGTTAATGAGCTTTTCGCCTTCCTTCATTGCGGGAAGCATCCCTTCCTGTTCTTCACTTATATCTTCTTCATCCGTGCCTTCCAAATATACCTTTAGGAAGCCATCAAATTTGATTACCTCCCCGTTAGCGGTAAATTCTTCCTTATGTGTATTGGTCTTTATTTTGACATTGGTACGCTCCAATTCCGCATCACTCATTTGTGAGGCCAGGGTACGCTTCCAGATAAGCTCGTAGAGTTTGGATTGATCCCTTTCCAATGAAGGGGACTGATTGGTCATTTCCGTAGGGCGGATGGCCTCATGGGCCTCCTGCGCTCCTTTGGATTTTCCGGTAAAATTCCTAACCTTACTGTACTCCTTGCCGTAGTTACTAATAATGGCATCCTTTGCCGCATCTATAGCATCCTTGGATAGGTTAACACTATCCGTTCTCATATAGGTAATTAACCCCGCCTCGTACAAGCGTTGTGCCACCTGCATGGTCCTTGAAACCGAAAAATACAATTTCCTTGACGCTTCCTGCTGTAGTGTTGAAGTTGTAAATGGGGCCGCCGGCGATTTTTTGGCCGGTTTCTTATCCAGGGAAGCAACGGAAAAATTAGCTCCTATATTTTCCTTTAAGAAAGCTTCCGCCTCCTTCTGGCTGGCATAGGTCTTATTTAATTTGGCCGTGAATATACTCCCTTCATTGGTTTTGAACTCGGCCGATATCCTAAAAGCCGCTTCCGGCTTAAAAGCTTCTATTTCCCGCTCCCTTTCCACAATCAATCTCACCGCAACGGATTGAACCCTACCTGCAGATAATCCAGGTTTAATCTTTTTCCATAAGACTGGAGAAAGTTCATACCCCACCAATCTATCCAAAACCCTCCTTGCTTGTTGGGCGTTCACCAAATCATAATTAATTTCCCTAGGATTCTCAATAGCCTTCTGAATGGCCGATTTGGTTATGGAGTTAAAAACTATCCGCTTCGTTTTATTCTTGTCCAATTTCAACTCCTCTGCCAAATGCCAGGAAATTGCCTCCCCTTCGCGGTCCTCATCACTGGCCAACCATATGGTATCTGCCTTGTCCGCCAAATCCTTGAGTTTTTTAACAAGGGCCTTTTTATCTTTGTCAACAATATATTTAGGGGCAAAATTATTCTCCACATCCACTCCTAATTCCTTGGAAGGCAAATCGGCAATATGTCCAAAACTGGACTCTACCTTATAATCCTTTCCTAAAAATTTTTCAATTGTTTTTGCTTTAGCCGGGGACTCTACGATTACTAAATTCTTTGCCATTAACTAGT
>Ga0209344_10001018_pt1 | contig 40542 bp, 34 predicted proteins | sample Cruoilmetagenom6_FD_187293 | JGI IMG/M metagenome (GOLD analysis project Ga0209344, IMG submission 187293) | Oil polluted marine microbial communities from Coal Oil Point, Santa Barbara, California, USA - Santa Barbara Oil Seep Sample 6 (SPAdes)... | ecosystem: Environmental > Aquatic > Marine... | reverse complement strand
TCCGGCGGGCAAGGATTCGCTGTCCGGCTTCAAGCGCTTCTACAAGGGTGAAGTGACCAACGAGATCTACACCGAACTGGGCGCCCAGGACTATGCCAACGAAATCGCCCAGATCCGCGCGTCCGGCGCTGACGGCGTCTTCTTCTTCCTGCCTGGCGGCATGGGTATCTCCTTCATGAAGCAGTATGCCGGTGCTGGCGTGGAAGTACCGTTGATCGGTCCTGCCTTCTCGTTTGACCAGGCCATCCTGCAGGCGGTCGGTGATGCTGCACTGGGCGTCAAGAACACCTCGACCTGGTCGAAGGATCTCGACAACCAGGCCAACAAGGATTTCGTCACCGCTTATCAGGCCGAATACGACCGTTTGCCGTCGATCTATGCGGCTCAGGGCTATGATACTGCCAACCTGCTGATTTCGGCCATGGGCGCTTCTGCCGTCACTGATCAGGATGCTTTCCGCAAGGCGCTGGAGGCTGCGGACTTCGACTCGGTCCGCGGCAAGTTCAGCTTCGGCCCCAACCACCATCCGATCCAGGACATCTATGTCCGCGAAGTGATCAAGGAAGGTGACATCTACACCAACAAGATCGTGGCCACCGCGCTGTCTGATCGCGGCGATGCCTACGCCGCCGATTGCAAGATGTAAGCATCTTTCGATCCCGGGCGGAGATTTCCGCCCGGGCCTTTTCCCCGCGCTGACGCGAGCCCGGTAGACTATGACCCTCGCCCTTTTCCTGGAACAAATCTTCAACGGTCTGCAGCTCGGCGTCATGCTGTTCCTGATGGCCGCAGGCCTGACGCTGATTTTCGGCGTCATGGGCTTGATCAATCTTGCTCACGGCTCACTGTTCATGGTCGGCGGTTTTGTCTGTGCCGCAGTGGCGGCCTGGACAGGATCCTTCTGGCTTGGCCTGATCTCCAGCCTGATCGCTGCCGCTGCTGCCGGTGCCCTGGTTGAAATCGTGGTAATCCGCAGGCTCTATGACCGCGACCACCTTGATCAGGTGCTGGCGACCTTCGCCCTGGTTCTGATGTTTTCCGAAGGCGTCCGCTTCCTGTTCGGCTCCTTCCCGCTCTATCTCGATCCGCCCGCGTTTCTCTCCGGCCCGGTCATGCTGCCCGGCGGCTTGCCCTATCCGGCCTACCGGCTGGCGATCATCGTCGCGGGTCTGGTTGTTGCGGCCGGGCTCGGTCTGCTGATCAGCCGCACCCGGCTCGGCATGCAGATCCGCGCCGGTGAAGCCGACCGGGAAATGATCGCGGCACTTGGCGTCGATATCCGCTTTCTCTACACGGTCGTGTTTGCCCTTGGTGCAGCACTGGCTGGACTTGCTGGTGCGCTCATCGGCGCCATCCAGTCGGTTCAGGTCGGCATGGGCGAACCGGTTCTCATTGTCGCTTTCGTCGTCATTGTCATTGGCGGCATTGGTTCCATTCGCGGTGCGCTGGTCGCAGCTCTCATCGTCGGCATTGTCGACACCATGGGGCGGTTCCTGCTGCCGACGCTGCTGTCCTCGGTGATGGAAGCCTCCCAGGCGGCCGGTGTCGGTTCGGCGATAGCCTCGATGCTGATCTACCTGTTGATGGCCGCCGTGCTGGTGTTCAAGCCAAAAGGGTTGTTTCCCGCCAATGCGTGACCTCATCACCGAACATCGTCTCAACGCCCTGCTGGCGCTGATCCTGCTTTGTGGGCCACTGATCGCACATTTTGCCGATGAGCCGTTTATGGTGACACTCGCCACCCGCGCCACCATTCTGGCGCTGGCCGGTGTCGGCCTCAACATTGCGCTCGGCCTTGGCGGCCTCGTCTCATTCGGCCATGCGGCATTCTTCGGTCTTGGTGGCTATGCGGTGGGCATTCTCGCCAGTCACCACCAGACCTACGTACCGCTGATGACCGCGCCGTTCCTGATCAACGGCACCAACCAGATGCTGGTGTTGTGGCTGGTGGCAATCACGGTCAGCGGTCTGGCGGCCCTGTTGATCGGCGCGCTCAGCCTGCGCACCTCGGGCGTCTACTTCATCATGATCACGCTGGCATTTGCGCAGATGATCTATTATTTCGCCATTTCCTGGCCTGCCTATGGCGGCGAGGATGGCCTGTCGATCTATGTCCGTAATGCCTTTCCCGGCCTCAACACGCTCCGGCCGCTGGATTTCTTCCTGCTCTGTTACGCGGTGCTGATGCTGGTTCTGGTGGCCCAGTGGCGGATGACCGGCGCGCGCTTCGGCATGGCGCTGCAGGCCGTTCGCCAGAACGAGGGCAGGGTCGCAGCACTCGGGCTGTCGCCCTATCGCATCAAGCTCGCAGCCTTCGTCATTTCCGGGATGATCACCGGACTGGCGGGTGCGCTCTATGCCGATCTCAACCGTTTCGTCAGCCCCTCGATGATGTCCTGGCATCTTTCCGGCGAGATCATGGTGTTCATCATTCTGGGCGGCGTGGCACGGCTGTTCGGCCCGGTGGTTGGCGCTTGCCTGTTCGTGTTGTTCGAGCATGTGTTCGGCAGCTTCACCACGCACTGGCAGTTCTTCCTTGGCGCGGCACTGCTTGCCGTCGTGCTGTTCGCGCGGGGTGGTTTCATTGGGCTGGTAGCCGGGAGGGTGCGCCATGACTGAACCGGTGCTGAAACTCTCAAGCCTGAGCAAATCCTTCGGCGCGCTGAAAGTCACCGATGGTGTTGATCTCGATCTGCGTCGCGGCGAAATTCACGCGCTGATCGGCCCCAATGGCGCTGGCAAGTCGAGCCTGATCAAACTGGTCGCCGGTGAACTTCCCGCCGATGCCGGTTCGATCCGCTTTGATGGTCGCGAGATCAGCGATCTTGACCAGATCTCCCGCGCCCGACTTGGGCTGACCCGGACGTTCCAGGTGTCGTCACTGATCCCTGAATTCTCTGCCCGCGGCAATGTCATGTTCGCAGCCCAGGCGCGGCGCCGTTCGGTGTTCGGTTTTTTCCGGCAGGTCTCCCGCGACAAAGAGCTTGTTGACGAGGCGATGGACGCGCTCGACCGGGTCGGTCTGAGCGACCGTGCCGGTGTCCGCGTCAGTGAACTCTCGCATGGCGAAAAACGGCTCTTGGAAATTGCCATGGCGCTGGCCATGCGGCCGCGGATTTTCCTGATGGACGAACCTATGGCGGGGCTTGGCCAAGAGGGCTCAGCCAGGCTGATCGGCTTCCTCGACCAGCTGCGGTCGGAAGCTCCGATCCTGCTGATCGAGCACGACATGGATGCTGTCTTCCAACTTGCCGACCGCATTTCTGTGCTGGTAGCCGGCAAGATCATCGCCCGCGGCTCCGCCGACGAGATCCGCAATCATCCGGAAGTCCGTACCGCCTATCTCGGGGAGGACGCGGCATGAGCCTCTTGCAGGTCAGCAAGCTGGAAGCCTTTTACGGCGCCTCGCAGGCCCTTTTCGGTGTCGATCTTGAGATCGCCGAGGGCGAGCTCGTGGCGCTGATGGGCCGCAACGGCATGGGCAAGACCACGACCGTGCGCGCCATCACCCGCATGCTCAGGACCACGCGCGGCGAGATCCGTTTTGATGGCCGTGATCTCTCGGTCCTGCCCTCGTTCAGGGCGGCGCGGCTTGGCATCGGACTGGCCCCGGAAGGCCGGCGCTGCTTTGCCAATCTCTCGGTGTCCGAGAACTTGATGGCCTCGGCCCGCTCCGGTCCATGGGATATCGACAAGGCGACCGAGCTGTTCCCCCGGCTGGGCGAACGCATGACACAGAGTGCCGCCACTTTGTCGGGCGGTGAACAGCAGATGCTGGCGATTTCCCGCGCACTGCTGACCAATCCGCGGCTGCTCATCCTCGACGAGGCGACAGAAGGTCTCGCGCCGGTGGTGCGTCAGGAAATCTGGGCGGCGATCGCAAAGCTGAAAGCTGGCGGACAATCGATCCTGGTTATCGACAAGGGGTTTTCAGAACTTCGCGCTGTCGCCGACCGTTGTGTAATCCTGGCGCGCGGCGAAACCGTGTGGACCGGCACGCCTGAGGGTCTGACCCGTGAGGTCGAAACCGAATTCCTCGGCGTGTGAAGCGTGTTGAATGCCAGTCGGCTGGCTGGTTTCTGACTATCGGTTATACGCCATTGAGCTGTCTCGCGACACTGCGCATGTGGCGCATATCCGTGCCACAACACCCGCCGAGTACCGTGATCTGCGGGAATGCGTCATGGATTTCCGAGAGCTGTTGTCCAAACTCTGTTGGATTTCCTGCATCCAGCACCTCGGCTTCATCAAGCTCCAAGTGGCTGCACCTTGATGCGTTGGCTACGATGCCACGCAAGCGGATCATCCATTTGTCGCCGGTCAGGATACCGCGAAAATGCTCCGGGTGGGCGCAGTTGATCATGAAGTAACTCGCATAGTGACCGGTGGCCGCGTCAACATAATCAATCGCGTCACCGAGTTCCATCCCGATCGGCAGACGCCCGTCTGTTTCGACGGTGAATGCGATGACCACCGGCAGACCACATTTCTGCGCAGCCCGAACCATTCCGATGGCTTCCTCCGGGTAGGCGATCGTGTAGCCGCTCACTAGATCGGCGTCAGTGCGGGTGAAAACCGCAATCTGTTCACTGTGATAGGTCTCGGCTTCTTCCGGCGTCATTCGTTCTGCCGGCGCGTAAGCGTCCGAGCGCGGTCCGATGTTTGTACTGATGACGGTCGGAAGATCACCCTTCTGGTCGCGAATCCGCGCCATCAGCTCCACAGCCTCGATGTTTCTGCGAACCAAGGTTTCGGGCGAGTAGCCTAGCAGTGCGCCACGATCCCGATTGGCCACCCAGGTCGGGCTTTCAAGGATCACCCCCATGGCTGCATCCTGGCAGGTATCGATCAGGCTCTCATAGCTGCCGCGAAGCGCAGCCCGGCCCTTGTCTGTTTCCAACAGCGGATAGGATGCAAATCCGGGAAGGTCAAAACCCTTGTTGAAAAGAAGATCGGTTTCCATCCCCGTATAGGCGAGGAAAAATCCGCCACTCATTTGAGGCAGGTTACTTCGATGAAGGGCCATCTGCATCCTCCCTCGGTCTCAGCCACCACTGTGTCACGACAAGGGCAGCGGGGTCAAAGGGGCTGTGTATTGACGCTTGTATTCGAGGTGAGTGGTTACATGAGCCGTGAGCCCGGCAATGAGGGCACCTGTTCATGCGGGTTTTGAGACCGAGAATCCAGCGCCGCGTGAGATTGACCCACGCGGCGCTCAGCTCTCTGTCGCTCGCGCCGGCGCTATTCGGCAGCCTGGTGTGTCACCACCAGTTTCGGCCGACTGCCTGCGCCCTGACCTTCAAGCTGTGCCAGACGACCCCGCAACTCGGCGATCTCTTCTGCGTTTTCGCCAATGGCCACGGTCATCGCTTCGGGCTCCAGCACGTCGATCTCGTCTTCCTTGGGACCGACAAAGCGGCTGAAGATCCTGCTCAGGAGCCGCGACAGATCATCCATGATCAGGAAGAACGAGGGCACCACCACGAGGCTGAGAACGGTCGAGACGATGATCCCGCCGATCACTGCAATCGCCATCGGTGCGCGGAACGAACCGCCTTCGCCGACACCCAGTGCGCTGGGCAGCATGCCCGCTGACATGGCGATCGAGGTCATCACGATCGGCCTGGCGCGTTTCTGCCCGGCTTCGATCATCGCGCCCACCCGCTCGCGGCCCGAGCGGATCAGTTCAACTGCGAAATCGACCAGCAGGATGGCGTTCTTGGTGACGATCCCCATCAGCATCAGGATGCCGATCAGCACCGGCATCGACATCGCGTTGTTGGTCAGGATCAGGCCTGCGGCGACACCGCCGATGGCCAGCGGCAGCGAGAACAGGATGGTGAACGGCTGGATCACGTCCTTGAACAAGAGGATCAGCACCGTCAGCACAAGCATCAACCCCATCAGCATCGCGTTGAGGAAGCTCTCCTGCATTTCAGCCTGGACTTCCGCGTCACCTGCTTCCAGCACCTGAACTCCGGCCGGCAATTCGGTGGTGGCGACAATCTCGTTGAACCGGTTCTTCGAGGTGTCCAGCGCCACCCCGATCGGCAGGCTGGCGCCGATGGTTGCCTGGCGTTCGCGGTTGAAACGCTTGATGGTCGAGGGACCCTGCGTGATAATGATGTCGGCCACGGTCTTCAGCGGAACCGACACGCCCTTCGAGGTGGCCACCCGCAGATTGCCGATCCGATCGATGTCGGTGCGGTAGATCGGGTCGAGCTGCACCCGGATCGGAATCTGGCGGTTGTCGAGCGAGATCTTGGCCAGTGCCGCGTCAACATCGCCGATGGTGGCGACACGAACCGTTTCGGCAATCTGCGCTGTGGTCACACCCAGACGTGCGGCTTCCTCGGTCCTGGGCCGGATTTGCACCTCCGGCCGGGGCAGGGAGCCCGAGACGCTGACGCTCGACAACACGCTTTCTGCCTTGAGTTTCGGCTCGAGGATGGCGACCGCCCGGTCAATCGCCGCATCGTCGGTCGAAATCACGTTGTAGGTCAGATCGCGCTCACCGCGGTCATTGAGTTTGTAGGCCCTTATATCGGGAATGACAGCGAGCTTCTCGAAGATCTCGGTTTCGATTTCCGCCTGTGACCGAACCCGGCCCAGCACTTCCATGCGCGGCAGTGAATCGGAAACGAACGGAACCGCCCCTGCCAGCCCGTTGACCACTTTCTTGACAATCGAGTGTTCGATTTTTTCGAGCAGCACGGAGATCGAGGCGCGGCGGATATCAACCTCGCCCTTGGGCGAGCTGCCGCCGAGAACAAAGACGTTTTCGACATCGTCGATCCCGGCGATGATCTGGCGCATGGCTTCGGTGGTGCGATCGGTATCTTCAAGCGTAGCACCTGGCGGCAGTTCCACGCTGATGCTGACACGCGACACATCATCAGGCGGCAGGAATGAGCCGGGCACCTGACCCAGGAAATAGACGGCAACCACCAGAGATCCGATGGCTGCAAGCAGGGTCGTGTATCTCCAGCGCAAGGTCTTGGAAATCAGCCAGGTGTAGCCGCGCATGATCGGCCCGCCACCTTCGGTCTCCTCATGGGCATCGCTGTCGCGCATCAGATAGGCGGCCATCATCGGCGTGATCAGCCGCGCCACCAGCAGCGAGAACATCACCGCAACAGCCACCGTCATGCCGAACTGGATGAAGTACTGCCCTGGAATGCCCGGCATGAACGACACCGGCACGAACACGGCAATAATAGTGAAGGTGGTGGCAATCACCGCGAGCCCGATTTCATCCGCTGCCTCGACAGACGCCCGGTACGGGGTTTTGCCCATGCGGATATGCCGCGAGATGTTTTCCACTTCCACGATCGCATCATCGACCAGGATGCCGGTCGCCAGCGTGATGGCGAGCAGGCTGACCAGATTGAGCGAGAAACCGAGCAGGTCCATGACATAAAATGTCGGGATCGCCGACAAGGGAAGCGCGACTGCCGCAATCAGCGTGGCGCGCCAGTTTCTCAGAAACAAAAACACCACCAGAACCGCCAGCAACGCGCCTTCCACCAGCGTGTGCAGCGCGGACTCGTAGTTGCCATAGGTGAAGAACACGGTGTCATCGACAGGGACCAGTTCGACATTCGGATACTCGGCCCGGATCTGGTCCAGCGTCTCGGTCACGACTTCGGAAACCGAAATCTCGCTGGCGCCTTTCGATCGGAAAACGGCAAATGACACCACCTGATCGCCATTGTAGCGGCCGAAGGACCGCAGCTCTTCATAGGTGTCACGCACCGTGCCGAGATCTCCGAGCCGGACAAAGCGTCCGTTTGGCAGGGCGATGGTGGTTTTTTCCAGCGACGCCGCATTTTGGGCATCGCCAAGCGTCCGGATGACCTGCTCGCGGGCACCGACCTCGCCGCGGCCGCCGCCGAGATTGGCGTTGGTGGCACGCAGTTGCCGGTTCACGTCGGCTGCAGTGATGCCATAGGAATCGAGCCGCGCCGGATCGAGCTCGACACGGATTTCCCGGTCGGCGCCGCCGTGACGGTCGACCTTGCCGACCCCGCGCTGACCCTGCAGCGCCCGCTTGATGGTGTCATCGACAAACCATGAAGCTTCCTCGAGCGTCATGTCAGGCGCATGCACGGCAAAAGTCATGATCGCCTGACCTTCGACATCGACGCGGGTGACGATCGGCTCCTCGACCGAGGCCGGCAGATCGCCGCGCACGCCATCGATGGCGTCCTTGACGTCCTGTACCGCCTGGTTGGTCGGCACTTCCATCCGGAAAACCACAGTGGTGGTCGAGATGCCGTCGGACACGGTGGAACCGATGTCATCGACGCCGTTGATTCCAGCCACCGCATCCTCGATTTCCTTGGTGACCTGCGCTTCCATTTCTGACGGTGCAGCACCCGATTGCACCACGGTGATGGCCACCAGGGGCACATCGATGTTGGGAAACCGTGTGATCGGCAGGGTGAAGAAGGATTGTATGCCGACGATCGTCAGCAGCGCGAAGCCGAGGATCGGCGCGATCGGGTTGCGAATGGCCCAGGCGGAAAAGTTCATCTCGGGTGCCTCACTCGGTCATTGCAGCAGCAGCGCCGCTATCGGTTTCTTCAACCGGCGTGATCCGGTCTCCATCGCGCACGAAAGCTCCGGCCTTTGCAACAATCAGATCGCCGCTGGCCAGTCCCTCGACAATCTCCACCCTGCCACCCTCGCGGATACCGGTCGTGACAGAGGTGCGTATGGCGATGCCGTCTTCGACCCTGAGAACGTCGGCGCTGTTGCGGGTCATGTTGACTGATGTCACCGGCACGGTGACGGCATCCCGGGTTGCCACGATAATTTCTGCGTCCGCAAACATGCCGGCGCGAAGATTTGCATCCTCGGCAATCTCGATACGGGCCATGCCCAGGCGTGTTGTTGTGTTGAGCGTGGGTTCGACCAGCCGTATGATGCCCCCGACCGGAGCCTGGGCACCGATGAGGTGGATCAGAACGGTCTGGCCTTCTCCAACGCGGTGCATGTCGGCCTCGGCGATGTCGGCGCGCAGTTCCAGCTTGCCATCCCTGATGATGGTGAACATCGGGCCGGCGCTTGCACTGGCGATAGCGCCGATCCGTGCGCCCCGGGCCGACACTATGCCCGACACCGGCGCCTTGACCTCGCTGCGCGCCAGGCGCAATTCGATGTCTTTCATCTGCGCGTCAATCACCGCGATATCTGCCTGTGCGACCTTGATCGACTCCTCGACCGAGCGGACCCGCGCCTGAGCAGCTGTCGCCTGGGCTTCTGCCTGCTCCGCCTGCACCGTCGAGTAGGTGCCCTGCGAGGCCAGCCGTTTGGCGCGTTCGCTTGCCTTGACCGTTTCTTGCGTATTCGACTGAACTTCCGCCAGTTGCGCCTCGAGCTGGGCAATGGCGGCCACTGCCTTGGCGCGGTTGGCGTCGAGCTGGCTGCGCTGCAGGATCAACTGATCCTTGGACAGCGTGGCCAGTACCGATCCGGCTTCCACCCGGTCGCCAATGTCGGCCTCAAGGCTTTCAATCGCCAGTCCTTCGACCTGCGGCGCCACCAGCACTTCTTCCTGCGCGGTGATCATGCCGTTGGACAGCACCCGATCAGTGATCGGTGCCTCTTGTGCCCGGACGGCAATGATGGCCGGGGGCAGCGCGCCGGTGGACGGAGCTTTCTCAGCATCCACTGAACCCGCTGGCAAGGCCATGGCTAAGAGAAGGGGCAGTGCAATAAGAAGGGTAGGGCGCATAGCGGTTCCGGTCATTTGGCGGGATTGCTGGGGGAAGCGAAAATGGTGTGGTGAAGCGTGGACAGGACGAGCTCTGCGAATGCTGCGGTCTTTGCCGGATCGGCGGTATCGCAGGCGCAGTATTTGCGCTGCGCAAATCCGTGGACCAGCGCCATCAGAAGCTGTGCTCGTGTCTCGAAAACTGCCCTGGCCTCGGGGCTGTCATCGCCATGAATTCGCACCAGCGCCACAACCACGTTGCTGCGCACCGTCTCGTCCATGGTGCGCATCAGTGTCGTGATCTCCGGGCAGCGGTAGGAGGCGGCCTGTACCTCGCTCCACAGTGCGGCCTTCTCAAACGGCAAGGTCTCGATCTCATGACGCAACAGTGTCATGAACATCGCACCAGGGTCTTCTGCTGACCGGACGGCATCGAACAAGGCTTCGATTTCCTCAAGGTCGCGTTTGACCAACGCGGTGACAATGGCGTCCTTTGACGGGAAATAGCGGTAGAAATTACCGACGCTCATCTGTGTTGCCTGCGCCAGATCCTGCATCGAGGTGCCCTCGAAACCGTTCTGGGCAAACACCGACTTCACCTGATCGAGGATATCCGACGCGCGTTTGCTCGCGGGGCTGGGTGTGGCGGCGTCCATGGAACTGTCCTTGCGTCGTGTGAGCATTCCGGCTCGTCAGTAGACGGATACGTGCACACACGGCAAACCGGATCAGCCTTCGGTACAGCCATCTATAGTGAATGAATATTCATTCATCAAGCAGGAGAGCTCGGGAAGCGAAGAAAAGCTCGGGTGGGCAGCGGTGCCTCAACCGTTCGATCGAGGGCGGGAGCAATGATGCGCGCTCACACAGGAATTGCCGTGCGAGCCGGAAAAGGAAGTCGCTAAACGCCTCATTAACCAAGCTTTTTAAATAGGTCAGGAAATCTGGTTTATTAGGATTCTGTGAACCAGTGTTTTCTATTGATGCCTCATCTCGAAATGCTTTCCGCATGATGCGGGAACTTATTGATCTTTGGAGTAGGCACATGATGTGCACGAAATGGGCTGCTGTTCCAGCCGGTGTTTTTGGGTTGGCTATCATGTGGCTGCCTCTCAGCCTTCAGGCCCAACTGGTTTTGAGCCTTGCCGCTTTGGGCATGATGTTCTTCGGGATGACCCGGCCGGAAAACACGGTCTTTCGTTTCATTACCTTCGTCTTCTGTGCCGTGCTGGCGTTGCGTTATGCATTCTGGCGCACGACGGAAACGTTGCCGTCGATCTCCGATCCGCTCGATTTCATTCCCGGCCTGCTGCTCTATCTCGCCGAGATGTACTGCCTGGTGATGCTGGCCGTCAGCTTCTTCATGCTTGCTGATCCGATCAAGCGGGTCGCGCCGAAGGTTCGTTCGCTCGAGGAACTGCCCACCGTCGATGTACTGATCCCGACCTACAACGAAGATCCCGAGCTGCTTGCAGCGACCCTCGCCGCTGCCAAATCGATGATCTATCCGCGCGACAAGCTGACGATCTGGCTGCTCGATGATGGCGGCACCGAAGCCAAGCGCAGGCACAAGGATCCCGCCCAGGCGCTTGCGGCCACGCGCCGTCACGAGCAGCTCAAGGCGCTCTGCGGCGCCATGGGCGTCAACTACCATGCCCGTAGCAAGAACGACCACGCCAAGGCCGGCAATCTCAATGACGGGTTGCGGGTCTCCAAGGGTGAGCTGGTCGTGGTGTTTGACGCCGACCATGCCCCGGTGCGTGAATTCCTCAAGGAGACCGTGAGTTTCTTCCGCGAGGATCCCAAGCTCTTCCTGGTGCAGACCCCGCACTATTTCCTCAATCCCGATCCGCTCGAGAAGAACCTCAAGACCTTTGCCGCGATGCCGTCTGAAAACGAGATGTTCTATTCGGTGTTGCAGCGCGGGCTGGACAAGTGGAACGCCTCCTTCTTCTGCGGTTCCGCAGCCGTTCTGCGCCGCAAGGCGCTTGAGACCACCGGCGGCTTTTCGGGCCAGTCGATCACAGAGGATTGCGAAACAGCATTGAGCCTGCACGCAAAGGGCTGGCATTCGCTCTATGTCGACAAACCGCTGATCGCCGGCCTGCAGCCTGAAACCTTCGTCGCCTTCATCGGCCAGCGCGCGCGCTGGTGCCAGGGCATGCTGCAGATCCTGATCTTGAACCGGCCGTTCCTTGCCAAGGGCCTGACCATGGGGCAGCGCATCTGCTATGCGGGCATCAACCTGTTCTGGCTGTTTCCGCTCTCGCGCATGGCCTTCATGCTCTCGCCGCTGCTCTACATCTTCTTTTCGCTCGAGATCTACCAGGCCAATATCCAGGAATTCGGAGCCTATGCGCTGACCTACCTGGTCGCCTCCTTCGCCATGCAGAGCTATCTCTACGGCAAGGTCCGCTGGCCCTGGGTTTCCGAGCTCTACGAATATGTCCAGTCGGTGATGCTGGTCGGCTCGATTGTCAGCGTGATCCGCAATCCGCGAAAACCCACCTTCAACGTCACGGCCAAGGGACAGACGCTCGACAGCAATGGTCTCTCAGCCATCTCGACACCCTATTTTGTCATCTTCTTCCTGCTGCTTGCAGCCGCTGCCTATGCGATGTGGCGGTTGGCCACGGAGCCGGTGGCATCCGATCTGCTGCTGATCGTTGCGATGTGGAACTTCCTCAACCTCTTCCTCGCTGCCGCCGGCCTGGGCGTTGTTGCCGAACGTCGGGAGCTGCGCCGCAACCAGCGCCTTCCGATCCGGCGCCACGGCCTGCTGCGGCAGGGCGGCCATACCTGGGATGTGATCCTGCTTGATGCCTCAAGCGGCGGCGTCTCCATCCAGTTCCCTGAGCAGCGGCCCGACATAGACCCTCAGTCCGACTGGTCCGGCGAGATCGAGGTTCGCCGTGCGGGCAGGCCGGTTCCGTTCCAAGTCACCATCCGCTCGATCCGCCAGATCGACGGCGCCGAGGTCTATGGTTTTGCCTTCCCTGAACGCAACCCGCAGACATTCATGGCCATTGCCGAAATCATGTATGCGGACCAGAAACCGCTGCAGGATCGCATCAGCCGTCGCCAGGTGCGTCTGGATATCGTGCGCGGAACGCTGCGGTTTGTCGGCTGGAGCCTTGTCGAATCCTTCAGGGCGGCTGGATACCTGCTCGGGCTCGGCCGTGCCGGAAAAATCCCCTCGATTGCCGACGCGCCAATGAATGTCAGCACCAACAACAACATCCCGGCCAGGGACAAGGCCGCGCAGCTGGAACTGGCAGCCGAGGGAGTGCGGTTACATGCATAGATTTCTCTCTTCACTGGCAACAATCATCACCATGAGCGCCTCTGTCGCTCCCGCTGCAATGGCGCAAAGCCTTCTGTCGGAGCCTCAGGTCACGAGCCCGGTGGTTTCTCTCCAGGGTCTGGGGCAGAGCACCATTCTGTCGACCCGTCCAAGCCAGGCTCTCGCTGCAGCGGACACTCGCGACGCCACCCTGACAGCGTTCGAGCAGTCAAAATCTGCGCTCCGGTTCGAGGGCGAAGACGATGTCGTCAAGCTGACCTTCCTGCTTGATCCGCAAAGCGTCGCTGGGGGCGGTGACCTGGTCCTGGCCTACCGCAATGCCGTGTCGGTGATGCCGGAAAGCTCGCTGGTTTCGGTCACGGTCAACGGAACGCCGGTCGGAGACTTTGCGGTCCGCTCTCCCTCCGAATTCGACACCCGGACGATTGCCGTGCCGCCCTCCGCCCTCCGGGCCGGTGTCAATGAAGTGCAACTGCGCGCAGTGCAACGCCACCGCGTCGATTGCTCGATGGAAGCAACCTACGAGCTCTGGACCGAGCTGGACGAAGAGACGTCGGGCTTCCGGCCGCATTCGGCTTCCGGATCGAATGGTTTTGCCGGTCTGCGCACGGTTGGTCGCAACGCCCGCGGCCTGACAGATCTCCGGCTGGTTCTGCCCCAAGGCTCGGGCGAGGCGGCGCTGAACCGTGCCGCTCCCATGATCCAGACATTGGCGTTGGCTCTCAATCGCGACGACATCTCGGTGACCGTGGCTGAAACGGCAGGCACAGGCCCGGGTATCGATTTGTTGGTCGCCTCCGACGATGATCAGACCTCGCTCTCCGCCATCCGCAGCGACAAGCCGCATGGGCTTTCGCTGGCACCCAGTGCTGATCCGCTTCGCCACAAGGTGGTTTTGCGTGCATCCAATACCCGCGAGATCTCCAATCTTGTGCTGAACGCTGTTCAGGGACCGCTCAAGCCGGTTTTCGACAGTGGGATACGGGCGCAGCGCTCAGGTGAAATCCGCACTGAGGCCTCCAGCGTCTACACGCTTGCCGATGCCGGATACGTTCCCGCACCCTTCAGCGGTCGGTTGTTCCGAACCCGCTTCGACATGGTGATGCCCGCCGATTTCTATCCGGCGGAATATGCCACTCTCGATCTCGCCTTGCATGGCGCAACATCGCCGGGCCTCAAACCGACGTCGCAGCTTCTGGTTCGTGTCAACGATCAGATCGTCAAGAGCCTGCCGATGCGCGATACCGGCGGTGAGGTGTTTTCGGGTCGCAAGCTGGAACTGCCGCTCCGGGCCTTCCGGCCGGGTCGCAACCAGATCGAACTTCTGGCCGAGCTTGAACGCCCCGCCGATGATGCTTGTGTGTTTGCCGAACGCGACGACAGCGTGCCGCGCTTCATCCTGCTCGACACCACCGAAATCCGGGTTCCGGCGCTGGCGCGTGTGGCGCGTCTGCCGGAACTGGCGGCCCTGGCCGGTTCAGCCTATCCCTATGCCGGCAACGACGCCGTCAATATTCACGTCCTGCAGCCTGATGCTGCGTCGATCTCGACAGCGCTGACCGTGATTGCAAAGATGAGCACTTCGGCCCAGGCGCCTCTGCTGGCTCAGTTCACCTTCGGAGCGCCGAAAACCGGCACAGCAGGCAACGCTCTGGTCATCGCCTCGAAGCGGGCCGTGGATGAACTCGCCCGGCTTGGACCGGACCGCTTTTCAACGGTTTCCAGCCAGATCGATTTCGCCCACGCCATCGACAATGCCGATCCGATTGTCACGTCGGCGATCAATTTGCCAGCTGCAGCGACCCCGCTGGCGGTCACCAGCGATCCGTCCGCCTTGCTTGAGGCCTTTCGTCAAACCACCCGCAACCAGGCCGGCGGCGAAACCTTTTCCGACGGCGTGTCGGTCAAGCTGAACGGCATCTACCGATCGTTTCGCCAGTGGCTGAACTACCAGAGCGCTGCAGATCAGGGTGCCCAGGCCGAGCCTGCCCGCAAGGCGGTGCTCACCCAGCGCCCGAATGTCTCGGGTGACGGCGTCGTCACATGGCTGACCGCGGACAACTCGTTCGACATGAACGAAGTGTCGGACATGCTCTCCGACCCAACGGTGTGGAACCGGATCGAGGGTGAAAGCGTGGTCTTTGATCTCGACAGCCACGCGATCCGCAGCACCGAGCCCGAAAGCTACTTTGCCCATAATCTCAGCGATTACGGGCCCGGGAACCTGCGCCGGATCGCCGCCGCCTGGTTCTCTGATCACTTCCGGATCTATGTGGTGCTGGTGATTGCGCTGATGGCTGTTTTCGCCATCTGGCTCGGGCGGCTGGTTCCTGGCGCTGGCGTGAGGACAGACCAATGAGGACTGCTGAACATCGCGCTGCCCGCCCAGCCGTTTTAGGTGCATGGTCGCCCAGCCGATTGAAGGCGTGGACCCTTGCGGTGAGCAGCGCGAGCATGCTGGTGCTGACCTGTGTTTCGGGCGCGGCGGCTGACGACTCGGCCCGGCTGCTGATTGCCAATCCGGAACAGCCCTATCCTGGTGCTGCGGCACAAATTGCGCCCGCACCCGAGGGGAAGCCGCAAGCTGCCGTGCAAGGCGCTGAGCTGGATCCGGTGGAGACTGCGGCGCTGTACTTCTACGCCAAGCAGGGGCAGATGGAGCGTGTCGATGCGGAGATCGCGCGTTTGCAGGTTCTGCATCCGGGCTTCGTTCCGCCACAGGATCTCTATACCGCCAGCGACATCGTGGTTCCGGATGAAACCGGCCTCTGGGAGATGTACGCTGCCGATGATTTCACCGGCATCGACGCCGAAATCATCCGTCGTCAGGCCGAGGACCCGTCCTGGGAACCGACTTCGGATTTTCAGGGCAAGCTGGTGCGCAAGAAGCTGCGTGTGCGCATGAGGGAACTGGCCCAGGCCGAAGACTGGCTGGCTTTGCTGGATGTGTCTGCAGGCCTCGATCCGGCCACGGAAACCGATCTCGATCTCACCTGGATGCGCATTGACGCGCTTTCCGCTGTCGGTGATCGGGATGGCCTCGCGCATGCATTCCGGGGATTGCTGGCACGGGATGGTTTGGATCGCTTGTCCGACGAACATCTGATCGTGACGTTGCAGAAGGCCTTGAAGGATTTCCCCGCATCCGAGATCCGTACCCTGGCAGCCACCCTGTGGCCGCAGCAGCCCGGCAATTACCTGCCGGCTGCGTTGCGGCTGGATGTGGCGCGCAAGCAGATTGCCGAGTTCAACGCGAACACGAACGCGGCAGCTGTCTCCGACGATCAGCTGCGGCTGCTGGCACTCGAGACCAGGAATTCGCACAGGGCTGAAGACCTGTCGCTGCTTGGCTGGCATGACCTCAAGACCGAAAAACCTGCGGCCGCAGAGGAATGGTTCTCCATTGCCATGCAGGAAGCACCAGATCCCGAGTTGGCCAAGGGCATGTATCTCAGCCTCTACCGCCAGGATGATGACACGCGTGCCTACGCCTTTGCTGCCAAGCATCTGCCCGATCTCTCCGATGATCCGTTTTTTTTGATGAACGTGCTGTCACCACGGTTCGGGAAACCCGACGCGGGACCGCTGAGCGAGGATGTAGTGCTCGCCTATTCAACGGCGATCTTGGAAACCAGTGCTGCCGATCACGCCGAAATTCTGGGCTGGTATGCTTACAACTCCCGCCAGTTCGAGGCGGCCGAGGCCTGGTTCAAGAAATCCTATGGCTGGGAGGCCTCTGCCGACCGCCTGAAGGGACTGGCGCTCAGCCTGTTGCGGCGCGACCGCAAGAAGGAATATGCGGCCCTGAAAAGCGAATTCGGCAACATCTATCCCGATATCTGGCCGGAAATCGCGGCTGCTCCGGCCCCCAAACCGCGTAAGGCCGCAGCTGTGTCGGAACCCAAGGCCGGCGTCAAATCCAGCTATATCCGGCAGTTCGAAGCCAGGAATTACTCCGGCTGCCTGCGCGAACTCGACAGGCTCGGACAGGCTGCCGCCAAACCGTCAATTGCCGTGGTGCGCGGCTGGTGTGAACTCGGCTTGAAACGCTTCAGCCAGGCCCGGTCCTCGTTCGAACAAGCCATGTCAGGTTCCGGCCAGGTGCGGCTCGACGCCACCTACGGGGCAGGCTTGGCCCTGCTCGGTGCACGCCTGACCGATGAAGCCGAGGCGCTGATTGCCGCGTCTTCGCTGTCGCCAGCGCGCGAGAGCGAGCTTCGCTCGGAAATTTATGTCCAGCGGGCGCGGTCATCGTTTGATCACAAGCAATATGCCCGCACATTGGCGGCGCTTGATGCCCGTGCGACGCTGGTTTCCGAACCGCGCGATCTGACCCAGATGCGGGCCTGGGCGCATTACCACCTCGGCCAGACCGGCAGGGCAAAAGCCATATTCCGTCAGCTCAACATGGTCATTCGTGAGCCCGGCTCAACGGCTGCGATGAAGCTGATCAACAACCAAGAGGGAAGGTAACCCCGATGATGTCGCGTCTTATGGCCATGATGGCCATCGCGCTTTCCGCTTCAGGATGCGCAACCGGGGTGGACCCTACGACCTATACCGGCTCGGTCAAGCCGGTCGCTCCGGCATTGATCGCTGATGTGGCGCCCGAATATGCCGCAGCCTATCTGCCGCGGGTTGCCGGGGGCATCGAGGCCGTGCGGCAATCGTCGAAACCCGAACAGGTGTTCCAGACCATTCTCTACCCGAATCCGGGGTATGAAGCGGGCGAGAACAGTCTCTCGGTGTCAATCGCGCCGCCGTCTTCAGGTAAATCCTATTATCAGGCGCCGACCCGCAACGAGATCATCAGGGAAATGCGCACCGCGTTGCCGGGCGTGGCAATGGCCATTGCAGCAGCGCCGGGCGAAAACCTGCAAGGTCCGTTCGGTTATGCCACCGGGCGCGCCTCAAGCGGTGGATCCTGCATTTTTGCCTGGCAGATTGCCGAGGATGTGAGCCGCGCCGACCAGGTCGGCTTCGGCAAGCTGGCGCGCAAACGCTACGCGGCAAAGATTAGGTTGCGCTACTGCCATCCGACTTTGAGCGAAGCGGCACTGGTGTCGCTGATGAGCGGATTGAAAGTGCGCGATGTCTCCGCCGCCACCATCGAAATGCTGCGCTTTGCCGAAGGCTCCGGTGTGCCTGCGCGCGCCGCCTATGCACGCCCTGCGGTTTACGAAGCGCCGGTCTCGCGGAAGGTGAAAACGGTTAGAAGATCAGTCAGTAAACCGGTCGTGGCAGCCGTCGAAAGCCCGGTTCGCTCTGCGCCGAAGGTGCTCAAGCCCAGCGAACTGCAAGGCAGCACAATTGCTCAGGCTGATACGTCGGTCACCGTTGCAAAAGCCCGGTCAAATGGCAAAATTCAGCGAACATCTTTGCCCGTACCGCTTCCCGGCGATTTGTAAGCCCGGATAGGAAAGAGGCGGCCCGAAAACCGCCTCTTGATGCTCTGCTCAAAGTCTATTCTGCGGCTTCGGCATAGTCAGACATCGGTGGGCAGGAGCAGACCAGGTGCCGGTCGCCATAGACATTGTCGACCCGGTTGACCGGTGCGAAATATTTGGCGTTGCGGATCGCGCCGGCCGGGAAGCAAGCGGCTTCGCGGTCATAGGGGCGATCCCATGGGCCGACCAGATCCTCGATCGTGTGCGGCGCTCTCTTGAGCGGGTTGTTCTCCCGGTCGAGCCGTCCGTCTTCGATCGCCCAGGCCTCGTCGCGGATGGCGAGCATGGCTGCGCAGAAGCGGTCAAGTTCGGCTTTGACTTCCGATTCCGTCGGTTCGATCATCAGCGTGCCGGCCACCGGCCAGCTCATGGTTGGCGCGTGGAAGCCGCAATCGATCAGCCGCTTTGCAACGTCGTCGACGGTGACCCCTGCACTTTGCACCAGCGGCCGCGTGTCGAGAATGCACTCATGCGCCACCCGGCCCCTGGACGAGGTGTAGAGTATGTCGTACGCGCCGTTGAGCCGTGCTGCGACGTAGTTTGCGTTGAGGATCGCAATCTTCGTCGCCTGGGTCAGGCCATCGCCGCCCATCATCAGGCAGTAGGCCCAGGAGATCGGCAGGATTGAGGCCGATCCGAAAGGAGCTGCGGAAACCGCCCCCGGCTTGCCGTCGGTGACGCAATGACCCGGCAAGTGCGGTGTGAGATGGGCTTTCACACCGATCGGGCCCATGCCCGGTCCGCCGCCGCCATGCGGAATGCAGAAGGTCTTGTGCAGGTTGAGGTGGCTGACATCGGCGCCGATATCGCCGGGTCGGGCAAGCCCGACCAGTGCATTGAGATTGGCGCCATCGAGATAGACCTGGCCGCCATGTTTGTGCGTGATGTTGCAGACTTCCGCAGCCGTCTCCTCAAATACGCCGTGGGTGGACGGGTAGGTGATCATGCAAGCCGCAAGATTGTCGGCATGCTGTTCGGCCTTGGCGCGGAAATCATCGAGATCGATATCGCCATTGTCGCGGGTGCCGACAGCAACCACGGTCATGCCCGCCATTTGCGCCGAGGCCGGATTGGTGCCGTGCGCCGAAGTCGGGATCAGGCAGATATGCCGGTGCGTATCGCCATTGGCGCGGTGAAAGCCGCGGATCGCCATCAACCCGGCATACTCGCCCTGCGCGCCGGAATTGGGCTGCATCGAGATCGCGTCATAGCCGGTGATCTGGCACAGCTTGTCCGACAGATCATCGATCATCTGGGTGTAGCCCAGCGCCTGGTCGGCGGGCGCAAACGGATGAATGTCGGCAAATTCCGGCCAGGTGATCGACAGCATTTCTGCCGTTGCATTGAGCTTCATGGTGCACGAGCCGAGCGGGATCATGGTCCGGTCGAGCGCCAGATCCTTGTCCGACAGTCGGCGGATATAGCGCGTCATCTCGCTTTCGGCCCGGTTCATGTGGAAGATCGGATGCTCGAGATAGCGCGAGTGCCGCCCCATCGGATCAGGGATGACCGGTTCGGCCAGCAGGTCCTTGAACTTGAGATCGCCGCCAAAGGCGCGCCACACGGCTTCCACCGTTTCGGGCCGAGAGACTTCGTCGAGCGCGATGCCGATGCGGTCGTCGCCGACCTTGCGCAGATTGATGCCTTCGCTGCGCGCTGCTTCGAGAATTTCGGTCTGGCGGCCTTCGGCGAACACCGTGACCGTGTCGAAGAAGATCGCGGGATCGATGATGAAATCAAGGCGTTTCAGGCCCGCGGCCAGTGTCGCCGCCTTGATGTGCACCCGGCCGGCGATCGCCTTGAGCCCCACCGGACCATGAAACACAGCATACATCGAGGCGATGACGGCGAGCAGCACCTGCGCGGTGCAGATGTTCGACGTCGCCTTCTCGCGGCGGATATGCTGTTCGCGGGTCTGCAGCGCCAGCCGGTAGGCCTGGTTGCCGCGGGTATCGACAGTCACCCCGACCAGACGACCAGGCATCGAGCGCTTGTAAGCGTCCTTGACCGCCATATAGGCCGCATGCGGACCACCATAGCCGACCGGCACGCCGAAGCGCTGCATCGAGCCAACGGCGATGTCGGCGCCCATTTCACCGGGCGATTTGAGCAGCGTCAGCGATAGCGGATCGGCGGCGACCACGGCAATCGCCTTGTGCTCATGCAGCTTGGTGATCACATCGGTGAAATCCTGCACATGGCCAAAGGTGCCGGGATACTGGAAGATCGCGCCGAACACGGTTTCCGGCTCCAGCTCGGTGAACGGATCGCCAACGATCACGTCCCAGCCCAGTGGCTCGGCTCGGGTGCGAATTACGTCGATGGTCTGCGGGTGGCAGTGATGATCGACGAAGAACGCGGTCGCTTTGGTTTTCGAGGCGCGCTCGGCCATCGCCATGGCTTCGGCTGCCGCTGTCGCTTCGTCAAGCAGCGAGGCGTTGGCAATGTCGAGACCGGTGAGATCGGCGACCATAGTCTGGAAGTTCAACAGCGCTTCCAGCCGTCCCTGGCTGATTTCGGGCTGGTAGGGCGTATAGGCTGTGTACCAGGCCGGGTTCTCCAGGATGCACCGCTGGATCACCGGCGGCATGATGGTGCCATGATAGCCCTGACCGATCAGCGAGAGCATCACCTTGTTCTTCTTCGCGGTGGCACGGAGATGATCAAGCACCTCTCGCTCGCTCATCGGATCGCCGAACGCCAGCGGCGCTGTCTGGCGGATCGAGCCTGGCACGGTCTCGTCAATCAGCGCGTCGAGCGAAGATGCGCCGACCACCTCGAGCATGTCGGCGATTTCTGCCGGAGACGGGCCGATGTGACGGCGGTTGGCGAAGTCGTAGGGATTGTAATCGGTCAGCTTGATGGTCATGGGGTGCCTCAGCCGATCATGGATTTGTAGGCGGTTTCATCCATCAGCTCATTGGCGGCGCTCACGTCATCGAGCTTGAGCTTGAAGAACCAGCCGGCCCCGGTCGGGTCGGAATTGACCAGCGATGGATCATCGGCAATCGCCTGATTGACTTCAGTGATTTCACCTGCGAGCGGGCAATAGACGTCCGACGCGGCCTTCACCGATTCCACGGTCGAGGCTTCGCCGCCCTTGTCGAGTTTGGCGCCGACTTCGGGCAGTTCGACAAACACCAGATCGCCCAGCTGTTCGGCGGCGTGTTCGGTAATGCCGACAGTGGCGACATCGCCCTCGATCTTGAGCCATTCGTGGTCTTCGGTGAATTTGAGCATGATGCTGTTCCTGTGTTGATTTAGCGTTTGTAGGTGGACGGGACGAAGGGCAGCGTGGCAATGGCCAGTTCCAGCCGCTTGCCACGCACTTCGGCAAATATGGTGGTGCCGGTTGCAGCGAGAGCGGCGGGCACATAGCCCATGGCCACCGGACCTCCAGCGCTGGGGCCGAAGCCGCCGGATGTGACCGTGCCGATCGCCTCGCCGCCGCTGTCGGCTTCGAAAAGCTGAGCGCCTGCGCGGACCGGGGCCTTGCCGGACGGCTGCAGTCCGACCCGGACGCGGCTTGCACCGCTTTCGAACTGACCGAGGATCACCTCAGCACCGGGGAAGCCGCCCTCGCGCGCACCGCCCTTGCGGCGCACCTTCTGGATCGCCCATTTCAGATTGGCTTCGACCGGCGTTGTTGTCTGGTCGATATCGTTGCCATAAAGGCAGAGCCCGGCTTCCAGCCGCAGTGAATCCCGCGCTCCGAGCCCGATGGCTGCAACATGGTCATCGGCTAGCAAAAGCCGGGCGATGCGGTCAGTTTCGTCAGCAGGGAGAGAAATTTCGTAGCCGTCTTCGCCGGTATAGCCCGAGCGCGAGACCACGGCCGGTACGCCGGCAATCTCAAGCTCCGCCACATCCATGAACAGCATGTCTTCAGCTTTCGGCGCATAGGAAGAAAGCACGCCTTCCGCCGCCGGTCCTTGTAGCGCAATCAGCCCGCGGTCGAATTGAGCTTCAATCTCGCAGCTGTCGGACAGCGCCACCTTGATCCGGGCCAGATCGTCATGCTTGCAGGCGGCGTTGACCACCAGGTAGAGATGATCGCCGCGGTTGGCGACCATGAAATCGTCCTCCAGCCCGCCCTGGGCATTGGTGAAAAGCCCGTAGCGCTGGCGTCCGGGTTTGAGATCGGCCACATCGACAGGGGTGATAGCCTCAAGCGCGATCGCCGCATCGCGAACGTCGCCGCTCTTGGCGCGGATCAGGATCTGCCCCATGTGTGAGACATCGAATAGCCCGGCATTGGCGCGGGTGTGCAGATGTTCCTGCATGACGCCCATCGGGTACTGGATCGGCATGTCGTAACCGGCAAATCCGGCCATGCGCGCGCCAAGCTCGAGGTGCAGGGAATGTAGGGGCGTTTTCAGAAGGTCAGCTGTGGTCTCCACGCTGCAGTCTCCATCTCGGGTGCCGGCTTCAGCCGCGCACGGGCCAATCGTCAGGCGTCAGACGCCTTCGAATAGCCCCCTCTGTCCTTTTGCCTGAGATTGTTATCCCTTCGGCAGGCGCGTCAAGCGCCATTCTCCAGAGTCTTGATGGTCCGTTGGTCCTTTTGCCTGAGAGTTTCCGGGGCGGTTGCTCCTTCGGCACCGGATCGCTCCGGCTTCTCCCAACGGGGTTTGAGTATCTAGGCTGAATCTGGCCGCGATGGCAAGGGGGTGGCGGTGAGTGAAGAATCGTCGAACGGGTTAGATGTCGTGCGCTGGACCTTATTGGGTAGCCCGTTAGTGGTCACCAACTTAGACTTGTTCTGCCATCTCTGCTTCATCAACAGCTATGCCTTAGAAGAGCCGTCCACAGTCGGCATCGAGTCCGCTACGGGTTGCGCCGTCCAGTGCGGGCCGCGCGTTCGATTGGCAGAGAACGAGCTTACTCAATGGGACCTCGGCGAGGCGCTGAGGGTGACCTTTTTTGCTTGGAAATGAGTTTTCTGTGAGACGCGCCAGCTAGGCACCATTTTCCTAATCTTCAATCAATCAAGAAAGCCTCAAGTTAGTCTCAATTGCAGAGGTGATTTACGCTAAGAAAATATGTCAAGCTGGCTTGATTGTTGACGAACGAATCGCTTCTGCAACCTCTTTCAATGGAGAGGCTATATCTCTTGAAAATTTCTCAGCAAATAGGGTATCTGTTTCGTTAGTATCTGATTTATTGGGAGTATCGTCGATTTTGATTACAGATCTAGCTCGCTTGATTAGCTCTATGTCGAATCCCTCCAGTTGGAGCTTTGTTGACAAAAGAATTTGCTGTAGCTCTAAGTGTCTCTTGTCAATTCTGCGATATTCCCGAACGAGAACTGAAAAAAGATAAAGCAAAATCATTATCGTACCTATTCTGACTAGTAGGTTTGAAAAGAATCCAAATAAAAATGCTCCATCTATAGACTGCCTGTTTCTGCCGATATTCACCTCGGCTTCAAGGCGCCCTGATTGCTCCAATCTCTGGAGTGCATTGGACACTCCCTCGATGGCAAGATTTATAGATGCCGCGCCAGAATCGGTGTTGGGAGCAGATATGTTAGAAAGCAACTCAGATTGTTGCTGTAGAAGATTTTCGTATGCGACAGTTGCGGGAGTAGCTACTGTCAATTTTTCTGAAGATGTGGCTGCGTCAATGATTGTCTGGCCAGCCACTACTGCGGCAGCTAGGCCAAGTGTCAGTGTGCCCGCAGCGGCAATTAGCTTTTGGAATGCGAGCGCTTTTAGGCCAGCAACAATTGATCGTGTACTCCCGTCTTCCTCTGTCCCTCCGGGGCGAGAAATATATGCCAGTGTGATTGCAAATGACGAAAAGCCTATCAGTATACCAAAACTCAAGGCGCTGGTGCTATTAAAAGAGAGAAGTTCATCTGTCAGTACAGTAATTATGCCCGTCACGAACAAGCCGATAAAGAAGGCGAGCAGAACTCTCGCCAATATCCATCGGATTTTTTCGGCCCCATTGAGCATACAAATCTCCCCAGAATGCTACGTTATGTGAAGTCCATGTGGATAACGCTAGACTTAAGCGGTGTTTTTGTCATCGTATAAATGCTTTAACAAAACGTCGCCTTACCTTTCATGGCCTGTTGGGCGTCCTGCTACCACTGGGCTGGGCGAAGGTTAGTTTGCTTCATACCTTTATGCAGGTCATCTGAGCTTGAAAAGAAGATCATATGGACATATATTGCAGGCGGTACTAAAAGGACCGCCCGAATGCAAAACCTTGTTCTGGAGCGAGTCGCACCTGACCGGCAGGCGGTGGGGCTCAAGGCTTTTGCCCGAATTGCCGATGCCTGGTCGTTGACCCTGCGTGAAGCAGCTGGGCTTGCCGACATGTCGGAGTCCACCTGGAAGCGGGCCAAGCGGCCGGGCTTTGCCGGGGATCTGACGCATGACCAGATGCTGCGGCTGAGCGCGCTCATTGGCCTCTACAAGTCGCTCGAACTCTATTTCAATGAACCAATCGCCGGTGAGTGGGTCAAGCTGCCCAACCGGGGCCCGGAGTTCGATGGGGCGAGGCCGGTGGATGCGATGATTGCCGGCGGTCTGCCGAAGATCCTGCGTGTGCGCAGCTATGTCGACGCGCTCCGGGGCGGTGTGTGAGGATCACATCGGTCAATGACCGCGCTCTGGTCCGGCTGATCCCCGAGACGCATCACAAACCGCCCGTCCTGCGCGGGCTTGTCGACAGTGATGAGGAGGCGGCGATCCTTGCCGAGCTTGAGGGCGAAACCAGTGCGCGGCTGATCGCCGAACGCGAGGGCAGCGCCGCACTTGACCGCCGCGAACTGGCCTTTGCCCGCCGCGCACATGACCTCAAGCTGTTCGGCCAAAGCCATATCAACGCGGCCTTCACCTATACACGGCCAACCGGCAATCGGTTCAACAGCGGCGATCGGGGCGCCTGGTATTGTGCATGGGATATGCTGACCAGCGCGCAGGAGGTGGGGTTTCATCGGACCCGCGAACTGGGGTTCATCAACCGCTATGAGGATGAGGCGCGCTATGTCGAGCTTCTGGCTGATTTCATCGGTGACTTTCCCGACCTGCATGGTCAAGCGCACCCGGCGTTAGATCCGGATCCTGCGGCGGGCTACCCGGAAGGGCAGACGCTCGCGGCCGATCTGCGGCGCCAGGGCCATCGAGGATTGATCTATCCATCGGTGCGTCACGCAGGCGGCCGATGTTTTGCAGCCTTTGATCCGGGTATCATCCAGAACGTGCGTCCGGGCGCAAGCTGGAAGCTGGTGTGGAGCGGCGCGCCCGATTTCTCTGTCATGGCACTCTGATATCTCGCCCTCGCACCACGCAAAATGACAGCTTCGCAGACAGGCTTGATCGACCGATGACGATGCATCACTATGCCGGCGATCCATCGAACCTGGAGGACGGCCGACATGGCAAATCAAGAGTATGTGCTCCTGATGGCGCGCTACAACATGTGGCAGAATGAGAACCTGACCAAGGCCGCGAGCAGTCTCGACCAGGCCGCACGGCAGGCCGAGCGGGGCGCTTTCTTCGGCTCCATCGAGAAGACATTTTCTCACATATTGTGGGGTGACGGGGTCTGGTTGAGCCGGTTCGAAGGCCGTGACCCGCCAGCAAATTATAAGACCGACTCAACTGCGTTGATTGAAACCTGGGATGGGTTCCAGAAGGACCGCGCAGCGTTGGACCGGCAAATCCTGGACTGGGCTCGCAAGGTCCCGCCCGACTGGTTTGACGGTGATCTGACCTGGCACTCGGGGATCAGCGGCAGCACGGCTTCGCGGCCCAAAAAGGCGCTGGCGGTTCAGCTGTTCAATCACCAGACGCACCATCGCGGCCAGATCCACGCCATGCTGACAGCCGCAGGCGTAAAGCCCGATGCGACCGACATCCAGGCAATTCCGCAGCGGTTTTTCGAGCTTTAGAATCCTGAACCTGGGATGTCGCCACTACCCCCGCGCCAGCCGCCGCATCCGCATGTCCCGCACCTGGCTCACCACCAGTGCCAGAATGAAAAGCCCTGTCATCATCAACACCATGGTCGGCGCCGGTTCGCTGTTGATGTGGTAGCTCGCGAAGATGCCGATCAGGCCGCTGAGCACCACTGATCCCACTGCGACTGTCAGCATGCCGGCGAATGTCCGGGCGACCAGGAAGGCGATGGCGCCGGGAGCAACCAGCAGGGCTATCGACAGGATGATGCCGACAGCTTTGAGGCTGGCGACGATCATCAGCGCGATGGCCGTGAGCAAACCGTAATGCAGCCAACCTGTCTTCAGCCCGATGGCTTGCGCGTGCATCCCGTCAAACGCCTGGGCGACAAGGTCGCGCCACTTGATCAGCATGAAGCCGCCGCACAGCGCCGCCAGAACGGCGGTGGTGCCGATGTCCGACCAGCTGACGCCGAGCATGTCGCCGAACAGGATATGATCGAGATGCAGGCTGGAGCGCACACTGACATGCAGCACGATGCCTATGCCGAACATGCCTGAAAACACGATGCCCATCATCGTGTCTTCCTTTACCCGGCTGTTTGCATTGAGCCAGCCGGTGGCGACCGCACAGAACAGGCCGGCACCAAAGGCGCCAACGGCCAGCGGCAGGCCAGCAACAAAGGCCATGACGATGCCCGGCAGCACCGCGTGGCTCATCGCGTCGCCCATCAGCGACCAGCCCTTGAGCACCATCAGCGAACTCATCGCCGCCATCGGCAGCGCAATCAGGAAGGTGATCAGGAAAGCCTTCTGCATATAGGCAAAACGGAACGGATCGATCAGAAAATCCAGCCAGAGATCCATCAGGAGACCTCCGCTTTCGCACTGCCGCCGCGCGCCTTGGCCCGTTGCGCCAGCAGCCCGTGCTGCGGCGCGAACAGGAAGGCTGTGAGGAACAGCCCGGTCTGCAGCATGATCACGACACCTCCCGTTGCGCCATCGAGGAAGTAGCTCAGATACACGCCGACAAAGGAGGTGATCGATCCGATCGCCACGGCAATCACGATCAGCTTCGGAAACCGGTCGGTGAGCAGATAGGCCGTGGCGCCCGGCGTCACCACCAGCGCGATCACCAGAAACGCGCCGACCGTCTGCATCGCGGCGACGGTGGAGGCGGCGAGCAGGGCGAAGAACACGACCTTCAGTGCGGTGGCGTGCAGGCCGATGGCGCGGGCGTGGCTCTCGTCGAAGAACACCAGCATCAGGTCTTTCCAGATCACCGAAAGCACCACCAGCGTCACCACGCCGATGATGATCAGCTGCGTTGAATCCGCCGGTGTGATCGCCAGCACATTGCCCAGTACGATGGTCTGCACATTGATCGGCGTCGGCGAGATCGACACCATGAACAGCCCGAGCGCAAAGAACGAGACGAAGATCATGCCGATGATCGCATCCTCGCGCAGCCGCGTGCGTGCGCGAATGCCGAGCATGGCAGCCGCTGCCAGTCCCCCGGCCAGAAATGCGCCCGCCGCAAACGGCAGACCCAGCATATAGGCCCCGGCGACGCCGGGCACGATCGAGTGCGAGAGCGCGTCGCCGATCAGCGACCAGCCCTTGAGCATCAGATAGCATGACAGAAAGGCGCAGATCGCCCCTGTCAGCGCCGACACCCACATGGCGTTGACCATGTAGCCGTAACCGAAGGGTTCGAGAAGCACACTCATTTGCTCGTGTCCCCGGTAGTGGTGCCGACTCGCATCTGTGCCTTGCGCTCGTCTTCGCCGTAAATGACGAAGGGTCGTTCATCATCGGTCAGCACGGTGACCTGGCGGGCATCATCATCATCATGCAGATCCTCACCACCGAGGACGAAATGCCTGAGCACACCGCCAAAGGCTTTCTGCAGGTTCTTCTGGGTGAAGACGTCGCTGGTCGGCCCCTCGGCGAGTACGCTGCGATTGATCAGTACCGCCCGGTCACAGAATTCAGGCACGCTGCCAAGATTGTGGGTCGAGACCAGCATCACCCGGCCTTCCGCGCGCAAATCCTTGAGCAGTTCTATGATCTGGTTTTCGGTGGTCACGTCGACGCCGGTGAACGGCTCGTCGAGCAGGATGACCTGGCCTTCCTGCGCCAGGGCGCGGGCGAGGAAGACGCGCTTTTTCTGTCCGCCCGAAAGTTCGCCGATCTGGCGCTTGCGAAACGCAGTCATGCCGACCCGTTCAAGCGATTCATCAACAGCGGCGCGGTCCTGGGGGCGGGTCATGCGGAGAAAATTCATGTGGCCGTAGCGGCCCATCATCACCACATCCTCAACCAGTACCGGGAACGACCAGTCGATCTCCTCGCTCTGTGGCACATAGGCGACGAGATTGCGGCTGAGCGCTTCCTTGACGCTCATGCCCATGATGCTGATCTGGCCGCTGGCCAGCGGCACGAACCCCATCAGCGATTTGAACAGGGTCGACTTGCCGCTGCCGTTGATTCCGACCAGGGCCGTGATCGAACCTTTCGGCACCGAGAACGAGGCCCCGTCGAGCGCCCGGTTGCCGTTGCGGTAAATCACCGAAACGTCGCGGACGTCGAGGCCGGTCATGTTGCTGATGTGGTTTTCAGAAGATGTGCTCATCGGTTTGCCGTCAGTCCCGAGACGATGGTTTCAGATGTCACGCGCAGCAGGTCGAGATAGGTCGGCACCGGCCCGTCAGGCGTTGAGAGCGAATCCACATAGAGCACGCCGCCATAGGCAATGCTGGTTTCGCGCGCCACCTGCTGCGCCGGCTTGGGCGAGACGGTGCTTTCGGAAAAGATCACCGGGATGTCATTGTCGCGGATCAGGTCGATGATGCGGCGCACCTGCTGCGGCGAGCCCTGGCTGTCGGCGTTGATCGCCCAGATCGAGGCTTCCTTCAAACCGAAGTCAGCGGCCAGGTAGGAAAACGCGGCTTCGCTTGTGACCAGCCAGCGCTTCTGTTCGGGCAGGGCCTCGATGGAGGCTCGGATGGGCGCGAAGGTCGCGGAAATCTCGGCCTTGTAGGCCTCGCCGTTGGCCTTGTAGGCAGCGGCATTGTCCGGATCGGTTTCCGACAGGGCAGTGACGATATTGTCGATATAGATATTGGCGTTGCCCGGCGACATCCAGCCATGCGGATTGGCGCGGCCTTCGTAGGAACCTTCGGCGATGTTGATCGGATCGACACCATCGGAGAGCACATAGGCCTTGATGTTGCCGAGGTTTTCGAGATAGCGCTCGAACCAGGTTTCCAGTCCCAGCCCGTTCCACAGCACCACGTCGGATCCAAGCCCGCGCTTGATGTCGCCCGGTGTCGGCCGGAACATGTGGATCTCGGCGCCTTCGCGGGTGATCGACACCACTTCTGCATGCTCGCCCGCAACATTGCGGGCCATGTCGGCGAAGACGGTGAACGAGGTCAGCACCTTGATCTGCGCCAGCGCCGGTGTGGCCGGGGCGAGACCGAGCGTGATGAAAAGTCCGAAAATGGCGAAAAGGCGCATAATGTTCTTCCTGCGAATGGTTTGCAAAAGGCAATCTATGCGCATTGCGCAACTTGTCAACGCTTTTGCAAATCATTTGCAAGAAGGAGTTTTTCTCCCTCGACAGCGCGGTTGCGCAGGCACGACGTAAACCTGGGGCCTGGAGTATGCGGATTTGACTTCAGTTGTTCACGCGCACATTCGCCGGGCGAGACCGGCGCTCGCATTGTTTGGCCTCGGATCCAGCGCGGGTCAGGCGGTACCGAGGCGGGCGTTGCGGTCGATCAGGAACTTGTCGAACAGCGGCAGGCTGGCGGCACCCAGTGCACGGGCAAGATGACCGACGGTTCCCGGTTGGATGGCCGGGACCACGAGCCCTCGGAGATCAAAAGTTGAAATCTCCGCCCGGGTGGCTTCAACGATCTTGTCCCTGATCTGGGCGGGGACACCACCATCGATGATCACGTGCTCGAAATCAATAATGGATGAGGACGAGACAATCGCTTGCGACAGTCCGCGCGCAACGATTGTCACCCATTCATCGGCCAGGCTGTCAAAGCCTTGCCAGTGGTCGGGGTTGTTCCACAAGGGCGACGGATCCTGGCCCGAGGCCCTGAGCATGCGTTCGAGCACCATGATCGAGGCGCGTTCGATCAGTTGCACCGGCTTGCCGTCTGCCCCGGCTACCGGCAACGGGCCGAGTGCGCCGGCATTTCCCGTCCGTCCTGAATAGACGCTGCCGTTGAGCACGACCCCGCCGCCGATGAAGGTTCCGATATAGAAGTAGAGAAAATCACTCAGTCCCGAATGCTCTCCGAAGAGCAATTCCGCGGCACAGGCGGCCGTGGCGTCATTTTCCAGATAGACAGGCATGTCGCAGAAGCTGGCCAGTTCTGCCCTGAGATCGCAGTTGCGCCAAAGCTCCATCTCCTCGCGTGGGGCCCCGGCCTGCTCGGTCCAGTCCCACAACTGGAAGGGTGTGGCAATGCCGAGTCCCGCCACGCGGTCCCGCAGCTTCTCCGGCAATGATCGCATCAGGTCTTCAAGGCCTTCACGGACAAAGCTGATGATCAGCGGCGGCGTCGGCCATGGGTAGCTCTTGCGCAACGATGCCTTCACCTCACCAAGGAAATTGACCAGGATGAGTTCGGCACTGCGCCGGCCGACCTTCAGGCCGATGAAGAACGCGCCATCGGGATTGATCGACATCGGAACCGATGGCTGACCAACCTTGCCACGCACCGGCTCGCCCTTGACGATCAGGTCCTCGGCTTCCAGGTCCCGCATGATCACCGACCCGGTTTGCGCCGAAAGCCCTGTCATACGGGCGATGTCGGTCTTGGCGAGGCTGCCATGGGTGTAGACGAGGCTCAGCACCAGACGCTGATTATAGGCCCTGAGCCCGCTCTGGTTGGAGCCTCGCATGGATTGCCCCGTCGCGCCCGTGCGGTGATCGCCGACATTTCCCTCCTGCGGCACTTTTGAGCTTCCCCCCGACAATTCCCGGCAGGAAACATCCTGCCCGACATGATTGTTTCTTAGCAAAACAATGGGCGAAAGACGATCCCCGGTCAATAACTAATTAAGAGTGAATTATTAATTGACAAAACAAGGCGGTCATGCTGTTCTGACTGGGACGCGGAATGCAGGAGAGAGGCTTCCGCTTCATCGCACAGCAGTACTTGCTGTACAGACAATCCCGGGAGGATAACATGAAACCGCTTTTTGCACTAAAGTCCGCTTTGTTTGCCGCCGCCGCCCTTGGCGTTATGGCCTCTGCACCTGCTTACGCAGCCAGCCATAGCGTTGGCGCATGTCTGATCACCAAGACTGACACCAATCCGTTCTTCGTGAAGATGAAGGAAGGTGCGGAAGCCAAGGCCGCCGAGCTCGGCGTTGCACTGAAATCCTATGCCGGCAAGGTTGATGGCGACCACGAGACCCAGGTCGCAGCCATCGAAACCTGCATTGCCGATGGCGCCAAGGGCATTCTGCTCACCGCGTCCGATACCTCTTCCATCGTCACCGCTGTTCAGCAGGCGCGGGACGCGGGCCTGGTGGTGATTGCACTCGATACTCCGCTTGAGCCGATCGATTCCGCTGATGCCACATTTGCCACCGACAACTTCCTGGCTGGTGAACTGATCGGCAAATGGGCCGCTGCGACACTGGGTGACGAAGCTGTCAACGCCAAGATCGCCATGCTTGATCTGGCCGTCAGCCAGCCCAGTGTCGGCGTGCTGCGCGACCAGGGTTTCCTCACTGGCTTTGGCATCGACGTCAAGGACCCAGCCAAATGGGGTGACGAAGACGACGCCCGCATCGTTGGCAATGACGTGACCGCCGGCAACGAGGAAGGTGGCCGCAAGGCCATGGAAAATCTTCTCGCCCAGGATCCGATGATCAACGTGGTCTACACCATCAACGAGCCTGCTGCCGCCGGCGCCTATGAGGCGCTCAAGTCTATCGGCCGCGAGAATGACGTGCTCATCGTCTCTGTCGACGGCGGTTGCCCGGGTGTAGCCAACGTCAAGGACGGCGTCATCGGTGCCACCTCGCAGCAATATCCGTTGCTTATGGCATCGCTTGGCATCGAGGCGATTGCGGCCTGGGCCAAGGACGGCACCAAGCCTGCTCCGACCGAAGGCAAGGATTTCTTCGACACCGGCGTGGCGCTTGTTACCGACAAGCCTGCCGAGGGCGTCGAGTCGATCTCGGTTGCCGAAGGCATGGACAAGTGCTGGGGTTGATTACCCAACGTAACATGTAAAACTGGTGGGGCGGCTTTCGGGCCGCCTCATTGCCAAGGCCCGCCAGACGGTCCTCGCAGCGACGGGGCCGCAATACGCTGGCCCGTGCCGTGTGACTTTGGGGGAGGAACCATGTCCAATACGCAGGAATTTGAAAAAGCCGCAGCTGCTAGCCCGACTGCCGTTGCAGCTTTTGCCAGGCACGACCGGAGCATCGGCAAGCGCGTCCAACACACGCTGCACCAGACACCGTGGATGGTGCCGCTGATCGTGCTGATCGGCTCCATTCTCGTCTTCGGCCTTTTGCTTGGACAGAAATTCTTCTCGCCCTTCGCTCTAACGCTGATCCTGCAGCAGGTGCAGATTGTCGGCATTCTCGGCGCAGCCCAGTCACTGGTCATCCTGACTGCGGGCATCGATCTTTCAGTCGGCGCGATCATGGTGCTGTCATCGGTGGTCATGGGGCTGTTTTCCTTCCGCTACGGATTGCCGACGGAACTCGCGGTGGCTGCCGGTATCGCCTGCGGCACCTTCTGCGGCTACATCAACGGCTTCCTTGTCGCGGTTATGAAACTGCCGCCCTTCATCGTCACGCTCGGCATGTGGCAGATCGTGTTGGCCACCAATTTCCTCTACTCCGCCAACGAAACCATTCGCGCCCAGGACATTGCCAAGGACGCGCCCTTGTTGCAGTTCTTCGGCAACAAGTTCGCCATCGGCGGCGCCGTGTTCACCTTTGGCGCCATCTTCATGGTGCTGCTGGTCCTGGTCCTGGCCTATGTGCTCAAGCAGACCGCCTGGGGGCGCCATGTCTATGCCGTCGGTGACGATCCGGAAGCAGCCGAACTCTCCGGTGTTCAGGTCAAGCGCACGCTGATTTCCGTCTACATGCTCTCAGGGCTGATCTGCGCCTTTGCCGGCTGGGCCCTGATCGGCCGCATCGGCTCGGTCTCGCCGACATCGGGGCAGCTGGGCAACATCGAATCCATCACCGCGGTGGTGATCGGCGGCATCTCGCTGTTTGGCGGACGCGGCTCGATCATGGGCATGCTGTTCGGCGCGCTGATCGTCGGCGTCTTCTCGCTCGGGCTGAGACTGCTCGGCGCCGACGCGCAATGGACCTACCTGCTCATTGGCGTGCTGATCATTGCCGCCGTCACCGTCGACCAGTGGATCAGAAAGGTGTCAGTCTGATGGAACCCATTCTCAAAGGACGCAACCTCGTCAAGCGCTATGGCCGCGTGGTCGCTCTCGACAATTGCGATTTCGACCTTCACCACGGCGAAATCCTCGCGGTCATCGGCGACAATGGCGCCGGCAAATCGACCTTGATCAAGGCTGTCTCGGGCGCTGTTACACCGGATGAAGGCAAGATCTGGCTCGAGGGCAAGGAAGTCAAATTCCACTCGCCGCTTGATGGCCGCCACGCCGGCATCGAGACTGTTTATCAGACGCTCGCCATGTCGCCGGCTTTGTCGATCACAGACAACATGTTCATGGGTCGCGAGTTGCGCAAACCCGGCTTTCTGGGCTCTGTGATGCGCCAGCTCGACCACAAGGCGATGGACGAGTTTGCCCGAGAAAAGCTCAACGAGCTGGGCTTGATGACCATCCAGAATATCAATCAGGCCGTTGAAACGCTCTCCGGTGGCCAGCGCCAGGGCGTGGCTGTGGCGCGTGCTGCTGCCTTCGGCTCCAAGGTCATCGTGCTGGACGAGCCGACGGCAGCTCTGGGTGTCAAGGAAAGCCGGCGGGTGCTGGAGCTGATCCTCGATGTCCGCTCGCGCGGCATCCCGATCATCCTGATCTCCCACAACATGCCGCATGTCTTCGAAGTGGCCGACCGGATCCACATTCACCGCCTCGGCAAGCGGCTTTGCGTCATCAACCCGAAGGACTACACCATGTCCGACGCGGTTGCCTTCATGACCGGAGCCAAGGAGCCGCCGCAGGAAGCGGTTGCAGCCTGACGCCTGAATGGGACCGGTGGACACAGCAACGCGGCTGGTTGAAGCCGCCATTATCAGGGCAGGGGACAGCCAGCGCTTTGTCGTTGCGCTGGCCGGTCCACCGGGCGTCGGCAAGTCAACGCTGTCGGAAGCCCTTGTGGCCGAGTTTAAGCGGCGTGATCAAGGAGCCGCAATCATCCCGATGGACGGCTTCCATCTCGACAATGCGGTGCTTGAGGCCCGTGGAACATTGGCGCGCAAGGGAGCCCCGTTCACCTTCGATGCGGACGGATATGCGGCCTTGCTCAGACGTCTTCGTACGGAAGCTGAGCGCGACATCGCCGTGCCGATGTTTGACCGCAAACTTGACCTGGCCCGTGCCGGCGGCGCCATCATTACCCCGAAACACCGGTTTCTGATTGCAGAAGGCAATTACCTGCTGCTGGATGGTCCCGCATGGGCACAAATGGCCGGTCTATTCGATCTCACCATCATGCTGACGGCTGACATGGACGTGTTGACCCACCGGTTGATCGACCGCTGGCTCGGACTTGGTCTCGATCCGGAACAGGCTCGCGCCCGCGCTATGTCCAATGACATTCCCAATGCGGAACTGGTGGTCAGAAAATCAGTCAAGGCCGATCTTGAAATCCTCAGCCAGGGTTGAGCCCCTTTAGCTGAAGCCGCTCGCCAGCTGCCCGGCAGGCGCACGCCGCGCACGGTGTCGAAACCGCCTTTATTGACGGTTTCGCGGATCCTGTGATGGAAGCATGCCCCGTTGAGCAGGCACTATCGTCTGCTCTCTGGTATCAGGCCTTTGGGTGCAAAACGCAGTACCAGCAGCATGATGATGCCCATCGCCATAAGACGCATATAGGCCGCACTGCTGAGCAGATGCAGGCGCAGCGGGTTGGTTTCGTCCATCCCGGATGTAACCAGATCAATGAACCACAAGCCGACCGGCTCCGCCTCGACCCAGAAAAACCAGACCAGAAAGCCGCCAAGCACTGCGCCCCAATTGTTGCCCGACCCGCCAATGATGACCATCGCCCAGATCAGGAAGGTGAAACGCAACGGATTATAGGTTCCCGGCGTAAACTGCCCATCAAGCGTGGTCAGCATGGCGCCCGCGATACCAACAACGGCCGAACCCAGAATGAACACCTGCAGGTGTCGCCCCTTGACGTCCTTGCCCATGGCTTCGGCGGCGGTCTCGTTGTCACGGATAGCCCGCATCATGCGGCCCCAGGGGGACCGAAGCGCGGTTTCGCACAGCAGCAGGATGATCAGGAGAACAATTGCGAACAGGCCCGAGTAAGCGAGCTTCACAACGATGGACGAAAGCTCGACCGCACTCATGTCGAAATAGGTGGCCCATGATTGGAACGCAGGTGACTGCTGTATCTCAACTTCGTAGGGGACAGGGTAGGGCCGAGGCAAACCGGTTACATTCTTGACGCCGCGAGTGAGCCAGTCCTCATTCTTGAGCAGAGCGATGATGATCTCGGAGATGCCAAGCGTGGCAATGGCCAGATAATCCGAGCGCAAGCCCAGCGAGACCTTGCCAATAAGCCAGGCCGCACCGCCGGCGAATATGCCACCGACGAGCCATGAGACTATGATGGGGAGCCCCAGACCACCCAGATACCCGGTTGCTGCGGAATCCGTGCTCTCGATTGCCTCAACGGCAGGATCAAAGAAGTAGCGCGCTGCAAAATAGCCGCCAATCACGATGAGTGTAATAAGAACGCTTCGTAGGCGCCCTTTCATCGTTTTGTAGACCCAGACAATCAGAGCAATGGTCACCGCAGCGACGAGCATTGCCGCGATGATACCTGAGCCGCCAACGGCTATGGTTTCTGCAACCGGCTCCTTGGAGACCAGAACGGCAGCAACACCACCGAGGGCTGCAAATCCCATGATCCCGACATTCAGCAGGCCTGCATAGCCCCATTGAATGTTGATGCCGAGCGCCATGATTGCCGAGATGAGGCACAGGTTGAAAATTGCCAGCGCGAGCGACGGGCTCTGGACCACACCGACCGTGACAAGCAGTATGGCCATGAGCGCAAAGAGCGACGAAATTCTAACCCTGTTGCTCATACCGATTGCCCCTTGAAGATACCGGTCGGACGCACCAGAAGAACCACCACGAGAATGACGAAAGACACAGCGAATTTGTACTCAGTGGACAGCAGTTGCACCAGGCCATCGGGCACATTGTCGCCCGGCATGATATAGGTAAGCACCCTCTTGTAGGCGAAGGTGACCGTGATCTCGGAAAAGGCGATGACGAAGCCGCCGGCCACAGCGCCGATCGGACTGCCCAAACCGCCGACAATTGCCGACGCAAAGATCGGCAACAGCAATTGCAGATAGATAAACGGCTTGAATGTCTTGTCCAGGCCATACATGGTGCCTGCAATCGTCGCCAGCGCTGCAGCCAGTATCCATGCAATCAGGACAACACGTTCGGGATTGACGCCTGAAAGCAGGGCCAGCTCCTCATTGTCGGAATAGGCGCGCATGGATTTACCGGCGCGTGTACGGTTTAAAAACCAGAACAGCGCCGCCACACAGATCAGGGTCACGACGACGGTTATCCCCTGCGTGGTGCGCAGGGCGATGCCTTCGTCGAGACCGGACCATTCCTTGAATTCACGTGCCGTGAAGATGAAGCGAGCGCCATCGCCCATGCTGCGGTCAGCAGGGCCGATGATGAAGCGGGTCAAGCCGCTGTAGAAAAACATCACCGCCAGCGATGCAATAAGAAAGATAACCGGCTGGGATTTCTTGCCGCGGTGGAACCGATAGACAATGCGGTCGGTCCCAAGCGCCAGCAAGACGGTAGCCAGAATGCCAAACGGCAATGCCAGCAATTCGGTGGGCAGGAAGCCAAGCGAAATGCCTTGTGCCTGCAGGAACCATGTCACCAGGATGACCGCCATCGTGCCAAACGCCATCATCTCGCCATGGGCGAAATTGGAAAACCGCAAGATGCCGTAGATCAGCGTCACACCCAGGGCACCAAGCGCCAGCTGGGATCCGTAAGCGAGCGCCGGAATGACAAGGTAGTTGGAGAGCAACGCCAGAGCGTTCAGAATTTCCATATCAATCAACCACCCAGAAACGCTTTTCGAACATCGGGATCATTCAGCAAGGCTTCACCCGTGTCCGTATAAAGATTTGCCCCTTGAGCAAGAACATAACCCTTGTCGGCAATGTTCAGCGCTTGCTTGGCATTCTGCTCGACCATCAAAATGGCAATGCCGCTGCGCGCGATCTCGATAATCCGATCAAAAAGTTCGTCCATCACGATCGGTGAAACACCTGCCGTCGGCTCATCAAGCATCAGCACTTTTGGCTGTGTCATCAAGGCCCGTCCGACAGCCACCTGTTGGCGTTGTCCACCGGACAGTTCACCTGCGGGCTGGTTGCGTTTCTGCTTCAGGATTGGAAACAGGTCGAAGACCTGCGCCATCGTATCGCTGGGGTCATCGGTGCGGATGAATGCGCCCATTTCCAGGTTTTCCTCAACCGACATCGACCTAAAGACATTGTTTGTTTGGGGTACGAACCCCATGCCCTTTTGCACCCGCGCTTGCGGGCTGAGCGAGGTAATGTCTTCGCCGTCCATCGTTACCTTGCCGGAGCGCAATTCGAGCATTCCGAAAACGGCTTTCATCGCCGTGGATTTTCCGGCGCCGTTCGGGCCCACCACGACGGCAATTTCACCGCGCTCAACGCCGATCGTGCATGCGTGCAGAATATCAGCGGCGCCATAGCCGCCGGTCATGTCTTTTCCCAGCAGGAAGCTCATTGCATTGCGGCTTTCTCTGGCTTGTTTTTAAGGCCAGTGCCCAGATAGGCTTCAATGACCTCTTCATTGTTCTTGATTTCTTCGGCTGAGCCTTCCGCCAGAACAGTGCCCTCAGCCATGCAGATAACAGGATCGCAAAGCCGCGAAATGAAGTCCATGTCATGTTCAATCATGCAGAATGTATAGCCGCGTTCCTGATTGAGCCGCAGAATTGCATCGCCGATCGTACCAAGCAGCGTCCGGTTCACGCCCGCGCCGACTTCGTCCAGAAACACGATTTTAGCATCGACCATCATCGTGCGGCCGAGCTCAAGCAGCTTTTTCTGTCCCCCTGACAGATTGCCTGCGAGCTCGTCGGCAACATGCGAAATTTCCAGAAACTCGATGACCTCGTCGGCCTTGGCGCGGATCTTCTCTTCTTCGCGGCGCACCAAGCCCGGCTGTGTCCAGGCCTTGATGAGGGTTTCACCAGACTGGTGCGGTGGCACCATCATCAGATTTTCCCGCACGGTCAGTGTCGAAAACTCATGCGCGATCTGAAATGTGCGAAGCACGCCCTGGGCAAACAACTCATGCGGGGACAGGCCGGTAATGTCCTTGCCATCAAGAAGAACGCGTCCGGATGTAGGGCGATAATGCCCTGCGATGACGTTGAACAATGTTGTCTTGCCAGCGCCATTCGGACCGATCAATCCGGTGATCGAACCGGTTCTGATCGTCAGGGATGCATTGTCAACCGCGCGGATGCCGCCAAAATTCTTGTGTAGATTTTCAACTACAATCAAAAGATCACTCTCAATTTTCGAGCTGACAATACAAAAACTGCCCGGATTTCAATCCGGGCAGTTTCAGGCTTGAAGGCGTTTAGCGGTATTTCGCTGTCGTGATCTTGCCACCATCGACGAGAATTTCACGGAACGAGCCAGCGCTTTCACCAGCACCGATCAGCTCGACATTTGTCGCGCCAACATAGTCGATGTCTTTGCCTTCGGACAGAAGCTCGAGAGCCTTGCCAAGTTCACCCGGCAGGATCTTTTCGCCCGGCGCGTTGGCAACATCCATGATCTTGGACTTGAAGTCCGCGCTGTTTGAAGACCCGGCAGCCTGCATGGCGAGCATGATCAACGCCGCAGCATCATAGGATTCTCCGACATAGGCGTCGATCTTGATGCCGGCATCTTCTGCCATCTTGTTGAACATGCCAGCGCCTTCACTGTCGGTGCCTGCGATTGTGCCGTAAGACCCGTTCAGGCCGTCACCGATCGATGCCGGAAGTGAATCGCCGACCATGCCGTCGGGAAGAACGAAGGTCTCGAAAGCACCCGTATCGAGGGCTGCCTGAATGATCCCCTTGCCACCCTGGTCAAGATAACCCGCAACGATCAGCACATCGCCGCCGGCCTGCGCCAGGGCGCCAACTTCAGCAGAGTAGTCGCCCTTGCCGTCTTCATGCGACGAGTCGATGGTGATTTCGATGCCGGCTGCTTCAGCATTCATTTTGATGCTTTCAGCCAGACCCTTGCCGTAATCATTGTTGGTGTAGGTCAACGCGGCGGACTTGACGCCCTTTTCAGTCAGGACTTCGGCAAGCACCTGACCCTGGCGGGCATCGGACGGGGCTGTCCGGAAGAACAGGCCGTCATCTTCCGCATCAGACAGAGCAGGCGAAGTTGCAGACGGCGAGATCATGACGACGCCATTTGGACGGGCAACGTTCTGAAGCACGGCACCGGTCACACCGGAACAGTCGGCGCCGAATATCGCGCTGACATTGTCTGATGTGATCAAACGTTCGGCAGCGGCAGATGCGGCTGCGGAGTCAACACAGGTCGAGTCGCCACGGGCAGGTGTCACAGTCGAACCGTCAAGGAATTTTCCGCTGTCGGAAACTTCCTTCATCGCCAGTTCGCCACTTGCGGCCATGCCTGGTGTCAGGGATTCGATAGGACCGGTGAAGCCAAGGATAACGCCGATTTTGACGTCTTCGGCAGATGCAGCGCTCGACATAAGGATTGCGGCCAATGCCGTTGTCACTAGAAGGTTTTTCACTCTCATACTCCTCAATAAGATGTAATTTCGTCCCAACCAGAACTGATAACCCTTCGATGGGTTACATCAAAGTGAAAGATTGGCACGGCCCG
>Ga0209344_10001017_pt1 | contig 40550 bp, 31 predicted proteins | sample Cruoilmetagenom6_FD_187293 | JGI IMG/M metagenome (GOLD analysis project Ga0209344, IMG submission 187293) | Oil polluted marine microbial communities from Coal Oil Point, Santa Barbara, California, USA - Santa Barbara Oil Seep Sample 6 (SPAdes)... | ecosystem: Environmental > Aquatic > Marine... | reverse complement strand
GTCATAAGAATACCCTGCAAACAATGAATTGGATACCTGAAAACCAGCCAAGCCACTAAATGCATTATCAAGTCGATATGATACACCAGCAGTAACCACATCTGAAATTAAAAAATTACTCGATAAATTGACATTAACCGGCGAACCAGAGATTGTATTGACCAAAAAAGCGGGTTTAAATTTCAAATTGTCTGAAAGTTCGAATACATACCCTCCAATAAAATTAAATTGAAGCTTATCTTCAACTATCGAGGCAATCTCATCATTATAAACACCCTCGGTTAAAAAATTTGGAACCGAAGCCCCCAAATACCAATCCTCAGAATACAAGAAAGCACCTGCACCAAGGGTCGGATAAAATTCACTCAGCATTTCTTCATTTAAATTCTCACCAGGGTTTTCAAAAGTACCTTTAGAAAAATCGACGTTCAGAAATGAACCTCCGGCATCAATACCGAAAGATAACTTAGTTTCATCTGTAACCATTATCTGATAAGAATACGATATGTCTGCAAAAGTTTGAGTTGCAGGACCCAATTCATCGCTTACAATATTAAGGCCTAACCCTACTTTTTCATTTTGAAAAGGCAGATTGGCACCAAAACGAAATGTTCTTGGTGCACCGGGAATATCAATCCATTGGGCTCTATATAAACCTGAAAATTCAGGGTTTTCTACCGTACCAACATAAGCCGGGTTAAAACTACCAATATTATACATATACTGGGTGTACTGCGGTTCTTTCTGTGAAAATACGTTAAAGCCTAGCAGAGAAAATAGTACAAGAGCAATAGTATAACTCGATTTATTAAAGTTATAATCCATAATTTATTTTATCTAATAAGCTGTATCCAACCCTTATCCAAAGTTTCAGGTCCATTATTAACACTATAGTTCATAATATAAAAATAAGTTCCCTTTGGTACTTCTTTCCCTTTATAGGTACCGTCCCAAACATCACCATCATTTATTTTTTCAGTTTCAAAAACAAGATAACCATAGCGATCATAAATTTTAATTTTATACTGTAAATCTACTTCTACTTGTGTACTGGTACTTGGATCTGTCAACGTTCTGTTAATACGTAAAACCTCATTCTGGTTGTTTCCATTTGGCGAAAACTGATTGAACAAGAAGCCAGGATCTGCTGGGCTTTTCTGAATTACCTCAACCTCAACCGTTGCTTCGTTATTATGGGTATTACCATCCCTTGGTGTAGACCTCACTATACTTGCAGTATTAGTATAAGTACCCGTTGCTGGGACTAAAGCTCTAATACTTAAGGTGGCAGTTTCTTCTCTATTTAAAGATGGAATAATCCAATTACCGGTAGTTTCATCATAAGTACCATTGAGATCAGATTCTGCAGAAACAAATACGAATCCGTTTTCAATAACTATTAAGTCATTAACAACAATATCCGTAACTACATCAGATTCTGAAATATTGGTTATCCTGATGATAAACTCAACTTCACCGCCTACCAGAGCTTTATCTGGTCTAGCTTCTTTTTCAATTCTAAGGTCAACCCCTTCAGGAGCTTCTGTATGTAGTACTACTGTAGCTTCATCATTTTCAGGATTTTTATCTGACGGTATAGATTCTAATAATATGGCTGTATTTGTATACGGACCTTGTTCTACTACAATAACAGTAATGGATAGCTCAACCGAAATACCCGCCTCAAGTTCGGCAATCAACCAATTTCCGGATACTTCATCATAATCTGTTGAATCTGGGATATCAGCCGAAACAAAATCAAAACCTAATTCCAACAATTCACCAATTACAATAGCTCTTGCCGTTCTGTCGGAAAGATTAGTCACCAAGATTTTAAATATTACGGTATCGCCTACTAAAGCATCTACATTATCTACAGATTTTAAAACTTCCAAATCAATTGGATCATCACAATTAGGTGTTGCTACTGGGTCACAAGGATCATCTGGATCAGAACCATTTATCTGTTCATCTAAATCTGAAATTCCATCACCATCAGTATCACAGCTACCGTTAAATCTATTAGGTATACATGGGTTGTTGTTTGCAGGGTCCTGTTGATCGTTTACCCCATCATTATCCGCATCTGCAGTATTGGAATCCAACGCATCGATAATACCATCACCATCCTCGTCTATAGGATTATCGATATCATCACCAACCTCAACGCCATCTTCAATACCATCACCATCGGTATCAGGATCATTAGAATCGGTACCCAATGTCACTTCTTGCCCACCTAAAAGTCCGTCATTATCATCATCGGTTTCGCAATCACTTACATTTATAGTAACATCTACCGAAGGGTTCTCACATGGTGCAGTTGAATTTGTAGTAGTATACCTAAAAATATAAGCCCCGGAAGTAGCCCCTTCAAATTCGACAACGTTAGTAGAATTAATATCAACACTAGTTTCAGGTCCAGATACAAAAATCCAAACGCCTGGATCAGCACCAGAAAGTCTCGTATCTAAATCTATAGCTGTTAATCCGTTCGCGGCAACATTACAAATGGCACCATTTTGAGCAGTACCCGTAGTTGCCTGAGAACCAATTCTTGCAACAACCGGTTGTCTTTCTGAAGTACACTCATTTTCCGTAGCTTCTACATAATACGTAACAGTTGCATTTAGTGAAGGCGTAGTGTACGTTTCACCCATTGCAATAGGCGTTACCGCATCAAAAGAATTATACCAGTTTACCGAAGCGCCATCACTAGGCTCAACACTTAAAGGTAATGTTCCAGGACCACAACGCTCTCCTTCTGTAATAGTTAAAATTTCCGGCACAACACCTTCAATTATTTGAACTTCCATTGTACCACTTGCACAGTTATTTACTTCATCAAAGAAAAATCCATAATAAGATGCTTGTGAATCAATATTTTCTGCCTCTTCTGTTGATAGACGAGAATTAACGTTAAATGGATTAGACACCCTACTCCACATCAACACAGTCCCGGTTGGTGCAACACTATTGGTATAATCAAATAAATTTGCTGAAAAAGTAGGATTTGGTTCTTCTTCCGTTGGTCTATTAACACAGTACAAGCGAGAAACCGTTTCATCTAATATAGGCGCAGCTACACAATTATCATCATCTTGAATAGTTCCAGTAGCCGTACCTCCATTTGCACGTTGCACATTATTCGTTGGTAATCCCAATTGTACGGTAAAAGTCTCCGTATTTTCTAAAACAACATCATCATTAATAGCTACAGTTATAGTTTGAATTTCACCTGCATCGCCTGCAAATACCAGAAAACCATTATTACCGGTAAAATCTACACCGCCACCTTCTGCAGTATCATCAAAAAATGAATACGATACCGTAGTACCACCTTCTACCTCTAAATCTAATGTTACCTCAAAAACAATTTCACCAGATGCATCATCTTCATTAATAGATTCATCTGAAACAGTTAATGTAGCTTGATCATTATCATCAATTTCCAAAGTCGCTGATTGTGTATTTTCTGCCCCTAGTATATAACCAGATCCGGCTGACAATCTAATAACTAAATTCTCTGTTCCTTCTTGTATTTCATCATCGACAGGTGTAATTACTATTGTTTCCTCTATTCCTCCGTCAGGAATATTAACTGCAATAGTACTACTAGCAGAAAAATCAGCTTCAACCTCTGCAGTTCCTCCGTCAATTGAAAAATTCACAATTATTGAGCCACCAGAAATATTTTGTTCACTTAACCTGACTGTAAATTCACCAGTAGAAACCCCTCCACTGCTTTCTGCTGCCGTATCGTCTGATGCTGTAATTGTTGCAACATAGGTATCTTCACTTACAATAAAAACAGTGGCGTTATCGGGAGCTCCTACTGTATAACCTATACCATCTAACAGTGATAATTCTACAGTTTCATTAACTTCTATATCAGTATCGTTTATTGGCGTAATCGTTATTATTCCTGTACTTTCACCTTCCTCTATGGTAACCGAACCTATAAGAGTGGTAAAATCATCTCCAACATCTGCCGTACCACCAACAGAATACTCTATTTCTACTGGAGCACCTGTAGCATTTATTTTCTCTACATCAACAGTAAATTCACCTAAAGACAATGGGCTCTCATTAGCAGTTGCAACCGTAGATTCAATAGAGGCTTCGAAAATATCATTGTCTGAAATAATTACAGTGTCTGTGTTAGGAGTACCAATCTCATAAGAATTGTTATTTACATCGTCGAGTACAATAATTATTGTTTCATCTACTTCAACTAATACATCGTCATTAGGTATAATATCGATTTCAATAGCAGATTCACCATCTTCTATTACGGCATTCCCTGATATTATATAATCTTCATTGTCCCCTTCGTTTGCCGAACCTGATAAACTATAATCTATAACCACATCACCACCGGTATTATTAGGCTCACTTAGCTCTATTCTAAAACTACCATTATTCCCTGTTCCATCTTCATTTATTTCTGAAAGGTCAGTAGTAACGATTACTTCACCAAAATCGTTATCTTCAATATTAATCGTAACCTCACTATTATCACCAAGATTATAGTTGCCGTCTTCAACCAGTTCAATGTCAATAGCTTCTTCTCCTTCTACCAAATCGTCATCATCGACTACAATATCTATGATTTCACTTCCATTTCCAACCAAGTTATAAGAAACATCAATTTCTCCATCTAATTCAACATAATCAACATTTGAAGTAGCCGTACTGGTTACTAAAACATTATATTTAACTGATACACTACCAGCACCAAGCCCAGGATTATCAACACTTATTCTAAACCTACCAGACACCTGATTCTCTTCTAAGGCATCTCGGACTTTTTCAATATTCACAGTTTGCGCAGATGCACTTTGCGAAAAGACACCTAAAAAAAAGAATCCAAAAAGGAATAGAAATTTCTTAAAACTCTTACCAATATTAGAAGTTAAAAAATTATTATATACTTTTATTTTCATAACATTCTTTATCATTTCCATCAATCAAGGTTGGGAAAAGTTCTTAATCCATAACCAAAAATGAGGGCCTCAATATTACAAAAAAATCAAGGTAACCCACTCAGAAACAGTTGAAAAAAGGATTTATGGGTTAAATGGTAATATTAAAGAAACAATGCCTACTCTACGAGCTGTGGAGAATGTGTGGTAACCGAAGAATCAATTTTTCGTACTAGCCCTTGTAGCACTTTACCTGGTCCTATCTCTGTAAATACGGTAGCACCGCCTTTTACCATCTGTTGAACACTTTGCGTCCATTTTACCGGCGCGGTCAATTGCAGCATTAAATTCTTTTTAATCTCATCTGCACTGCTAACTGCAGTTGTAGGTACATTTTGATATATAGGACAACTAGGTGTTGAAAAAGTAGTATTGGCTATTGCCGTAGCTAATTCTTCTCGGGCAGGCTCCATTAACGGTGAATGAAAAGCACCTCCTACAGGTAGCATCAATGCACGTCTGGCTCCTGATTCTTTTAATTTTTCACAGGCTTCTTCAACCGCAGGCACTTCACCAGAAATAACCAATTGCCCGGGACAGTTATAATTTGCAGCGACAACAATTCCTGAAATTTCTGCACATATTTCTTCTACGACAGCATCTTCCAATCCTAGAACGGCTGCCATAGTAGATGGTTTAAGTTCACAGGCTTTTTGCATTGCCAAGGCACGTTGCGATACTAAATTTAATCCGTCTTCAAAACTTAGGGTGTTATTCGCTACCAACGCAGAAAATTCCCCTAAAGAATGACCGGCAACCATATCTGGTTTAAACGAATCTCCCATCACCTTGCTTAGAATAACAGAATGTAGGAATATAGCAGGTTGGGTAACCTTGGTTTCTTTTAATCCTTCGGCAGTACCTCTGAACATTACTTCCGTAATCTCAAATCCTAATATTTCATTTGCCTTTAAAAATAACTCTTTTGCAATAGAATATTTTTCATATAAATCTAACCCCATTCCAACAAATTGAGCACCTTGCCCAGGAAACACATACGCGTTCATAACTTTTAGTTTTGGTGGGTCAAAAGTACATAATTTAGTTAGATTGGAACAGGTAATTGCCTTTTTGAGTCAACCTTTAATCTTTAAACCAACCGCAATACATAGTATACGCTTCGGCAATTCTATTTATTTCACCTGAACTTAATTCTGGACTGATATCCTTTATTTTTTTTGCCGGCATTCCTGCAAATATACTTCCAGAGGGCACGTGGGTTCCTTTAGTAAGTACCGCTCCAGCAGCTATAATGCTATTCCTTTCCACAATACAATCGTCCATAATAATACTGCCCATGCCCACTAGTACATTATCATTAATAGTACAGCCATGCACGATAGCGTTATGACCAATGGAAACATTATTACCAATAGTAGTCGGTGATTTTAAATAAGTACAATGAATTACGGCACCATCTTGTACATTTACCTTGTCGCCCATTTTTATATAATGCACATCGCCACGTAATACAGCGTTGAACCACACACTACATTGCTTACCCATACTCACTTCACCTACTATAGTTGCATTTTCAGCAATGAAACAGTCTTCACCTATAATAGGTTTTTTACCTCTAACAGCTTTTATCATTGTAATTCGTTTAATTAAAATAGGATAGAAAATCTTTCTTCTTTGATGCCGAAACCATAACCTCTTTTCCGTTGGACATTACTACACTCCCGCCTTTTCCTTTTTTGTACTTTACAACCTCGTTGACATTTACCAGAAAAGATTTATGAACCCGTGCAAAAGGATAATCCTTTAAAGCATCTTCAAAATACTTCAATGTCTTACTTACCAGTATTTTCTTATTTAAAAGGTAGATTTCTGTGTAATTATCATCTGCTTTGCAATATAATATTTCGGCAATATTCAATACTTGAAATCCGTCTTGCTGCGGCAAGGTTAACTTCCCTTCTACTCCATTAGATTTCGTGCTTAACACTTCGCCTTCCAAACTTGATTCCTTTTCACGAACACCTGCTACATATTCAACCGCATTGACCAACTCATCTATATTAATAGGCTTTGTTAAATAATACGCTGCATGGTTATTTAAAGCATCTTTTGCATAATGATCATATGCAGTAACAAAAACGGTTTCAAAAGTTCTGTCCGGCAATTGATCAAGTAAATCGAAAGCGTTACCAAAAGGCATCTCTACATCTAAAAACACCAAATCTAAATCGTTATCACCAATTAAGACCAAGGCTTCTTTAATTGATGAAGCCTCGCCTGACAAGTTTACACTTGGGCAATATTTAGCAATATAATTTCTTAATATCTCTCTACTATTTGCCTCATCTTCTACTAAAATTGCGTTTAAGCTCATTTTTCTCTTTTTAAAATAAATAGAACCTTAGTTCCCGTACCATCTGACTGTAAATCTGAAATTTTTATATCTACTTTATCCGTATACATATCATTTAAAATAGCCACACGTTTCTTAATGATCCCCATTCCTTTAGATTTTTGCTTCCGTTGGTTTTGGGTTTTTATCTCTGCAGATTTTTTCCTGCCAATACCATTATCGGTAATAGATATGATGATAGAATCTATATTATTTTCTTTTACCGACACCAATAATTCACCTTTTTCATCTCTATACCTTAGTCCGTGCCAGATAGCATTTTCTATATAAGGCTGCAATAGCATTGGGGGAATTTGAAATTTTGCTACCTGTACATCTTCATCAATAGTTATCAGGTAATCAAATTTATCTTCAAATCGTGAATGTTCAAGCTTTATATACAACTCTAACTGCTGCAATTCTTTTTCTAAGGGAATAAAATCTTCCTCAGAATTTTCAAGCACAGAACGCATTAAGGTCGAAAAATCGCTGAGATATCTATTGGCCCTACGTTCATCATTCTTAGAAATAAAGTTATTTACCGAATTCAACGCATTAAATATAAAATGCGGATTCATCTGCGACCTCAACGATTTCAACGCCAAAAGATTATTTGCCAACTTCTGTTGCTGATTACTTCTGTAAAAAAAAAATGCCGCCAATAAAGTCAATAAGAGTCCGAATATAAGGGAGTAAATAACCAATTGTTGACGCTTGTTACTTTCTTTCACCAATGCCTGTTCTGTAAGGGCGAGATTATATTTACTTTGCGATAGTTCACGTTCTTGCTCCAAACCCGTAAGTCGATTTTGTGCACTTGCAATTTCCCTATTAAAACGAGTCGCCCTAGAAATCTCCTGTTCTTTTCGCACGTACAAAGAATCGACCAATGCTACATAGGTTTGATATGTATCTAATGCTTTAGTAAAATCTCCTTTGACCTTGTACACTTCAGATAGTTTTCTAGTCGCATCTTTCTGCACTACCAAATCATCATCTGAATCTGCTTCAACTATACTTTTCTCCAAAAATGGAATAGCTTCATTGTACTTATCTTGAGAAATGTATGCATTTGCAATTTTATAGTTTATACGTTGCGATGTAATAGTATCACCAAGATCTACTTTTTGTACACCTATATTGACAGGGGTAAGTTTCTTCAATTCTTGAAGACTACTTTTGCGCATATCTATCTCTTCATTGAACCTACTCTTTGTATTATAAAAATCAGCCACTTTTTCCTTTTCCTGCAATGCTCTTTTAGGTGCAGATTGTGTAGCCAACTCCAATGAATTTTCATAATACGCCTCAGCTTCCATTGATTGATCACCAAGGGAATACGTGTCTGCTATTTTAGAATTTAGATCTATCATTTTAGAAGTAATCTGATTTTTATCTGCTATCAACAACCCCCTATTATATAAATCTATAGCCGCTTGTGTTTTACCTACTCCCTTTTTAGCGTCACCCAGTAATTCATAAAGTACTGCGCTTTGGTGTGGGGGCATTCCTTTTATGTCCAACAAGGGATTTAACAATTCAATAGCCTCATTAAACCTAGAAGTTAAATTGTACGCTTTACCCAATAATAAGGAAGTTGCAATCGTCTTATTATTTTCTAGTGCATCTTCATAATTATCTATAGCCAAATCTAGTTGCTTGTGGTATTGATAGATTTCACCGAGTTTGGAAAGTGATCTGGCCAATTCTCTCTTTCTCCCTCTTTTACCAAGAATTGAAATGGATTGCGCCACTAAATCTATACTTCGTTCAATATCTTGAGATTTGTATTCTTCTGCAGCATCTAATAATTGTTGGTGTTTGACAGCGATATTAGGTAACGATCTTGCTCTACTACCAACTGATGATGAATCAAAATCTTCAACTAAGATTAAAACATCATCGTTTTTCTCAACATCATACCTTAAAGTTTCAATATCATCATGTTCTATAATGAGCTGGTCCCCGATTCTAGTTTTAATCTCAAATTCTCCCAAACCATTAGTAATGACAAAGACACCCATATCGTTAGATACGGACACCCCAGAAATTGGTTTTCCCGAATTTCTCACTTCTACCCTTCCTTTTAGATTAAATTTCAGGACATCATTTTGTGATTGAGAAAGAAGCATGTTCCATCCGAATACAAAACAAATTAACATGTAGATACTATAATTTTTCATCTGCTAATACTACGGTAAACTTAGCTGATTATTGTAACACTAAAAAATATCAAATACTCATATTACTCGTTTTAAACCTATCAACTCATAAGTTTACAAACGCTATACACCACTTTACTAAGTGAAATGGTCCGTTCCCTCATTATCGTTATTACAGGAAATACTTTGCTGTTAGTTTAGCTCTGAATTTAAAACGAAAACGATGAAAACAATTAAACAACTAGGATCAATAGGCATAGCGTTACTAACACTATCTACCGTATATGCATGTAATATTATTGAAAAGAAAAAACCAATTGAACTAATTGCACACGCAATAGAAACCGAAGAGCCAAAAGAAGCCAATATTGTTCAAATTGCCTTGTTGTTGGACACCAGCAATAGTATGGACGGATTAATAAACCAAGCTAAATCTCAGCTTTGGGATATTGTAAATGAGTTTAGTTATGCCAAATGTGGTAACAACACCAGACCAAATTTACAAATTGCATTGTATCAATATGGTAACGACAACCTTTCTGCAAACGAAGGATATATTCAACAAGTACTTGGTTTTAGTAGTGATTTGGATGAGATTTCAGAAAAGCTATTTTCATTGACTACCAATGGTGGTGAAGAATATTGCGGCAAGGTACTACAGACCTCTTTACACCAATTGCCCTGGAACAAGAATCCTGATTTACTCCGCATGATTTTTATTGCAGGCAATGAACCTTTTAACCAAGGAAGATATAATTACAAAACTGCATTGGCCAATGCCAATGAAAAAGATGTAGTGGTAAACACCATCTTCTGTGGAAACTATGAATTGGGGATAAACACCGATTGGAAAAACGGTGCTTCCTTAACAGGTGGAGAATATATGGCTATTGATCATAACAAAAAAGTGGTACATATTAGCACCCCTTATGACGATATCATCATTAACCTGAATTCAAGATTAAATACCACATATGTCTCTTACGGATCAATAGGTGAATCAAAAATTATCGCACAAGCAGTACAGGACAATAACGCTTTAGAGATGGAAGAAGCTGTAGCTATAAAAAGAGCGGTAAGTAAAAGTTCTAGACTTTATAACAATAAAAAATGGGACTTAGTTGATGCTTACGATGATGCTGAATTTGAAATCAGCTCAGTTAACCATAACGACCTTCCTGAAGAACTACAGGGCAAAAATGAAAAGGAAATAAAAATGTATGTTGAATCTAAAAAGACCGAAAGAGAAGAGATTCAAAAAGAAATACAAGCCTACAACACGAAACGATTAGCCTATATTTCTGAACACCAAAAGGATGAAAAATCAGGAGAGCTTGAGAATGCTATGATCAAAGCGATTAAAAAACAAGCAAAGAATAAAAATTATAACTGGGAATAGAAAATACTAGGTCTGCACAACTTCGTGTAGACCTTTTTTAATTTGCTGCTGGACAGTAACAATCATACTTACGCTCTGTTTGCCCAAAATCATATCCTAAGGTAATTTGGTGAAAGCCTCCATTATCAAAACGGATGTCTCCCATTTGATAAGAGTAATTATAAGATACCATGAAGTTTTTGATATTGGCCCCAACGATCGGGGTAATCAATTGTAGACGTTGCTCACCAAAAGAACCAGCAGCTTGGTACTGAGCTCCATCGAAGCTTCTTCTGTATGAGACTCCGCCCCAAATACGTCCAAAATCTACATCTCTATATACCTTGGCATTGATATCCATGCTTTTTTCTTTTGTAAACTCTGTCAACTGAAAAAGAACAGATGGTTCAACTTGCCATTCACTTCTACCAAAAACATAACCAGCAGATACTAAATACCTTCTAATATTATCAATAACCAACTCATCGGGATTATCTTGTCTATCTCTATAATATAAATTTCTTTTACTACCGGTCAATATATTTGTAACTGCAAAATGAGTATAGAATTCTTGAAAACTATAAGAAATCCCAATATCAACATTGGTATAAGAAGAACTTAACTTTATACCAGAAACTGCAGGGTCAGGTGTTACAGACCTAAATTCAGTCTCATCTAAACTACTTTGTAAAATTGTTGCACTTAAACCAAAAGAAAGTTGATTTAATTGTCTAATATCCCCCCCCCCCATTCTTAAATGATGGGCATATGTCAATTTTAACCCAGTTTGTGAATGATAACCGTTAGCGTCATTAAACACAATAGCACCGATACCACTAGGCGAATCGCCTAATCTAAAATGTGCATTTATTGTTTGTAAACTTGGTGCATCATCAACATCGAACCATTGCTTTCTAGCCGTAGCTCTTACTTTTCCTCCTTCACCAATACCTGCCATAGATGGGAAAACCAAATAGTAGTTATCTGATAAATAATCAAAATATACAGGAATACCTTCTTGAGCATTAGATTTTAGACCAATTATAAGTACTGTAAACAATAATAAAATATGGTATCTCATATTGGAACTTTAAAACTAAGGTTTAGTTTCACTAATATAAGTTGTATAACGGGTTAACCTGAACATTATTATGTATGTGTAAACTAAGATTTCCTTTGTATTTTTGTATAAATTATTTAAGAGATGAAAGAGTATTCAATTACGGTAGTAAAGACTAATAACCCCAATATATTAAAGTTTGAAACTAATCACCTATTGGTTCAACGTAAAAATTACGAATTCAAAAATATTGATGAAGCTAAAAATTCTCCTTTGGCTCAGCAATTATTTTATCTACCGTTTATTAAAACGGTTTATATTTCTGGTGATTTTATAGGGCTAGAACGCTATGATATTGTTCAGTGGCAAGATGTAAAAGATGAAGTTGCGCAGCAATTGGTCGAGTATTTAAATACAGGAGAGCCTATTGTTATTGAAGAAGATATGGAAAAACCTATTCCGGTAACTGTATATGCAGAGGTGACGCCAAACCCATCTACCATGAAGTTTGTCGCTAGTAAAAAAATTGTAGGATCGGCATTCGAGTTCAAAAATATTGACGAAGCGAGAGACTCTAAATTGGCAATGGATTTATTTCAATTTCCGTTCGTAAAACAAATATTCATAGACGAGAACTACGTATCGGTATCCAAATATGAAGTTGCAGAGTGGGACGATATTACTATCGAGCTACGTGAGTTAATCAGAAATTTCATTGCTGCCGGTAAGGAGATTGTTACCGATAACGCTAAGGCCATTGGCGAAGATGCACAAATATCAGAAACTGTTTATGCGGAAAGTACTGTAGAACTCGATGAGACATCTCAAGAAATCGTTGATATTTTAGAAGAGTATGTAAAACCTGCGGTAGCAAGTGATGGTGGTAATATTATGTTTCAATCTTATGACACCGATAGCAAAACAGTGAGCGTAATTTTACAAGGTGCCTGCAGTGGTTGTCCTTCTTCTACTTTTACCCTTAAAAATGGTATAGAAACCATGCTTAAAAACATGATGGGTGATAAAGTGAATGAAGTAGTTGCGCTAAACGGCTAATTAAACATTTATTTGCATTAAATATTGCTATTAGTTTTTGTAACTTGTTGGAAATCTAAAAATCATTAATTATGGCAGTTTTAAAAGTAATCGAAATATTAGCAAATTCTGATAATGGATGGGAAGATGCAGCAAAAAAAGCAGTAGCAGAAGCGTCTAAATCAGTAAAAAATATCAAATCGGTATATATTAACGAGCAAAGTGCTACCGTTGAAGATGGAAAAATTAAGAATTACAGAGTAAATGTAAAAATTACTTTTGAAGTCAAATAACACAGAAAAAACTCTACTATAAGCGCCTTCCGGCGCTTTTTTTGTATTAAATCCAATCAATAATATATGCCTACCCCGCAGAAGCATACCAATAACCTTATTAAAGAAAGTAGTCCGTACTTATTACAACATGCCCACAACCCTGTAAACTGGGAAGCTTGGAATGGTGGAGTGTTTCAAAAAGCAAAAGACAAGAAAAAATTGATATTGATTAGTATCGGATATGCCGCATGTCATTGGTGTCATGTTATGGAACATGAGTGTTTTGAAGACGAAGAAGTTGCCGAAACCATGAACGAACATTTCATAAATATTAAAGTCGATAGAGAAGAAAGACCAGATATTGACCACATTTATATGGATGCATTACATATGATGACCGGTAGTGGTGGATGGCCATTGAACATAGTTGCCTTACCCGATGGCAGACCTTTTTGGGGAGCTACATTCGTTAAAAAACAAGATTGGATTCAAGTATTGAATCAACTTCAACAATTATATACGGAAGACCCCAATAAGATTATTGGCTATGCTGAAAATATGACTGACGGACTCAAAGAGATAAATAGAATAATTACAGAAGACAATCAAGATTTTATTCAAGGTGAGGAAATAGAAAAAATGGTAGCTGATTGGTCCAGCTATTTTGATACTTTCTTAGGTGGATATAAGCGTGCACCAAAGTTTATGATGCCAACAAATCTCAATTTTCTACTACATTATTCTTATGCTAAAAAAGATAAAAGCGTAAATAAATATGTGAACACCACGTTAACCAGAATGGCATGGGGTGGAATTTTTGATCATGTTGGCGGTGGTTTCTCAAGATATTCTGTAGACACAAAATGGCACGTTCCTCATTTTGAAAAGATGCTTTACGATAATGGATTATTGATAAGTCTATATTCTAATGCATTTGCAGCTACTAAAAATGAACTATATAAAAATATTGTAGAAAATATTTTTATTTTTCTTTTAGAAGAACTTTTGGATAAAAATAACGGATTTTACTCCTCTTTAGATGCCGATAGTTTAACTGCCGACAACAAATTAGAAGAAGGCGCATTTTATGTATGGCAAGAAAATCAGCTTAAAGATATTTTAAAGAACGATTACCCAGTGTTTTCAGATTACTTCAACATCAACTCTTATGGTTTTTGGGAGGAAGAAAACTATGTATTAATCAGAGATGGGGAAGCATTTGACATAGCTATGAAACATTCTATTACTAAAATAGAACTAAAAAACATTATATCTAAATGTCTGAATTTATTAAAAAAAGTAAGAAATAAAAGAGACAAACCAAGATTAGACAATAAGATTTTAACATCTTGGAACGGACTTGCCTTAAAAGGACTTACAGATGCCTATAGATATTTAGAAGATGATAAATATTTAACCCTTGCTTTAAAAAATGCTCATTTTATAATTGAAAAAATGAGCACTGTAGACGGTGGTCTCTATAGAAATCATAAGAACGGAAAAAGCACCATTTATGGTTTTCTTGAAGATTACGCTTCTACTATTGATGCCTTCATAGGTCTTTATGAGGTATCGTTTGATGAAAAATGGTTAAACCATAGTTTACGATTAACTAGATACATAATTGACAATTTCTCTGACACCGAAACAGGACTATTCTTTTTCGTCTCTAATAAAGAGAATAAGTTAATTCGAAAAACAATTGAAGTTGCTGATAATGTTATTCCGTCATCGAATTCTATAATGGCTCATAATCTACATAAGTTATCTAAATATTTTCCCGAGGATAATTTAGATATTCGACTGAATACCATCATGAAAACGATGAAACCTACAATAATTAAAAATCCACAGAGTCATGCCAATTGGCTCCACTTGGCGCAGCTAATGAGTGAGAATTTCTTTGAAGTGGTCACTATCGGTGAAAACTTTGAACTCATATGCAAAAGTCTCATGAAGAACTACCTGCCAAACGCTATATTTGCCGCTTCAAGTGCTAAGACCAGCAACTTACCCTTACTGATGAATAGGTATCTAATGAACAAGACGCTTATTTACGTATGTAATCACGGTAGCTGTAAAATGCCCGTAGAAGAACCAAGTAAGGCATTAGATTTTATAAAAAATCATTTAACAATTGTTTAGCCTCTACAAATGTGTGAATAACTAGTTATTAATTAAGTTGGCAGCATAAAAAAATTAATATGATGATGGATAAAATTATGAATCTGAAAGAACATGCAGACAAAGCCATAGAATGGATTTGGGCAGCTTTACCAAATCTATTCTGGGCTATTTTTCTTTTAATCGCAGGAACATATTTAATACGCTTCATCAATAAAATGATTCGGAAATTCTTTTTGAGAAAAAATTATGATCTAGCCCTTGAAACATTTCTACAAAGTTTTATAAATATTGCTTTAAAAATTATTCTTTTTGTACTGGTAATTACCCAATTAGGAGTACAAACAACATCTTTGGTAGCTATTCTTGCATCTGCAGGTTTGGCTATTGGTTTAGCTCTACAAGGCTCTTTAGCGAACTTTGCCGGTGGTGTATTGATTCTTCTGTTCAAACCATTTAAGATAGGTGATTTCATATCTGCTCAAGGAGTAGATGGTACAGTAAAAGAGATTTCTATTTTCACTACTAAGGTGAGCACTTTTGGAAATCAGATTGCTATTATACCAAATGGTCAACTTTCAAATAATACCATTACCAATTATAATGCACAAGATACAAGAAGAGACAAAATTGATGTAGGTATCGGTTATAGTTCTAACATCAAAGAAGCAAAAGAAATTCTTTTAGCAATTTGCAATGACAGAGAAACTATAAACAAGACTCCTATACCTGAGGTATACGTGGGTGAATTAGGTGATAGCTCAGTAAGCCTTACGTTACGTTTCTGGGCAAATAATCCAGATTTTTGGGCTGCCCACTTCTATGTGATGGAAGAAATAAAATATCGTTTTGACGCCGCAGGAATTGAAATTCCATTCCCACAACGTGTTGTTACACAAATAAAAGGTGAATAATTTTTAATCTACCTATAAAGATAATTGGTTGGTATCAATGGGCGTGATGTTCGGCGACGGTTTTTTCGGGAAGATACAATACACAGCCAGAGTTGTGGTCATGTTCTTCAGAAAGCCTTTTGCCGAACGGTACCCTGTGTGCTCGACCTTGCATGTTCTTCATCTTGTTATTGACGGATTCTATGAGGACTATCCTGAGCCGTACTTGCAATAAAAAAGAGGACGTTTATTTATGGGGCATGCTATAACATTTTGATTACCCATTTCTATTTCAAATTCTTCTATTTTTTATAGCCCACCCTGGAGTGTCTTCTTTTCCTATTATACCAAGTTTCTGTCCATTGAAAGATGGATAACCTATCTTATAAGTGAGTAATTGTGTTTGTATATCCATTCAACTTTATACTTTTAAAGAATAACCCGAAAACTACATTGTCCTGACAATTTCCCCTTCTACCTATACTTTTTTCTACCGGACCATTATGGTCTTTTAAGATATTGGTAAACTGATAACACGCATGCCGAACATCTCTACCGAAACAGAATATCAATTCTTTGGTGTTAGTGTTCACCTTAATTGCCATTTCTGAGCAGGAACAATAGCATTATCTGTACTTAAAGTTTGACCCGTTGATCACCCTACAACTTTTCTTTTGAACAAATCTCTTATTACCGTTAAGTAGATTCTACCATGCCTTGTCCATATATAAGTAATATCGGGCATCTCAGCTTGACCTCCTATAAAAGGTAAAATCTTGATACCTGATAACCTTTGCTCAAAAATTCTTATCTAGCCATTCGGGCACCATAACTTTTGAAACCATTTTGAAAAACATCATGAACCTCCCTTGTTGAGACATCGTTCCCCATCCACCTCACGGAGGGTACATGGACCTCCCGATTATAATAACCGCCTTTACTGACATTGAATATTTTGTACATCTTTTCAACTGGGAATTTGAATTCATGTTTCTCCATAAATCCATATTTTTCATGTCGCCCTAGGAAAAGATGACCATTGCTTTTTTAGGGTGTCATGTCAGACTTCGGCATTCCTCGTTTTTTTCTTCAATTCTGAAATTCCCTTCTGTCCGTCCACCTGTTAATCTTGGCTTTCCAGTTCCCGAGAAACTGTTTTTACCACAACTCTTGGATTCCCTTCGCCATCGTCAACCCGGTACAGAAGTGGAACTCCCCCCATTTTACACGTTATTCGAACAATACTCGTTCGAAAGTTCATCGTAGATAAAATAAAAGTCAATAAGTTCGTTTATACTTCTAAGAAGATTGTCTTTCGAAACAATAAAACCGTATAAATAGATATACGGACTCAATTACATTTCTTGCTGTTGTACCAACACATATAGGTATCTTAAAATCAGTAATTTAAGATACGGAGAAAAGAGCAAAAACACTATGTTTTTTTACTCCTCTTGTGAATGAACCCTTTGCAAAGACTTTTCCAGTGCCCTCGCAAAATGTTCCCTTTTTGTTTATCTTTTCAATGAAAAATGTGTTTTCCTAGTCTTTGCGACCAGTAAACCATCATCTTGTTCGCCATATTCAAAACGAAACCAGTAATCTGTAGATGGCATTTGCTGTCCATTATAGGTACCATCCCATCCAGCAGTAGCTCCTAATTGTTTCAATAACTTACCATATCTATCAAATATAAATACCACAGGATTGGTTAGTGTTTCTATCCCCTCTACATTCCAATCATCATTAATACCATCGCCATTTGGCGTGAAAAATTTAGGATATCCAACCACTAAGAACTCTATGGGGTCTGTAATTCCGCATCCATTTTTATCATTTATTACAACTGTATTAACTCCTGGAGGAACATTCATAAAAAAAGGGCTATCTTGAAATAAGCCGTCATTAATAGCATATTCATAATCTCCATCTCCAACAATAAAAAACTCAATATTATTCTGATCAGGATCAATAGAAAGGTTAGTATCTAAAGTTTCTACTCGATCTAAAATTGGTGTTCCAAAAAATGTAACCAATACACCACTATCGTCACTTACAGTTGGAGGCGTTCCAGATGAAGTAGTAATTGTAGCATAATAGCGCCCAGAATTCGGACTAACAATCACCAACTCAGCTCCGAAATCACCAGAACCGGTAAGCGTATCATCGACCACACCGTCATCTTCATAATCTACCGTCCATTCTACAGTTGCAATGTCTGCACCAGCAGGAGAATTCAATGCACTAATAGTAATAGGATCATCACCCTCACAAGCAACAATATCCAAACCTAAAAACTCATCTCTTAAAGTACAATCTAAAGCGGTATCTTGATTATCGCTTACAGAATTACCTGTAAATGTTAACATAAAAGGCTCAGGGTCTCCTGTAAAATTATCGGCAAAATTGTTTATCAATATGTAATAAATCTCCCCTGGCAATACATCTAAATATTCATCATATGTATTCTGGCTTCCGGTTAAAGATGCGCGCCCTTCTTCTCCACTTTCAGGGTTAACTCCGAGTCCGGTAAAATTGGTGTCGTTCACTTCATAATTACAACGAATGGGTTGTGCAGTTCCATTACTAATATCTGCACAATTAACATCAGGTCCATAGACCGCAAAATCCCATTCTGCAGTAGGTGTTGGTCCAGACGAAGGCAAAGCTTCAATATCAAAACCGACCTGACCACCCGTACCCGCCCTAAAAACGAACCAAGAAGTATTAAACTCGATATTTGCGGAAGAAAGACTACCTTTTTCTAGACATCCAGACTGCAGTATTACATCTGGATCAAAGTCATCTACATCACCGGTACCACCAGCAAGACCCATAATAGGCTGATCTGCGCAAACAGGAATAGCTGTTCTACAATCGGCTGAATTTTGTGCAGTTACATTCCAACAGAAAAGAAACAAACAATATATAGAACAAATGAGTGTTCTCATAAAAAGTTTAACTAATTAGTATACATGATGTATACTATAACTACACATGATAAATTTTAGTATCTTACAACGAAGATATTGGCATTTAATCGATAAGATACACAGTTTACGTTTAAATATCGAGCTTAGTGCTTCAAAGTAAAGTGATTATTAATGTAAGATGCATTTGTATTTTCGCCTAAAGAATTGGTATAGGAAAGTTTAAACCAATAATCGGACTCTGGTAATAAAGCGCCATTAAAAGAACCGTTCCATCCACTGGAATCTTCAAATATCTGATGTAATAGCTTACCGAAACGGTCATAAATGGTGATGACGGGATTATCTAAGGCAGACAATCCATCAACCTTCCAAGTATCGTTCACATTATCACCATTTGGAGTAAAGAACTTTGGAAAACCGACCACTACAATATCTCTGCTATCAGAACCACAACCGTTTATATCACTTACTGTAATTGTGTGCTCACCCGGAAATAAGTTATTGAAAACGCCGTTACTTTGAGATATCTCATTATCTACTTGAAATTCAAAATCACCATTTTCTTCTAAATATACATTTACTATATTTGATGTGTCATCCTTATATTCTATTGTAATATCCGATATCACTGGAGGGCTAGAAAAAACTACTGATACCGAGCGTACTGTAATACACTGTATCAACCCTTGCGTATTGGTAACGGATAGCGTATAGACAGCTGCCTCTGCAACTGTAATCAAAGAAGAAGTTTGGCCTGAACTCCATTCGTACGTAAAATTAGCATCAGGTATACTTTGACCAATAGATACTATAGATTCGTCTCCACAGATATACATTTCTGTATCAAAATCTAACACAGGTAATTCTATACCGTTAACCTCAAAACTTTCAGAAGCATCAAAACACATTGAATTTTCTATAGATGTAGTTCTTACATATATAGTTTGCACAACTTGTGTCGGTATAAAATCTTTTGAAAGTGCTTTGGCACCATCGATCGCATCTTCAAAGCTTTCATGATAAGATACTCGGAACTCCATCGGACTCTGCCCTCCTAACGCTTCGGCATCTTTCGCATTCAAATCAATTGCTATACCATCTAAACACGTAATTTCATCTTCTAGTTCAAAGGTTTCTGGGGAAGGTGCATATGCCACTTGGGCTTCACTAATCAAATTATTTCCAAATGGTCTAACCACATGTACACGATACATACCCGAAACCGCAATTGATAACTGAGGGTCACTTTCACCGGGTATTTGCTGAAAACCTACACCAGTATCCAGATACCATTCATAATCCAAGGCATCTACTGTAGTTGCATCTAATACCACTGTTTCATTATCACAGGCAATTACTGGCGGACCTAAGAGATTATCTATAATATCACAATCTAAAGCAGTATTAGGAAACTCAACAAAAATGTTTCCAGAAAATTGAATGGAAAACCCAGAGTTATTGTTACTGAAATTATTGATCATTAATAGGTATTCCTCACCAGCTTCTACCGTTAACCAATCATCATACTGTATATTATCTATTCCCGTAGGATCCTCACCTACTCCAATATAACTACTATCATCAGAATTATCGAAATAATTACATCGAACAGGTTCTCCTAAAGAGTTACAATCGTTCGTTTCATACAGTGCAAAATCCCAGTCTTCACTAGAATCAAATCCTATGTTAAACCCTAACTCTCCCGTTTCACCAGTATTAAAAGTATACCAGGCAGAATTGGTTTCTATGGTTCCACCACCCTGCTTTATGCAACCGGAAATAGTCGCTCCGTTATAATCATCGATACCGTACCCATTAGTTCCACCATTTACCGGTGTATTATAACAAATAGGAATTGCATTGGCGCAATCTGCCGACACTTGTGCTAAACAAGTGAGGATGCCGAAAAAGCAAATTAATAGAATAGTTATGCCATACTTGGTCATAAAAGACTTCTGATTTGGGAAAATAAAATTAAAGAGACCTTAACGTAATGTCTAATTTATGTTGTGTAATGCCCGCAATTAGTTATAAAGTGTCACATATTGTATATCTTTGCATCTTGTAAAAGAGAGATAAAATGGAAATTGAGGATAGAGTGGAAAATCAATTCGACGAATTAGGAAACAATCATATTTCTACGTCAGAAGATACTCCATTACGTTCAGATGCTTTTGATTTGGACGATGCCGAAAAGATTGAACGTATACGTGAAAATGTACGTGAAATCATGCTTACGTTAGGTTTAGATTTAACAGACGATAGCTTAAAGGGAACCCCTAACCGAGTTGCCAAAATGTATGTAAACGAAATATTCGGTGGTTTAAATCCTAGCCGAAAACCTAAGGCTTCTACTTTTGACAATAAGTATAAGTATGGTGAAATGTTGGTTGAAAAGAATATTACGCTGTACTCTACTTGCGAGCATCACTTATTACCTATCGTTGGGCGTGCACATGTTGCCTATATTTCTAAAGGTACCGTCGTAGGACTTTCTAAAATGAACCGTGTAGTTGACTATTATGCAAAGAGACCTCAGGTACAAGAACGTATGAATATTCAAATTGTAAGAGAACTACAAAATGTATTAGGCACTGAAGATGTTGCTTGTGTCATTGACGCCAAACACCTTTGTGTAAACTCTAGAGGTATTCGCGATATAGATAGCAGCACAGTAACCGCTGAATATGGTGGTAAATTCAAAGAAGAACTGGTACGTCGCGAGTTTTTGAACTACCTTAATTTAGATACCCATTTTTAATAGCATATAACTTCATGCAATTGTACGAAAGTCAAGAAATCAAAGTATACAATTCCCTAACCGGAAAAAAAGAAGTTTTTAAACCCATCAGCACAGGTCATATTGGCATGTATGTTTGTGGACCGACCGTATACAGCAATGTACACTTGGGTAACTGTAGAACTTTCATGTCTTTTGATATGATTTTCAGATACTTTAAACACCTTGGCTATAAAGTACGTTATGTACGCAATATTACCGATGCCGGTCATTTGGTCGATGATGCAGAAGATGGTGAAGATAAAATTGCAAAAAAGGCACGATTAGAAAAACTGGAGCCGATGGAAGTCGTACAGCGATACACCGTAGACTTCCATAATATTTTAGAGAAATTCAATTTTTTACCCCCAAGTATCGAACCAACTGCTACGGGTCATATTATTGAGCAGATAGAAATCATTAAGAGTATTCTTGAAAAAGGATTCGCCTATGAAACCAATGGTTCGGTATATTTTGATGTTGCTAAATTCAATCAAGAGCACGAGTACGGTAAATTAAGCGGGCGAAAGCTCGAAGATATGATTGCCAATACCCGAGATCTTACTGCTCAAGACGATAAACATAATCCTCAAGATTTTGCATTGTGGAAAAAAGCAGAGCCTCAGCATATTATGCGATGGCCATCTCCATGGGGCGACGGATTTCCCGGGTGGCATTTAGAATGTACAGCCATGAGTACTAAATACTTAGGAGAAACATTTGACATTCATGGCGGCGGAATGGATTTAAAATTCCCACATCACGAATGTGAAATTGCACAGGCAGAGGCCAGTAATGGAAAAAACCCCGTTAATTATTGGCTACATGCTAATATGTTGACGTTGAACGGAAGAAAGATGGCGAAATCTACAGGTAACAGTATTCTTCCCGGAGAAATATTCTCTGGTGAAAATGGTATTTTGAGCAAGCCTTTTTCTCCTTCAATGGTACGGTTTTTTATGATGCAAGCACATTATACCAGTATTTTAGATATGAGTAATGACGCCCTGTTAGCTTCTGAAAAGGGTTTCAACAAATTGATGGATGCTATTAATTCGCTCAAATTTTTAAACACGGGCAAGACTACCAATTTTGATATCGCAAGTTGGAGATTAGCATGCTATGCCGCAATGAACGATGATTTCAACACACCTATTTTAATTGCAAAACTATTTGACGCCGTTAAACATATTAACCTGATTAAAGAAGGTTTTGAAACAATTACCGAGACAGATAGGCAAGAATTGGAAAATACATTGTACAGTTTCGTTTTTGACGTTTTAGGCCTTGAAAACAAAAGTAGTTCAGATGCCGATACAGAAAAACTAGGTAGTGTTTTAGAATTATTGATCGAACTGCGAAAAGCAGCTAGAGAAAACAAAGATTTTGCTACCTCTGACAAAATTCGCAATCAATTATCTGAATTAGGCATTCAATTAAAAGACGGCAAAGAAGGTACTACATACAGTCTTTAATCTAAGTATTTAGACTTTTGAATTTTAGATTGGTATTCACCAGGCGCTAGATGCTGTCTTGTCTTAAAAACTCTATTAAAGTAAGATCTACTTTCAAATCCGCAATCTAGATATACATCTTTAATACTACGTTTCGGGTCTTGCAACAAACCTACGGCTAATTTAATACGTTCGTTATTGATAAACTCTACCGGAGAAATGCCTAACTCAAGTTTAAAAGTTCTATAAAAGTGCGACGGACTCATACAAGCCATCTTACTCAAATCATCCACATGCAGCGACTCATGCACATTTTCTCGAATATATCGTATAACTTCTGTAAGCCTACTTTCTTTTTTGATAGTCAAAGTGGTATTGCTATAAATTTTTCGTTCGTTCGTCTGTAATATGCGAATTATTAATTCTCGCAACATATTATCTACAAATATATCCTTTGAAGGATGGTCTTCTGAAAACAGGAACAGTAATCGTTGTATAATCTGATATATTCCCCTATCGTTTACAAAATGAAAATTATAATCCATTAGACCCCATGCCTCTTTAGTACTCTTAGGCATATTTTCATTCATAAATTGTAAAACTTTATTTATTTTATCCTCACTAATAGCCATAGCTAAACATCTGGTAGGTTTTTTTGCCATAGCCTCAGGGAAATCGATACACATACCTTCGTTAGCAGGTAACACTAAAGATTCTCCAGGTAAAAAATCAAACGACTCATAGTCACGTAAGTGCATAATTTTCTTCCCCTGGATCATACTCGCTAAAACAGGTTGTTCAAATTTTAATAAAACATTTACCGCTTTCTCATGAGTTTCAAACACATGCAAAGCCGCATTATTCATTGTATAAGAGGTTTGGTTCTCGACCATTGTCTCTAAACGTCTTCCTTTGAAAAAATTATCGGATAACTGAATCACGTTTTTATTGATTTTATTTTAAGGAATTTACAAAAATAAACACTTAAAAAAATCATAAAATCAATTATTGATAGAATAGTTCATATTATTCATAGAATCCGTCAGATAAAATAAATAAATGAGAAGTATATTTAAAATATCGTATTGGTATTACAATATGAGTAGACTTCTATTATTAACTTAAATCAATATATTATGAGCACAACAGCAACTGTAGAAAAAGACATACTTCAAAAACCCAAATTCAAAAACCAGTATGAAAATTTTATCGGTGGCAAATGGGTTGCACCGAGTAAAGGAGAATATTTTGATAATATCTCACCAGTAGACGGGAAATCGTTTACCAAGATACCTAGATCAACAGCTGAAGATATTGACAAAGCAATCGATGCTGCTTGGCAGGCGGCACCATCATGGAATACTTCATCTGCAACCGAAAGAAGCAACATGCTTTTGAAAATAGCAGATAAAATTGAACAAAATTTAGAAGTTCTTGCAAGGGCGGAAACTTGGGACAACGGTAAAGCCATTCGTGAAACCCGCGCAGCAGACTTACCTTTGGCTGTAGATCATTTTAGATATTTTGCAGGTGTCATTAGAGCAGAAGAAGGTTCAGTCAGCGAATTGGATTCCAATACCGTAGCTCTGAATGTTACAGAACCATTAGGTGTAGTGGGTCAAATTATCCCTTGGAACTTCCCCTTATTAATGGCTACTTGGAAATTAGCACCGGCACTTGCTGCAGGAAACTGTGTCGTTCTTAAACCAGCAGAACAAACACCGGTTGGAATTTTAATTTTAATGGAAATCATTGAAGGTATTTTACCTGATGGAGTTTTAAATATCGTAAACGGATTTGGAGCAGAAGCCGGTAAACCTTTAGCTTCTAGCCCTAGAATTGATAAAATAGCTTTTACGGGAGAAACTACTACTGGTCAATTAATCATGCAATACGCATCTAAAAATATTACTCCCGTAACTTTAGAATTAGGTGGTAAATCTCCGAACATATTCTTTGAAAGTATTATGGATGCCGATGATGAATTCTTCGACAAGTGCCTAGAAGGTGCCAATATGTTCGCATTGAACCAAGGTGAAGTTTGTACTTGCCCCTCTAGAATGTTGGTACAAGAAAGTATTTACGAAAAGTTTATTGAGCGTGTAATCGAACGTACCAAAGCGATTAAAATGGGACATCCTTTAGATCCTAATACAATGATGGGTGCGCAAGCATCAAACGATCAATTCGAGAAAATTCTTAGCTATATTCAAATAGGAAAAGAAGAAGGTTGCGAAGTACTTACAGGTGGCTCGCAAGCATACAATGAAGGATTAGAAGGGGGGTATTATGTTGAACCGACAATTTTAAAAGGAAATAACAAAATGCGTGTTTTCCAAGAAGAGATTTTCGGTCCTGTACTATGTGTTACAACGTTTAAAGATGAAGCAGAGGCAATAGAAATTGCAAATGACACATTGTATGGTCTAGGTGCTGGAGTTTGGACACGTGATACGCACCAAGCATATCAAATTTCAAGAGCTATAAAAGCTGGTAGGGTTTGGGTAAACTGCTATCACTTATATCCAGCACACGCACCTTTTGGCGGATACAAAAAATCAGGAATCGGTAGAGAAAACCATAAAATGATGTTGGCTCACTACCGTCAAACCAAAAACATGCTTATCTCTTATGATAAAAAGAAAATGGGATTCTTTTAATAAACAAAATACAATGAAAACAAAAAGAGTATTAGTGACCGAGAAAGCTGCTGAAATAATTGCACAGCTTAAAAAAAAGCATGGGGAACTTATGTTTCATCAAAGTGGCGGCTGTTGTGATGGTTCTTCGCCCATGTGTTTTGAAAAGGGTGATTTAATGCTCGATGATAACGATGTGTGGCTAGCCACCATTGAGGGTTGCGATTTTCACATGTCTAAAGATCAATTTGAATATTGGAAACATACCCAATTGATAGTCGATGTCACCCCGGGTATCGGCTCGAGCTTTTCATTGGAAATTCCGTTGGGGCTTCGATTTATAATAAGATCTAGATTATACTCTAAAGAAGAGGCGGCTCATTTAGAACCAATAAGAATTGGTGTTTAAAAGAATTGTTTTTTTAATATAAGTCCGGATGCAACGCATCCGGACTTCTTATTTTCTACAGATTAGACGTTTTATAGTAAATTTGTACTATCAATTACTTGCCGTGAAAATCTCATTGAAAAAAATTCTTATAGCTCCCTTTGTATTACTAGTTCGTTTTTACCAAGTGGCAATTTCCCCTTACACTCCCGCAACGTGTAGATACTCCCCGACCTGTTCACAGTATACTTTAGAGGCATTAAAAAAACATGGATTATTCAAAGGAGGATGGATGGCTACCAAACGTATTTTTAGTTGTAATCCGTGGGGCGGAAAGGGTTATGATCCCGTACCATAATCACATTCCCATTTATAAAATAATTTACTTTTGATTTTTATGAGAACTCTATTTTTCAAAATAGGATTGTCTAATGGCTATTTCTTATCTTAGCCATTCAAAATTCAACACATGCATTTCTTAGGAATTACTTGGAATCCGAACGAGACACTTTTTAACATCGGATTTATTCAAATAAAGTATTATAATCTTCTTTGGATTACCGCCTTTGCTTTAGGTTGGTTTCTAATGAAAAAGATTTTCATCAACGAAAAAAAATCTGTAGAGCAACTAGATTCCCTGTTCATTTATACAGTTTTAAGCACCATGTTAGGTGCAAGATTAGGTCATGTTTTCTTTTACGATTGGGCATACTATTCCAACCACTTAATAGAAATTTTAATTCCTGTTCGTGAAAGTGATTCAGGTAGTCTACTATTTGGTATAATTGACGGTTATGAATTTACAGGTTTCACAGGCTTAGCCAGTCATGGAGCAACATTAGGTATTATAATAGGTACATATCTTTATACTAGAAAATACCCAGAATTTAATATGCTTTGGATATTTGATCGTATGGTCATTCCTGTAGCTATAGGGGCATTTTGTGTACGTTTAGGTAACTTTTTCAATTCTGAAATCAATGGAAAAGTAGTTCATGAAAATTTCATATTCGCCACCAAATTCATACGAGATTCAGACGACCTGCACCCATCAAAAGCACTGAGTATCACACAAGAAAAGACCTTGAATGCAGCCTATGCTGCAATTGAGAACAATCCACAATTTTCACAATATTTAGCTGAAATACCATATCGTCATCCTGCGCAGTTGTATGAAGGGGTAGGCTATATTTTCATTTTCATTCTTTTATATTTCCTTTACTGGAAAACCGATAAAAAAAATAAAACTGGGTACTTGTTCGGCTTGTTTTTTGTCTTACTTTGGACTGTTCGTTTCTTTGCAGAATTCGTTAAAAAAAGTCAAGGGGGGTTTGAAGAATCATTAGGTTTGCTATCGACCGGCCAATGGTTGAGTATTCCTTTTATTCTGGTTGGATTCTACTTCATGTTCAAAAAACAAAAACGCCCTAATGTTTAGTAAAATAAATAAGAGTCTGGTTTTGGCAATTATATTGACAACACTGGTTTTTTCTTGCAAAGAAGAATCCAAGAAAACTATAGCTACCCAAAGTATTGATTTTTCGCACGAAGGTGATATAACTATATTTTTAAATGCTAGCGATACGGTAAAAACCAAATTCAATATTGAGTTTGCAGATACAGATTATGAAACCCAAACCGGACTCATGTACCGTAAAGGCATGGAAAAAACTCAAGGTATGTTGTTCATCTTTCCTGATGAGAAAATGCATTCTTTTTACATGAAGAATACAAAGTTTCCTTTAGATATTATTTACATAAAAGAAGATTTAAAAATTGCAAGTTTTCAAGAAAACGCTCAGCCACTAAATGAATCAGGTCTATCATCTCAAGTACCTGTTAAATATGTACTAGAGATTAATGGAGGTCTGGCACAAGAACTAGGGCTTTCTATTGGTGACAGCATTAGTTTCAGCAGAAAGTAACTTACGCTTTCCTAACCATTTTTAAAACAGCATAATGCCAGCATATGTTTTATTCAATAAAAAATCTGAACGTTTACTTTTTAAAGAGGTAAAGGCATCAGATTTTGAACACTGGTTACCATTTCACGAAGAACCCCTAAGCAGCCAATACTGGTCTGGCTTACCTAGTGATCCCAAAATAGCTTGCAAAGAACAGTTCAATAGAATCTTTGAACGCTACAATGAGAACAAAGGAGGTATGAATGCCTTATTTTTAAAAGACTCGAATACTCTCATCGGACTTTGCGGTGTTCTACTACAACAGGTTAATGGTAAAATAGAATTTGAAATCGGCTACTCTATTCTACCAAAATATTGGAGACAAGGTTTTGCTTTTGAAGCGGCGGAAAAGTGCAAGCATATAGCATTCGAAAAAGAATGGACAAGCAGTCTTATTTCAATTATACAAGTGAATAATATTCCATCTCAAAAAACTGCGCTAAAGAACGGCATGTTTTTAGATTTCACGACTACTTACCATAATAATACCGTTCACATTTTTAGAATAAACGCATAAATGAATCATTGGGCAATATATCTTGACAATAACTCTAATAAGAAAGACTTTATTAAAGATTTTCAGCATGGAAAAATACCTGTTGCTCTCCAAGATTTTGAGCATAAATCAGGAAGCCTATTCTCACCATTTACCTTAGAGAAATTAATAGATGAAGAAGATAAGCATGATATAAAAATTATCAGCAACGAACATCAATCATTAAAAACCATGTCTAGTGGAGAGCAAAAAAGAGCATTGCTCCGTTACTTGTTAGATGAGAGTCCTGATTACATTATTCTAGACAATCCTTTTGACAATCTGGATATTGCCTTTCAAGAAGACCTTAAAACGATACTTGAAGATTACTCTAAAAATATTTCTTTCATCCAGTTTGTAAGTAGAAAAGACGACACGCTTTCGTTTATAACTGATTATGGGAAGATTACAGAGAACACCTTTTCAGTAATTGTCGATTCATCACCCAATAAAACCGAAATTCCGGACAGTTTTAATACCGTTCTTATTCCCAATTCTAATATCCCCTTTTCCGACTCAGAAAACACCTTAATTGATTTTAAGGATGTAAGTATCTCTTACGGTGACAAAAAAATACTCAACAAAATAAATTGGACGGTCAATAAAGGAGACTTTTGGCAATTATCCGGTGTCAACGGTAGTGGTAAATCGACCATTCTCTCCATGATTTTTGGTGACAATCCGAAAGCCTATGGTCAAGATATTTTTCTCTTCGGGAATAAAAAGGGGAGTGGTGAAAGCGTTTGGGACATCAAAAAAAAAATTGGATACTACGCCCCCGCAATGATCGATAAATTTAGCGGCAGACACTCCATTGAACACATGCTTATTTCTGGATTAACCGACTCTGTAGGGTTATACACCATACCGACTGAATTCCAGCAAAGAATAATTAAGCAGTGGCTAACTGTATTAGACTTAATCGACTTTAAGAATACTTATTTCAATGTTCTATCTACCGGTAAACAACGACTGGTTATGACTGCACGAGCTATGGTCAAGCGTCCACCATTGCTAATATTGGACGAACCTACAACTGGTATGGATGACAAATCTGCATCTTTATTGGTTGCTTTGATCAATAAGTTTGCCGATGAAACAGACACCGCCATTATCTTTGTTTCCCACAGAAAAGAAAAAGGGTTAAAACCTAAACAGACCTTAGAACTTATACCCTCTAAAAAAGGTTCATTAGGAGTAATTGATTAACTAAAATCTGTAAAAAATAAAAAGCCGTTCATTTCTGAACGGCTTTTCTTATTTGAGTTATCTGTAACTATTCTTCTTTTCCAGAAGTAATTTTCTTGCTCAATGCATCGAACATAACAGGGGTTGCAATAAATACAGATGAGTAGGTACCTATTACTACACCTATGATCATTGCGAACATGAACCCTCTTAAAGACTCACCTCCAAAAATAAAGATAGCCAATAACACTACCAATGTAGTTAATGAAGTATTCAACGTTCTGCTCAACGTACTATTAATAGCAAAGTTAATATTAGAACCGCCTTTCCAGCCACGTTCTGCCAATGTCTCGCGAATACGGTCGAACACTACAACGGTATCATTTAACGAATAACCAATAACCGTAAGTATCGCCGCAATAAATGCTTGGTCAATTTCCATGTTAAAAGGCATTAATTTACCAAATATGGAGAATACACCTAATACGATCAATACATCATGGAATACTGCAACTACAGCACCCAATGAAAACTGCCATCTTCTAAATCTTAATAAAATATATAAAAAAACAACTGCCAATGATCCTAAAATCGCTAAGAATGCATTTTTCTTAATATCATCTGCAATGGTAGGCCCTACTTTTACAGATTGTAAAATACCCACTGCCTCATCAGCAATACCTCCTAATACAAATGCGTCTTTGCTAATACCATCCGGCAAGTATTTTTGAAGCGAAGTATATAATTTATCCTGAATTTCAGCATCTACTTCAATACCTTCTACATCTACCTTGTAAGGTGTAGTAATTTTAATTTGATTAGACTCCCCATATGTTTTCACATTGGTGCCACTACCAAAAACAGTATTCAATTCAGATGTAATTTCAGAAGGATTAACCGGTTGCTCAAAACGAACAGTATACGAACGACCACCTACAAAATCTACACCTTGTTGTAAACCAGGACCAAAGAACAAAGAGAACAACCCTACTGCAACCAAAATACCTGATATTACGTAAGCAATCTTTCTTTTTACCAAGAAATCGATATTGATACCCTTAAATAGGTTTTTTGTAATTCCCGTAGAGAAATCCAAGCTTCTATCTTTTCCACCAATATACCAATCAACTAACAAACGAGTGATGAATATTGCTGTAAATAAAGAAGTTATAATACCTATCAATAAAGTAGTTGCGAAACCTTTAATTGGTCCTGATCCAAACACAAATAAAATTATTGCAGTTAAACCAGTAGTAATGTTAGCATCTAAAATAGATGACAATGCATTACCGAAGCCATCGGCAACCGATTGACTTTTTCCTTTACCTTTAGCCAATTCTTCTTTAATACGTTCAAAAATCAGCACGTTGGCATCCACAGACATACCTATAGTTAATACGATACCGGCAATACCAGGTAATGTTAATACCGCGTTCAAGCTAGTTAACACACCAAAGATCAATAAAATGTTTAATAACAATGCCATATCTGCAAATGTACCAGCTTTACCATAGTAGGCGATCATCCATAAAAGAACAATAACCATAGCAATCAAGAAAGACATGAAACCACTGTCAATAGCTTCTTGACCCAAAGAAGGACCAACAATTTCAGACTGAATAATTTCTGCAGAAGCAGGAAGTTTACCTGCTCTAAGTACGTTAGAAATATCTTTTGTTTCGTTTACCGTAAAATCACCCGTAATTTCTGAACGACCACCAGAGATAGGGCCGGAAGAAACACCAGGAGCAGTATATACTTTATTGTCTAGAACAATAGCAATACCAGTTTGATTCGTGTAAGCATCACCTGTTAATTTTTCCCATTCCTTAGCACCTTTTGTATTCATGGTCATAGAAACCGCAGGCTTGCTGAACTGGTCAAAATCTGCTCTAGCATCACTAACTACATCTCCACTAATTCTAGGTGTACCCTCACGGTTAGATTTTAACGCATATAGATCAATTACCTCAGTATCTTCTGAAGATGGTCTTTCCCATACAAACTTGGTAAATTGAATATCGGCAGGTAATAATCTTCTGATTTCGGGCATTCTTAAATAAGAACCGATAGTTGCCGTATCTTTAATTGCTGCACGGAACATAGCGTTCGAACCTGGATTTGCAGGAATCAATAACTCATACAACGGATTTACTTGTGTAACCAAATCTAACGAATCGGCAGAAACATCAGATAACAAAGAATCTAATTCAGACTCTTCCTTAATTTGTTCTGGTTGTTTAACCTCAACAATTGTTTTTAATTTTTCGTTCGCTTGAATAAGGAACGTGCTAAAGCTTGTATTACTTTGCTTGTACGTTTCCCAAAATTCTAATTGAGCCGTACTTGATAAAAGATCTTGTGCACGAGCTATATCTCTAGCACCTGGTAATTCCACTAAAATACGGCCAGAGTTACCTTCTCTTTGAATGTTAGGTTGGGTAACACCAAAACCATCGATACGTTCTCTCAATACTTCAAAAGCGGAAACGATAGATTCATCGATTTTTCTACGGATAATAGGTTTAACCTCATCATCAGACATTTGAAAATTAATTTCATCACTTAAACCTTTGTTTGCAAAGATGTCAGGTGATGCTAATTTAGTATCTCCTTTTATAGCATCAAACGACTCAAAGAATAAATCGATATAGGTGTCATCGCTATTTTTAGAAGCAGCATCTGCATCAGCCAATGCTTTATTGAAAACAGGGCTTTTCGTGTTGTTCGCCAATCCTTTAAGGATATCCTTAATAGATATTTGCAATGTAACGTTGATACCACCCTTAAGGTCAAGACCTTTATTCAATTCTTTCTTTTTGGCTTCATCATAACTAGTGTACCCAAATACAGGGTTGCTACCAATAGAGTCTAGATAGCGAGCAGCTACCTCTTCTCTTTTTGTGACATAGCCATCTTCTGACTCAGAAACACGACTTACAGCGAAAGTATTCGCTTCTTTTTCTATTTTACTTGTGACGAAAGTATAGGATAGCTGGTAGATACTAACTAACCCAAATAATAAAGCAAAAAGCTTTATAAGACCTTTGTTTTGCATTTTAATAGTTTATTTAATTTATGTTGATTAAGTTTATGTGTATGTTAAAAACCAAGGCAAATAACTTTTACGCAAAAAGTAATTACACTCCTTAGTATTAGTATATGTTATTGGAAATTAGCTATTTCCACATGTGTAGGGTCCTGCCCTTACTTCTGGAATTGTTTTTGTAGTGCTATGAATTGCAAGTGCAATATTTCTATTAATCTTATAAGCTGCAATAATTATAGCATCTTGTTCAAGACCGATGGTATTTGCAAGCGGTAATATTACGGGATTTAAGAACCTGTTATTATCTTGTCTTTGTACCGAAACAAGAGTTCCTGTCAACGTAAAGCCATTATCAACTTGCTGATGCAGGTCAGATACTACTAAACTGTACTGTTCAGGAAATTCATCTGTTGGATGATCTAAAGGAGAGTTTTCTTGATTAGATAATGATTGTTGATTTTCTTCCGATAAAAACGCTTTTACATTATCAGCATCAATATCACTATAATAACGTATACTTAATTGTGTTCCGTCATTTTTAACAACTTCAACAGCATCAACACCTAAAACCTCTAGTTTCTTTGTGATTACTGCCAAAACATCATCATGAGCAGTTTCAGAAGCTAATTCTACATCAACAAATTGTAATACAATTTGTTGATTAGAAGCTTTCGTTTGCTCTTGACTTAGCCCCAATAAGGCTAGAATAATAAATAAAGTACTTACGCACCATTTTGCATTCATGCGGCAAATATAAAAAGAAAGATTATTCTAGGTAGTATAATTTTTACATTATATAATTCTAATGCTTACCTTGTTATATAAACAAAGCCCTTATAATTAAACTATAAGGGCTTTGTTTTATGAGTAGTGTTTATATCTAAAACTCTAAAAGGCCGTTAGTTTTGGTTACACCAGCAGCACTTTCTTTCATTTTTGCCTTTTCAGCATCGCTTAGAGGAATGTCAATGATCATCTCAATACCGTTTTTACCTAAAATTACAGGAACACCAATACAGATATCTTTTAAACCATATTCACCATCTAACATTGTTGAACAAGGAAACATTTTCTTTTGATCGCAAGCAATTGCCTGTACCATAGAAGAAACTGCCGCACCAGGTGCGTACCATGCACTAGTACCTAACAATTTTGTCAATGTTGCACCACCTACTTTAGTATCATCGGCAACTTGCTGTAATCTTTCCGTAGACAAGAATTCCGAAACACGAATACTGTTTCTAGTTGCGTGAGATGTTAACGGTACCATACCGGTATCACTGTGACCGCCTATTACCATACCATCTATATCCGAAATAGGAGCTTCCATAGCTTCAGCCAAACGATACTTGAAACGAGCGCTATCTAATGCACCACCCATACCTATAATTCTATTTTTAGGTAATCCAGTAGTTTTATGTACTAAATAAGTCATAGTATCCATTGGGTTACTTACCACAACGATAATAACGTTAGGAGAATGCTCTAATAAATTACTTGATACCGTTTTAACGATACCTGCATTAATACCGATCAACTCTTCTCTTGTCATACCCGGTTTTCTAGGAATACCAGAAGTAATTACAGCAACATGACTGTCAGCTGTTTTAGAGTAATCATTTGTACTACCTGTTATCTTTGTATCGAATCCGTTTAAAGAGGCCGTCTGCATTAAATCCATCGCTTTACCTTCAGCATAACCATCTTTAATGTCCAAAATAACCACTTCTGAAGCAAAATCTTTAATGGCAATGTATTCTGCACAACTAGCACCTACTGCGCCAGCACCAACAACTGTAACTTTCATTTATTTCTATTTTATGAATTATTATGTATAAAATGGGATACCCCTATTTTTTTAGATTTTCACTCCAAAAATAGGTATTTATTGACGAAATATGCTATTGAACGGTTGATTTAATTACCTCTCAAAGTGGTTAAAAACATCGATAAAATGTACATTTTCTTAAAATTTTTTGCACTTTAACGAAAAAATCGCCTAGTAATGACCATACATCGAATTAAAGTAATAACCCAAAATTAGTCACGTTTATAACTGTGGATCCCAAATCCAAAAATAAATTAACCTACTTATGACTAAGAAGTTCCTCTCTTTGTTGACCATATGCGCCATAGTGCTTCTTGCAAACTGTTCTCGTATCGAACAAAACACCGATCCCATTATAGGGATATGGTCGCAATCCGAATTAATAGTTAACGAAAATTCAGCAAAACAAAATGTTCGAAAAGAATGGATTTTCAATGATGTCTTCTTAGGAAGGTATCATGAAATTGACGGTTCTAACATTATTTTAAAAACAGATTTCAACTGGTCCAAGCAAGATGACATCTATACTGTTGAGTATAAAGGTCTTGATGGCAAACCCAACAATGTAATTACTATTAAAATAAATGAGGGTAGCTTTTACCTTCAAAAAAAGGATGGTGCTACATTGGCTATAAGGGAATAAACAATTTTAACAGGGCCATGGGAAAAAGGCTGTTCAGATGAATCTGGGCAGTCTTTTTTATACACATACCCGCGCTTTGACAATTATATTTTACTTATTATCTACGCTATTTTAAAAGCACAAAAAAGGTCCGATAGAATTATCGCTAATTCTATCGGACCTTTTTAATAGCTAAACTCTATTTATCTAAAACCGAAGTTAATACCTAAAGTAGCGGTGTTGAATTCTCCTAAATTATATTCTGCATTTAGTCTAAAGAAACCTAATTTCAGTTTCGTACCTATAGTACCAGTTACTCCATTAACCTTCTTAGTAATTGAAAATGGATCAACATATGTTTCTGATGCAAATGGTCCGCTAGTAACTCTATACGTACCCAATACATCTGTAACAGATTTACCGGTAATGTAATTTACGCCACCATAGAAATTAATGACCGGTAGTTTAGTTGAAACTACAGCACCAAATGCCCAGCTATTAATTTCTGCTTCTATTCGCTGGTTTTCACCATCTATTAAATCTGCCTCTGCTAAATCATAATCACCATTAATATTGGTGTATCCTATAACTGCTGATATGGCCACAGGTAGAATTTTATCTGCAGGAAGTAATTTTGTGAAATCATGTTGTAAACCTAAACCGAGTAAACCTATAGATGTATCTTCATATTCAATTTTAGGAAGAAACCTAGCTTTTATCTCGGTCCCTTTAAATAATCCTATACCTGCTTGTATATATCCTGACGGAATAAAATCGATATCCTCTCCGGAAAGACCAGATGGCAATTCAAAAGTCTCTCGAACTGTTACCTCAAGTACTTCACTTTCCACATATACTTCTGTTCCAGAGATATTTCCTAATGCAGTTGAAACCTCTCTAGCAACACCAGGGTTGTCTACAAAATCTAGATTCTCATAATCATTAGGATTAAGAATAAACGTCTTCTTATCTTCCTTGTTCTTAAAGCCTGTAATGTTTCCTAAAATCGAAATCTCAAACCCACCTAAAGGTTTTGCATCTGCCGTATTATACCAGCCAGTAGACATACTATACACCACACTTTCAGATAGCGGCTCCATATAAGATGTGGTAAATCGTTCTGCATCATCAACACCAGCTAAAAATACATTATTGAAATCTGCCTGAGCAGAAGCAGTTAAGCATGTTCCAATAAAAATACAAGCAAGTAGATATTTCATATTTCTAATTTTATCTAAAACTAAAAAACCTGCGTCTACGGCGCAGGTTTTTGTTGTGTAAACGGTATTTTTATGTGTCAATGTTAGCATAAACAGCATTTTTCTCAATAAATTCTCTTCTAGGCGGCACTTCGTCGCCCATAAGCATTGAAAAAACACGATCTGTTTCAGTTGCATTATCTATAGTAATTTGACGTAGCGTTCTAAATTCTGGGTTCATAGTAGTATCCCACAATTGCTCAGCATTCATTTCACCAAGACCTTTGTAACGCTGAATACTTACTCCGCCACTGTAACTATCTGCAATTTCATCACGCTCTTTATCGCTCCAAGCGTATCTCTTTCGCTGCCCCTTCTTAACTAAGTATAAAGGCGGAGTTGCAATATAAATATGCCCTCTTTCTACCAGTTCTCTCATGTAGCGGAAGAAGAAAGTTAAAATCAATGTTTCAATATGGCTACCATCGACATCGGCATCACACATGATGACTACCTTATGGTATCTCAATTTCTCGAGGTTCAATGCCTTGCTGTCTTCTTCGGTCCCAATAGTTACACCTAAGGCAGTGTACATATTTTTGATTTCTTCGTTTTCAAAAACCTTATGTTGCATAGCTTTTTCAACGTTCAAAATCTTACCTCTTAAAGGAAGTATCGCTTGAAAGTTACGATCACGACCCATTTTTGCAGTTCCACCCGCCGAATCTCCCTCCACAAGGAATATCTCACATTTCTCAGGATCTTGCTCTGAACAATCCGATAATTTTCCTGGCAATCCGCCTCCGCTCATTACATTTTTACGCTGTACCATTTCACGCGCTTTAGAAGCTGCATGTCTAGCTTGTGCCGCAAGTATTACTTTCTGGACAATAGTCTTAGCATCATCTGGATGCTCCTCTAGGTAATCTGTCAACATTTCAGACACCGCCTGACTAACTGCGGCAGAAACCTCACGATTACCTAATTTTGTTTTTGTCTGACCTTCAAACTGAGGCTCGGAAACTTTTACCGATACAATTGCAGTTAAACCTTCACGGAAATCATCACCCTGAATTTCAAACTTCAATTTTTCTAACATTCCAGATGCATCTGCATATTTCTTCAGTGTAGAAGTCAAACCTCTTCTAAAACCGGATAAATGAGTACCACCTTCATGTGTATTAATATTGTTTACGTACGAGTGAAGATTCTCGGTATAACTAGTGTTATAGATCATAGCTACTTCTACAGGAATATCGTTCTTCTCCCCTTCCATCGCAATAACACCTTGAATCAATGACTCTCGATTACCATCTAAAAACTTAACAAACTCCTTAAGACCTTCGTTAGAGAAAAAGGTTTCACCGACGTACTCTCCTTTTTCATCTTTCTGACGTTTATCAGTAATGCTAATGGTTACACCCTTGTTCAAGAAAGAAAGCTCGCGCATTCTATTTGCCAGGGTTTCGTAACTATACTCAATAGTTTGGGTAAAAATGGTACTATCAGGATGAAAGGTAACCTCTGTACCTCTATCTTCCGTTTCGCCAATTCTCTTTACCGGATATAATACCTTACCTCGCTCATATTCTTGTTGCCATATAACCCCATCTCTAAATACAGTAGCGGTTAAATGATCTGACAATGCGTTTACACAAGATACACCAACACCGTGAAGACCACCAGAAACTTTATAAGAATCTTTATCGAACTTACCCCCGGCACCAATTTTGGTCATAACAACCTCTAATGCAGACACGCCTTCTTTTTTGTGAAGATCCACAGGTATGCCCCTACCGTTATCTCTAGTAGTAATAGAATTATCTTCATTTATGACAACGCTTATATTGTCACAATAACCTCCCATAGCCTCATCGATAGAGTTATCTACCACTTCATATACCAAATGGTGCAAACCACGGACCCCAACATCACCTATATACATGGATGGACGCATACGTACGTGCTCCATACCCTCCAAGGCCTGAATACTATCTGCCGAATAATTTTTCTTATTTGCTTCTTCGCTCATAAAATTAAGGTTGTTTTACTTCAAATTTTGCAATCTTACAAATATACGCAATACCCTATGAAATATAGTCTTTCTAGTAATTGGTCATTTGCAAGTTATCAACAATCATTGTGGAAAATTAGAAGCTTTTATTTAAAAATCTGAATAGGTATAACTATTGATAAAAAAATTCGAACTTTAGAGATGAAATTTCAACTTTAGCCTTCATAAATTTATAAAGCGATTCAAGAAAATCACTACCTAGTCCTTAAAAAGGGTACGAACATTTACACTTCATTAACAAATGAAAGCCAAAATTAACGGGATTAATAACAATGTGTGCGCTATCGATCAAACATCGCATTTATTAAGTTTTCCTTTACATATAGATGTTAACTTAGTTGTATAATCTTAAAAACTATATATCATGAATGAAGAACAATTTAAAGGAAAATGGAATAAAGCTAAAGGGAAACTCAAACAAAAATATGGTGACCTAACGGATGACGACCTTACATATGCAGAGGGTAAATCTGATGAATTACTGGGGAGGATACAAGAAAAGACCGGTGAGTCAAAAGAAAAATTAAAGCAGATGATAAACGATATCTAATCGTTTATCCAATCTTATATAAAAAACCAACCCGTCTAAAGAATTAGACGGGTTTTTTACAATAGATTTATTGACTAATTCAAACTCTATTGCTTTACATATGCATCGTCATGCACGAAGGCTACAGCTCTGCCAGACGGATCGTTCATATTTTTGAACGCCTCGTCCCATTCAAGTGCTATCTGAGTACTACAAGCTACAGAAGCTTCTTGTGGCACACATAATGCAGCGGCATCTGACGGAAAATGTTCTTCGAAAATTGAACGATAATAAAATTCTTCTTTCGATGTTGGGGTTTGCAATGGAAATCTGAACTTGGCATTCGCCAATTGCTCATCGCTAACTTCTTGATTTACGACCGTTTTCAAAGTATCGATCCAGCTATAACCAACTCCGTCAGAAAACTGTTCTTTCTGTCTCCATGCCACACTTTCGGGCAACATATCTTCAAAAGCTTTACGAACTACCCACTTCTCCATACGCTCACCATTGATCATTTTGTCTTGTGGATTTATGCTCATAGCAACATCCATAAACTCTTTATCCAAGAAAGGTACTCTACCTTCGATACCCCATGATGCCAATGATTTGTTGGCACGCAAGCAATCGTACATATGTAGCTTACTTAATTTACGTACCGTTTCTTCATGAAATTCTTTTGCATTAGGTGCTTTATGAAAGTATAGGTATCCTCCAAATAGTTCATCTGCACCTTCTCCTGAAAGCACCATTTTAATACCCATGGATTTAATCACCCTAGCCATTAAGTACATCGGTGTAGAAGCGCGAATGGTCGTAATATCATAAGTCTCTAGGTTATACACTACATCTTTTATAGCGTCCAAACCTTCTTGAATCGTAAACTTAATTTCATGGTGCACGGTACCGATATGATCAGCAACTTTTTGTGCAGCGGCTAGATCTGGCGAGCCTTCTAAACCAACCGAAAAAGAATGTAATTGTGGGTACCACGCATCTGTAGTATCCCCACTCTCAATACGCTTTTGAGCATATTTTTTGGCAATAGCAGAAGTTACAGAAGAGTCTAGACCACCTGACAACAATACACCATAAGGTACATCT
>Ga0209344_10001016_pt1 | contig 40555 bp, 39 predicted proteins | sample Cruoilmetagenom6_FD_187293 | JGI IMG/M metagenome (GOLD analysis project Ga0209344, IMG submission 187293) | Oil polluted marine microbial communities from Coal Oil Point, Santa Barbara, California, USA - Santa Barbara Oil Seep Sample 6 (SPAdes)... | ecosystem: Environmental > Aquatic > Marine... | reverse complement strand
CCTACATCGCCGTCGTGGCAGTCAATGTGATCGGCGCGCTGCTGTTTCTGTTCCTCGACATTCCCAAGCCGCCGGTGCCCGCCCATGACGCGCCCAAAGGCCGCAGCCGTTGGGAATTGCTGACCACCCCGCGCATCGCTGTCGCTGTGATCTGTGCCATGGTGTCCTATGCGCTGATGAACCTCGTTATGACCTCGACCCCACTGGCGGTTGTGGGCTGTGGCTATAGCCAAGAAAACGCGGGTTATGTGGTGACCGGGCATGTGCTGGCGATGTTCGCGCCGTCCTTCTTCACCGGCCATCTGATTTCGCGCTTTGGCGTCGAGCGGATCATGGGGCTGGGCATCGCGATCCTTGCGGGCGCGGGTTTGGTGGCCTTGCAAGGCGTTGAGCTGGGCAACTTCTTTGTTGCGCTGATCTTGCTGGGGCTGGGCTGGAACTTTGGTTTCATCGGCGCGACCACGATGCTGGCGGGCGCGCATGAGCCGCATGAGCGCGGACGCATGCAAGGCTTGAACGACCTGCTGGTCTTTGGCGGCGTGACGGTCGCCTCGCTGGCGTCGGGCGGGTTGATGAATTGTTCCGGCGGCACGGCGCAAGAAGGTTGGGCCGCAGTGAACATCGCGATGGTGCCGTTCTTGGTGCTCGCAGGCGGCTCACTGATCTGGCTGGTGATGCGCAATCGACGCGCGGCACGGCTGACCTAAGCGGTACCTACCAGCGCGAGACCAGCGCCCGCAGGGCGAAATGGCGGTGTGGGTCTGGCAAGGCGGCATCCGAGACTTTCTCGGGATGCGCGGCAGCGGCCTTTAGCACGGGTCCGGCGTGGGCGGCGGGCAGAAGGGCTGCTCGTGCGACGGTGGGGATCTCGCCCCGTTTGGCGCGGGCGGCGTGTAGTTTGCCGAGCGCTCCTTCAGCGAGACGGGCCACCCCTTGTGGCGTCCCATCCAGCAAAGGCACGCGCCCCGCTTCTTCCAACGTAGGTATTGCGCAGAGCCATGCAGCGATGCCGGTGCCATAGGCCGCGTCGCGCACCACAGCTTCCTCCGTCGCGCCCAAGCGGCGCGCCGCGACCCACATCAGATGTCCGGCGGTCTGGTCGATGTAGCGCTCGAAATGGCCCTCATCCTCGAAGGGGTCTTTGTAGATGTCCCAACGCCGTGCGGCGACGAGTTCATCCAGCAGGCGAGCGTCCTCGGGGGTGATCACACGGGCGAGCGGTGTGGCGACTTCATGGCGCCGCACGGGCTTGCCTTCGGCGATTTCCTCAAGTGCGTCACGCCACCATTGCAGCCGCATCTCAGCGATCATCGCCTCTTGCGTCACCCAAGGCGCGCGGGCGACTTCGACGTTGAAGGCATAGAGCGGAAACAGCAGCTTGCGCGTCTCAACGGGGGCCGCCATCGCAGCGCGAAAGCGCCATGGATCGGCGCGCTCTACTAGGGCGGCGCAGGCATTGAGGTCGGCGTCAAAACTCATTTGGGGCGGGCGACCGTCAACAGATAGCCGAACTCATCACGATGTGCGCGCCAGCAGGCGATTTCAGCCTCTGTGGCATCCAGAACCTCGGCCAGCGGGCCTTCGGCACCGGGGCGCAGGCGTTCGATACGGGCCTCCAGCGGGGCGTAGTAGTTCTCCCAAGCCGCGTCGGACAGCAGCCGCGTGGCGAGCACTTCGTATCCAGCAGCCTCAACCCGTTCCGCGATCCCTGCGCCATCGCTCATGGCGGGGTATTCGGCCCATTGCGCGCGGGCCGCTTCGGATGGGTCGTCTGTTAGCCAGCAAGGCTCCGAGAAAGCCACGACACCGCCCTCGCGCAGCGATTTGCGCCAGCGGGTCAGCGCTTCGGTCACGCCAAGAAAATAGACCGCCCCGGCGCACCAGATCAGGTCGTATTCATTGGCGATCACGGCCATGTCGGCGCGCAGCAGGGTGACATTTGCATCCGCCACGAAACGCCCGCGTGCGGTGTCGACGAAATGCGCTGTGGTGTCGAACGCCGTCACATGGCCCTGCGGCAGTGCGGCGCGCAGGGCGCCGATGTCACTGCCCGGCCCGCAGGCGACGTCGGCAATCTCGGCCCGCGCAGGTAGGTCCACCTGCTCTACGGCCCAAGCCACATCGGCAGGCTCGCCCGGCCCTTCGCGGGGCAGGTCGCGGTGCAGGGTGAAAAAGGCTGTCATATCGTCCGTCATTGCGCGCGGTCCCGGATCAGTTTCCAACGAATTGCATCAAGCAACGCCTCAAAGGAGGCATCAAGTATGTTTGCGCTGACCCCTACGGTGGACCAGCGCCGCCCCTGCCCGTCTTCGCTGTCGATAATGACGCGGGTCGTGGCTTCGGTGCCGCCTTGGGTAATGCGCACTTTGAAGTCAACCAGACGCATGTCATCGAGCAGGCTGCTATATTTGCCGAGGTCTTTGACCAGCGCTTTGGACAACGCGTTGACCGGGCCACGGTCCGCGCCGTCCTCATCAAGCGACTCTGAGACCGAGAGGCGTTGTTCGCCGTCGACCTCGACTACCACGACTGCTTCCGACAGGCTGACCATCCGGCCGGTGGCATTGCGGCGGCGCTCGACCGTGACGCGGTAGCGTTCGACCTCGAAAAGCTGAGGGAGTTTGCCCATGACGTCGCGGGCGAGCAGTTCAAAGCTGGCCTGCGCGGTGTCATAGGCATATCCCTGCGCCTCACGGTCTTTCACGACTTCGAGGATGCGGCCCAGAGCCGGATCGCCCTTCTCTACCGCCAACCCCGCATCGGATAAGCGTTTGCGCAGGTTGGACTGTCCGGCTTGGTTCGACATCGGGATGATGCGGGCGTTGCCGACCAGTGCGGGGTCGATATGCTCATAAGTGCTGGGGTCTTTGGCGATGGCCGAGGCATGGAGCCCTGCCTTATGCGCAAAGGCCGAGGAGCCGACAAAACCGGCCTGTTTCATTGGCACGCGGTTCAGGATTTCGTCGAGCATCCGGCTGGTGCGGGTGAGACCGCGCAGCGCCTCTTGGGTGACGCCGATTTCATAGCGGCTGGCGTAGGGCTCTTTCAGCAGCAAGATCGGGATCAGCGTTGTCAGGTTCGCGTTGCCGCAACGCTCGCCCAGCCCGTTCAGCGTGCCTTGAATCTGGCGCACGCCTGCGTCGACAGCGGCCAGCGAGCAGGCCACGGCGTTCTCGGTGTCGTCATGGGTGTGGATGCCGAGCCGGTCACCGGGGATGCCTGCTTCGATGACCGCACGCGTGATCTCGGCAACTTCCGCAGGCAGCGTGCCGCCGTTGGTGTCGCACAGGACGATCCAGCGCGCTCCGGCGTCAAAGGCCGCGCGGATGGCGGTGAGCGCATAGTCCGGGTTAGCTTTGTAGCCGTCAAAGAAGTGTTCCGCATCAAACAGCGCCTCGCGCCCTTGGGCGACCAGATGGGCGATGGATTTGCCGATGTTGTCAGTGTTTTCCTCCAGCGTGATGCCAAGGGCGGTTTTGACGTGGAAGTCATGGGTCTTGCCCACGATACAGACCGATTTTGTGCCCGCGTTTAGAACGGCGGCGAGGACATCGTCATTTTCCGCGGACATGCCGGCGCGTTTGGTCATGCCAAAGGCGGTGAGCCGTGCTTGCGTAGCGGGCGCGGCGTCGAAAAAGGCACTGTCGGTCGGATTCGCGCCGGGCCAGCCACCTTCGATGTAGTCCACCCCGAGCGTGTCGAGGGCGCTGGCGATCTGGCGTTTTTCGTCAGTGGAGAATTGCACGCCTTGGGTCTGTTGCCCGTCGCGAAGCGTGGTGTCGTAGAGGCTGAGGCGTTCGCGGGTCATCAGTTTGTCCCCTCATAGTGCATGTACCGCGTTTCCCTTGAACACCGTTCGTGCCCCCGGCACGAACAGCGCCCGACCCTCCCCACGGGAGGGCGCTTCACGCCCCCCCAGGGCCGGGCGCTGTTCTCACGTTGGCGCGCCATTACAGAAGTCCTTCTATCTGCGCCCGGTCAAAGCCTGGTGGCGGGGTCAGCTTCACGCCATCTTTGCTCATCTGGACTTCGATACCCACTGAGGTCAGCGCCTTTTTGATCCGGTCGACTTCGGCAAAATCCTTGGTCTCCATCGCTGTGGCGCGCGCATCGCTGAGGAAGGCTTCGATATCGGTGAGGTCCAGCGCCTGAACGGCTGCCCATTCGGGGATGAGATCGCCCATCAACCCCAGAAGCAAAAGCGCGCCGCGCAGGCCGACCGTATCGCCTGCGTTCGACAGGCGGTGACATTCGGTCAGCGCGCCGTGGGTGTTCAAGTCGTCCGCCAAAAGCGCCACCAAATCCGCGCTAGGCGTAGCGTTCTTAGCCTCCGCGGCCTGCAAATACCACTTCCGCAAGGTCTTCTCAGCCTCTTCACGCTTCTTCTCTGTCCAGTCCATCGGCTTGCGGTAATGCGTGCTCAACATCACAAAACGGATCACCTCGCCCGGCACGCCTTGGCCCAACAAATCGCGCACGGTAAAGAAGTTGCCAAGAGACTTGGACATCTTCTTGCCCTCAACCTGCAACATCTCATTGTGCAGCCAATAGTTTGCAAAGCCATGGCCTGCGCATTTCGACTGGGCGATCTCATTTTCATGATGCGGGAATTGCAGATCGATGCCACCGCCATGTATGTCAAATCGCTCGCCCAAGAGATCATGCGCCATGGCAGAGCATTCGATATGCCAGCCCGGACGGCCCCGACCCCAAGGCGATTCCCAACCCGGCGTGCCTTCGTCCGACGGTTTCCACAGGACAAAGTCCATCGGGTCTTCTTTGTAAGGCGCCACCTCGACCCGCGCGCCCGCGATCATGTCATCGACCGAACGCCCCGACAGCGCGCCGTACTCAGTATATTTGCGCACCCGGAACAACACATGGCCCTCGGCCTCATAGGCGTAGCCGTCTTCGATCAGCCCCCGGATCATGGCGACCATCTGCGGCACATATTGCGTGGCGCGGGGCATGTGGTCAGGCTCCAGCGCGCCGACGGCGGTCATGTCGTCGAGATACCACTTGGTGGTCTCGGCTGTGATCTCGCTAATGCTGCGGCCACTTTCAGCGGCGCGGGCATTAATTTTGTCGTCCACGTCGGTGAAATTGCGCACATAGGTGACGTGCTGCGGGCCATAGACATGGCGCAGCAAACGGTAGAGCACGTCGAAAACGATCACAGGCCGTGCATTGCCCAGATGCGCGCGGTCGTAAACCGTGGGGCCGCAGACATACATGCGCACGTTAGCGGGGTCGATCGGCGCGAACACCTCTTTGCGGCGGGTGGCGGTGTTGTGCAGCTTAATCGTCAGATCACGGGTCTCGTCACGGGTCATTGGGCAGGCGTCCTTGCGCGGGTGTGACGCGGGCTTGGCATAGTTTTGTCAGAATGGGAATGACGTGAACAGCGGCCCGCGAGAATGTCTCAGCGGGTAATGCAGCAAATAAGGGGCGTTGCAGTGTTCATAGCCCATCTTTAGCAAGCACAGCCCGATCCGCCAAGCCCTCGCAACTGTTCTGTGATGTGAAGCCAGAATCTGATCTGCGCCACACAAACAAAAAAAGGCCGGCTTCCAATTGGAAGCCGGCCCCTTAAGCCAAGCGGAATATCCGCAAAGACTGATTAGAAGCGCATGGAACCGCGCAGGGAGATCGTTGTCGCGTCCAGATCGTTGCCAGCAATGCCGCCAGCGTCGTCGAACTTGTGCTTCAGAACTTCGCCACCGACGGTGTACTGGTCAGTCACTTTGTAAGTCACACCCAGACCGGCGAAGGGGCCAGTCTCGTCGCCAACGCTGGTGTCGGCACGGGCGGCACCGGCTGTTGCGTAAACCAGCGTGTTGCCGAAGTCGTAACCAGCTTTCAGCTTAGCACGTGCAACGGAATCAACGGTTTCACCAGTTGTGCCCAGAGCAACGTCTGTTTTGTCATAGTCCAGTTCACCACCGACAACGACTTTACCGAAGTCATAGTCGTAACCAGCGTGCACACCGTAAGATGTGTCGTCACCGTCGAGAGTGCCATCGTCGTTGCTGACGTCAGTTTTGCCAACCTGCAAACCGCCGTAGAAGCCTGTCCAGTCGCCATCAACAGCTACAGGAGCCGGTGCTGGTGTGTAGACTGGGGCTTCAACAGTCGTGTCTTGCAAAGAACCGGCTGTGGCTACGCCAGCCAGTGCGCCAGATGCGATCAGGGCGATAGTAGCGATGTTTGTAGTGCGTTTCATGTTCTGCTCCTTAATTACAGGTGATCACCTACGATCTTCGTCGCAGGGTCACTCACGCAACGCCTCATGTAGACTTCAGTTTCAGGAATTTCACATCACGGAAACGCGATTGGCGAAATGTCGCACATCTGCAACAGTTGCGCGGCCTGCATCGGCAATTCCGGGCGCCTCGTAATCGGGTGGGTAGCGTTCCGGTATCCTGTGAACGCTACTGCCGAAACTCATTGCGCAGCGCGCGCGATCTGCCAAACTTGTTGTGTAGGCTGAACGGGTTATCTCACCCGCGGCACAGTATAGAGCAGGCTTTCGGCAAATGTCTTGGATCACCACCCACCTAGAGATCGTCATCATCGTGGTGCTTACGCTGCTGTCGGCGGTTGTTATCTTGCAGCAACGCCGAACGCCGCAGTCAACCGCCGCTTGGCTTCTATTTATCATTGTCCTGCCTTGGGTTGCCGTGCCTTTGTTTCTTGGTCTGGGCTTTCGCAAGCACGCGATGCGCTATGCGCCGGTGCATTTTCTGAAAGGTGACACCGGCGGCCCGCCCCCGCGCCCGGTTCATACGATCGACGCAACCCTGCAGCACTTTGGCCTGCCCGCCGCCGCCCCTGGTCAAGACCTGCGCCTGCTCGGCGATCCGGTAGCGGCATTTGAGGCCGTCATGGCGCTGGTTCAGGGCGCGGAAAAGACCATTGACGCTTTGTTCTATATTGTCGGCAACGATGACACCGGGCGGGCTTTTGTTGATGCGCTGACCGAGCGCGCCAAGGCGGGAGTAAAAGTGCGGCTGCTGATGGACCGGCTCGGCACGTTTCGCGGGCCGCCTGCCGCCCTGCGCCGTTTGCGCGCTGCCGGTGGGGATGTACGCTTTTACTCGCCTTTGCTGCAGATCCCCGGGTCAGGCCACCTGAACCTGCGCAACCACCGCAAGATGATTATCGCAGACGATGGCCGGGTGTTTTCTGGCGGCATGAATATGGGCGGGCATTACCTTGGAGCCACGGCGCTCGAAGACGGCTGGACCGATCTGGCCTTTCTTCTTGAGGGCCGCGCAGTGCAAAGCTTTGGCGATGTGTTCCGTTCTGATTGGGAAGTGGCCAGCGGCGAGCAATTGGAACCTGCCCCATTGGTTCCGGCTCATACTGGCGGCAACGCCACGGTGCAGCTGGTGCCCTCTGGCCCCGACATCTCAGAAGACCCGCTGCATGACGGGCTGATCCGCGCGGTACATTTGGCGGAAACGCGGATTTGGCTGGTCACGCCCTATTTTGTGCCGACCGAAGCGCTCGGTGCAGCGCTGACAACGGCTGCGCGGCGCGGCGTTGATGTGCGGGTGCTGGTGCCGGAACGTTCGAACCAACGGCTTGCCGACTTTGCCCGGGGTGCTTATTTGCGTGATTTGCACGAGGCGGGCGGACAAGTGCTCTATTATCAGCCGGGGATGATCCATGCCAAAGCGGGCATCATTGACGACATCGGACTTGTTGGCACAGCCAATTTCGATGTGCGCAGCATGTTGTTAAATTTTGAAATCACACTCTTTGCCTATGACGCAGGCACCGTGGCAAAGCTTGGTGACTGGTTCGACCATCTGTCCGAGCATTGCGCAATGGAGAAACCACCCACTGGCCTGTTCCGCAAAGTGGCCGAAGGCTTGTTCCGCCTTGGAGCACCTGTTTTATGATTCCCGCCAAAGCCCCCCAAACGCTGCGCATCGTCAGCTATAACATCCGCAAAGCGATGGGCACCGACCGGCGCCGTGATCCGGAACGGATTATGCGGATTATTCGCAATCTTCATGCCGATGTGGTGGTATTGCAAGAAGCCGACCGCCGCCGCGCGCCGCGGCCTTCCGCCCTGCCTCTTGACCGAGTGCAGGACGCCACCGGCCTTCGCCCGATGCCAACGCCAAGCGACATTAGCATCGGCTGGCATGGCAATGCCATTTTGGTACGCCCTTCCGCGCGGATCGATCATGTCGCGCATCTGACCTTGCCGGGGGTGGAGCCGCGCGGCGCAATGGTGGCCGACCTGCACATCGGCGCGCGACAGTTGCGGGTCATTGCGTCGCATCTTGGCCTACTGCGCCCCTCGCGCAAGGAACAACTCAGCGCCATGATTGCCCATCTCGACGCCTGCGATGCCTGCCCGACACTCATCGCCGGAGATCTGAATGAATGGTCGCAGAAAGTTGGCCTTGGGCGGCTGGCAAAAAGGTTCACGATCCATGCGCCGGGCAAGAGCTATCACGCCCGGATGCCAGTGGCCTATCTGGATCGCATTGCACTTGATCAACATCTGGAGGTGCGCCAAGGCGGGGTGGTTGAGACCGCGCAGACCCGTCTGGCTTCGGATCACCTGCCGATCTGGCTCGACGTTGCGGATCAGTAGGACGCGCGTCAGCGACGTGACGGCCACGTTAGATTAGGACTTACCCTCGTCCGCAACAGTCTTGGTCTCGGGATCATTGTAGTCGTTGGGATCAAAGTCGTCTGGGTCGAATCCCTCTTCGTCCTCTGCGATGCCCGAGACGTGGGTCGTGCCAGTTTCCTCATCATAAACCAGCCCATAGGTCGCCTTTCCTTCGGATTTGTAGCGGCGATATTCGTGGATACCTGCAAAGATAAAAACAATCGTGATGGGCAGCAGGATCAGGGCCGCGATAAGTTGCGGTTCCATTGGGAGGCTCCTTGGCTTGTTTGTGGAACGCGTAAACTGGTGACAGCAGCAACCACGCCCCCGCCACTGCCGGACTAGACACCAAACAGTGATGACCAATGGTCGCGCGAACGAAAGCGTCATTCAAGCAGGATTTTCTTACAACGCGCTATGAGACGGCATTCCGCCGCACCAAATGCGCAGCCCCAAGGCATATTTAACCGCTGTAGGAGAAGAAAAAGGCAGGGCCGAAGCCCCGCCGTAAGTTTTGCCGCTCAGACCAAATCGTTGACCGCTCGCTGTTTCTGCCTGCGGCCTGAACGTCCTCTGGGGCGAGCGCACCCGCCCCCGGTCTCGGCGGGGCGGGCCTGATGGCCCTGCCCCTGCACACCCCTCGCGGGTGAAAGATCAAGCAATTCTAACCCATCTGCCGAACATTCCCCATGAAATAACAATGACTTACAATCTCCGAACGCGATATCGGCGGCTGTTCGCCCATAAAACAACGTATATATCGCCCATCGAAAAAACACGGAACCAACAAAAAAGCCGCCCCAATCGGGCGGCTTTGGTGCTTCTTATCGTATCTACAACGCTCTAAGTCTGTAGAACTCTGCCCCTGCTCTTCCAGGGTCCCAAACAGGATGAACCCCCTTCGCTTTCAGGCGTGACCTGAGGCGCTCAGGTTCCCGGCCCACGAAACCATCTATTTCTGATAACTTTCGATATAGGGAGCGAAATCGATTCAGACTAACCGGATCGACCAGATCACGCATAACACCCATATGGCGAATTTGACCACACTTCCTGAGTGCAGGCACCCCAGTCGGCTCTTGCGTTCTGAGCAAGAACCGAACCACGTCCGTCCGAACACCGAGTTCCTTTGCTGCCCGTGAGATTGTTACACCCTCCTCCCCCCCTTGAGCTCCCAGCAAGCTTGCCACTTCCCGGGCCTCGACTAATACCGAAAGGAATTTCAAGTCTTTCGAAAGCAACTCTATGTTAGAGACTTCACCACGTAGGATGAGAGCAATGATATCTACTGATGAGAGCTCACATTTACGTGCAATCTGAGGAATATTGCCCATTCCTGCGCTAGGAGTATCAACTGGTCGTCCTAAGTAGCGCATCCGATGTAAGAACTCATCCAGATCGTTTGCGTCGACGCCCTTGTGACGCCCGGCAGCTGTATCACTATCCTTGATCACTGGCTTCAAAGTGCCTGCTTTAAGAAGTAAACTAGCGTGCGTTCTAGAGCACCCTAGATATCTTGGAACCTGGGCAACGGGCACCGCCCGCTTTATTCCGGCAATCAGCCGTTCAGCGGGCTCAGCTGGGAAAGTACAACGTATATCCGGCAAGTCACTGTCCAGCGGTAGCATATTCGCTTTCATCAGGGCGTTCTTAACAGTTTTACGGTGAACGCCAGAAACAGCCGCGAGAGAAGCTACAGAATGCCTTCTCTGCTGTTTGACCTCTTTTCCTAGCAAGCTTGCTCCACGAGGAACGGGAAACGTATCCAGGATGAACTCTCTGAGCAGCTCTTTGATCGGGCCAACTGGCTTATCGCTCTTGTTGAAGTTCATCCACATATATAATTGACCAAAGATTGCCTGAGGTCCGGATCGCTGGACACTCTTCTGTGGGCGATTATAGATCTGCTCGAGAGCTTTTTGGATTGCGCCCTCGCCCTGCGATGTGAACTCGAATCCGACTTGACCGGCCCTAAACCAGTCACCCTCGTTCATCTTTTTAGAGGAAAAGTGGGCTCCAAACTCAATGCATGCTCCCAACATTTCAGTCGCCCGACACGCCAAATCTATCTGTTGTTGCCCAAGCCATGTATCGTCGGGACCTTTGTTCAAACGTCCTTTAACGTAGTTCTGCAGTTTAGACGGCTTTCTGAAGGTTGCCGTTTGGATCATTCGCTCAAGTTCTTTTGCTTGAGGGGCATGCTTTGCCACATCAAGTGACGAACTGTGCCCAATAATTGGCGCCATAGACAACGGCATATCATGTCGATCACAAGTGCGAATCTGATTGAAGAACCAATCAATTTGACCAACTATTTGGGGTACCCCATTCAACCTTGTCTGACCGCTTTCAAGTAAGCAACCCGGGCAAAAAGATACTTTGCTCCGCGTGAGGAATTCCCGATAGAACAAGCTGTCTTGATACCTGAAGAGACGATCTGAAACGTGCTCATAAGTGCAGCGCCTTAGTTCGGCCATAGGCGTACCGGTAACGGCTGCTACCCGCTCAATTGTGGCCCGACGGCCCATCTGCAGATCCTGCCGGTTGACCTGAATCAATTTAAGGAACTCCGCCAAACCTAGACCGGTATGGTATTGACCTAAACGATTAAGCCATGAAAACACACTTTCGCCCTCGGCGACAGGTAGGTATAGTTTCATTTATCGACTACCTTTTGCCGACTTGGCGGGATTGGCGGACGGTACGCTCAGCTTCAAACGCCTGGGCGGCGGCATCAAGTTCAATCGCGCTCCAATTACCCGCTACGAATACGTTTTGTTCCCAATCGCACCCTTCCTGCATTCCCCAAGCTTCTGCAAAATGCTCCAGTTTCAAGGTTGCTGAGCCTTCTTCCAGCGCGCATTCAATAGCATCCAGTATCGTCTCTACAGCGCGGCCAAATTTTTGCCGACTCGCATGGATTAAGCGCGAAACAACAGTTTCGTCCAACTGGCCGGACAAACCTACGTCCTGACAATATGACTTAACCAGCCGATCCAGGTTTTCGTTATCTACACCTTGGCTGAGAGGTTTTGGCACCACCTTAGTGAGGCGACGGTTCACTTGGGGGTCAAATTTGGTGATCTCTGCAAGGCGTTCAGTTCCGCTCAGGATCGGAATGACTGCCGAGTCATTTTGCATCAGCGATTTGAGCATTTTCAGCATTTCATCAATTTCTCGCGCTGACCCAGAAAGGAACATATCATGCGCTTCATCGAGCCAAAGGACAACGATGCCCAGGACCGATAGCCGATGACGAACGATACGCCAAATCTCCCACGCGGTCGTCCTGGCGGGGACATCCAGGAGACCGGTCGCTGCCAGAACTTCTCGACCTAAACTCTTCAAGCTTGCTGGACTTGGCACCTGAATACGGAGATAGCGAGGCAGTTCTTCTCCCTGTTGAGCCTTTAAGGCCGGGTGGTTTGAAAGAACATGTTCGATGGCGGTGGTCTTTCCTCCTCCAGAGCCCTCAATTATTGCGATCCCACGGGTCTCTAACCTACTAGTGAATCTGCGCGGTTTCGGCAGAACGTTTCCTTGATTATCCTTTTCCAACAGGCGGTTGAGATAACGCAGGATTTCATGATCCCGATCTGTCACCACATGGTCAGACCGAAGATCGGATAGGGACCGTGCCTTACTCATACGTCCCCTCCCTTCTTAATTTCCCATCCCTTACCTTGTTTGGGTTTGCTTGGGCCGGTTCGTCGAACTGTTGTTTTTGCTACCTGAGCGGGTTCCTCCGCGAGGGGCACCACGACTTCGCCGTACTGGGCATCAGAAGGCCTTGTATCAGGTTCAGTACTTGCCACCGCAAAGCCGCAGAATAGGGATTTCTCGACATTCGAAACCCTCTCTGGGCTCCAAGTCTACGAGATAAGTCCAAACTCCAATGATCTATGGGTGTTGAGGTTATGGATTGCTTGGATGGCCCCATGGACGACTTCTTCCCGCCAATTAAGTTTTTTAGGGTCGCTGGTTCTAAGGCTACGCCGTGCTTCCAACCACAACTGGGCGTGCAGCCCATTAAATCCATCGAGGACAGAACTTAATTCAAGCCACAGACCGTCAAGACGGACCTCAACTTTCCCAATATCATCTGGCAGCCAACGCACCTCGACGTTCTGTTTTCCATTCTGCCGGTACCAAGTGGATAGTTCTTCGCCATGATATCGAACCCCCAAGATGGTCACACCATACTTATCCACTTTCCTATTTAGGCAAACCCCAAACGCTAGGCGGTCTTCCCTTGCACTAGGCATGGCTCTTAATGGGAAATTCCCTCCATCGTGGTCGGCTTCCCATTGGTCAAGTGGAGTCCTACCCCCCAAACCGGTGTGCGGCGTGTTATGGTAGATATCCACGATCCACCGTACTAGCGCGAAGCAAAGGTCTTCCGGCTTCAAGCACGCTCGAGATTCTGCTGGATGATCGCCTCGCTCTACCACTGAAGCAAATGTCCTTCCGTGCAGCCGGTGAAGGAGGCCGGAACCCGCAGTCCGAAACACGCGTTCAATCGTCCCCCTCATGCTCGGTAGACCAGCAATTGATCTCTCATGTGTGATCCCCAAATTCGCACAGGCATCGGTAAAAATACCTGCCTTGAACGCTGACCCATTATCAGTGACGAGGACTTCCGGGGTTCCTGCCATATGCCAACCAGATACTGCACCGACAGCATCAGCCCATTCACTCTTGTCCGACGTAATTGTCTTCAGGCAATCAATGGCAGCACAAACCTTGGGATTGTAGGTCAACTTCATCCCAACAATACAACGCGTGCGACAATCAATTGCCGCTGTAACCCACCACCGGGCTAATTCGTTGTTAAGGCCGAGGTCGTCCAATTCCTCCCGGGTGAACAAAGACTTCAAACCGGCATCGGCCATAATAGAAAGAAGATCAATTCTCCATTCATCCATCTCCACCCGTTCAAACGGTCTCGAAACTTCCAACCCACGACCCACAGGCTTAAACATTTTTACGGCCGCAGCGTGCCCCTTTCGCTTTAGGGTCACCTCAAACGGATCTAAGCCCTTGATCGCTTGTCGTACCGCCTCACGGGAAGGGATACGAAAAGGTGTTAGTCCCTGGGCTTCACGTTCTAAGTTCTTATCCCTAAAAGCCAGCTTGACGTCCGCAAACGTGTTCACCTGGCTTGGTCGGTTCAGCGAGAGAAAACTGCTTCGAACAGTACTCATCAATAGCGAACGTTCATCTGGACTAAAGTAGCTATTTCTATTGCCTCGCTTGGCAATCGAGTCTGCTAATCCGACCAATCCATATTCATCGAATGCGCGAACCCAACTCCGCAACGTTCGGGAGTGAACTGAAGCAACGGTCGTTACCACGCCTCCGCCTCGCGGCTTACGCCGCCGCCCCTGACAAATTTCTTCCTGACGGATAATTGCGTCAGGATCGGGCGCTTGATCTTCAATAAATGATTGGGCCCGCGCGCAAATCTCTGCCATATTCGCCGAGATCGATTCGTCGGTAGTTTTCAACATACCTTCTTTGCGCATTTCAACGAAAGCAAAGACCAGCGACGATTTTACACGAAGGCGTTTTCTCTGTTTCTCTGATAAATCACTGATACGTTGACAAGAAGCTTCCAACCTATTTTTTGCGACGTGCGGCGCATAAAAGTCCGGTTCGTGGTTGATCTGTTTGTCGAAATTCATGCGAGATAAAGTTTCAAAATCAAACGTCTCCGAAACACCCGATCCGTTCGCATCCATTAAAACGTAGCCGTTCCGGGTTACATGAGCCAGCCTCATAGCTTTGCCACGGATGGTAATTCGATCATGGTGGTTTACCGTGAAACGGCTGAAATGGGTTTGGGAAGTAATATTCATCGGTAAGTATCCCTCATTCTAACATGTGTCTTGGGTGTAATCAGTTGGCGTGCTTCGGCAATCAAAATACCATTGCGAATAAGCCTAATAAGGGCCCTATAGCCCCGCGCATTTATTTCCGTGCGGATCGTCAAATCGCGCAATGAGGCAGAACCTTTGAGCGTGCTCACAAAGCTCATTGCTACTTCTTCAGCTTCAGGATCCGGGGTTCTGACTGCAGCAAACATTATCGCGTTACGCTGATCAATCGGATCAATATCCCTTTCCGTAACTAAACGAACTTCGTCACAGAAACCGACGTTTAAAGCATGTGTAGTGATCTCCCGCATTTCATCTTTGAACCTACCGGAGCTAACTCGAACCCAAGGTTTTACCGTAAAAGCAATACGAAAACCATTTCGTAGATAAGCCAAGACATCGAAGTAGTGCTTTCCAGAATGCCCATTGTTTTCCCATTCGAACAGAGCCTGTTCTCGAAGTTTACGTACGTCTAGGCGGGAATTCAGCACGAATAGATTACACAATTCCAAATGAGATTCCGCCTGAACACGGTATCCTTCGTTCTCACCGAGAACGATGTGGGCCGTACAGTGACCTCTAGAGGCGAAGGCAATGCGCCTGTCCGCTTGCGAAGCGGTTGGCAACTCAATGCCGCTCAATTCCTGATTCAAGGGATATTTCCTTACACGTAGCGGCGCTTCGGCAGAATTTTCTGCTTAAGTGCGCGCCTAGCCAGTTACCTATCGAAAAGTTCAACAAGCGGTAGAGCCGCTAGATTAAATGGCTATTCGTGTATGGAGGCGGTAATGGTCAGGCGGGAGCTCTGTGTTCAGCCGAACGATACATCCGAACGCACAAACCCAACCTAAAAAAGAAGCACCAAAAAAGAGCAAGAGCCTGAAACCTGACGATACCTAGCCGCGCTGCGACCGCAAATTATGGAACTAGGAAATGTAAAGAAAAGCTAGCCACTCCGGCAACCGGAGCTCAACTTTCAGGTATCAAAGACCAAAGAGGCTTATTAGCTACATCATTCATCACGGCGCCCTTAAACATCTAACTGGGGGTGAATGCAAGCAGAAAATAATGAACTATCATATTTTTCACTTCCTAGCATCGGTTGCTCTAGAACATAATTGTCAATTATGAACCTGTGGCTGTGATCTCGTAAGGTGGTCAACCTCAAACTGGGAAACCAGCTTGAGCGTCTCGAAGTATACGCTCAATCTTAGCACGTCCCTCCGGCGTGCCCGTCAGCTCAATCGGCCGCTTGCCTGAAAGCAAAGGAGCGCGACGGGTCATCCATTCGATGGCCAACTCGGCAGACCCCATTACCTCAACGCAAAAAGCGAGCAATTCAGGTTCATCCATCTGCATGCTGTAGATCACTCCACTATAGTCCTAGTTTATCGCGACAGCTGAAGAACGGCATGAAGGTCCACCATGCAGAAACAGACTTTAAATATTCAACACTATCAGCAATAAGCCGGTATGAAATTCCGTATCGCTGTTATTGGAGAATTGATTGTCCAATACGAATGCAAAATTGACACATAGGCGGACGATGACCCGAGAGATTAACAAGTATCGCAACAGCGCTTGCAGCTAATATGGATTCTAGAAACTTCCGTAAGAGGAAATACATTAGGTCCCAATTCAATAGCTCAATTTCATGAAGGCTACTAATTCCACCTAAGAGACTTTTCGTCACAATTTGCCCATGGCTTGCTTCATCAAATTGGAAACTGGGCCGAACAGCGTCGCCGACAACCTCATCCGCGACCACAGATTGACCCCTTCTGTTCCGAGCACGAACTCCATACACCCTCATTCTCAACACCTTGCCTCGCCGTTCTCAATTACCAGTTTGCTTCCCTTAGAATGGTGACCACAAAGCCTGAAGGAGTCAATAACCATTTGGTATCATTGATTAATTGTTGGATATGCATGATAGTTGAACGCTAAGTATCGGAGGGTTAGGCGTAGCCTAATCCCTCCGTCTACTTGAAGCCGATGAATAGAGGTTTCGTTCTCAAATATAGTCGATATATTACGGTTGGGCTTCGACAATTGTTCCGACCGTTATCCATGGTGGCAATGGTTCGAAATCTCTTCCTCATTTCGCTATGTTTACACCCCGTCCGCCAGGTAAGAGTGAATTTTCACTAGCCGATTCGCCCCTTCTTGATCCGCCTAACTAGGTCAGAAAATGAAGCTTGCTCGAGCTATAGAGGCAACCAGAATGGAATGGTTGATAGAGGCCTGAATGAATTTGTTGGAAAAGCTTAAAAGGATCAGTTCGAGTTCGATCCATTCGAAAGGCGCGATCAGAGATTGAAACGGCAGTGTCGAGAGTCCACTTGGAGGCGTCGTGCCAGTTTATGGCCCTTGGAGTTCTGGTAAGAGCCTACAAGCCCCAACTCCTGACGTACTGGATGCCGCAGGTCCAGATTTTCTACCACTCCGTTGACCAGCGGTCGCGCCCACGGTAGACGGTATTCCATGGAAAACACTGCGATCATCGTAACAATGACCTGGTGGCTGGCCTCCTGACAAGGTGGCTGGATGACCAAACGTATTCCGAGGCCGCTGCAAGGGCGGCCTTTTTGTTTTCCAAGCCTCCCGATACGCGGCATTTCGTTTCATGAGAAGAAGCAAATGAGCAAACCAACTATTCTTACAGGTGACCGCACCACTGGGCCGCTTCACATCGGACACTACGCAGGCTCACTTTCAAACCGGCTGCGCTACCAGTACAGCCATGACCAATTCCTTCTGCTGGCGGATACCCAGGCTTTGACGGACAACGCGCATGATCCTGAGAAAGTGCGTCGTAGCGTGATTGAGGTCGCGCTTGACTATTTGGCAGTGGGCATAGACCCCGGTCACACGACCATCTGTCTGCAATCACACCTTCCGGCCCTGGCTGAGCTGTCGATGCTCTATCTAAACTTTGTCACGGTCGCTCGGCTCGAACGGAACCCGACGATCAAGGACGAAATCCGCGCGCGTGGGTTCGGGCGTGATATTCCCGCCGGATTTCTCTGTTACCCGGCAGCACAGGCGGCAGACATCACAGCCTTTAAAGCAACTGTCGTTCCGGTCGGCGAGGATCAGGCCCCATTGATTGAGCAAACGAACGAGATCGTGAGGCGCATCAACGCAATGGCAGATTGCGCCGTTTTGCCCGAGGCTCGGGCGATTATCCCAAAGGCAGGCCGGTTACCCGGTGTCGATGGCAAGGCCAAAATGTCGAAATCTGGTGGAAACGCCATTGCGCTTTCCGCATCATCGGAAAAGATCCGAAACGCTGTTAAGGCGATGTTCACCGACCCGGGCCACCTGCGTGTCGAAGACCCGGGCTGCATTGAAGGCAATGTCGTCTTCACCTATCTCGACGCCTTTGATCAGGACCAGGACGAGCTTGGCGAACTCAAGCTTCAGTATCAGCGCGGTGGGCTTGGTGATGGCAAGATTAAGGCCCGTCTGGAAGGTATAGTCCAGGACCTCATTGCCCCAATTCGTGAGCGTAGGGCGCAGTTTTCCGAAGACCGAGGATACGTTCTTGAGGTGATTAAAGAAGGCACCGAACGGGCGCGTGAGAGAACCGAGGCGACAAAGCGCGAGGTGGTGAATGCCTTGGGGCTTTTCGAGCTATAGGGGAGCAATTGCGGGCATTCCGGATTGAGGACCGTATCGCTCGCAAAATGGGACACTAGACCATTATATTGCTGCGCGATGTATAAAATATTCACTCCAGGGAAGCTGCACTGGGGCGCACTGGGCCAGAGCAAATAGCGGCAATGTGACCGTGAGTGACGGGCGTCAACTATCAAGCAAATGGGCAAAAACCGGTCATTCGCTGCATTTCGTACCGGGGTCTGCCTTGCGGACAAAACCGACCTTGGATTTCGGAACTTTGCTGACGCAGCATGACTTTGCACGCGCGGCACAGCCCATGTTGCAAAGCCGCGCAAGTCATAGAAGCGGTCATTGAAAGCCATTCTGAAGCAGGAAATTCAAACCACCTTTTTGCTGCGGGTGGCTTCGACTGTCGAGACGCGGACAAACCGAACTTGCGCAGGTGTGGCTATTGTTCACGTAGCATTGTTCGCTGTTGCAGCGAGACTATTATTGCGATGCGACTTGGGTCACCAAAGTGGTCGCTAAATTTCACCCTTTGTTGCCTGCTGACTGTGCCTGATGAGGGCGGGAACAGGTATGAGCTGGCTATATCTGCACCAATGACCACTAGTAGAAAGAAATCCTAGCCTATCGAGACAGTGCTCTCCGCGCAGCTAGCACAGCATTTTCCATCGCAATGCCCTGAGCGGCGACCGGGGTGCTGGCGTTGAAACCCAGATAGATGTCATGCATGGCCCTGTCTCCCTTCCGTTGTTTCTCTGCCGGCGGTCAGGGCTTCCAGGCTGCATCCCGCTGCCAGCCGGTGAACCCGGTCTGCATGACGACAACGTTCGAGCGCCCTGCCACGCGCAGCGCGAAGGCCGCCTGCGACGACAGTGTGCCGGTGTTGCAGAAGAGGATCGTCATCCGGCTCTCGGGGATCTCATCGATCCGGTCGAGGACTTCGCGCCATTCGATATTGACAGCGCCAGAGATCGTGCCTTCTTCGAATTGGCCTGCGTCGCGAGTGTCGATGAACAGCGCGGTCTCGAAGACGGTCTGGTCGAGTTGCTGGGGCAGAATGATGCCGGCTTCGTATTCCGAGAACATCATATATTCCTGCATGGCCTCGACGGCGGCGTCCTGCGCAAGAACGGGCGCCGCCTGCAGCCCGATCGCGACGGTCGTCGCCAAAAGTAGGTGTTTTAGGGTCATCCGGGGGTCTCCTCTATTCCGGTTTCTTGGTGTTCAGGTGTTCTGCACGCGCCAGCCCGTCGTGCCGCTCTCGAGCCAAAGCGCGCCCGGGTGGCCGAGCTTCTTCAGTATGTCCGCGCCTTCTGCGGACCGCCCACCGCCTTTGCCGCAGATGGTCACGGGTGTCTTGCCGACGGGGAGTTCGCTTGCGCGTTTCCCAAGTGCGGCCAGTGGGATGTGAACGGCGCCCGCGACATGCGCAGCGGCGTAGTCGTCGGCGTCGCGAACGTCGATCAGGTGGAACCGATCCGGGTCCGCCGCCAGGGCCGCGAGTGTGAGCATCTGAGCCATCAGAACACCAGCACCTTGTCTGCGGCCAGCGTCGCATGGGCGAGTTCGTCCATGGTCGACCGGCTCGTCCCCTCCATCATGTCGCCCTCGGTCAGGCCGCGGGCGTCCATGCAGGTGCCGCAGATCAGCACGCGCCCCTTGGCCGAGATCACGCGCCGCAGCATCCGTTCGAGGTTGTAATAGCCATCCGGCGTCTTTTGCCCGGCTTTCGCACATGGCACGGCATCGGCCATCAGGAACACGGTCACAACGGCGTCAGGATCGTTCTTAGTTAGCGCATGGGCCATGCGCAGCCCGTTGAAGCTGCGCTCGGTACCGTAAGGCGGGTCATTCAGAAGAATTAGATGTTTCATTTCGGGGTCCTCATTTCAGGGCGCGCGCTTGCAAATCAGACATGTAGGCTTTGATGCGCCGGGCGTTGGCGCCGCGGTCGATCAGACCGATGCGCGAGCGCGAGCGCAGGTCGATGCGGGTTCCAGTGTCGATCTCGGTCACACGGATCGCCACCTCGTCTTCAAAGCCGTAAAGGCGGCTTCGGGCGATGGCCTCGATCTGCATTTCGTCCGGGTCGGCCGAGAGCACTTCCCAGCCGCGCTCTTCCACCAGCGCGAGCGCTGTGGTGAAGGCGTCAGCTGGACCGAGCGGCAGGTCCAGCGGGCGCACCTGCGCGTAAGCCGCGCGCTGCGGTTCGGCATTCTGAGCCGGGTAATCGCTCGGGGTCGCAGTAAACCAGAACACCGGCGGATCGTCAGTGTCGGTCGAGATGTCATTTATCGGTGGGGTTGTGCGGGCGGCTATTTCGAAGGCGATGCCAAGCCCGGCGGCGGGCAGCGACAGGATGAGGCCCAGCAGCACCATCGGCGCACCACCCCGACGCCGGGTCAGCCAGACGGCCAAGCCGGTCAGTGCGAGCAGAGCCCCTGCACCGCCGCTCCACGCCCCCCAGCCCGCAACGTCATAGGCCCGGGGCCACGGCCATCCATCGGCCCTGAATCCCCAGATAGAGGCGGCAAGAAGCGTAATAGAGGCGATCCCCAATAAGGCGGATAGGAGGCCAAGGCGGCGGGTGAGGGTATCATGCATGCGGGTTCTCCGGATCAGATGCGGGATTGAGACGGGGATGGGTTTCTTCCATGGCGACGATCAGCCAAAGCCCTGACAGCGCCATAGCAAGCCCCGTGACCCAGAACCCGGCCTCCAACATCCCCGAGGCGTCGGCGATCAGACCCATGGCCAGCGCCCCGATTGCATAACCAAGATCGCGCCAGAACCGGTAGACGCCGAGCGCCGAGCCGCGCCACGACGGGTGCGCGATGTCTCCCATCGCAGCGATGAGCGTCGGATAGAGGAGCGCCATGCCGATACCGGTGGCGGCGGCCGCAATAGCCCACCCCGCGACACCGCCAAGAAACGGGAACGCGAGGACGCCGCCAGAACAGAGAAAGAAGCCCGCAACGGTTGGCCACTTGCGCCCGAACACGTCCGACAGCGGCCCGGTCCAGAGCTGACTGCCGCCCCAGACAAAGCCGTAGATGCCCGTGACCCAACCGATCTCGATCAGGTTGGCACCCTTGGACACCATGAAGACCGGAACCAGCGCCCACATCAGCGCGTCGACGAATTTTTCGACACTGCCCGCTTGCGCCAACGCCATGAAGGTGCGGTTCCGCCATGTCACGAGAGCAAATATCTGCCCCGCTGTCGGGCTTTCGGGCCCCTCGACATAACGCGGGCGCGGCCCAGTCGTGGCACCCGACTTGTGACGCGCGGCCTCTGCCTTGGCGTAGGGAAGCGTCTCGGTGAAAGCCAGCGCCCCCGAAACGAGGGCGAACAGGATCACGACGAGCCCGAAGACGAAAAGGCTCATCCGTGGATCGAAGGAACTGGCGAGATAGCCGGTCACGAGCCCTGCCAACGCCACGCCGCCATAGCCCGCGAATTCGTTGAACCCGGTGGCTAGGCCGCGCTCGGACCCTTTCACGATATCCATCTTGGCGGTGACGGTCATCGACCAACAGAAGCCCTGGTTGATGCCCAGCAGCACGTTGGCGGCCACAATCCAGCCCCAGGATGGCGCCCAGAGGATCATGAACGGGATCGGCAAGGCTACTAGCCAGCCCCAGATCAGAACGCGGCGCCGCCCGACCCGCTCCGACAGGCGGCCAGAGACGAAGTTCATCACGCCCTTCACGATGCCGAAAGAGACGATGAAGGCGAAGATGGCGGTCATCGAGCCCTGAACGACACCGAACTCGGTTTCGGCCAGCGCCGGGATCACAGTGCGTTGCAGACCGATGGTCAGGCCGACAAAGAAGACCTGTAGCAATTGTTCAAGAAAGGGCCGCAAGTTCTCGCGGATACCGAGCGCGTAGGTCATTTCGGCTCCTTACGGGATGTGTGCGGGTCGAGCGCGCCGCCGCTGGCTGGTCCCCTGACCGGCTGGATCAGCATCCGGTCAAGCCAGAGATCGCGCCGCGTGCGGAATTGCTCGATTCCGATGGTCATGCCTTCGTGTCCGGCCTTCGGTTGGGCGCGGTAGGTACCCAGAACACGGTCCCACCAGGGCAGGTTGAAGCCATAATTGCTGTTGGTTTCGGCCGGGATCACCGAATGATGCACGCGGTGCATGTCGGGTGTCACTACGATAAGCCGCAGCACCCGATCCACCGGACGCGGCAGATCGATGTTTGCATGGTTGAAAAGCGCGGTGGCATTCAGCAACACCTCGAACAGCAATACCGCGACGGCGGGTGGTCCCAGCGCAGCCACGACAGCGAGCTTAATGACCATGGAAATCAGGATTTCCACGGGGTGGAACCGCAGCCCAGTTGTGGCGTCAAAATCAAGGTCGGAATGGTGCATCCGGTGCAACCGCCAAAGCGCGGGGACCGCGTGGAACATCACATGCTGAAGGTAGATCGCGAGATCCAGCAGCAGCATAGAGACCAGAACCGCCACCCAGACCGGTGCGTCGATATTGTTGAACAGGCCCCAGCCACGGTCTTCGGCCACAACGGCAAGCCCAACCGCAAGGATCGGAAATGACAACCGCAAGATGACAGTATCGACGACAACAAGCGCGAGATTGTTGGTCCAGCGGATGACGCGTGGAATGTCGCGCCGCCGTCTCGGTGCGGCAATTTCCCAAAGGACCATAGCGATGAGCACGCCGAGAAAGGCGGCAAGGCGTAGAGTTGGTTCAGTAATCAGGATCGTCTCGGACATGGGCTTTGGTTCCGTACAGGGTTGCCAGAAATGTGAGAATCGCTATAATTCAATTAATCACTTGAATGATATAATTATGCGAGCGACCCTATGTCAACCAACGCCAAGACGGCCCTTTTGGAGGAATATGCCCTCGTTGCCCGCGCCCTGTCCACGCCGGCACGATTGTCACTGCTCGAACAACTGGCGCAGGGAGAGCGGGGCGTCGAGGCGCTCGCCGAAAAGACCGGCCTTAGTATCGCCAATTGCTCGCAACACCTGCAGCAACTGCGCCGAGCGGCTCTGGTCACCAGCCGCCGCGATGGCAAGGCAGTGATCTACCGGCTGACTGACGCGAAGACTCTGGAGTTGATGGACCTTCTGCGCATCATTGCCGAGCGGAACCTCGCACAGGTCGAGCGCATCTTGCGGGGGCTGTCGGGTGGGGACGAGGCGCCAGAGCCGGTCAGCCGTGAGGTTCTGGCCGCACGACTTGCCGAAGGTTCGGTCACCGTGATTGATGTCCGACCTGCCGACGAATATGTCACCGGCCACATTCCCGGCGCGCACAACACAACGCTGGCTGATCTGGACCAGTTCCTTACAACTCTGGATCGTGGCACCGAAATCGTTGCCTACTGCAGGGGGCCGTATTGCGTCTACGCGCATCAAGCGGTCGCCGCACTTTGCAAGCACGGCCTGAACGCACGTCGCCTTGAAGGGGGGCTACCGGAATGGCGCGAGGACGGGCGAGAGGTCCAAACCGGAGGCGGTCGGTAGGTATTGCCGAAGGGCCACTGTGATAATGCATATTTCCCGAATGACCGCATTCTCCTCAGCGCTACCATCGAAAGTATCAAACGATGACGACCGCTTAGAAATGACGAACCAAACGCCCATACTGGCGGGTTGATATGTGCGGGCGATCATGAAAACGGCTGGGGAACATGAACTGGCAACCGATCATTTCCGGAGATCTGATCCAGTTTTTCACAGTTTCTTGCGTGTTTTCAGCCAGTTCGAACTGCACGGGCTTGTTCGTTTTGCTTTGAACGACCGACACTCTTTCCCGCACTCTTTCATTCCTGATAAGATCATCGACCTTGAGCGCAACCAAGTCGCAACCGCGCAATTTGCTATCGATTGCGACGTTAAACAATGCTAGATCGCGAAGATTGCCCGCAAGTTCTAGGCGCGCGTGGATGGCCCAGACCGGTTTGGGAAGTAGTGGGCGCTTTTGCCCGACAAGGCGACCCTTGTTCCAAGCTCTGCGTTTCGGGGTGACGGCGGGAAGTTGGACTCTAGGCATGATTTGCCCTCCATCCAACCCTCCGGCCCAAACATCAAGATAGCGCTGACGAGGTATCATAGCCTGAAAACTTAGGTTGGCTTCGCCGCTGGAGTACCATCACGTGTTTCTGCAAAATCAAAAGGCGGCTGATCGTACTCACAAACGGTCCATCACGACCAAGCCCAAAGCGATCCAGCCGCCACCACTGCCCATCAAAACGCTATCGTGGGCACTGGCTCAATCTTTGCAGATCGATATGGAAAACATAAGACAAGCCCAAACTACAAAGATTCTGCAATGCTGCGAATGTGGGCTTTCGCTCTTCCGAAGATGTTCTCCATTAAAGATCTACCCTCCGAAGGCGGAGCGCGTTGCTGATAACCGAGACGGACGAGAGGCTCATCGCAGCCGCCGCGATCATCGGCGAAAGCAGAAGGCCTGTGACGGGGTAGAGCAGCCCCGCAGCAATGGGCACGCCAAGAGAGTTGTACGCAAACGCGAAAAACAGATTCTGCTTGATGTTGCGCAGGGTATCCCGAGCCAGCTTGCGCGCCCGAACAATGCCCATCAGGTCACCGCCCAGCAGCGTAATCCCTGCGCTCTCCATCGCCACATCGGCACCGGTGCCCATGGCGATGCCGACGTCGGCGGCGGCTAGCGCGGGTGCGTCGTTCACGCCATCACCCGCCATGGCGATCTTGTGGCCGTCACGGCGCAACTGGTCGATCAGGTCCTTCTTGGTTTCGGGCAGCACACCCGCGCGCACCTCGTCGATGCCGAGCTTACTCGCAACCGCGTGCGCCGTGCGTTCATTGTCGCCCGTCGCCATGATAACATGCAGCCCCTGCGCGTGGAGTTCCTTGATCGCCTGCGCTGTGCTGTCCTTGATCGGGTCGGCCACGGCCACGATGCCCGCCAGCGCCCCATAAACCGCGATGAACATCGCCGTCTTGCCTTCTGTGCGCAGGGTATCGGCTTTTGCTTCGGCCGCGCCCGTGTCCAGGCCCATCTCCTGCATCATCGCCGCATTGCCAAGTGCGACTGAGCGTTCGCCGATCTTTCCGCGCACCCCCTTGCCAGTGACGGCTTCGAACTCGGTGGCCTCTTGGCGGGCGGCGCCCGCCGCTTCTGCCCCTTCCACGATCGCTTCGGCCAGAGGATGTTCTGACCCGCGTTCAAGGGCCGCCGCCAATGACAGCAGGTCTGCCTCTGCCACATCCCCCAGTGTCACAGTGTCGGTCAGCTTCGGCTTACCCATCGTCAGGGTGCCGGTCTTATCTACGATCAACGTGTCGACGCCTGCCATGCGTTCTAGCGCCTCGGCATCCTTGATCAGCACGCCCGCCTGCGCACCGCGTCCCGCCGCCGTGGTGATTGAGATCGGTGTCGCCAGTCCAAGCGCGCAGGGGCAGGCAATAATCAGTACCGAGTCGGCTGAAACAATGGCAAAAACCAGTGCGGGTTCTGGCCCGAAGATCATCCACACGACGAAAGCAAAGATCGCGATACCAACGACCGTCGGCACAAATATGGCGGAGACCCGGTCCGCCAGTCCCTGAATCGGGGCACGTGATCGCCGTGCGTTCGATACCATAGTCACGATTTGCGCCAACACGGTATCAGCGCCGACCTTGCCCGCTTCGATCACCAGAGAGCCGTTCTTGTTGATCGTGGCACCCGTCACCGCGTCGCCCGGACCCTTTTCCACCGGCATCGACTCGCCGGTCAGCATGCTTTCGTCCAAGCTTGACCGCCCCTCGATCACCGTCCCATCCACCGGGACCGCATCGCCGGGGCGTACCCGCAGGCGATCGCCTGCAAATATGTTTTCCAGCGGCGCATCGCACTCTGATCCGTCCGGCAGGATCCGCCGCGCGGTCTTGGGTGCGAGGTCCAGTAGCGCTCGGATTGCGTCGCCGGTGCGTTCACGGGCGCGCAGTTCCAGCACCTGCCCGACAAAGACTAGCGCCACAATCACCACTGACGCCTCGAAGTATGTGCCGACACCTTGGCCCATGCGATATTGTTCAGGGAAAAGGCCCGGCAGGAACGTCGCAAAGATCGAATAAAGATAGGCCGCTGCAACGCCGAGACTGATCAGCGTCCACATGTTGGGCGAGCGGTTCACGACCGAATCCCAGCCCCGCTTGAAGAACGGCCACGCAGCCCAAAGCACGATTGGCGTGGCCAGCACGAATTCCAGGTAGCTCGCCGTTTGATGCCCAACCCAGTCACGTACCGGCAGGCCGAGCAGACCGCCCATGGTCAGGACGATCAGCGGCACTGCCGCCGCCGCCGAAATCCACATCCGGCGAGTGAAGTCAGTCAGTTCCTCGCTGGGCTCGTCCGAAGGAACCATCGCCTCTAGCGCCATGCCACAGAACGGACAGGCTCCGGGCGCGTCACGAATGATCTCGGGATGCATCGGACAGGTGTACTGGGCGTCTGCAGCAGCCACCTTCGGACGCTCAGAATTTCGGCCCGTTACATAGAACCATGGGTCTCCTTTGAACTTTGTCTGGCACTTATCGGAGCAGAAATGGAAGGTCTTGCCATCAAACTTCGAGTGCCGCCTGTCTGGCTTGACCGCGACCGTCATCCCGCAGACAGGGTCCTTTGCCATCTCGATTTCCGCCTGAATTTCAGACGCCGCGTGACGATGAACGTGTTCCATTGTGTGCGTACCTTTCTGGTTATCTCCTGGTTTGCCACCTCAATCAGCTGGAAACTTAGGTCGTTTCTAATGTTGGTCGGGTGTGCCGTCTTCTAGCTGTCTCTGCATCGCCACCCAGAGTAGCGGCAAACCCGTCACAAGCCCGAGGCTGAGCACCGCCCATGTCGCCTGCCCAATATCTCCACTGACCGCCTCGCCACCGAAATGGGCAAGTAGAAAGCTCGCTGGAATAATGCCTGCCAATGTCGCCAGCGTGAAACGCCAAGCATGAAGACGGCTGAGCCCGGCTGCATAACTGATCATGTCGAAAGACACGAAGGGCATCAGGCGGCTGGCAAAGACCGTCAGCGTCAACCCGCCTTGCGAGCCGAGCAGACTTGCGTCTACTCGATCACCGAACACCCGCCGCAAGACATCGTGCCCAAGAAGGCGCGCAAGCCCGAACGCAATCAGCGCCCCGAACTCTGCGCCGATCACGACCAGCACGGTTCCCCAAAAATGTCCATAAGCAGCACCGGCTACCAGAGCGATCGGCGCGCTCGGGATCGGGCTCGCCACGACCGCGACTGTCATCAGCGTGACGATTACGGCAGGCCCCCAAATACCAGCGCGCGCCACGAGCATCGCGAGGCGCTCCCCGTCCATCAGCCCACGTGCCTCGGAGAACACCGATGGCGCGAAGTGCCATACGCCGAGCAGGGCAATACCGAGGATCGCAAGCGCCGCGAGGATGACGATGCGATCGATTGTGTAACTCACGGGGCTTCACTCCTTGCGTTGGCCTGTCAGACGCAGAATTGGCAAGGCGGCATCCGAATTGGCCTTGTTTGGTGATTTCAGATGTATCGTTGTCGATCTGCGCCTGCGTTTCTCTGCAAAACGCTAACGCAATTTCTTATCCCCGTCTTGATCCACATCAAGACCTGTGCCCCATTTTCGCATATATCTGGTTGCGCAACATGTAGTCCGTGTTGATGTCACATAAGTGGAGTTACAGAATGGAATTCAAGAACAGGGCAATTGTTCCGAGCGTAGCTGCCGCATTCTGCGTTGCTGCTACATCGGCGATGGCACAGGTCGGGGAAATCCCGAGTCGAAACGGCTTTTATGATCATGGACATGACATGATGTGGGGCAGTAACCAATGGGGAGGCTTTGGAATGGTTCTTGGGCCTATCTTCATGATCTTGATCGTGGTCGGGATCGTTGCGGGGATCATATATCTCCTGCGGCTGTTTGGCATGTCCGGACCCGCTGTCGGCAGCCACGTCGTGCACGATCGTGCTCTGGCGCTTCTTAAGGAACGCTATGCCAAGGGCGAGATCGACTCGACCGAGTTCACCGAGCGCAAGAAGCTGCTCTCTGACTGATCCGCGACACGTTCTGTTCACTCGGGGCAAGTGAGTCGGTTGCAAAGCTTTTATTAGGTTCGCCGAGCATCTTCCTCCTGCTGCGCCATGACGCACCAAATCATACTCAACTGCCACAGAAGGGTTCGCCATGGCGACTCCTCAACCTAAGCCTTGAAAGATTAGCATGAAAAGACGCCAATTCCTGACTTCGACCTCCGCAGCGATCCTGACCGCAGGCGTCCTTTCCCAATCGCCCGTCCGGCATGCCTTCGCACAGGGGCAGGTGCCGCAAACGCGCCTCGCCATGCCGCCGCTTCTCGATACGCGGGAAACGGGGCGGCTGGCGCTGACGGCAACGCAGGCGAGTACCGCCTTTGGCGGCAACGCCAGCACACCCACCGCCGGATATAATCAGGCGTACCTGGGGCCGACCGTTGTGATGCAGAACGGCGATCTGGCCGCCGAAGTTCAGAATAACCTTGATGAAGCCATCACAACGCATTGGCATGGCCTTCTCGTTCAAGGAGAGCATGATGGCGGACCACAACAAACGATAGAACCGGGTGCGTCATGGACCCCGGACCTCACCATCGCGCAGGACCCGGCAACCGTCTGGTACCACACGCACATGCACGGACGAATTCCCGAACAGGTCTATTTCGGGCTGGCCGGAGTCATCCATCTGGCCGACGGGCAGGATGACGCCCGTGGTCTGCCGTCCACATATGGGGTCGATGATCTGACGCTCGTCTTGCAGGATCGTCGGTTCGATCGCTCCGGACGCATGATCTATGACCCATCCATGATGGACATCATGCATGGGTTTGCCGGAAACCGGATGCTTATCAATGGTCAGGCCGGCGCGACTGCGGTCGTGCCTGAGGGGATTGTCCGCCTTCGCCTGCTCAACGGCTCGAATGCGCGTATCTACACGCTGTTCATGGACGACGCGCGGCCCATGCACTTAGCGGCGACGGACGGCGGCTTCCTGCCTGCCCCGGTTGCCTTGGATGTGCTGCGCCTTTCGCCCGGAGAACGGGCCGAGGTGCTTGTGGATTTCTCGTCGGGCGGCGTGCCGGTACTAATGAGCGATCCGGGCCAGGCCTATGGCGTCCTTCAGTTCGCCACCGACTCCGCGCTGTCCGCACGGATCACCCGCTTGCCAGACCAGTTGGAGGGTGCGCCCGAGGACTTGTCAGGAGCCGAGGTCGCAACGCGGCAAGTCTCGCTTGACATGGGCATGGGCGGCATGATGATGGGCGGTGGTGGCTTTGCCATCAACGGGCGTCCCTACGACATTGACCGGATCGATTTCGAGGTTGCCCTCGGTTCAGTGGAACGCTGGCAGATCCGCAGCACGATGGTCGCGCATCCGTTCCATGTCCACGGCGTACGCTTCCGGGTGGTCTCCGAAAACGGCGGTCCCCCGCGGCCCGAGAACACCGGTTGGAAAGACACCGTGCTGGTGCCCGGCGAGGCCGAGATTCTGGCAAGGTTCGACCAGCCCGCCAGCCGCGAGACACCGTTCATGTTCCACTGCCATATCCTTGAACATGAGGATGCCGGTATGATGGGCCAGTTCACTGTTACCTGACGTTCGCGCCATGCGGACCGCAACACGAAAGCTCCGACGGTACCGATGACAGAGTCACTTCTGCCACTGAACCGCAACTTCGCCTCGTCGTGTTTCTCGGTGTTTTGATGGCGATGGCAGTATGGAAACTCGCAGCACCCCGACGCAGACAAGAGATTCAGCGGGTGATCCGCTGGACGAACAATCTGGGCCTCGTTATAATCGATACTATTGGGCTGCGATTGAGTTTTCCGATCCTTGCTGTCGGGCTTGCCGTGATTGCTCAAGACCGCGGCTGGGGGCTGTTCAATATTATCGAAGCGCCGGGGTGGGTAGCGGTTCTCATCGCGATCGTCATTCTCGATCTGGTCATCTACCTGCAGCACGTCATGTTCCATGCGGTGCCCGCGCTGTGGCGACTACACCGGATGCATCACGCTGACCTCGAGTTTGATGTCACCACGGGCCTGCGCCTTCACCCGGTTGAAATTCTGCTGTCGATGGGGATCAAACTGGCTGTAGTCATGGCTCTGGGTCCGCCTGCAGTCGCAGTGCTGATCTTCGAGGTCCTGTTGAACGCAACCGCGATGTTCAATCACTCCAATGTCCGGCTGCCAATGCTTGTGGACCGCTTCCTCCGCTTGATCTTGGTCACGCCAGATATGCACCGCGTCCATCATTCGATCAAACCGGAGGGAAGCTGACATTGGTGCAAGCGCAGCGAAAGCATACATTGTCCCGCGACTTGATCCTTGAGCTTTTCGTTCTCGCTGCGGTTCGTATGAATGACCGGTTTTCTCGCGGCACAGCGGCATAGGAATTTACACCGTTGTAGCAACATTCTCGCTGCGAGCGCACGCAGCATAAAATCAATACGTCCGGTGTGGGCTCAAAGCCGACCTCGGATGCGTTGCAGCATCCTGTGATATGCTGGCTCGGTCAACGTTGGGTTGTCGATATGGGAGGGATTGGCGGATCGGAGGATCAGTCATGGAAACACAAAACTTACCTGCCATTCGCGCGCTTCGCCCCGCCTGGAATAAAGGCCGAATTGTCGGTCAAAAACGCCCACTGAAACCCAAGCATGTGTGGGCTATCCGGGTCAGACTTGAACTTGCCGAGAACCATCGCGATCTCGCGCTGTTTAACATTGCCATCGACAGCAAGCTGCGCGGCTGCGATTTGGTCAAAATGAGAGTGGTCGATGTTATGGCGTCAGGCCAGATCAAGGAGCGGGCGTCGGTGCTCCAAAGCAAGACCCAGAAACCCGTTCGCTTCGAGATTTCCGAGGGAACCAGAGCCTCGCTCGCGAAGTGGATGGAACACCCGCTGATGGTTGGGTCAGAGTACCTATGGCCCGGGCGCTTTCACGAGCGCTTGCACATCTCTACCCGCCAGTATGCCCGCATTGTGCGGGAATGGGTTTCATCGATCGGTTTAGAAGTGAGCGCTTATGGAACTCACTCAATGCGGCGCACGAAGGTCACGCTGATATACAAAAAGACAGGCAACTTGCGCGCAGTTCAGCTTCTATTGGGTCACACCAAGATGGACAGTACGGTGCGCTATCTCGGCGTTGAGCTGGAAGATGCCCTCGCAATCGCCGAAGCCATTGAAATCTGATTTTTTGGGCCGTTCGTCAAGGACGGCCCTAAACGGCCACTCTCCGGTCGTGCCGACGCTGCAATGCAGCATCACGAAACCAGCCATTCGTGCCTGTTGCAGCAACCGATCAGCGTCAAAGGCCTGAGAGACCGACCAAACGGTCGTTTCTTACCCCTCGATCCTTCAAGGCTCGCGGCGCATAGCGTGTCGCTTATATAGTAGTTCAATCTGAAGTATCTGAGATGACGCCCGTCAACCGCTTGGTGACCGCAGCGCCTGACTTAGCCTCTTAGCTGCTTTGCCCGCGGCCTCGCCCCGCAGAGGCCAAGTCTGTGTAAGACCCTCGATGATCACTAAGAGTTCTGTTTTGGCTCCAGAGAGCCCGGTGGCCGCCGCGGCCCGCTCCGCGACCTCGCATTTATGTCGCTCGAGAAGGTGGCGAAGGGGGAGGCTTTCCGGATCGGCCGCGACGGCCGCATGGAAAAGACAGCCATGGGAGGTCTCGGTTGTCATCCACATTCCGACGCGCGACAGGATGGTAGCGAGCGCCTCATCATGCTCCTTAGGTAAACCTTCAAACACTTGGGTGAGATAGCGCTGGTGCCGGTTTTCCAGCGCTGCCAGCACCATTTCTGCCCGGGACGGCGTATACTTATAAAGCGTGCGCAGGCTGACCCCCGCGGCATCACGCAGGTCCTCAACACTGGGTTCGGCGAAGCCACGAGTGGCAAACGCACGTTCAAGCCCTTCGGATATCTTGCTCATCATATCACTCATACTTGACGATGTAGAACGATCTCTCTACCTACGCAAGTAGAGCAATCATTCTACACTGGAGCAATCCTAAATGACACTTCCCGAAACTATGAAAGCTGTAGTCCTCACTGGCCATGGAGGGTTGGACAAACTCGAATGGCGGGAGGATATGCCGGTTCCGCGTCCGGAAGCTGGAGAGGTATTGATCCGTGTGAGCGCGTCGGCGGTGAACAACACGGACATTAACACTCGAACGGGCTGGTATTCTAAAGCTGTGCGTGGCGATACCGGGTCGGCCGCCACGGAGGGGTATGCAGGTGCTTCTGATGCCGATGGCGTTTGGTCCGGTGCGCTCAGCTTTCCGCGCATCCAGGGCGCAGATTGCTGCGGGAAGATCGTTGCGGTCGGCGACGGGATCGACACTACTCGGATTGGCCAGCGCGTGCTGGTGCGGCCTATGCACCGCCCTACTGGCGCGGAGCCAAATGCGCTTGTGACCTTCGGGTCGGAGCGCGACGGCGGCTTTGCCGAATATACGACCGTGGACGACGAACATGCAGTGCGGATCGACAGTCCGTTCACTGACATCGAACTCGCGTCATTTCCTTGCGCGTTCTCCACCGCTGAAGGCATGATCCAACGGGCCGAACTGGGCGCGGAGCGCGTGCTGATCAGGGGGGCGTCGGGCGGCGTTGGTTCAGCCGCTGTGCAGCTCGCAAAGCGCCGCGGCGCACATGTTACGGCGTCGACCAGCCCGGCAAAGATGGATGCGCTGAAAACGCTCGGCGCGGATGCGGTGATGGACCGCAGCGACGCCTATGCGAAGGACGCCTTCGACGTCGTGCTCGACCTTGTAGGTGGGCCGCGCTGGCCCGAACTGCTCGATGCGTTGGTCCCTCGGGGGCGTTATGTGACATCGGGCGCTATTGCTGGGCCGATTGTCGAACTTGATCTGCGAACACTCTATCTCAGGGACCTGACTTTGATCGGCAGCACACGGCAGGACCCGCGCGTTTTTACGGACTTGGTCAGCTACATTGAAGCGGGCGAAATCCAGCCTATTGTCGCTGAAACCTATCCGTTGCGCGATCTGCGCGCGGCGCAAGAGGCATTTCTGGAAAAGTCGCACATGGGTAAAATCGGAGTAACCGTCGCAGGGTAACGGCAACAAGCGAAGCAGTGGCGTCAATTGGCCCGAGATTGGAGTCGATCCAAGATGTCCATTGCCTTCGCAGCCTTGTCCGTCGGAACAAATACGTGATCATGGTGATAAGCGGCGACCATGTTGCAAGGAATGCCCGCCTCTTCAAGTGCGGTTGAGACCGCAGCCGTAAGCCCGACGCCTTCCAGCGACGAATACACGTTCAGGGTTATGCAACGCATCGAGTGCGCGGCATTCAAGCCGGCTGCTTCGAGCACTTCAACAGGAACGATCAGAGACATCCCTTCGTCTTCCTTGAACGTCGAAATAGCTTGGGGCGAGAGTTCCGCAATGAGTGCGGGATCAGCCGCCGTGATGAACACAAAAGCGCCCTGTGTAATCCTGGGCGTCATACCTGCAATCATATCTTGGGCCGTTTTTACAACTTCCGGCATCGTTTCCTCCTCCACCAAAATTTATTAGATCATAGCCGGGTGGCGTCACTGACAAGAACTCGAATTGGCCGCTCAGAACATGCCATTGTTATGGGCGCTGTTCTCTGGAAGCTCCTGAAGCACGTCCCAGTGCTCCACGATTTTGCCCGCATCATCCAGCCTGAAGATGTCGATCCCCGCATATTCCAATCCGTCTGGCCAGATTTGATGACAATGCAAAATGACGTGACGACCCTCCGCAAAAGCGCGTTTCACTTCGACCCGCTTGTCCGGAAATTCGGCGGCCATACGCTCGAAATATTCAATGAACCCCTGACGTCCGTTGGCCACATGCGGATTGTGCTGGATGTAGTCCTCGCCCGCGTATCGCTCAATGGCCTCACGCGGGCGGCTGTCATTGAACATCATCTCGTAGAAGGCAATCACGTCGCGTTTCATGATTTCCAGATCAGTCATGACCGTTCTCCTTTAACCTTACTGAGATGATGTCCTCTATCGCCGTGACGATCTCCGCAACTTTGGCCGCATTCGCCGCCTCTTGATGCGGCGGCGCGAACTGACCTGCGTCATTGTCGTAATAGCGCCCCGAGGCGGCGGCAAAGTCATCGGACAGCGCAGCGCGGCGCAGGATGTCGGCGCCGATGGACAGATCGTTGCCTGCGATGCCAAAACCTTCTTTGACCATCTTCGAGGCCAGCAGAGAGCCAGGGTTCACCGCGATAAAGGCTGGCCCTTCCGGATTGGCGCGGGCCTGCTCTTGCGTCCAGATGGTGATGGCCAGCTTGCTTTGCGCATAGGCCTCCATATGTCCAAGCGCGCGCTTGCCGCGCATCGCATCAATGTCCACAGGAGCTTGCGCTGCCGACGACAGGTTCACCACGCGGCCATCGTTGGGGATGATCGGCAGTAGCTGCTGGGTCAGCAGGTACGGCGCGAGCGTGTTGACGACAAAGCGGATATCGAGGCATTCTGACGTGCGGGCCTCGCCGGTCTTGAGAACGCCTGCGTTGTTGATCAGCACATCGATCCGATCATGATTGGCCCGGATCTCCTTGGCCACCGCGTTGACCGCGTCCAGACGCGAGAGGTCGGCGCAATAGGTCTCGGGTGCGACGCCCACGTCCATCGCTGCGGCCTCCAGCTTGGCGGCGTTCCGGCCGTGCAGAAGAACGCTGTGGCCCTCCTGCGCAAGTGTCTTTGCCGTCAGCAGGCCGATACCATCGGTCGCGCCGGTGATCAGGATCGTCTTAGACATGGGGTCTCCTCAAGTTTGGAAGTCCGGCAGGATATCCTCTGCCAATCTATACATGGTGTCTTCAATATCCGCACTATTGAAGCGCAGGTTCAGGGCGACGTGGTTGATGCCCTGATCGCGGATCTGCATCAGATAGCGCCGCAGGTGATCTGTGCCCGACTGAAACCCCAGATGGATCGGACGGGGTGACGCATCCGCCTGCGCAACGAGGTCCACATAGAGCGATTGCATTACCGGCTTGTCGGACAAACCCGCATCGGCGACCCGCTGGCGATACGCGGTGACCACACGGCCCTGTGCTGCCACGTCGCGCGGATAGGTCATCCAACCATCGCCGTTTCGCGCGACCCAATCCGGCGATTGCTGACTGCCACCAGTGATCAGAAGCGGCAACTGCCCTCCCGTGGGCTTGGGAAGCATGTCGATCGCACCGGAAAGAGTTCCGTGCGTGGTGTTACGATGGGGGTATGGATCGGCCACGGCGCGGATATAGTCCACACTGACGCGGAAGCGCGCGCCGCGATTATCAAAGCTCATGTTCAGCGCCGGGTATTCTTCAGGCCGGTCCCCCGAGGCGACGCCCAGCAGCAACCGCCCGCCAGAGAGCGCATCCGCCGAAGCGGCAGCCTTGGCCACATGAGCCGGGTGGCGCAGCGGCAAAACGATGCTCGCAACCCCGAGCGCAATTTTGCGCGTAGAGGCTGCCAGCGCACCGAGATAGACGAAGGGATCGAAGACTTGTCCAGCATCCCCGAATGAGGGCACGTTAAACGGCACATCCCGCAGCCAGAGAGCCGAGAAACCAAGGTCGTCCGCCAGCCGGGCGCGCTCCAAATGACCTGCCAAGTCGGGCACCGCGCTGTGCGGATACGCCTCCAGCGGCAGGACAAGGCCGAGGCTGAGCTGCCCCGGTCTGAAGGTGGAATCATAAGCCCGGTTGAGGCTTTGGAATGCTTTGAGTTGCGGCTCATCCAACATCTTCGCCCTCCTCACTGGCCGTTCTCAAAACCCGCCAAGAACTTGTTTGCCGATCACACGGCCGCTTTCCTGCCGCAGATGCGCGGCACGCAGCGCTTCGGCGGTCAGCACTCCGCAGCGTTCTGTCATGGTGGACTGCAGAGTGCCGGCGTCGATCATCTCTGCAATACGGTTTAACAGCTCTCGCTGAGCGCCGATATCCTCAGTGCCGAACATTGAGCGGGTGAACATGAACTCCCAATGGATGCTCAACGCCTTGGGTTTTGCCGCTTTGATATCCAGCGCATTGGGGTCGTCGATCAGCGCGATCTGGCCGCGTGGGGCAATCAGATTGATGATCGCATCATAGTGCTGGTCGGTTGCGGTCAAGGCCGCGACGTAGCTGGGGACAAGTCCAAGGTCAGCCACCTGCGCGGCAAGATCACCGCGATGGTTTACCACGTGATCAGCACCCATTTTGCGCACCCAATCCTGCGTCTCGGGCCGAGAAGCTGTGGCAATAACTGTGAGGCCGGTCAGCGCTTTGGCCAGTTGGATCAGGATCGACCCCACCCCGCCGGCTCCGCCTATGACAAGCAGTGTCTTACCCTCGCCGCCGCCTTCGGTCAGACGGAAGGCATCAAACAGCATCTCCCAAGCGGTGATAGAAGTTAGGGGCAGCCCGGCGGCCTCGGTGAAATCAAGGGTGGCTGGTTTGCGCCCGACGATCCGTTCGTCGACGGCGTGGAATTCGGCGTTCGTGCCCGCGCGGGTCACGTCCCCGGCATAGTAAACCTCGTCGCCGACCTTGTAGCCAGTCACCCCATCGCCAATTTCTGCAACAATCCCAGCTGCATCAAATCCCAAGACCCGTGGCGCGCCTTCTGGCTGCACCGCAGCACGCAGCTTGACGTCCACCGGGTTGACCGAGATGCCCTTGACCGCGACCAGCAGATCGCGCGGCCCGATCACGGGGCGCTCGACCTCGACCACGGCGAGATTATCTGCGCTGCCCGCTTCGTTATATCCGATAGCTTTCATTTTCATCGTCCTTCGTTTGCTGTTGGCTTGAATATATCTCTTGCGTAATTCTACGAAACCGGCAGTTTTCGGATTAGATTATTCGGATTTGGGATATAATAGCGGTGGATACTGACAACCTACGCCTCTTCGCCATGGCCGCCGAACGCCTGAACATCTCCGCCGCGGGGCGGGCACTGGGGCTTGCCCCGGCCGTCGCCAGCGCACGGCTGGCTAAACTGGAACAAGAGCTCGGTGTGGAACTTTTACGGCGAACGACGCGGAAAGTGTCCCTGTCTCTCGATGGCTCGGACTTCCTACCCTACGCGCGGGAAATCTTGGCGCAGGCAGATGCCGCCAAAGCGGCCCTCGGCGGCAGCGAAACCGAGCCTAAGGGGACTTTGCGATTTGCAGCACCAAGCAGCTTCGCGCAACGGCACATCATGCCGCTCCTGCCTGAATTTCGCGCGCTTTATCCCGATCTGACGTTGGACCTGCGGCTGTCAGACACGCGCGTTGACGCGATTGAGGGCAGTTTCGATCTCGCCCTGCGCAGCGCCCCCCTTACCGATAGCAGCCTAAAGGGCCGCAAATTGGCCGATGACACCCGCGTGCTTTGCGCGTCGCCCAGCTATCTAAAGGCCCATGGAATGCCGAACGGGCCGAGCGCTCTGCAAGGCCATCACTTGATCGCTTGGGCCGATCTTGAGCCGCGGAAGTTGGTTGGCCCAAACGGCGAGACAGTGCGCCTTGATCCAGCCGCCATGAATTGCCGCATCATTGTAGACGATGGCGATGCGCAACGCGAAGCGACGCTCGCCGGGGCGGGTTTGTCGATCAACTCGCTGTGGAGCGTGTCCCGTGAGCTTTTTTCGGGGGAGCTTGTCCGGATCTTGCCGGCTTGGAGGCTGAACGACGATTCAGTCCTATGGCTGGTTTATCCGCGTTCGAACGTGCTAACCCCAAAGACGCGAATTTTTATCGACTTCCTGATTTTGCATTTGGGAAATCGGGCAGAGTGGGTCGGGTAGACGCCTGTTCTCAAGGCACAGACTATTGAAGCAAAAGCAGGTGCGCTGAGATGTCTGGTTTAGGATACGCGGTCAAATCATCGCGCTTATGTAGCGAATGACCTGAGTCCGCCCTTTGAATCGGCGGTCGCTTCCGGCCCAAAGCCGACATTCAGCACTTGATAGCGATGCTGCGATGGCAGCCCGCATTGCTGACATTAGCTGCAGCAACAAAATATGATGCTTGACGGATTTTGACCTGCACCGAGGCTCGTTCAGAATTAGCTTTTAACCAAGTGGATTTTGCTAACCACCCGCTATCGGAAGACAAAAAAATTTAGGACCAAAAGCTCAATCATATCATAGCTTCCCGGAGGTCACTGGTGAATTTAGAAAAATCAATTAACTTCAATAAATCAGAAGCAAGCTTTTCAATAAACACATCCTCACCAATACCTCTGCTCTTTAAGTCCTCCAGAAGTGATCCGTAGAATTTCTTACTTTCAGACTTAACTCCGTCTGGATACTTTTTTGTGTGCTCAGCAGTTAGCTCAGATAGAGATTTCAACGTGAAGTACTTGTCTCCGATAACTTTCTTTGCCTTCGGATTTTCTCCCGAGATGCAGGTTTCCAGTAAGAATTTCTCAATGCTCTCAACGGGCAGGAATATTTTCCTTTGATTGGTGTAGGCTTTTGAAGCTTGCGCCTTTACGTCGCCATCGATAATGCTGAAAATTTTTCTATCAAGACCCAGTACGTTGCCAGCCAGTAGATCTCTGTGTAGTTTTAGAACATTTTCCCACCCGCCAGCGGGAACGATGTGAACCAAATGGCTAACTGCAAGGTTGTTGTCATCAATTACCTTTTGAACCAAAATTTTGGCCAGAGTGTCTTCTACCAATATTAGAGTATCAAACCCGTCGTGTTTATATACATCCCTAATAACGTAGCTTGGATAAGCTGGGTTTACCGTGGTCACCTCTCCATTATCATTTTCAATTTTATAGATGTTTTTTGGGTTAATTTTCCTTATTACCTCTGGGGAGTGAGACGTCAAAACTACCATAATGTTCTCATCATTTTCAACCAATTCACCAATGGTTTCCAAAAACCTATGAACTGCGATCGGATGTAGCGCCACTTCAATTTCATCAATCAAAGTCAATATGAACTCATTTTTGGGTAGTGAGCGCCGGACAATGGCATTGTATACGAAGTGAAGAAGCGTAATTAGCAAACACTCCCCTGAACTCATACGATATTGGCTAATCAACTTTCCATCAATATCATTGAAGTACGGAGTGTTAATCAATCCGAGTTTCTTGGCTATGGTTCTATTTCGAAGTCGCTTCAATCCTTCGTAGCGCCCTTTTACTCCGTGAAGAATGTAGCTGAGCTTGTCTTTAATGTAATGGTCGGCGTCAACAATATCTTCGATTTTAAGTGAACCTGATTTTAGCCGTTCATCTACCAGTCGAGAATCATGAAAGCGAGACCCGTAAAATAAGCTACCTTCGTACATTCCGTTTATTTTTTGTCGCGGCCCATTTGAAGCCCAACGCTGTGTTCCCGTTGTAGGTGTCCATGTGCGAACCTCACCTGCAAGAACAATCTCCACACAAGAATCATTGGAATAGTCGCCCTCATTCAGCTTCTCAAGTGAACTGCTTACAAATGACTGTGAAAGAGCCTGCAGAATAGTGCTTTTACCAGAACCGTTCCCACCGACAATCACACTTATTCCCTTCTTGAGCGGGAGCTCCAGGTTTGCGGACTTTATATTTTTCACATTGTTGATCTGAACAGATAGTTGTTCCATCTTTTCTCCGAATTTCTTAATTGCGCCAAACCCTTTGCGGGCTTGAGGCGGTATGCTTCATGTTCTGATCAACGCGACAGATGAAAGGTATCTGAGCATTCTTCTTTACTTGCAGCTTTTTGTGCTCCTCTAAGCGTCATTTAGCTTGAAAACACCTTGAGATCAAAGTGTCGATCACTCGGACGCGAGATAATTTTTGGGGCGACAATCACCGCTGATTGCGGAGATCGACAGGGACGTCATTGGCTCAGTTGCGGGATTTAGCAGAATCTACGTCCTGCGAAGAGGAACGCTTGGTGCGAAACGCAACATTGAAAGTTTGGTCACTTCCACTCGTGTGGCTGCTTTTGCTTGGCTGGCACAGAATCTTCCAAGTTGCAGCGAACGGCAGCTCTCCGCCCTTGGTGTCGATCGACACGAACGGCCCAGAGCGGCCATTGGCCACCACCGCAAAATGCTGCAGTGCAACCCGTCGTTGCGGCCACTCCTACAGAGCGCAGCATTTTGTCGGCTAAAACGTCGGTGTGCGGACCAAGCAGACCCTCATACCCAACTGTCCAAGGTCCGTTTTAGAGTTGCCTGCCGACAATAAACTGTGTTGTCTTCTACCAGGTTGGGAGAGACATCATGGATTTTTCAGCATTTAGAGAAGGTGAACGCAAGGGATGGTCGGCCCGGGCACGGTTGTATGGTGACGCCACTGCACGCGTAACACTTCAGACCATTCCGAAGTTGCTGGACCATGCAAGACTTTTTCCTGGCGCAAAGGTGTTGGACGCAG
>Ga0209344_10001015_pt1 | contig 40677 bp, 40 predicted proteins | sample Cruoilmetagenom6_FD_187293 | JGI IMG/M metagenome (GOLD analysis project Ga0209344, IMG submission 187293) | Oil polluted marine microbial communities from Coal Oil Point, Santa Barbara, California, USA - Santa Barbara Oil Seep Sample 6 (SPAdes)... | ecosystem: Environmental > Aquatic > Marine... | reverse complement strand
GCTCACCTCTTACCATTCCGAACAGAGAAGTTAAGCCCGTTTGCGCCGATGGTACTGCAATCCTGTGGGAGAGTAGGTCGCCGCCTTCCTTTAAAACCTTCACCATGCATTTGGTGAAGGTTTTTTTATGGAACCAATTGAAATACTATTTTCCATGCTAATCTTCTAAAAGTTCTTTTGCTAAGTAAATAGTCTAAAGTTTTATGGTGGTTTTAAAAACTTATTCTGTCTTCCAAGGAATATTTATTGTTTCATAGTGTATTATTTTATATCTTAACTAAATCTAAATAGGATAATTATGAAAAATATTACCTCCTTTAAAAAAATTATTTCGATAGTTTTAATTTTGATAACTGTTTCCTTATCTGGGCAGGAAAGGATTGCAGTAATACAGGACTCACAGGTTCGATTACTTGATACTGAAAATGGCGATATAATTGATCCATCATTTATTTCTTTGGATTCTGGAACTCCGAAGGCATTAATTCAGGTAGCGGAAGAAATTTGGGTGGGATATCAATTGGCAGACAAGATTGATCGATTTGATCTCGACGGAAATTTTTTGAGTTCTATTGATACTGGTTTGGACAATATCCGAGGTTTATCCATTGTAAACGGAATTGAGGTGTGGGTATGTAACTCAGGAACCAATAACGGTGCGCCGGGTGATGCCATTATACGTTTTGACTTTGACGGAAATAATCTAGGTTTTTTCCCTACAACGCCACAATCAGACTCTCCCTTTGATATTATTGATACCGGAGCTGGAGAAGTGTATATTTCCTATAGCGGAACCAATAATATTGAAAGGCGCGATTATAGTGGTGCTTTTTTGGGAAATATTGTCGATCAAGGTGTGGTAAATTTTATCCAACAAATAGAAATTGAAGAGCCCGGTGTGATTTTGGCGGCCGTATTTAGTATTATAAGTGGCGGAAATCAGAACGGTCTATATCGTTTTTCGGAAACTGACGGATCAATAATTGATTATTGGAGCTTAGGTAATTTAAGAGGTGTTGCCAAATTAGGAAATGGAGATATTTTATGGTCTAGTGGTGCGGGAATAAGTAAATTAAATCCAGCTACGGGCGTGAGTGTTTTAATAAGTGGCGGCTCGGCCCAATATTTTGGGAGATTCAATCTGGACGGTTGTGTAACCCCAGCAACTCCTACAGGAGATCCCATGCAAACTTTTGTACAGGGGGCAACATTAGCCGATATAGTAGTAGACCCAATAGATGTTACTTGGTTTGCTACCGAAGCTGATGCGATGAACAATACCAACCCATTGCCTTTAAATACTCTTTTGGAGGACGGGGAAACCTATTACGCAGTAAATATTGTAGACGGATGTTTAAGCGAGCCTTTTGCCGTAACTGTTACAGTTACTTTAAGTATTAATGAGTTTAGCGAAGCTAATTTTAGCTATTATCCGAATCCAACCAAAGATAAATTGACATTGAAGCATTCTTCCGAAATTTCTGAAATTTCCATTAGTAATTTATTAGGACAAAATATACTTGTTTTGCACCCACAAAATTCTGAAGTAGAATTAAACTTAACCTTTTTGCCGAAGGGAATTTACTTAATAACCCTGAGTGCAAATGAAGCTAAAAAGACGATTAATATTATTAAAGAATAATAATTTGAAGTAATGTTAAAAAAAAGCTACCAATAAGTGGTGGCTTTTTTTTTAACATTCCGAAAAAAAGCTATTTAAACCAATAATCCGGAGTTAAAACATTCAGAAAATTAAATGTGTTCGTATTTTTTCAGCAATAATAGAAAGATTTACTTTATAATAAATACGCTATAAGTACTGCCACAACTACAGCTGTCATTTTGGTAAGATTGAATTTGTGATTTTTTGAACTTTCAAAAAGTATCGTGGTTGAAACATGAAGAAAGATACCAATTACAACTGCAGTTATTTCAGTTTCATATAAATGAACAATATCGTAGTTTTTAGAAATAAAATTTCCCAGGGGGGTCATCAATGCAAAAAAGAATAAAAATAATAATGTTGTGGACCTACGATAGCCGGCTGTTATGAAAAAGAAAGAAAGAATAATTGCTACCGGAATTTTATGGATGATAATTGCGATCATCAGATTATTTTCTTCCGAAATTGGAAAACCTTCCATAAACGCATGAATACTGAGGCTTATAAATAAGATCCAAGGAAAATGCTTGTTTTCGGAATGTAGATGCACGTGCCCATGTTCTGCCCCTTTGGAGAAGAATTCAAGGAATATTTGCAATAAAATTCCTATCATTATGAAAACACCAATGTTTTTTGATGGTGTTTCAAAAACCTCTGGCAATAATTCAAATACAGTAATTGATAAAAGGAAAGCTCCACTAAAAGCAAGAAAAACTTCCATATTCCTCAATTCTCTTTTCTTAAGAAATAATGCAATTACATAACCAAATGCAACTGAAAGGAAAAGCAATAAATAATTCATCAATTAAAAATTAATATTAGGCGTTCGGAACTCTTTTTGTCAAATTTATTTAAATGATAATCACCAAATGTATGCTTAAGTTCAATAGCTGCTTCTTCAAAATATTCTTGAAAATCTGTTAAAGTCAATGCCTTTACGCGTTCGGTGAAGAGATAATCCTCGCCTTTGTCAGAGAATCTTATTTTTTTTACGATATATCCATCTTCTAAATATTTTTCAATATGAAATAGGATGTCGCCCACTTTTTTCTTTTCATTGGCAACCAAATTTTTAATTGCCAATTCCACATTCAGAAAATCAATTACACCACAGCCATTGGGGTTTAACTCAGCTTTTATGGACTTAATGGTACGCAGATTGTCTACTTCGTTTTCGAAATATCCAAAACTGGTAAAAAGATTAAAAACCGCATCAAATTTTTTCGGATAGGGTAAGCACATATCGTGGACTTCAAAGTGAAGGCCCGGTTTTTCATATTGTTTTGCGTGCTGAATGCTTTCTCTGGAAAGATCTACGCCCGTAACATCAAAACCTTGCTTATACAGATATTTTGCATGGCGCCCTTTGCCACAGGCCAAATCCAAGATAGAATCTGCTGGTTTCAAGTTTAAAAATTCGGTAAGCTGGTTCATAAAAAGTGCCGCTTCCCTGTGGTTTCGGTCTTTGTAAAGTATGTGGTAATAAGGAGTGTTGAACCACGAAGCGTACCAGTTGTCTTTTTCTTTTTGCATAGTTATCGTTTCGCCCTGCTAAAATACTGTATTTTTGCAGGAAATCTGTTTAATTACTATGACAAAGAATTTTAAAATGGTTGCCAAGACCCTTTTTGGGATGGAAGAACTGCTGACACAGGAACTTCGCCAATTGGGCGCTTCTTCTATTGAGATTGGTACGCGAAACGTTTCCTTTGAAGGCGATACTGGATTTATGTACAAAGCAAATCTTTGCTGCCGCACGGCCATTAAAATATTGAAACCGATTACAGCCTTCAATATTTTTACTGAGGAAGATCTATATAAAAAGATTTATGAGATGCCGTGGGAAAACTTTATGGACGTGAAAGGTACTCTTGCCGTAAACGCAACTGTTTTTTCCGATGTTTTCACACATTCGCAATACATTGCCCTTAAAACGAAAGATGCTATTGTAGACAGATTTAGAGATAGGGAAGGGGTACGGCCTGATGTAGATTTAGACCACCCTACGCTTCGTATAAATATTCATATTGACAGAAATATTTGTACCGTTTCCTTAGACAGTTCGGGGGAATCACTACATAAACGTGGTTATAAAGTTGAAAGTACATTGGCACCCATAAATGAGGTGCTGGCAGCAGGTGTGCTTATGCTTTCGGGCTGGCAAGGGCAGTGCGATTTTCTGGATCCCATGTGTGGGGGAGGAACAATCCTTACGGAAGCGGCAATGATAGCTTGCAACATTCCCCCAAACTTAAACCGTGAAGAATTCGGTTTTGAGACTTGGCCAGATTTTGATGTAGATCTTTACGAAAAGATTGAAGAAGCCGCATTAAAAAAGGTTCGGGATTTTCCGCATAAAATTTATGGATTTGACACAGATCCAGTGGCTATAAAAAAGGCAAAGGAAAACATAAAAAGCGCAAACCTTCAGGATTTTATTGATGTAAAGCAACAGGATTTCTTTGAAAGTGAAAAGGAAAATGATAAACCGCTTTATATCGTTTTCAATCCACCGTATGATGAGCGTATTTCCGTGAAGGATGTGGAAACATTTTACAGTTCTATTGGTAACACTTTAAAACGTGGTTATCCTGGTACACAGGCTTGGATGATTACTTCAAATATGGAGGCTTTGAAATTTGTGGGGCTTCGACCTTCAAAAAAGATAAAGCTTTTTAATGGAAAGTTAGAATCTAAACTTGTACGTTATGAAATGTATGAGGGCAGTAGGAAGGCAAGTAAACAGTGAGCATTTGACAATTAGCAGTGATAAAAACTATTAATAGGTTTCTGCTATTCTGATTTTTCTTGGGAAACCTCTTTCTTTTTGAAGATAGGAATTAAATATGAAACTGAATATACATAACCTACCCCAAACTCACTATAATCATACGTTCTGTTGAAACCGGGAATATATAGGTTAGCAAAATTATCTGGTTCGGTTTCTGAGATTTTTCTTTTTAGTTGAACATTTATGGACAGGTAAAGATTGTTTACTATTTCAGTTTTAATTCCCAAAATAAATTCAGCCCAATGCGCGTTCAAACCACTGAATTCCTGGGGGTCATTAATAGTTTCCGCAGGAAAGGCGGGATTATCCGTATAGATTCTATAACTCAGTAATTCTTGTTTAAAGGTTGAGAAACCGTACCGTAAACCAAGTGTGATTGCATTTTCCATTCCCAACCAATTTTCATATGCATTGTAATCAAAACCTATTTTGGCGTAGCTTCCATTGGTTTTTGACGAAACGTAAGGCTCTACCCAATCTTTCGATTCGTTCCCCAATTCCACAGCGGCATAAAACTTTTTGGTCACCCTGAAATCACCCATCACTTCAAAACCGGAATAGCCGTCTTCAATTAAAGTTCGCAACGGTTTTGCAAGATCTGCACCCACACGAATACCATACTTTTCAATTTTCGGAACCGTGTCAGTTGCATTTTCTTTATTATTTTGCGCCACGCTTGCGTGCGTACCGCAAAAAATACTAATGCAGCACAGTAATATGGGCGCTATTTTCATCATTAACGGTATCTCTTAGTAGTATAATTTCCTGAATCCAATTCTCGGCTCCTTCTTCTTCTAAATTTTTATCCAAATTAAAATATTCACTTTTGTAACCACAGGCGCGGGTAACATATAAATTGCGGCGTTGGTAAACGAACCTTACTTTATCAAAATTCTTAATGGTATCGCTTCCTGAAACAATGCTTCTTTTAAAAAGATAGTTAGTGGTGTCGGAATTTGTGTTCAGGGGGATTGCTATAGAATCTGTGTTTGCAAGCTTTACAACCTCAACAGAGTCAATATTATTTGTAATTACCGATAGCAAATTAACTTTCTTTGCATTGGCAGGATTTGTTATATCTTTAAAATTGATGATTAAATTTGGCGTAGTTGCGGTATCTGGTGGGCAAATATCATCTTTTGTACAGCCTTTAAAGGCGAAGATTATAAGTATGGATGCAAATATTTTTTTGATCATGTTTATGATTCTCGTTTTTCCAAAAGTACAACATTTTCTACGTGATGGGTCTGTGGAAACATATCTACAGGCTGCACTTTCAAAACCTTATAATTTAAATCCAAAAGCGCCAAATCACGCGCTTGGGTTGCGCTATTGCAACTTACGTAAACAATTTTAGGAGCGCCCAAGTTCAGTAATTGCGAAACCACATCAGCATGCATCCCGTCGCGGGGCGGATCGGTGATAACAACATCCGGTTTCCCGTGGGTATTGATAAATTCCTCATTAAAAACTTTTTTCATGTCGCCCACGTAGAATTCAACGTTTTGAATATTGTTTAATTGCGCGTTTTCTTTGGCAGCTTCAATAGCATCGGGGACTGCCTCAACACCAATCACCTTTTTGGCTTTTTTGGCGACGAATTGAGCAATTGTTCCCGTTCCCGTATAAAGATCGTAAACCAGTTCCTTACCACTTAACTCGGCAAAATCACGGGTTATTTTATAAAGCTCGTAGGCTTGTTCGCTGTTCGTTTGGTAAAAGGATTTGGCGTTTATTTTAAATTTCAAACCTTCCATTTCCTCAAAAATATGGTCTCTTCCGGAGAAAAGTTTAATATCTTGATCATATAGCGTATCATTCCCTTTTGAATTGATTACATATAACAGGGAAGTAATCTGTGGAAATTCTTTTGCAACAGCGCTTAAAAGTAAATTTCTGTTTTCTTCATCTTCGTGAAAGAACTGGACCAAAACCATTATTTCGCCCGTCGAAGAAGTACGTATCATCAGTGTTCTTAAAAAACCTTCCTGATTTCGAGTGTTAAAAAAAGAAAGATTTAATTTTTCGGCTTTTGCTTTTATAAAATCGCGGATGGCGTTACTTGGATCGGCTTGGAGATAACAGATATCGAGATCCAGAATCTTGTCCCACATTCCAGGAATATGAAATCCCAAAGCATTTCGGTTTTCAATAACTTTATCGCTTTTAATCTGTTCCAAAGTCAGCCATTTGTTATCACTAAAGGAAAACTCCATCTTGTTGCGATAGAAATATTGATTTTCGGAACCCAGAATAGGTTTAATTTCCGGTAATTCAACTTTGCCGATACGTTTTAAATTTTGTTCAATTTCTTTTTGCTTAAAAAAAAGTTGGTGCTCATAGCCCATATTTTGCCATTTGCAACCCCCACAGGTTCCGAAATGTGGACAAACAGGCTCGACTCTTTTCTCGGAATATTTTGTAATCGTAATTGCAGAGCCTTCATAATATGCTTTTCGCTTTTTATGGGTCTGTACAATAACGGTATCGCCGGGTACAGCGTTGTCAATAAAAACTACTTTTCCATCCGGGGCCTTTGCCACGGCTTTTCCTTTTGCTCCCGCATCAATTACCTCAATATTTTCAAAAAGTACTCTGTTGTTTCGTCTTCCCATAGGCGCAAAAATAGTATAAATGGAACTTTTAAAACCTTTTGAAGCTTCAAAAAATGTGGGATTATTTTAGTAATTTGCACCCCTAGGGTGATTTCTCTCCATTAAGTAGGAATCAAAACTTTTTTACTTCAAATTTTTACAATTTTATGTCAGTCTTAGAGCAAACAGCTTCACAAAAAGCTATCGATTTAGAAAACAAATACGGAGCCCATAACTATCACCCATTGCCAGTAGTCTTGAGCAGGGGAGAGGGTGTGTATGTTTGGGATGTGGAAGGTAAGAAATACTACGATTTTCTTTCGGCCTATTCTGCGGTTAACCAAGGACATTGCCACCCAAAAATTGTGGGTGCAATGACTGAACAAGCAAAAACATTAACCCTTACTTCACGTGCATTTTATAATGATATGCTTGGGAAGTATGAAAAATTTGCCTGTGAGTTTTTTAATTTCGATAAGTTACTTCCAATGAATACGGGTGCCGAAGCAGTGGAAACTGCCTTGAAAATCTGTAGAAAATGGGCTTATGAAAAAAAAGGCATTGATGAAAACGAGGCAGAAATCGTGGTTTGCGAAAATAATTTTCACGGACGAACCACCACGATAATTTCTTTTAGTAATGATCCGGTGGCGCGTAAAAATTTTGGGCCCTATACCAAAGGTTTCATAAAAATAGAATACGACAATCTTGAGCAGCTTGAGAAGCATTTAGAAAGCAATAAAAATATTGCAGGTTTCCTTGTAGAGCCTATTCAGGGAGAGGCTGGAGTTTACGTACCTTCGGAAGGCTATTTAAGCAAAGCAAAAGCCTTGTGCGAAAAGCATAATGTGCTTTTTATTGCCGATGAAGTCCAGACGGGTATTGCTCGTACCGGTAAATTACTTGCTGTTGACCACGAAAACGTTAAGCCCAATCTTTTAATTTTGGGTAAAGCCTTGAGTGGTGGCGCTTATCCGGTTTCTGCGGTTCTTGCCAATGATGATGTAATGAATGTAATAAAACCTGGAAATCACGGCTCCACCTTTGGTGGAAACCCTGTAGCGGCTGCCGTTGCAATAGCTGCACTAAGTGTAGTTAAAGATGAAAAACTTGCCGAGAATGCTGAAAATCTTGGAAAGATATTCCGAAATGAACTGAATACGTATATTGAAAAAAGCAATATCGCAAAACTAGTTCGTGGAAAAGGCTTGCTGAACGCTATTTTAATAAATGATTCTGAGGACAGCGATACTGCCTGGAATATTTGTTTAAAGCTGCGTGACAATGGTTTGCTTGCAAAACCTACCCACGGTAACATCATTCGTTTTGCACCTCCATTAGTGATGAACGAGACACAGTTGCGGGAATGTGTTTCCATCATAATTGAAACGTTAAAGACGTTTGAGTGATTTTTTGCTCAGAAACATTTAAATAAAAAAGCGACCTTATTGGGCCGCTTTTTTATTGTGTTGATGCTACATACCGTATTCTTTCATAAGCTCTTCATTCATATTCATAATGCCTTCCATTCCCATAGTGGAAAAGAGATAGATTACATATACCAAATAAATAGCACTGAGAATAATTCCAATAATGGAAAGTATTTTTCCAGTTTTAACGTTTTGGTAGCCTGTATAAATTTCTGGATTGGCCATATAGACTTTAGTGGCTTTGCCGGCCATTACAATAGCAACAATTCCAAAAATAAGACCGAGTCCATAACAACAACAGGTTACAATAGAAATGATTCCAAAGACGAGAATTAAGGTTGCGTTGGGTAGTTTTTGTTGTTCCATGTTTTCCAATAATTTAGATGTGCACTTAAATGTAGCAAAAAAATTAAAACTGTTTTTCAATAAGCTACATAAACTGGCTCATTTTGATGAAATAACTTATTATCATTACAATGGCATTCAGAAGTATAAGTCCAATTTTTAAATGATAATCAAATTTAAATTTCACAAAGAAATTAAACAAAATCACAGCCAGCAGCAGAAAAATAGTATAAATGGCCGGATATATTTTAAAGGCCGCCTCAAACTGACCGGAAAAAAGAAGGGCTGTCGCACGTTGCATGCCACAGCCCAAACATTCTATACCGAAGATTTTCTTGTTTATACAAGGAATCATATAATCTTCTATGCCCTTTAGGAACATACAGATTATGATTTACTTATTATGAACGATGGCTTTATAATCAATAGCAATGTCATCTGCAGTCATTAGTTTTACCAAGTACACACCATCACTTAAGTTACCCGTATAAAAACTGTACTTATTGTTAGCACCCAGATTTGATTCGGAAATTACAAGTTTTCCATTCATATCATAGACAGAGGCAGACTTTATAATATAACCTTCAGGGTTGTTGATTTCAAGTTGTTGAACTGGATTATTTTGAAAAAGAGTAACATTCTCCAAAACAATATTCTTGGCGTTCAATTCACTTTCAGGAACATCGCGAGGTACATTTGCATTACGGAAAACAATAAAAAACCTGTTTTCATATCTACCGGTTGGTAAATTTAATGTTGCACTTCGGCCTCCGGTTATTTGCTGATAGGTATTCGCTACACGATCAAACAGATAGGCGTGTTCATAAGGCTTTTTAATTTCTTCTACTGCCTTAATATCAACTTTGCTCTGATTTTTTATTTTAAAAGCGATAGGAACTTGTTTTGATTGCTCATATTTAATACCATTAATAACATAAGGCTTGCGATTATTATCGTCACCGATTGGGAAATAAGCATCAGTCTGTAAATCCTGGGCGCTCAATCCATCCAATCCGCGATCGTAACCATCAGTAGCTTGGTCATAAAAGGCTATAACCATATCTCTGGTTACGGCTTCGTCAAAGATGGACCAAATGCGGATGCTTGGGGTACGATAGTCCGGTCTTGCAGTAGTAGGATCGGTGCGGTTTAAATCTTCATTTTCTGAAGTTTGGTCAGCAGAACTCCCCTCGGGTCTTTGAAATACAGAACCGGAGGTATCTTCTTTATAAAAAATCCTATGGGAGTTTTTTATTGAAACGGAACCACTTGCAATGCCAACAAACATTATCCCTTGACCTATTGGAGCATATCTTTTATTTTGATCACTATTAGGAGTTCCACTTGTCGCTCCTCCATGGTTTCCAGCAGCATTCCAGATATAAAATGGTTGAGCAGCATAAATGCCGGGGGGATTATTATCTTTTAAGTTTAAATCACTATCTGGTAAGCCAGGAGTCCATACACCATATCCAAAAGGTTTTTGCGAATAGTAATGGCTTGCTACAGTTCTATCTTCATCATAGTACCACAGCTCTCCTAAAGCTTCATTACCGGGTTCATAAAAAAGTTGATTCAAATCTAATGCAGAGGGATAAGGGTTCCCCGCAAGGGTCATTAAATCTTCATCCACGGGAATAGTAAAAGTACCGCTATTTGGTCTTCCTCTAAACTCATAGGTTTGGTCTAATTGAGGGCTTTCGATAGGGCCTAAACCTTTCATGATAAACCCATAACCTGCAGGGGCAGCATTATTGCCGTTCATACGTTGGTAGTTTCCTTCTGCTTCGGTTCCTGGAAATCTATGAGTATATAACCAACGTGTTGAAATGGTCATTTGGGGCATTATTGCGCCATCTCTACCAGTAGTAGTTAACGCTTGCCGGGCCGCAGTGACTCCTAATCCAGGTTGTGGTTCATATAAGTGTTGTACGCCAAAACTACGGTTGCCAGGTACAGCTGCAGGATGGGTAACTGGCGAGCACCAATAATAATAAGCCCAGGCATTGGTTTCAGGTGTGTTTTGTTGCACTGAAAGTTGGCCGTCTCCACTGTTGTTAGAAGTAGTTCCGCCTTGTATTAACTGTCCATTATTTCGCAAATAAATACTGGCCTCGGTATCGTTAGCAGTTCCATTTCTGGTTAAATTCACATAATCAGTAACATAGAGCACTTCGTCATTCACATACACATAGCTATCTGTGCCAGAAGTGGTGTTAGGCTTAACAGTTAGCTGGGCAAAAACGCCAGCAGTAGTTAAAAGTAAAGTTGAAAAGAGTAGTAGGTTTTTCATATTTTTACGGTTTTTAAAAGCTTTGATGTGGGGCAAAAAAGCCTTTTTTCACGGTTTAAATTTAAAAATAATATTTAATATATTGAGATGTTTGCTTCAAAATACGTAAAATTTTCGTTTAGAGGTGTTTATGGACGATAAATAGCACGATTTTTTGAAATGAGTTTATAATTTTTTTATATGAAAATAGGCGATAAAGTTTCTGTATTGGATGATGCCATTTCTGGCGTCGTTACTGGTGTGAACGGCAATGAGGTAACTATCCTGACCACCGATGGCTTTGAACTTGTTTTTTTGAGAAACGAACTTATTGTTGTGGACGGTTCGTTATCAAAACGTGAACTTGCGCAGATGGACGTGGAGGCTATAATTTCAGAAAAACAACAAAAAAAGCCTGGTAAAACCCAGCGCACCAAGCCAAAGGAACGCAACTTACCACCTATGGAGGTTGATTTGCACATAAACCAATTGGTGCCAAAAACTCGGGGATTGGATAATTATGAAATGTTGAGTATTCAGTTGGACACCGCGAAAAGGCAGTTGGATTTTGCTATTTCAAAACGCATTCAAAAAGTTGTCTTCATTCATGGGGTAGGGGAGGGTGTACTTAGGACAGAACTGGAATATCTCTTTAACCGTTACGAAAACATAAAGTTTTATGATGCAGACTATAAAAAGTACGGTCGTGGAGCAACTGAAGTTTACATTTTTCAGAATGTGAAATAGTGAAAGAAAATTAACTTATATTTTTTTTGATCTATTCTTGCTAAAAACTAAGGTTTGCAGATTAGAATTCTGGCGTGGTGGCTTTGTTTACTGTTTCTATATTTAGAAGCATTCCCATATCCAATGTTTCTTGGGTAATGGTTTCGTCCCCACTTACCAACACTACATTTTTCAGAACAATTTCCGCACTTTTGGAAATGGTATATGTGTGCTCACGATACAGGTTTACTTGATAGTCTATTGCTATTTCAGGGTTAAGATAATCTGCACCTGCTGTAGTGTCTGTAACGTCGTTTCTGGGATCAAGATCCATGTTTTTATCTTCGTCACGGGTTAGGATGCCATCACCATCATCATCAGGGTCTAAATAATTGGGGATTCCATCGCCATCAGTGTCTAATGGACTAGTTAAGGGATTGTTGTCGCCATCAGCGTTTTCAATATCAAGTTCAAGTGCCGTGGGTACGTTGTCGCCATCATCGTCCACATCATATAAATCTGGTATGCCGTCTCCATCAGTATCACCGTCAAATTCATCATCTGCATCCACGCCATCGTTATCGTCAAAATCAAAAACTGTTGTAAATTCTGCAGTACCATCGGTAGCAACGTAGTTTGCTATAACATTTGGGGAAGTAGGGGGCACACTTTGGCAGAAATAATCATCGGTCAGATCGCCATCGTAGGTTCTATAGTTTACAAAGTTAGCAGTCCCATTTAAGGTATAGGATGCCGTGCCCTGTGCTCTGTATAAACTATCGGTAACACCCAATTTAAGCGAGAGGCTTTCCCGTGCCTCAGGATTTATTTTATAGAAAACATAGTCTCCAAGCTCGCCACACACTTCCAATGAGGCATCGTCAAAATTGAAGGTTGTTATAATAATATCGCCGTCATCACAGCTTGTGAAAATAAAGGAGGCAACCAAAATCAGGAAAATCTTTTTCATCGTAAATTTAAAAGTCATCGTCGGTTTACAAAGTAACGCAATTCTTTTTAACTGAAATGCCGACAAAACTGTTTTAATATGTATTTTTGCGAACCGAAATAGAGGAAGAGCCCTGCTTCAAATAAAACTCGGCACTTGCCGGTTTTTATAAAAAATAACCAATGAAGAAAGTATATTTTGATAGCGCAGCAACTACCCAATTGCGCGACGATGTTATTACCTGCATTACAGAGGTTTTAAAAACGGAATACGGAAATCCCTCATCTACACACTCTTACGGTAGATCATCAAAATCATTGCTTGAAAATGCCCGCAAGGAAATCGCAAAGCTCTTAAATGTTTCTGCAAGCGAAATTATATTTACATCTGGTGGGACGGAAGCCGATAATTTAATTCTTTGCAGTGCCGTACGCGACCTTGGTGTAAAGCGCATCATCTCTAGCAGGATTGAGCATCATGCGGTTTTGCATACATTGGAATGGTTAAAGGATGAATACAATATCCAGCTTGAGTTTGTAAAATTGGACGAATGCGGGCATGTTGATTATGCTCATTTGGAAAATCTTTTAGCAGCTTCTTCAGAAAAAACCTTGGTAAGTTTGATGCACGTTAATAATGAGGTGGGAAACCTTTTGGATTTGAAGAAGGTTTCACATCTGTGTAAAGAATACAAAGCTCTTTTTCATAGTGATACGGTACAATCCGTTGGGCATTTTGAACTTGATTTTAAGGAAATACCAATTGATTTTGCCGCCGCCGCTGCGCATAAATTTCATGGGCCTAAGGGGGCTGGCTTTGCTTTTGTTAGGAAAAATTCAGGATTGCGTTCACTCATACATGGAGGCGAACAGGAACGCGGTCTGCGTGCAGGTACAGAAGCTGTGTATGCCATCGCAGGCATGGCGGAGGCGCTAAAACTATCATACCATAAACTCGAAAAGGAGCGAAATTACATCATGGACTTGAAAGATTATTTTAAGCAAGAGCTTTCAAAAAATATTCCTGGGGTAAAATTTAACGGAAGTTGTGAAGATAATGAGCGCAGCACCTATACACTTCTAAATGTGTGTTTGCCCATTTCCACAGAAAAGGCAATGTTATTATTGTTTCAACTGGACTTAAAAGGAATAGCCTGCAGCAAAGGAAGCGCTTGCCAAAGCGGGGCAGAAGGTGGTTCGCACGTTTTGAATGAAATTCTTTCCGAAGAGGATTTGAGCAAACCTTCCATTCGATTTTCTTTTTCCAGCTTCAATAAAAAAGAAGAGGTAGATTATGTGGTTGATGTTTTAAAGGAATTTATCTCCGAAGGAATCTAATCCAAAAGAGAAAATTGTCATTCAATATCTGCCTAAAATTTTGCCGTAAGCCTAACGTTAAAAACACGCGGTGTTAAGTAATTCGGGATTGAGTATTGAACTTTGGTGTAAACATCCCTTACAAATGTGTTTGTGATAGAGTTTTGCACATCAAATATGTTGAATATTTCTGCACCGATTGAAAATTCCTTAAAAGGTTTTAGCCACCCACTTTCCCTAAGTTTTGTATCGTCAACAATAACGTAGCTTACGCCAAGATCTGCACGTTTATAATCTGGCAGCCTAACTTGGTAGTCGTAAGGGTCTGCATAACTTGGTGAACCACCGGGAAGCCCCGTATTATAAGTAAGGTTTAAGTACATTTTAAGCGATGGAATTACTTTTACATAATCCTGGAACAGCATCCCAAACTTCAAACGTTGGTCTGTTGGCCGAAAAATATACCCGCGATCGTTAATATTTTCCTCGGTTTTTAAATATCCAAAACTTAACCAGCTTTCCGTTCCGGGAACAAACTCCCCGGCCAAGCGCAAATCAAGTCCGTAAGCGTATGCTACTGCACTGTTATTGGCGCGATAGCGAATGCGAACATTTTCCAAGGTGTATGGGTTCACATCGGTTAGATGCTTGTAATAAATTTCAGAATTGAGCCTAAAGGCACGGTCCCACATTTTAAAGCTGTAATCATTGCCAAATACAATATGAATGGATTTCTGTGCTTCCACACCTGGGCGAACGGTTCCGGTAGAATCCCGCAGTTCTCTATAAAATGGAGGTTGATGATACACTCCACCTGATAGGCGGAAAAGCATGTCCATTTCCCAATCCGGTTTTAAAGCAACCTGGGCCCGAGGACTGAAAACTGTTTGGGTGGTGCTTGTTATATTCTTACCGCTGACGGTCCAATTATGTGCACGAACACCCGCATTTAGCCAAAGTTCGCTATTGCCAAGACCGGTTTTTCTGCTCCATTGCGCATAGCCCGATATTCTATCAATTTGTGTGTCGTTTTGTGCACGAACGTTGGTATATGGAACAATGGGAGATGTATCTGCTTCATACGGTTGATCGTTCGGTGGAAATATAGGCGGGCGGATGGAAAACCCTGCCGAGTCAATAATTTCATATTCCTGAACACGATCGCGAATGTCTTCGTGAGTGTACTTTATGCCGTACTCGATATTGTTTTCCTCTAATGAAAAATTTCCTTTGTGCTCTACGTTAAGAATCAAGGCGTCCAAATCATTCCGTGCGTGGGTAAGTTGACCGCCAATGCCGCGGGTAAATTCTACTGTGCCCAAATCTTCGCTTCCAATTTCAGTATTTACTTCTCCCAAACGATATTCCGCAAGAATATCATAATATTCCTGTTCTGTGGTTTGGTAAAGCGAACCAATAAATTTTGCAGTGTAATTATCTGAAACTACCCAAGTAGATTTTAATGCGCCGAAGTAGGTATTGTATCGATCTTCTTCCCGGCCTTCATAAAAAACTAGCAGCGCGATAGGATCTGTAATCGTTCCAAAGTTTGTTTGCCTTGTTAAGGGTCTGTAATTGTATTCGTTTAGCGACACATTGCCCAAAAAGCTTAATTCAAATTTATTGGTGAATTTATAGGTAAGATAAGTCTGTGCATCTGCAAATTTAGGTCTGTAGTTTGTTTCGGTTTCCTTTGCGTTGACCAATAAACTGTTATCGCGATAACGAATTCCGAGAATTCCAGAAAGTCGCCCATTTTTTGAAATTCCTTCCACGGAACCACTTGCGCCCAAAAGGCTCAAATCTACCGATGCACCAAAATCAAAAGGCCGACGGTAGGTTATATCCAAAACCGAGGAAAGCTTGTCGCCATACTTAGCTTGAAACCCCCCTGCAGAAAACTCCACATTACTCGTAAGTTCGCTGTTTACAAAGCTTAAACCTTCCTGTTGTCCGCTTCTTATAAGAAAAGGACGATAAACTTCAATCTCGTTTACGTAAACAAGGTTTTCATCATAGTTTCCACCGCGAACGGCATATTGTGTGCTCAGTTCATCGTTGCCGTTAACGCCTGGGAGTGATTTCAGAAGGTTTTCTACTCCAGCATTGGCGCCCACCATTTTTCGTATTACTTCTGGTGAAATGGTGGTAACACCTTCCACGCGTTTGTTTTCACGACCCGAAATAACGACTTCGGGAATTTGTTCCACATCAATTTTTAATACTGGATTCAATTCGTAATCCTCATTTGGACTTAAATTAAAGCGAAGCTTGGCATTTTTATGACCAACGTGTGAAAAAATAACAACCACCTCTTGGTCTGAGGGAATTTCCAAAAGATAATAACCATTTAAATCGGAAATAGTTCCCTGGTCTTCATATGTTACGTTTACACCGGCAAGCGGTGTGTTATTTTCATCCAGAATGACTCCTCGTACGGTTGCCTTTTGGGCAAATACAACAGTTGCGAAAAAAAAGAAAAGGAGTGTAAGCGGTAGTTTAATTGTTTTCAAAAGCAAGGGTTAGGGTTGTTTTCTGAAAAATTTTGCTTCAAATGTAGCACTATTTCCAACATTATCTATTACAATAACTTTCAAATTATTTTCTGTTTCCAGATTTACGTTATCATTGAAATTATAAGTTAGAACGTCTTTTTTGTAATCATATTCCATCAAAATGAATTTTTCATTGATAGTAGCTCGATAGGAACTAATTCCGCTAAGATCGTCCGTAATTTTTAGCTGTAGAAAATTTTGGTTGCTGATCCATTTTCCATCTGAAAAATTTACGGGTTTAATAGTGGGTGCATTTGTGTCTGAAGCAATAGTATAGCTTCCAAAGGTGCGTGTTTTGGCGGTAAGCTTATCCCCATTGCGGGTGGTGGAAGTATAGTAAGGCTGTCCGCGATAGTTAAGCCTTCCTATATAAAGTTTATCGCGGTCAATTTCATTGTATGATGAAATATCTGCCGTGATTGAAATATTGCTGTGGATTGGAATTAAATCTTCGTGAAATTTCAGAACGTCACCTTCGTCTTTAATATTCAAATAAGTGTCTTCATATAAGCTATTTGCTGGAATGTAAATACTCCATTTGCCTTTTGTGATTGATGTAGCGTGGTCTGCATATATGAAATCGTCAGTTTTCTCAATATTTTTCGGCTCTAAAATTTCAAGCTTTGCACCTTCAATAGGTACTGAAATATACATGCGATTGCCTTTAAAATCATTGACCTCAATAGTGTAAATGGATTGAAGGCTATCTTGAACTGTTATGTATCCATTGTCGTCTTCCTCTATAATTATGCTCAGCGGATTGTTGGTTTCGCGGAAGAGCTTTTGTACCATACTTTTGTTGGTTTCATAATAATTATAATCTGTGTACCGGTTTAAATATCGGGTTTCCGAAAAAGAAAATTTATCAAAAAGTACCTTAAATTTTTCGGTTCCGTTAAAACGGGTTTCAATGCTATATGCGCCATTTTTATTGGATGCGCCATCTTGCTGGTCATAGGTAGTAATTCCGAAGCCAATCTTCCCAAAAGCCTTAATGTCCTCTGTTTTGTAATTGCCGTCCTTTTGTTTTATCATCCGCAATTTGGTGCGGTTTTGACCTTGGTTAACGTGTGCATCTTCCCCTATGGGATAAGCGAATATTGCGCTTACAATAGGTTTTTTTGAATCTGGAATTTCTATACCAAAGAGCAATGGGTTCATGGGGCGTTGTGAAGAATCCCTGATTTCGAAATGAAGGTGTGGGCCGCCGCTACCGCCGGTATTACCGGTGTAAGCAATTAAATCTCCTTTTTTTACGGGTAACAAGCTTTGATCAGGAAAGAGTTCTACTTCAAACGTTTCTTTGTTATACTGGGTATCTTTCACATACTTTTCAATATCGCCGGCAAAGCTCCGCAAATGTCCATAAACAGTGGTGTACCCATTGGGGTGAAGAATATAGAGCGCTTTTCCGTAACCGTAATGCTGTACATTTATTCGGCTCACGTAACCATCTGCCGGGGCATATACCGGCAGCCCTTCACGTTGTTCGGTTTTAAGATCTAGGCCACTGTGGAAATGGTTGGCCCGCATTTCACCAAAATTACCAGCGAGCACTAAATTTATATCCAAGGGGTTGGAAAAATAATCTGTAGGAATACCGTTCTGTCCGTACGCAACCGCTCCAAAAAGCAGTAGCATTGATAAAATTTTCTTCATAGTGTAAAAATAAGAATACGCTATAATTAAAAGGGGAGAGAATTGGTTTATTGTATCTATTTTTCAATAATACAAAAAATAATGGAAAACTGTTTGCTTATTAACGATGGTATGCTAACTTTGTGAAAGAAGTATTGAACACAGATTTTAATGAGTAATCTTTCTGAAATAGTTGATTCTCTTGAAAATAGAATTGGCGAGCTGCTCAAAAGGCACGAAAAATTAACCAAGGCCAACGCAGCATTAGAGGAAGACCTCAAAATTTTACAGTCGAAACAGCAACAATTTGAAGAAGAAATTGAAATTTGGACCGAAAAATGTAACTCATTAAAAATGGCAAATTCAATGCTCGGCAGCGACCAGCATAAACGAGAAACTAAACTCAAGATAAACGCTCTCATTCGGGAAATTGACCATTGCATAAGCCAACTTTCCGAATAAAAATATAACAATGGCCGAACCATTAAAAATAAAGCTATCAATTGCAGACAGGGTTTATCCCTTGACCATTAATCCTTCACAGGAAGAGGGGTTGCGGTTGGCAAGCAAAAAGATAGAAGAAATGATTAAGAAGTTCGAGCAAAGTTATGCCGTACGCGATAAACAGGATGTGTTAGCCATGTGCGCCCTCCAGTTTGCAGCCCAGGTAGAGCAAAAGCAAATTGATAATTCAAGCGATACGCAGGAAACAGAAGCAAAGCTAAAAGCTTTGGACCGTTTGCTGCAGGAGCAGTTATCATAACGTTCTTTAAATTAAATAAGGTTACTGCCTACATTAATACTAATTTTTGGTAAACTCAACAGGAATTCTTTAAAAAGGGTGAGTTGAAGTTGTAAAAGCGAGCCGTCTTTGAGCGGATACTTGACCAGCTTGTTAGCCCTAAACATTCATTTTAAGGAGTTTATTCAAAATAAATATATTGATGTAGGCTTTTTTTATACATATAATTCAACTAAAAATGGACATCATAACTATTGTAATTAGCGCCATAGTTGGTATTGCGATTGGTTTTTTTATTGCAAAAATACTCGAGCGCAATAACGCCTCCCAACTTATAATAAGAGCAAAAAAGAGCGCATCCTCAATACTGAAAGAGGCAAAATCAGAAGCCGAAACCATAAAAAAGGATAAAATTCTTCAGGCTAAAGAGAAGTTTTTGGAACTGAAGTCAGAACACGAAAAAGTAATACTTAACCGTGATAAAAAGATTTCAGAAGCAGAAAAAAGAACACGCGATAAAGAATCACAAGCTTCCAGCGAACTTGCAAAATTGAAAAAATTAAATGCTGAGCTTGAAGAAAAAAAGACCGATTATGACGAGAGAATTTCCTTACTCGACAAAAAGCAAAGCGAAGTAGAAAAGCTTCACCGAAGTCAAGTGGAACAGTTGGAGGTAATTAGCAGCCTTTCTGCTGAAGACGCAAAGGCACAGTTGATGGAAAGCTTGAAAGACGAGGCCAAGACGCAGGCGATGGCATATGTTCAATCTTCCATGGAAGAAGCAAAAATGACTGCCCAGCAAGAGGCCAAAAAAATTATAATCAATACCATTCAGCGTATAGGAACGGAAGAAGCAGTGGAAAACTGTGTATCTGTGTTCAATCTTGAAAGCGATGACGTAAAAGGTAGAATTATTGGACGTGAAGGTAGAAACATCCGCGCCATTGAAGCTGCCACGGGCGTGGAGATTATTGTTGACGATACACCAGAGGCTATCATTCTTTCCTGTTTTGATTCCGTGAGAAGGGAAATTGCGCGATTATCACTTCACAAATTGGTTACCGATGGGCGTATTCACCCGGCACGTATTGAAGAGGTGGTTCAAAAAACCACCAAACAAATTGAAGAGGAGATTATTGAAGTGGGAAAAAGAACCGTTATCGATTTGGGAATACACGGTCTGCACCCCGAACTTATAAAAGCCGTTGGACGGATGAAATATCGATCTTCTTACGGTCAAAATCTTTTACACCACTCGCGCGAAGTGGCAAGACTTTGTGGTGTAATGGCTGCGGAGCTTGGACTGAACGCCAAATTGGCAAAACGGGCTGGATTGTTGCACGATATTGGAAAAGTTCCTGAAACGGAAACCGAAATGCCACACGCACTTTTAGGAATGCAATGGGCTGAGAAATATGGTGAAAAGCCAGAGGTTTGCAATGCAATTGGAGCCCACCACGATGAAATTGAAATGACCGGATTGCTCTCTCCAATTGTTCAAGTTTGCGATGCTATTAGCGGTGCAAGACCGGGTGCAAGACGCCAAGTGCTGGATAGTTATATTCAGCGGTTGAAAGATTTGGAAGATATTGCTTTCGGATTTGGTGGCGTAAATAAAGCATATGCAATCCAAGCAGGGCGAGAGCTTCGTGTAATGGTTGAAAGTGAAAAAGTGAGTGATGAAAAGGCAGCCCAGCTTTCTTTTGAAATTTCACAAAAAATCCAAACAGACATGACCTATCCTGGACAGGTGAAAGTCACTGTTATTCGCGAAACACGTGCTGTGAATATTGCTAAATAAGACCAAGTATAGAAAAAAAAAAAAAGCTCCAAAGGGAGCTTTTTTTATTTCTATTATTCAGTAGATTAGATTATTTAAAAACATTCTTTACAGTATAAATACCTTTTTTGATACTTTCAACGATAGGAGAGTTTTCATCATAAATATCTTCATAACCCTTACTAGGTTCCTCAAAAAATTTACCTGTAATAAATCGATAATGCTCGTCCAAATTGGCAATTGCCTTCATATCTGAATCTTCTAGTTCTATAGAGGCCGCTTTAAAATTTTCCTCTATGTGTTCCTTACTGGTTGATTTGGGGATAGCAGCGTTCCCGCGATGCGCATGCCAACTTATCAGAATTTGTCCGGCAGAGGCATTGTGTTTTCTTGCAATTTCTTTAATCGTTTTAATTTCCAAAAGATTGGGTTCGTCTTTTCCTTTCATAGCATCAGATCGATCTCCTGAACCCAAGGGAGAATAGGCGGTAATATGTATATTTTCTGATTTACAATATTTTAATAGATCATCCTGTTGAAGCAGGGGATGAAGCTCCACTTGGTTCATTTCAGGCTTAATGGTTGCTTGGGCGATCAGATCTTTTAATTTTATATCACTGAAGTTGGAAACCCCAATGTGGCGTGCAAGGCCATCTTTCTTAGCTTTTTCCATCTGTTTCCAAGTTTCAATTATTGGCGCCTCCTCAGGAGTTAAATAATCCTCAGGTTTTTTTGGAAAGTCAACACCATGTCTAAAAGCTACTGGCCAATGGATTAAAAATAAATCTAAATAATCGAGTTTAAGTTTCTTAAGGGATTCTTCCAAAGCGGGTCTTACCTGTCCTTCGGCATGCGAATCGTTCCAGAGTTTTGAGGTGATGAATATGTCTTCACGAAATATTTCACCTTCGTCGAATATTTCAGAGAGCGCTTCACCTATCTCCTCTTCATTGCCGTAGGCGGCTGCGGTATCTATATGGCGGTACCCTGCGTGAATTGCATCTTTCACCGCCTTTTTAACTTCGCTGCCAGTGGATTTCCATGTTCCCAGCCCTATAGCGTGCATTTTATCTCCGTTGCTAAATTCTAATGTTTTCATCTTTTGTTTGATTTAATTTTTCTTTTCAAAATACAAAAGGACAGTTGGAATTTGAAAGATTTGGGAAAGTTTAGGTTTTTTTTAACCAAGGCGAAACTTTAAACCATTGTTTTGTACCTGAATGAAGTGTTGCACTTCAACTTATTTTCTTGGATGGTACCGATTGATGATTTCTGTCAAATGCTTTCGGTCTATATGTGTATATATTTCAGTAGTCGTAATACTCTCATGGCCCAGCATTTCTTGTATGGCACGAAGATCGGCACCATTTTCTAGAAGATGTGTGGCAAACGAATGCCGAAAGGTATGCGGGCTTACCGTTTTCCGGATTCCTGCTTTTTCAGCCAAACGTTTTACAATAGTGAATATCATGGCGCGGGTCAACGGTCTGCCATGCTGGTTTAGGAAAAGCGTATCCTTGGCGGCAGTATCAATTTCTTGATGTACCCTTACTTCCTTTCTATAAATGGTGATATATTTTTCGGTCGTTGTACCAATGGGAACTAAACGCTGCTTATCGCCTTTTCCCGTTACTTTAATAAATCCTTCATCAAAAAACAGATCGGAAATCTTTAGGTTGGTAAGCTCTGAAACCCGTAGGCCACAGCCATAAAGAGTTTCAAGAATTGCGCGGTTACGCTCGCCATGTTTGTTGCTTAAATCTATGGCATTTATAAGGGCGTCAATTTCATCAACAGCCAATGTATCCGGAAGCTTTCTTCCCAGTTTTGGGGATTCAATGAGTTCCAAAGGATTTGTTTTTCGATAATCTTCAAAGATTAGGTAATTAAAAAATCCTTTCAAACCAGAAATGAGCCTGCTTTGGGAGCGTGGGTTTACTTTTTTTGCGATGTCATAAATAAATTGCTGTAACGTTTCTTCAGAAATGGAAACGGGGGAGGTGTTTACTTCATTGGTTTCCAACCACTGTATCAGTTTTTTTACATCCAGCGAATAATTTATAATGGAATTTTCAGAAAGCCCACGTTCCAAACGCAAGTAGTTTTGATAATCCTTTAAACTCTGTTGCCACTTCATACTGCTATATTACCACTAAAAACAATAGTTAACAAAAAACTAAATGTATTTTAAGGCATAAGATTAAAGGTATCTTTGTGTTTTAATAAAAACTTTAAAATCCAAATTTATGAGAAATTTAATTGTAGCAGTTATTACATTATTTATTGGAACCACAACTTTTTCACAGGAAATTGACTTAGGGATTAAAGCCGGGGCCAACTTTGCAAATATCACGGATGCTTCAGGACTATCCAATAAAACTGGTTTTCAGGCAGGTATTTTTGCAGGGATAAAGTTTACCGATAAAGTGGGTATTCAAGCTGATTTGCTCTACTCCCAGCAAGGAGCTGAATTTGATGCTGGTGAATTTGACCTAACATATGTGAATGTGCCTGTGGTACTTAAATACTATTTAGTACAAGGCCTAAACATTCAAGCGGGGCCGCAGTTTGGTTTTATTGTTGATGATGAAATAAAAACAGTATTTGGTGATATTGAAGAATCAATAGAGGCCGAAAAAACGGATGTTTCTGGAATAGTAGGGGCAGGGTATGATTTTCCTTTTGGGGTGCGTTTGGATGCTCGCTACAATTTTGGATTGACCAAAGTTGTTGATGGTAGCGACAGTAAAAACAGTGTTTTCTCTGTGGCATTGGGGTATTCGTTTCTTTAAAAAAAAATATTTTAAAATTTAGAAAATTGTAAGCCACCTATTTAGGTGGCTTTTTTAGTTGGAAACTTGTTGACAGGTAAAATATTAATCAATTTAATCAAAAATATTTTTATCTTAGTTTTATTAAACTAACAAATTAAAACAATTTAATTATGAAAAAAATTTTACTTTTTACAGCAATTGCAATGCTCGCATTTACTAGCTCGCAAGCACAGGATTTTAGATTTGGCGCTAAGGCCGGCGTAAACTTTGCTTCTTTAAATGGAGACGATGCTGATGATTTAGATGGTCGCACAAGTTTTCATATAGGAGCGGTGGCACGTATTCAGTTTTCAGAACTTCTCGCATTACAACCAGAAATTATATTTTCAAATCAAGGTTATACCGTAGATATAGGCGAAAGTGAAGACGTTACAGGACGTCTGGGCTATATTAATCTCCCAATATTAGTAGATGTTACTTTAGCCGATGGTTTGAGCCTTCAAGGTGGTCCTCAGGTTGGTTTCAATATTACCGCTGATCAAGAGTTTGATGGTGAAACTGAGGATTTCCCAGATGATACTGTGCAAACTGTTGAGTTTGGTGTTGGTCTGGGCGCTCAATACATTTTACCTATGAATTTATTTTTTCAGGCAAGATATGTAATTGGCGTTACGGATGTTATAGAAGATGTAAATGCTAAAAACTCTGTTATCAGCCTTTCAGTAGGGTATTTTTTTAATTAATCACTTAGATATATTATAAAAAGGTCGTTTAGAGAAAGCTCTAAACGACCTTTTTTAATTGGTATAGACGTCTTTGTTACATATGTCTTAGATTTTGTTACATAATTACATATTACATAAAATACATCCATTTATTTTTGAACCGACAATAGTGTCAACCAAATTTATTTTAAACCAAAGAATTATGAAAAAACTCTTACTTTTTAATGCAATAGCATTATTTACATTAACGTCTGTACAATCACAAGAATTTCGCTTAGGTGCAAAAGCTGGTTTAAATGTTGCTTCTTTAGGAGGGGATAGTTATGGGGTAGGGAGTTTAGGCTCCCGTACTAGTTTTCACCTTGGTGGTTTGGCCGAAATCCCTCTAATGGGAAAATTTGCATTGCAGCCAGAACTATTGTTTTCTTCAGAGGGTTCAAATTGGACTTTTACTGGTTTAGATGATAACTTAAAATTAGATTATATTCGAGTTCCTGTTTTAGCAAAATTCTATATAATTGAAGGCTTAAGCGCAGAAGCAGGTCCTGTATTTGGCGTTTTGGTGAATGCAAAAAATGATGATGGAGATGATATTAAAGAGAATTTTAAAACTTTTGACGCTGCATTTGGAATAGGTGCATCTTATCGTTTAGATATGGGAGTATTTTTTAGCTTACGTTATAATAAAGGTTTGCTGAACGTAAACGAGGATTATGAAGAAGGAGGCGTTACTTATAATTATAAAAACCAAAGCAATGTTTTTCAAGTTTCAGCAGGCTACTCTTTCTAAAGAAACTATTTAAATATTTAAAAAAGCAGGGCAAGGTTCCTGCTTTTTTTATTTATGGTCTGTTGTGTTTGTTTTTTTAAATTTCAGCTATCTTTAATGAGATAACCTTTAAAATCTTTAATTATGAAAAAACTCTTACTTTTTGTGGCAATTGCCGTAATGACTATTAGCAATGCCCAATCCCAGGAATTGCGGATAGGTGCAAAGGCTGGTGTGAATTTCGCCTCGGTAGGCGGGGACTTTACAGATAATTATGATGGGCGTACAAACTTCCACATAGGTGGTTTGGTTGAAATTCCCATTTCCGAAAAATTTTCCATTCAACCTGAACTTTTATATTCCGGACAAGGTGCAAAATCTGAATATGATAACAGTTTTGGAGATAGTTTGGTAATCGGGAAGGAAAAATTAAAATTGGATTATATAAATATTCCCATTATGGCGAAATATTATATTATTGAAGGTTTGAGTGTGGAGGCGGGCCCACAATTTGGAATTTTAGTTTCTGCAAAAAGTGAATACGAGGAGTCAGGCTTTAGAGGAGAGATATCTGGTGAGGAAGATGTAAAGGATTTTTATAATACGTTAGATATTGGCTTTGGATTGGGTACATCCTATCGATTGAACAACGGAGTATTTTTCAGTGCGCGCTATGTTATTGGTTTTACAGATATTCTTGATAATGGAAGTGTTGATTCCTATAACCAACGCAACAGTGTAATACAACTATCTGCAGGCTTTTCATTCTGAAGTATATTTTAAATATTTTAAAAAACAGGACAATGTTCCTGTTTTTTTATTTTTTTATATTTACGACCCGAAAAAATAATATGAAATCAAACCTACTTTTTATTCTATTCTTTATTTCCTCAACCGCCTTGTTCGCCCAGACAAAAAAGTTTGAGGTAGGTCCTGTAATTTCCATAGAGTTTCCATTTGCTACCAATGTAAAGGATAGTGGTTTTGAATATGATTATTCCCTGAGGCCTTCCGTAGGTGCAGCATTTAAAATTTCTTTTTCTGAAAAATTAGCACTGCAACCCGAGCTGACTTTTCAGCTTAGGGAGGTTAAAGTGTATAGAAAAGGTAGCGATAATGCTTTACTAAGAAATTCTCCGGTATATATTGTAATTCCCGTATATGCAAATTACGCAATCAACGATAAGTTTAATTTACTTTTTGGACCACGACTTGGGGTTGACCTTACATTTAGTGCAAGTTATAGTACAGGATCAAACGGCACCTATAGTGAAACAACCGGTGAGAGTCCTGAGTTTGCAGGTGTGTTTGGGTTTCAATACACAACTCCCATAAATTTGTTCATAAATGTTAAAGGAATGTATGCTTTTACAAACCCCGATTATTCCGATGATATAAATGAGGGAGCAATAATGATAGGCACCGGGTGGTTTTTTTAGGTATCACCAAAACTCTTTGTTTAAAGCGCTATATTTGAAATGGTAAGTTTTTTCCTTTAAAAAATAACAGATGAAAATCATCATAATAAACGGCCCAAACCTGAATTTGCTCGGCAAGCGCGAGAACGATATTTACGGCAACGAGACCTTCAACGATTTTTTTGAAAAGCTACAGAAAAGATATGCAAACCAAGAAATCTCTTATTTTCAATCCAACATTGAAGGGGAATTGATTGATAAAATACAGGAAGTAGGATATAAATACGACGGAATAATTTTAAATGCCGCTGCTTATACTCATACTTCTGTAGGCATTGCTGATGCAGTCAAAGCAATAACAACACCCGTTGTGGAAGTACATATTTCAAACACTTTTTCAAGGGAAGACTTTAGGCATAAAAGTTATATCTCCCCAAATGCCAAAGGCGTAATTGTGGGTTTCGGATTACAGAGTTATGAGTTGGCTTTACAGAGTTTTTTGAAGTAGAGAATAGGAATTAGTGAAGAGCGAAAAGAAGCAAGAGCCAAGAAATAAAAATAAAAAAACCGCAAACATTGCGGTTTTTTTTAATTTCGCTTATCGCTTATCGCTTATCGCTTATCGCTTATCGCTTATCGCTTATCGCTTATCGCTTATCGCTTATCGCTTATCGCTTATAGCTATAAATGAATCACTTCGCCATAGGCATCTGCTACGGCTTCCATTACAGCTTCACTCATTGTAGGGTGCGGGTGTATTGCTTTTAAAACTTCGTGGCCCGTTGTTTCCAGTTTTCTTCCCAAAACAGCCTCAGCAATCATATCGGTAACGCCGGCGCCAATCATATGGCAGCCCAACCATTCGCCGTATTTGGCATCAAAAATAACTTTTACAAAGCCATCCTTTTCACCGGAAGCACTGGCTTTTCCACTTGCAGAGAAAGGGAATTTTCCGACTTTCAATTCATAACCTGCTTCCTTGGCTTGCTTTTCGGTCATACCTACACTTGCAATTTCTGGAGAAGCATAAGTACAGCCTGGGATGTTTCCGTAATCTATAGGTTCTACGTGAAGGCCAGCAATTTTTTCAACACAGGTTATTCCTTCTGCTGAAGCAACGTGCGCTAATGCAGGACCGGGCACCACATCGCCAATGGCATAATAACCGGGAATGTTGGTTTGGTACCAATCGTTTACCATAATTTTTCCTTTATCGGTAACGATACCTACGTCTTCTAGACCTATATTTTCAAGATTTGAAGCAATTCCTACTGCCGAAAGAACGATTTCAGCTTCCAGGGTTTCTTCGCCCTTGGAAGTTTTTACGGTAGCTTTCACCAGTTTCCCCGAAGTGTCCAATTTCTCTACGGAAGAATTCGTCATTACTTTTATTCCTGCTTTTTTGAAAGAACGCTCAAATTGTTTTGAAACGTCTTCATCTTCCAGCGGAACTAGATTTGGCAAAAACTCAACAATTGTTACTTCGGTTCCCATAGAGTTGTAGAAATGGGCAAACTCAACGCCTATGGCGCCACTACCTACAACTATCATACTTTTGGGTTGTTTCTTTAGGGTCATTGCCTCACGATAGCCAATTACTTTTTTACCGTCTTGTTTTAAATTTGCCAATTCGCGTGATCGGGCTCCGGTGGCAATGATTATATGGTCTGCGGAATATTCCTTTCCATCTACATCAACTTTTTTTCCGGGTTTAATTTTTCCAAAGCCGTTTATAACTTCAATTTTGTTTTTTTTCATTAAAAACTGAACGCCTTTGCTCATACCTTCGGCAACACCACGGCTTCTTTCAATTACTTTTCCGAAATCTTTATCAAACTCCTTTACGGTAAGTCCGTAACTGTCTGCGTGTTTTAGATACTCAAAAACCTGGGCACTTTTTAAAAGTGCTTTGGTGGGAATACAGCCCCAATTTAAACAAACGCCTCCAAGGCTTTCCTTTTCAACAATGGCGGTCTTTAAACCTAATTGTGAAGCCCGTATGGCTGTTACATATCCGCCGGGGCCGCTTCCTAAAACTATTACGTCGTATTTACTCATTATGTAATTTTAAGTGTATTTCTTTTGAAGCAACGAATTTACGAAATACCAAGGGAATTACTCAATTCATATTTCCTATTTCCAAATAAATTTTCTGGGCTAAGGATGAGTAAAAATCTCCAACCGTAATCAAAGTAGTGCTTTACAGGAAGTTTAAACATAATATTAAAGCTTACATTTATTTTTTTGATGAAAATTTGCAAAGCCCTATGTGAATGTCGTACATTTAAAATTTTATAGTCAAGACTCTCCACTATCAAGTCAAATTTCAAACTTTCGAAATTTGTATGCCGACTTTAAGCCGACTGTAAGCCGTCTCTATGCCGATTCTATGCCGTCTTCATGCCGACTATACCCCATAGATACTTCATTGCTACTCCCTAATCAAGCCTATAACTCTCTCTTTATAATAGAGTCTTAAAGCGCCAGTTTGATGAATGGCCACTCGAGTTTCTGCTTTCCCAAGTTTTATAAAATTTTATGGATAGAAGGATTGCCAATAAAAATTGGATAAACGCTATCAACCGGAGTGGGGTCGTGATGGACAGAAAAGGCCAAATTAGAGAATATCGATCTTTCAAACATTATAAAACATCAAAATCCAAAAGTTTAAATTTATGGAATTTGATGTTTTATTTATTAGCTAAAAGGAAAGCTTAAGCTAAAACTGATATATTATTTTTTATTGAACCCTAATGAAAGAGAATTTACACAATAACGTTGTCCCGTCTCCGTAGGCCCATCATTAAAGATATGTCCTAAATGGCTGCCACAGTTGGAGCAGAGAATTTCGGTACGCATCATGCCATGTGATGTATCTTTTACATATTCTACAGCACCTTCTATAGAATCGTCAAAAGACGGCCATCCACAACTGCTTTCAAACTTGCTTTCGCTTGTAAAAAGCGGCGTGTGGCAAGCTCCGCAAACATAGGTGCCGTTTTCAAAATGCAGGTTATACTCCCCAGTGCGTGGAAATTCTGTTCCCTTTTCTCGAAGAATGTGGTACCTTTTTTCGCCCAATTGCTCGCGCCATTCGGCTTCAGATTTTGTTACAGGGTATTTATTTGGATTCTCCATTGTCGGGAATAAAATTTAGTGCCACACCATTTATACAGTGTCTTTTACCTGTGGTTTCTTCAGGGCCATCGTCAAAAACATGCCCTAAATGCCCGCCACAAACGGCGCAATGTTCCTCGGTGCGGGTATAGCCCAATTTATTATCTGTTGAATAGGCAACGTTTCCTTCAATAGCACGGTCAAAACTGGGCCAACCTGTGCCGCTGTCAAACTTGTGTTCGCTTTCAAAAACAGGCGTTCCGCAGCCAGCACAAACGTATGTGCCCTTTTTATGATTGTCATTTAAGTCACTTGAAAAAGCACGTTCCGTGCCCTCTTGACGCAAAACGTTGTATGCCTCAGATGAAAGTTGTGCCTTCCATTCGGCATCGGTCTTGGTCACCTCAAAAGTCTCTTTCTTGGATTCCTTGCTCTTCTGGGCTGGGGAATTACAGCTGATAAGCAAGGTGCTAAATACAAGGAGTGTGCTTAAAATTTTCATATATTAAAGCTCTATTTTTTCAATTTGTGAACCATCGGCCTGCATCACTTCCACAATATCTCTCATGGAAGGATTTGTTTTTGCAAACTCAGCTGGGACAACAGCTACACGGAATGTTTGACCATTCAAATCGTTAGAATCAATATTTGTCAAATCGAAATTTCCTTCAATCGTAAATTGAACACTAATAAAAGTACTATTGTAGTTATATTGAAAAATATCTCCGGTACCATCTTGATAATAGATGCTCTGGGGAAGCTGTGTCCAAATATCAGCTGGAGGAGATACCGTATTGTCTTGACCTGATAAACGATAAACCAATACTACGTCGCTCTCATATACTTCAAATGGATAGTTATATACCGAAGTAAAATAAATGTTCTCGGGATAGTCACTATAACTGAAAGTCGGGCTTACCTCAAAAACTTGGGCATAAACCAACCCGCCTGGTTCTCCTGGAGGCCCTGGATCGCCTTCACAGGAAGTAAATAAAATGGTTGATGAAAGGGCCAAAAAAAGAAGTATGTTTTTCATAATAAGTAATTTTAAAGATTATAGGTTTAAGCTGTTCAAAAGTCGTTCCAACTTTTAAAAGGCTATAAATTTAAAGGCTTCCAGAACACTTCACTATTAAGAAAACATTAAAGTTTAGAAAATTTTGGAATAATAGTTGAAAAATTAATTTTACAATAATTTTAATACCATACTACAATTTATATTCCTAGTTTTAACGTTAAATCAAAACCATCATCGCTATATGAAAGTTTTAAAATCATTATCCATATTATTTTTGGGAACACTAATTGTAGCTTGTAGCACCAATCCTTTTACGGGAAAACAAACCTTGGCTTTAGTTCCCAATTCACAGATTTTACCAATGGCGTTTCAACAATATCAGGAATTTTTGACTGAGCATAAAGTTGTGACCAATACCGCTAATGCCCGAATGGTGAAAAATGTAGGGCAAAAAATTGCCGCCGCAGCAGAAAGATATCTAAATGCAAACGGTTACGCAGGTTATTTATCAGATTATCGTTGGGAGTATAACTTAATTGATAGTCCCGAAGTGAATGCTTGGTGTATGCCTGGCGGAAAAATTGTAGTATACACAGGCATATTGCCAATAACCAAAGATGAAGCAGGATTAGCTGCAGTAATGGGCCACGAGGTTGCTCATGCCCTTGCTAATCATGGACAGCAACGTATGAGTGCTGGACAATTGCAACAATTGGGTGCGGTAGCCGGAAACATAGCTTTGGCAAATAACCCAGAAAATGCTCAAATTTTTAATACCGCTTATGGATTGGGCTCAAATCTGGGAGTAATGTTGCCTTTTAGTAGAAGCCACGAAACAGAGGCCGACCATATTGGATTAATTTTGATGGCCATAGCCGGATACGAACCAAGCGTTGCTGCAGAACTATGGCAGCGTATGCAGGCACAGGAGCAAGGAACACCGCCAGAATTTTTAAGTACTCACCCATCCAGCAGTACAAGAATTCAGAACATCCAAGCTTGGGTGCCAGAAGCAAAGGCAGAGGCAAGAAAATTTGGTGTTACTTCTTTTAAAAGATAAATTTGGATACATAAATTTTAAAATCCCACTCCACGCGGGATTTTTTATTAGATTAGTGGCGTCAAAAATTTAAAAATAAGATGCCCAATTTACCCAAAGGAAGTAAAAGACTGCTAAACGCCTGGGCTTTTTATGATTGGGCAAATTCAGTTTATAGTCTTGTAATCGCCTCGGCTATCTTTCCCATTTTTTATCAAGCGCTTTTTAAGTCAGCAGGAGTTAATACGGTCTCTATTTTTGGCGGAGCGATCAGAAGTACCCCGCTAATCAGTTATACTACCGCTGCAGCCTTTTTAGTAGTTGCAATTATTTCACCGCTGCTTTCAGGTATTGCCGATTATGTTGGGAACAAAAAGAATTTTATGAAGTTCTTCTGTTATCTGGGCGCTATTTCCTGCATGGGGCTTTACTTTTTCAGTATCGAGAGCATTCATATTAGTCTTCTTTTTTATTTTGGTGGATTGATTGGTTTTTGGGGAAGTCTCGTTTTCTATAATTCGTATCTACCGGATGTTGCCTTTCCCGAACAGCAGGACAGGGTAAGTGCACGTGGCTATTCATTAGGATATATAGGAAGTGTTGTTTTGCTGCTTTTCAATTTGGGAATGGTCATGTTTCCTGAAGCTTTCGGCTTTGGGGAAGGGGGAGAAGCAAGTATGAAAGCAATGCGCTGGTCTTTTGTTACCGTAGGGGTCTGGTGGATTCTATTTAGTCAATATTCTTTTTATTTTCTTCCCAAGGGAAACAAAAGCGGAAAACGAGTTAGTACAAAAATACTTTTGAACGGTTTTAAGGAATTGAAAAGCGTTTATGGCTCGCTTTCCGAAAACATCCAACTTAAAAGATATTTGGCTGCGTTCTTTGTGTACAGTATGGCCGTACAAACCGTGATGCTTGTGGCTACCTACTTTGGTGAACAGGAAATTGCTTGGGGCGCTGACAATGCAAAGACAATGGGATTAATTATAAGTATTCTAATTATTCAATTGGTGGCCGTGGGGGGGGCAATTTTAACTTCCAGAGCATCAGAGAAATTTGGCAATATTCCTGTACTTGTTGTTATTAATATTATTTGGGTAGGTATTTGCGTGGTGGCATTTTTCATCCAAGAGCCGCTTCAGTTTTATATTACGGCAGGAGTGGTAGGCTTGGTTATGGGTGGAATACAGTCCCTTTCTCGATCTACCTATTCAAAATTCTTGCCCGAAACGAAAGACACTACTTCCTATTTTAGCTTTTACGATGTTGCGGAAAAAATAGGGATTGTTATAGGAATGCTTATTTATGGATTTATTGACCAGATAACAGGAAGTATGCGCAATTCAATATTATTTTTGGTTCTATTTTTTATGGCTGGGGTATTTTTACTATTAAGAGTGCCAAGAAATAAAAACCATTAAACAATTTTTGTTTAAGTTTGCGTTTATTACCTACAAACTACTTATTTATGAAGAAAATGTATTTATTGAAGGGAATGCTATTGGTTTTTTTGGCATTTCAATTTTTTTCCTGTGAAAACGAGCCCCTCACAGGCGAATTTGTACAAGAAGAACAAAACGATGCTGAAGAAGGCCAGTTTAGAGCACAGATTGAAGGTCAGCAATTTATTGCAAATACAGTGTCAGCAACGCTTACCACCGATAATGATCTTGTTATAACAGGCACTAAACCGGGAGGGGAAAGTATTGTTCTTACGCTCGCAAATGCAGCTGTAGGTAGCTTCAATTTAACTTTAGGCGGTACCAATGAAAATAGTGGCAGCTATTTTGATGGATCGGTAAACGTGCTTCCCTATATTTCTGCAGATGCATTGGGCGGTTACGGACTTATGAATATTACGGAACTTGACGCCAGTACTAATACCATTACGGGAACTTTTAGTTTTGTAGGCTTTCGTATAAAAGTAGATGGCGATGGAAACCCCATACTCGATGGAAACGGTGATCCTATTTTGGAAAATATTGAAATTTCCAATGGGGCTTTCAATGGTATAGAATACGTAATAGACGACACTGGTGGAGGTGGCGGCACAGGCAACCCTAATGATGAATTTTTTGCAAAAGTTGATGGCGTTGATTTTATTGCAGATACAATTTCGGTTACCGAACCGATGGTAAGTGAAGTACACATGATAAAAATTGAAGCGAAATCACAACTTGGTGAAATGATGCGCATAGATGTACCCCGTTCATTGGGCGTGGGAACCTTTGATATGGTTAACATCTCAGACGGAACTAAATTGATAGCACTTTACAATGCAGGCGGAGGTGCCGAAAACCTTACTTCAAATCCTGGGACTATAACAATTTCAGAATTTGATTTGGAGGCTGGAATTCTAAAGGCGTCCTTTTCATTTACCGGTACAGATCCATTAAATCAACTCCCGGATGTTGTAGATGTTACAGAGGGAAGTTTTACAGTGTATTTTGAGGGCGTACCGGGAGCAAATAATATGTTTACGGCAAACGTGGACGGAACGGACTATACCCCAGACAATATTGAAATTACAACTTCGGTGGTAAACCAATATCCACGCATTACCATTACAACTACTATCGGTGATAAAAAAATGGAATTAACCTTTCCAGCGACTGTTACTGAAGATACTTTTGAAATGGGCACAGAGGTAATTGACGGAGATGAAATAGTAGCAACATACACACCGTTGGTGGGAACTTCAATAACCTATGTTTCTAATCCTGGTACAATTACAATTACAAATTATGATATTGCTAATGGTATTATTGAGGGAATTTTTAACTTTACCGCAATAGATGCAACCGGTCAAGACCCTACTGTTTATCAAATAACTGGCGGATCTTTCTTAGCGGTTCTTCCATAACAGTAGAAATTTATATATAGAAAAAGCCGTTTTTGGAATTCCAAAAACGGCTTTTCATTTGTCTAACAATTTGTTACAGCGGCTTTACTTTTCCAGAACCTATTACTTTTACGTCGTTTGAACTTGGATTGCCCAAATAATAGATAGTGCCTGAACCTTGTATTCTTGCTTTCAAACTGCTCTTGGCAAAAACCGTGGCATCTCCCGACCCAGAAAGATAAATTTGTGCATTTTCAGCTATAAGTTCCTTGCCTGAAAAATTTCCGCTGCCGGTTGTTTTAACATCTATATCTTTTGCTCTTCCTGAAACCTGAATATCCCCAGAACCGTGCACCTTTGCATCCATTGCATTTGATTCCACTTTCACATTTATTGAACCAGAACCCAGTAAATTTAGTGAGAGCGCGTTTCCTTCCAGCACATCATTACTTTCAACCACGCCCGAACCTCGCATCGATATTTCAGAAATATCTTCAAATGGAATGGTAATCTTAATTTTTTTAAAATTACGTAATGTTACATTGTTGACCATGGAAATGGTAAGAGTTTCCCCATCAGATTTCACAACAATCTTGTCCTGTACATTCGCTTGGGCTGTAACTTCTATATTGCCTTCAGTTCCTTTTGCCAGATAAACATCCATAGGCCCCGAGACCTGGATAATATTATAGGGTTCGGTCTTAACTGTTTTTGTTATTTCATTCCCCTTTTCATTGTTGACATTTCGGTTTTGGGCTGAAAACTCAATATTTACCGATAAAAATAACGTCAGCGCAATAAAAATTTTAAATAATGGTGTCATAATTTTATAATTAAATTGGTTACTTAATATAAAAGACTTCCTTTTCGCCCGAATGTTACACTTCAGGATAAAATAGAATTATAGATGGCATAACTCTTGAAATACAAAAAAGAGAACCTTTGATACAGTTGAAAATCAGAGGTATTTTAATAAGAAAATCTTAAATATTAATCAATAATACATTGTGCTCACTACATTTGTGACACAATGTCCTAAAAATATATATGGCCCATTCAAAACTTACATCATTAGACAAGTTGTCATTTCAAGATTTAAAGGAAGACGCAGAGTTTATCCCTCTCATGTCTGCAGAAGATGAAGATGCAATGCACAAGGAAGATCTTCCGGAAATACTGCCCATCTTGCCCTTGCGAAATACAGTATTATTTCCGGGTGTTGTGATTCCAATTACTGCGGGACGTGACAAATCCATAAAGCTTATTAACGAAACCAATAAAGGAAACAAGGTAATAGGTGTAGTTTCCCAAAAAGACGAAAACGAGGAAGAGCCCGGCATTGCAGATATCAATACTATAGGGACGGTAGCACAAATACTTCGTGTTTTAAAAATGCCCGACGGCAATACTACAGTAATCATTCAAGGAAAAAAACGTTTTGAGGTTGCTGAAATTCTTACGACAAGCCCGTATATGACAGCCACCATTACTGAAGTTGCCGAAGCCCGACCTGAAAAAGAAAGTGAAGAGTTTAAAGCTATAATAGATTCCATTAAGGAAATGGCTTTAAAGATTATTAAGGAAAGCCCAAATATTCCTTCGGAAGCTGCTTTTGCAATAAAAAATATTGAAAGCTCTAGTTTTCTAGTGAATTTCGTTTCTTCAAATTTGAACATCGCTGTTGAAGAAAAGCAAACACTTCTGGAAATAAACAATTTGAAAGATCGTGCACTGGAAACGCTTCGGTATATGAATATGGAGATTCAAAAGCTTTCACTTCGAAATGACATTCAATCCAAGGTCCAAAGTGATATTAACCAGCAGCAACGTGAATATTTTCTTCAGCAACAAATGAAGACCATTCAAGAGGAACTGGGAGGATCTTCTATGGAGGAAGAAATAGAGGAGATGCGCGAACGTGCCACCAAAAAGAAGTGGGGCAAGGATGTAGAAAAACATTTTCAGAAAGAGCTTTCAAAAATGCAGCGCATGAATCCACAGGTTGCAGAATTCAGTATCCAAAGAAATTATTTGGATTTGCTGTTAGATCTTCCGTGGAACAAATACAGCAAGGATAAATTTGATTTAAAGCGCGCGCGAAAAATTTTGGACCGCGATCATTATGGACTCGACGATGTTAAAAAACGGATCATAGAATATTTGGCCGTCCTGAAACTTCGAAATGATATGAAATCACCCATACTTTGTCTGTATGGCCCTCCCGGAGTTGGAAAAACCTCTTTAGGAAAATCCATCGCAGAAGCCCTGGGCAGAAAATATGTGAGGATGAGTTTGGGCGGACTTCGCGATGAAGCTGAAATAAGAGGACACAGAAAAACCTATATAGGCGCCATGCCGGGACGCATTATACAAAGCATAAAAAAAGCGGAAACAAGCAATCCTGTTTTTGTTTTGGATGAGATTGACAAAATTTCAGCAAGCAACCAAGGAGATCCCTCCTCGGCAATGCTAGAAGTGCTTGACCCAGAGCAAAACAATGCCTTTTATGATAACTTTTTGGAGTTGGGCTACGACCTTTCCAAAGTAATGTTCATCGCTACTTCAAACAGTTTGAGCACCATTCAGCCGGCATTGCGCGACCGCATGGAAATTATAAATGTTACGGGTTACACTATTGAGGAAAAGGTAGAAATTGCAAAACGCCACTTACTTCCGAAGCAATTAAAGGAGCACGGAATGGATAGTGATGCTTTGAAAATTGGAAAACCGCAGTTAGAGAAAATAGTAGAAGGCTATACGCGTGAAAGCGGGGTTCGTGGTCTGGAAAAGCAAATTGCCAAAATGGTTCGTTACGCAGCAATGAAAATTGCAATGGAAGAAGAATACGAAGTTAAAGTAACCAATGAAATTATCATTGAAGTATTGGGCGCGCCCAAAATGGAGCGTAACAAATATGAAAATAACGATGTGGCCGGAGTAGTTACAGGCCTTGCCTGGACAAAGGTTGGCGGTGATATTCTTTTTATTGAATCTACACTTTCCAAAGGAAAAGGAGCTTTGAATATGACCGGAAATCTTGGTAAGGTTATGAAGGAATCCGCTACTATTGCTTTGGAATACATAAAGTCCAATGCCGAAAAGTTAGGTATCGATCCAGATATTTTTGATAAATATAATGTACACATTCACGTGCCTGAAGGTGCAACTCCGAAAGATGGACCAAGTGCGGGAATTACAATGCTTACTTCATTAGTATCTCTTTTTACACAACGTAAGGTGAAAAAATCCATCGCTATGACCGGTGAGATTACCCTCCGCGGAAAAGTACTGCCCGTGGGAGGAATAAAGGAAAAGATTCTTGCTGCAAAACGAGCACGTATTAAGGAAATTCTACTTTGTGAAGACAACAAGAGCGATATAGATGAGATAAAACCTGAATATTTAAAAGGACTGACTTTCCATTATGTAAAAGATATGAGTGATGTATTGGAATTAGCGCTGACCAAAGAAAAGGTCAAGAATGCTAAAAAACTTTAAACCGTATCCAGAATAGATGATTAATGTATATTTGTTATCAGCGACTATGCATTAATCATCAATCATTTCTTTCCTTTGTAAAAATAAATTATACTTGCATTCGTTTAGTTTTTAGTTACGGTAACTCACGTCTATGACCCAAAAGGTTTTCTTAGTTGTTTCCTTATTAATATCTCAGCTTTTGGCGGCTCAGATAGGAGGTAGGGCAACTTATCAATTTTTAAACCTAGTAAATAGCCCACGGATGGCTGCGTTAGGGGGAAAAGTAGTAACAAACTATGATTATGACCCCACCCAGCCTTTGTTCAATCCAGCCAGTATTAATCCAGCAATGGATAACCAACTTTCTTTGAACTACACAAATTATATTGGTGATGTAAATTATGGTACTGCCACCTATGCTTATCTATGGGATAGAAGAACACAGGTATTGCACGCTGGAGTTACTTATGTGAATTATGGGAAGTTTGATGGGTATGATGAACTTGGAAACCCGACGAATAGTTTCAGTGGTGGGGAAGTAGCACTTTCCTTGGGTCATGCCCGAAACATTGCTTTTACAAATTTCCACGTAGGTGTAAATGTGAAACTGATTTCTTCAACTTTGGAAAATTATTCTTCTTTTGGAGGAGCACTGGATATTGGCCTTATGTACGTTTACGAAGATTGGGACCTTCATATTACAGGAGTTGCAAGAAATCTTGGAACACAGTTTACGCCCTATCACGAAGAATATGAGCCCCTTCCTTTCGAACTTATTTTTGGAATTTCTCAGACCCTTCAGAATGTGCCTATTCGCTGGCACTTCACTATGGAAAATATGCAGCAATGGAATATAGCATTTTCTAATCCTTCCAGAGAAGAAACCGACTTGGAGGGAAATACCCAAAAGGAAAACATTAATTTTATCGATAATGCTTTTCGGCATATGATTGCGGGTATTGAAGTTTTTCCCGAAAGCGGGTTCAATATTCGTTTGGGATATAATTTTAGAAGAGGTGAAGAATTGCGAATAGCAGAAAAGCGTGCATTTGCAGGGTTAAGTGCAGGATTCGCAATTAAATTGAATAAATTGAGATTGAGCTATTCCTATTCAAAATATAGTACCGCAGCTTCCTCAAGCTTTTTCGGACTAAATATAGACTTACAGTAATGCAAAAAATTACTATTGCCATAGACGGATACTCCTCTACCGGAAAAAGTACGGTTGCCAAACAATTGGCAGATCATCTAGGCTATGTTTATGTTGATAGTGGGGCTATGTACCGGGCAGTAACGCTATATGCCATGCAAAAAGGTATTATCTCAAAAAAGCATTTTGATGTTGAAAAACTAAAAAAGTCGCTTTCCGAAATTCATTTAAAATTTCACAAAGAAGCAGCTTGGAACAAGGCACATATCTTTTTGAACGGAAAGGACGTAGAAGACAAAATAAGGAACCTTGAGGTTTCAGAATTTGTAAGTCCGATAGCAACAATCCATGAAGTACGTGCAAAGTTGGTTGCCCAACAGCAACAAATGGGTTTGGAAAAAGGTGTGGTAATGGATGGAAGAGATATTGGCACCGTAGTATTTCCGCGTGCGGAATTAAAAATTTTCATGAATGCTTCTGCTGAAGAGCGCGCGCAAAGAAGATACAAAGAGCTTTTGGCACGAGGCGAAAAAATTCATTTAGACGAGGTTTTGAAGAATATTCAGGAGCGCGACCATATAGATACTACAAGAGCTGACTCTCCATTGCTACAGGCCAAAGATGCCATAGTGATTGATAATTCTGAAATGAATCTGCAAGATCAGTTCCACACTGTACTTCAGCTTGCTAAAGACCGAATTGCGGGTCGCATATAATTTCTTTATATTTCTAGAATCTTTTTTATTAAGCTATAATTCAAACTGATATACAATGGCTTCATTTTTTCAGGAATTTAAAAATTTCGCCATAAAAGGCAATATGATTGATATGGCGGTAGGTATTGTGATTGGTACCGCATTCAATAATGTAATAAGCACAATTGTAAAAAAAATAGTAATGCCCCCGCTGTCGTTGCTTACCGATGGAGTAAATCTTGCCAACAAAAAATACGTTCTGCGCCCTGCAAGTGGCACATCAGAAGAAATTGCTATTGGTTATGGGGAACTGATGGAAGTATTGATTGATTTTTTCATCATTGCATTTACCATATTTGTTGTCATTAAGTCCATCAATCGCTTCAAGAAAAAAGCGGAAGATCCTCAGGATAAATCTGTTGAAACGCCTAAAGATATCCAACTTCTTTCAAATATTAAAAAATTGATGGAAGAACAGAATGCTTTACTTAAAAAAAAGTAAGAAATTTCTATATAAAATTAGAGAAAAAGAAAAGGAGAATAAATACATTTAGTAATGCATAAAATCAAATTTTCTAAATATTCCCATGAATATAAATTTGGGTTGCTCTCGCTATTGATATTTTTGTTTCTTTCTACTTTATGCGTTCTTACGTATTACTGGACCCTTCAGGATCAAAAGGAGAATAAGCTTAAACAACTGGAGGTTCTTGGAAGTTTGACCTATCGGGATTTTGAAAAAATAGTGCACCACAACATTAATTCGTTGGAAGATTTGGCTGGAAGGATTATGGAAAGCAATGGGGCATTTGCAAAATATCTACAGTCAGACACTGAAAGGATAATTCG